>Ga0315310_10001869_pt1 | contig 13286 bp, 14 predicted proteins | sample TDP5_MG_FD_203630 | JGI IMG/M metagenome (GOLD analysis project Ga0315310, IMG submission 203630) | Freshwater sediment microbial communities from Lake Towuti, South Sulawesi, Indonesia - TDP5 | ecosystem: Environmental > Aquatic > Freshwater > Lake > Sediment | place: Indonesia: South Sulawesi... | reverse complement strand
CCACCGGTGGGCACAAGGACGATACTGGTATTTGACAGTTGGTTCTTCTGTCGGCAAATCGTTGAAGCTGCGAGGGCAAAGGGATGGGACTGGGTCACCCAGGCCGAGTCAAATCGAATAGTTCACCATAAGGGAGAGAAGATGAACGTAACCCAGCTGGCCGAGGGGCTCCCACAGAAACGTTTCAAGACGGTGAAGGTTAAAGGTGAAGCTTTCACTCTATACGGCATTGAAGTGTGGATGCCTAAGGCGGGAAACGTGAAGCTGGTAGTCTCTAGGGAGAAGGACGGCTTCCACTTCTACGTGACCAACAGGCTGGACTGGTCAGAGAGGCAGGTACTAGAAGCCTACAAGGTGAGACAAACCATAGACGTTTTCTACCGCGACGTGAAACAGAACTTGGGGTTAGAGGAGTATCAGATGCGAAAGGGCCGAGGAGCCATTACACACTGGCACCTGGTCTTCACCGCCTATACTCTCCTAACCCTCCTACGTCAATCCATAAGTAAAACCTCAAATCGCCTGGGAAAGTATCCCACCACCTTGGGCGACATCTGCCGCTGGGTGAAGCGTCAATGCTTCAGAAGGCTTGTGGACTGGCTCTACCAGAAGTTCAAGCACCAGACAAAACCTGAAACAATCTACCGCAAACTAAAAATATAAAAACGCAAAACTTCAGTTGGCATTTAATAGTTGTTGTTATTATCGGAGCCTCAATGCTTCATAATTTGAGCTATACCGTTATAGCCATAGATGTAAGCGGTGCTTGGTTGCTAAAGCTGAGAAAATGCAACGGTTGCATTTTTGTAGATTTTCATGAATGTTCTTGGTCGATTCGGCGTTTCCTTTTCGAAATATTGATTAAAAGGTTCAGAACATCCCTCTCACCTTCAATTGACCGAGTTTTAATTATTCCGGCTTCTTCTGCTCTTTGGAAGATTCTTTCGCCGTTTTCGGTTCGTATAATTGTAAGCGTCCAGCCGTTCAATCCGAGTCCGCCGACCGATATGTCTGCTAGTTCAGCCGAGAAGTCAGGGCATGACGCACAACCCTTAGAGGCGTATTTTTTTGCCTCCTTTAAAGGAAAGGTTCTTATCTCGCCCGATTTTGTTTCAACTAGGATTTTTCCTTTAATATTTATCTTTTTAACATCTCGAGGGTTGATTCCTAATTTTTCCTGAATGCACTCCTTTACGAACCCTCCGTATGTGAAGCTTTCACTACAGAAAAGTCCAATGGTCATGGTCATAGCGCCAGAATACTTCCTCAGCGGAATCATCTGAATCTTTCTGATCGCATTAATCTGGTCGGGCGTACCCACGAAGGCAATCCTCCCCTTTTTCTGCAGTATACCTTCCTTCAAGGCAAGCATATTCGGCGAGTACGTGTACCTCGTGCCGGCACATTCCAACAGTTCGCTCACGTTTGTGACTAATCTCGGGATGGGTTTAAGCGGCTCCTGTTCGTCGGTTCCAGAAACAACGGCGCTATCGATCATTCCGTTGTTTAATGCGAAGATCAGAAGCGAAGTGACAATTCCACCATCTTGGCAAAAATTACGTATATTTTCGTCCCTTGCCTGAGCGATAACGATACGGCGGTAAATACCAAATTCTTCTTCAATGCACCTTTCTCTTCCGAAGACGAACTTTTCTAGCCCAGACATTGAGGTGTCAAGTTTGGGACAGACTTGGGCGCAAATGCCACATACTTGGCATGTCTTTATTATCTTTGGTTGTTCTTCATCATATTCTAAACAATTGAAGGGACAGACGACGACGCATGTAGCACAACCAATACACTTGTTAGGCAGAACAAGTTTTCCTAAGCTATCTTCAAAGCTAACCTTCTGGACAGGCATATACTTCCTACCTGAGTGCATAAATCCTCCATAACTTATTTAACATTTTTTTGGTGCCAACCCTTCATTAGTTTTATAAAACAAAGATTCTGTTGAGAGTGAACGGTATAGGGGATTTCATAAATCAATGTATATATTTTCACGATCTTAGCCTCCTTCAACAAGGGGAACTAGCTGGATCCTCCCGAACTTGGGATTAAAAGAAAATACTTGTTTCTTTTCGTTGTCAGGCGTCACGACAAATGCCAACCACCCTTTTCGAGTGTACTCTCTGAACATTCTCTCAGCTGAAGCTAATTCTTCAGGGTTTTCCTTGTTCCAAGAAAGTGTTATCATTCTAGGCTTTTCTTTGCTTGGAGCAATTTCTGGGATTTCCCACTACCCCCTGGCCATGAAACTCTTTGTGTGCAAACGAGTTTGTTTAACCTGCTAGGGATGTATTTAAACTTTTTAGGATAATACTATAAAATAGTCGCACACAGATATTTAATCATGTCGAATTTCGCTGGATATGCTGGCAAGTTTCTCAGGGTAGATCTGACTCATGAGCAGACTGCGGACGTTATCTTCGAGGAGGAGACGTTAAGGAAGTACATTGGGGGAACTGGCATCGGGGCTAAGATTCTGTATGAGGAGGTACACCCGGAGATAGATTGGTCTAAGCCTGAAAATCGTTTGATTTTTGCTTCTGGACCCCTAGGGGGAACTCGGGTTGGAGGCTCTGGCACCTTCTCCTTGGTGACTAAGGGTGCCCTCACAAGTGGAGCAACCTCTGTTCAGGCTAACGGTCTATTCGGAGCGTATATCAAGTTCTCAGGATATGACGGTGTGATCGTGCAAGGCGCCGCTAGGAGATGGCTCTACCTCTATATTAACAATGGTGAAGCTGAGTTGAGGGAAGCCAGCCACCTTTTAGGAAGGGACACCTACGAGACTGTCGACTTGCTGAAGAAAGAACTCGGAAAAATGGATAGGCAGTTGAGTGCGGTCTCCATCGGACCAGCAGGTGAACATCTAGTGAGATTTGCGGGCGTGTTTGCGGAGAAGGGTCATTTCGATTGAAGACCAAATACTCTAAACGTTATTTCAATCAGATTTTTGAGCTGTTTCCTGAGACGATTGGATCGTCTTCAAGAGAGACCTTCTTAGCCTACGATGGCATGAACAACACTTTCAACCTAGCCTATGAAGTCTTGAAGTGGAAGGTTCACACGGCAATAGTTGGGGCTAAGCTTGAGCCTTATCTTGGCTTCCTTCATTCTGTCCAATTTGGAAAGCCTAGTTTGGTCTGTGATCTGATGGGGCTCTACCGCTATCTCATAGACGATTTTCTGATCCAATACTGCCAGAAACTCAGGGTCAAAGACTTCACGGTCAAAACTGAGAAGTGTCAAGAAACAAGAAAGGCAAAAGAGAGTATCTGAATGATGTTCAGACTACAGACTTGATGAAGAAGCTGAACGGCTATTTTGAATCTAAAGTTGATATTCCAAGAATCAAACATGGGAACAGACAGACCTTTGAGACTCTGATTAACGAGGAAGCTCTGCTATTCGCCAAGTTTCTTGGACGTGAACGTGAGACATTGATTCCAAGTTAGTTTTCTAGTGTGTGCGATATGTGACATATGGGACGTAAAAATGTAAGAAGACAGAAAGCTCAGGTTTGAGGGTAAGACTTATATATGATGAGTCACAAAGTTTTTGAATAATCTATTATCCGTTTTAGGGAATGTATTCGACTTAACCAATATGTACAGACTTTTGGTGCCCTTGGATAGTAGATTGACATTTCCTCGAGTTGAAATAGATATTGGAAAAATCTAGAAATAGGATACGTTTCTCTCAACGAAGTAGGATAGAAATTATGGCTTGCATACTAAAGTGTGCCAATTCAATTTCAGGAAAAACTAGAATCTTGTATCGTTGTAATCTCAGCTATCAACAGTTGAATTTGTACCTTGAATACTTAGCCGAGAACGATTTCTTACACGTTAGAAAACAGAAAGGTAAAAGGTTTTTTGAGACAACCGAGAGAGGTAAAGAATTTTTAAGGGACTATCTGAAGATCAAAGAAATTTTAGGGAGAGTTCATGTCTGATCGGGGAGTGTAGCAGGAGAGTATGGAGTTGGCTTATCGCCTACATAATCTCTCTCTTAACAAAAAAACCAAGTTTGAGGAGGAATGAAAGAAAAATGAAACTGACAAAAATGCTTATTCCTTTATTATTTGTGCTAATGCTTACATCGACTACAATCCCAGCAATGGCTATCGGACCCCAAAAAGCGGAAAAGAACCCACACATCATGATTATGCCTGAGGGAGCGGAAATTCTCCTTCCCAACGGAGTTGTCATCGACTGGATGGCGGATACTGAAATCAGTGTGATGGACTTTGTGCTTACCAAGGATGCTTCAAGGTTCAAGATTCGCAATGCTCCCGCTGTTACGATAGATGAGTTGATCATCATATTCATTGATCCCGTAGCCGCACTTGAATACGAAAACGAGTGGTTTTACGTGCCATATGAGGTTCTTGAGGGCTTTCTTGAGTGGCTTATCTTTATGGGGTTCCCGATTTCTCCAGAAGAAGTCGAATTAATCCTATCAATGTATCCAGAAGGAATGTACATGAAGTTCGTGAATGTGGGTAAGTAGAAAAAGACACAATGCTTTCCTTTTCTCCCCATTTTTTGAAAACTCTAACATTTGATACAAATATGGTGTTGGAAGAAATAACTCTCATTACCTGTTTGTGTGTGTTTTTGTGCGTAGAGAGTATGTGTATGTGAGTAGGGAAGAGGGAAAAAGGAACAGGAAAGAATACGTTTGGGTTCGGGGGTAAACTACTATAATAATACTTCTATTTGCTATTCACACTTTATTGGGTGAGCGATAGACAATAATTAGCGTGGGCTGTTTATGTTTTGGAGCAGTTAAAACAATTAAACGTTAGCTGAGGCTTCGTAGTTGGTTGACTGTTCCGAGGTAGGTTCCGTCGAACAGATAGGTTTCTGCGTTGTCCAAGTCGACGCTGCCCGACCGCAAAATTGGTCCAAGATACTCGATTGCTTGGGTCCCCCTATTCATTGAGCGCCCCCCAAGAAAATCGTTGAAATGCGGCATTATTAAAAGTTCGGAAGATTTCAATCGCACATTGAAACGCTGAAAGAGCAAAGTAACCGCATCCGTGCTCGGTTCTACATTGATGCCTTGGCTTTTTAAAAAAGCTTTGGCTAGATGTTCTTTAAGGAGTTTAGCTTTGACCCAAACTTGCGTTGTGACGCGGAAACCTAGGGGATCGCGGAAAGACACGGTTGGATGAACATGCCCTATAACGAGATTGTGGCACTGTAAGAGTTCAAGCGTTGGCCAAGAGTTGCCGTGAAATAATCCAACGTCTCCTATAGCTAAGCCTGCTGATGGAAAAATCTTCACGCTTTCAGGCAGCAAAGGTTCAAGGTTTCCGTCGTGGTTGCCCAGAACAACTCGGATATCGGACACTTTTTTGCTTAGATTCTCGAAGAAGTCAGGTATGTCTCGCCATTCTTCTAGTTCCACCTTTGCAATTGTATGTTTCACGTCGCCGAGGAACAAAAGGCTCGTTGGCTTGCATAATTTTAGTAGTTTGAGGAGTTTGCTCAAAATTTTGGGCATCTGAGACGGTACGTGGATGCCTTTCTCAGTTAAGGCGACTTCCCAGCCTATGTGGAGGTCGGCTACAACAAGCGCTTTTTCTGCGCCTTCTCGAACAAGCAGAGCGGGATAGGGTTGAACAGGCATAAGCAAATGGTTCGTACGCTCCTTAATGCGTGCTCTTTTGATTAATCAGAAATAAATCGTCGTCCTTCCTATTATTTAGAATTGTGTGAGGCGGAGATCTTTGCAGGCAAGAGTCATAATGTTAGTGGACTTGGACTACTTCTTTGCTCAATGCGAGGAGGTCAGGGATCCCTCCCTCAAAGACAAGCCTGTGGTTATATGTGTATATTCCGGACGAAGCCAAGACAGCGGAGCCGTAAGCACATCAAACTACATCGCTAGAAAATACGGCGTCAAATCCGGAATTTCCATCTCCTTAGCTAAGAAGAGACTGAAGGAGAAGGACGCCATGTTTCTGCCGGTCAACCATAAATTCTACGGAGAAGTCTCGGAAAAAATAATGGAGATTCTGAAGGGCTATGCTGACCGTTTCGAACAGGTCGGAATCGACGAAGCATACCTAGATGTAAGCCAAAAAGTCAAGGAAAACTTTGAAGAGGCAAGGAAATTGGCCCAGAAAGTAAAGGAGGATGTGAAGATTCAACAGAAAATAACTTGTTCAATCGGCGTCGGGCCGAACAAGCTTGTAGCCAAAATCGCTGCAGACATCCAAAAACCTGAAGGTTTAACGATCGTCAAGCCTGAGCAGATTGAAAGTTTTTTAGCCTCTCTGCCGGTAGGTCGCCTTATCGGCGTCGGAGTGAAAACCGAGAAGAAAATGGAAACGTTGGGAATTAGAACGATCGGCGATCTGGCAAAATGTGATGTGCAAAGATTGGTTGAAGTCTTTGGGAAGAAGTTTGGACGTTATCTCCATAATGCCTCGATTGGGATAGACGATGCGCCTGTTCAAGAGAGACGTGAAGTTGAATCTATAAGTAGGATTTCCACCTTGAAGGAAGATACACGAGATTTAAGGATCGTCCTTGAGAAGACTGACCACTTATGCGAGGAAGTCTATGCAAATCTTGTGCAACAGGGGCTCAGTTTTAGGTCTGTTGGAATAGTTGCGGTCATGACGGACATGACCATTCGCAGTCGATCAAAAACGTTTGAAAACCCTACAGATAATTTGGGGCTCATCAAGAAAACCGTGAAAGAACTTTTTGAAAAATTCCTCAACGAGTCCGAACTTGAAGCAAGAAGGGTAGGTATCAAAGTATCAAACTTTGCTAAGAAACAAGAGGAACAGAAGCAAATAACGAGCTTTATAAGACCCACTAGAAATTGAAAGAATACTCCATAGTTCAGAGGAATAATTAAGATGATAGATATTCGCAATAATTCCGATATTGATGAACCTTCCGACTTCGCAGCAAGGGCTGAAAAAGTAGATCCTGAAAGTTTTCTACAACTTATCGATCAAGTCATCCTTTCATTATCCACAGAAAAAGGCACAACAATGAATGGGGAATTTCTCGGTAGGATTGTGAAGATGCCCCCGAAAGGAGAAGCAACGATCATTGGAGACGTCCACGGCGACCTTAACAGCCTCCTCCATATTCTGGATACGAGCAACTTCATAGGGAAAGCCAAACAAAGCAAGGATGTCTTCATGATATTTCTAGGAGACTACGGTGATCGCGGCGCCTACTCGCCAGAGGTCTATTTCACGGTATTAAGTTTAAAGAGATTGTTCCCCGAAAAGGTCATCCTCATGCGCGGCAATCATGAAGGACCTAAGGATCTGCTGGCTTATCCGCATGATCTGGCGTTTCATCTGGAAAGGAAATTCGGTGGCAAGGCTTGGGCGGTTTATGAAGGGTTAACCCGTCTATTCGAATACTTATATCTCGCAGTCATTGTGGACAAGAGATATGTGATGCTGCATGGGGGCGTACCGAGTAAAGCTAAAAGTATAGAGGACGTTGCCTACGCTTGCGAGAAGCATCCGGCTGAGACTCATCTTGAAGAGATTCTTTGGAGCGACCCTGTTGACAGCATTACAGGGACACATTTCTCACCTAGGGGGGCTGGAAGGCTTTTCGGCAAGGATGTGACAGAAAGATTCCTTAAGCTGCTTGACGCCCGTATGATCATCCGGGGACATGAACCAGCAGATGACGGATACAAAATAAGTCACGACGGAAAGGTGCTTACTCTATTTTCTAGGAAGGGTGCACCTTACTATAACCGGCGAGGCGCCTATGTAAAGCTAAACCTGTCAGAAAATATTGAAGACGCATGGCAGGCTAGACCATTCTTAAGATGGATCTGAGTTCGATAAACTGTAAAATAGAAACTAACAATTAGACAGGTATCCCAAGGAACGAGTCCAGACGCTCATCGGACCTGGTTCACGGTTCGCCCATGCGTAATACGGAATGGCAGTAAACTGCACACGGCGCAACTTTGATGAAACATCCTCGATTGGTCGATATAAGTATCCTCTAAACTCATCTACATCAACCGCGAAGGCTTCACCCCGAATAATCATGACACCGGTCAAAAGGTCCGGCGCCCATTCTACCTCCAACGGAGCGTTAGTTGGCAACATCAAGTTCCGTACATCGAAATTCGGATTGTCCACTTGCTCTACGCAGTATACGATCGGTCCGCGCTTAAGAGCAACACGATCACTATTCTCGGTCACGTATGGATGGCAGAATACTCGTTCCACCGGCATCGAGAGGGAGAGATGCACTCTATCTCCAGCCTTCCACGAGCGATGTATCTCTACGTAGTGACCTGGCTGAATAGGCGCCTCTGATGTTTTACCGTTTACTTGAACCTCTGCCCTTCGGCACCAACCAGGAATACGAAGGTATAGACTGAAAGATGTTTCCCTCTCGGGTTGAAGAAGCATCTCCACTTCACCGTCCCATGGATATTTTGTGCGTTGTACGATTGTTAGGGAGTTGTTGTTCACTTCTAGATGCGCCGTGCTTTGGGCGTAAATGTGCATCCAAGCGCCTTCAGCTGAGAGGCTGTAAAAGTATCCGGGCAGAGATGCCAGTAACCGGGCGATGTTAGGCGGACAGCACGCGCAGTTAAACCAGCGTTGACGCCTGTGATGCCCACGATCTGCAAGCGGGTTAACATAAAAGTATTCTTTCTCATCAACTGAGATTCCTGATAAGACCCCGTTGTAAAGGGCGAGCTCCATAACGTCGGCAAACCTTGCTTCACCGCTGATCAGTAACATCCGCCAGTTCCACATCATATTTGCAATGGCGGCACAAGTCTCCGCGTAAGCTCTGGCATTTGGTAACTCGTAATCATCGCCGAGTGCTTCTCCCTCGTAACGGGCGCCTACACCACCTGTTATGTACATCTTACGCTCGGTCATATTGTGCCAGAGACGAATAAGAGTATCCCATAAGGTTTCGTCACCTGTCTCCATGTAAAGGTCGGCAGCGCCACAATTCAAGTAAAGTGACCGAACAGCGTGTCCAACGATTTCTGTTAACTCTCGAAAGGGCTTATGATCAATGTGATATATGCCGCCACCAATTAGACTTTTTCCACGATTTTCAATAAAGAAACGTGACAAATCTAGATAGGTCTTGTTACCAGTCGTTCGGTAAAGTTCCACAAGCGCCATCTCAATTTCAGGATGCCCAGGTGTACCTAGGCGCTTGTCGGGACCGAACACGCTGGCAATGTGGTCAGCTAAGCGGCAAGCCGCCTCTAAAAGGGTGCGTTCGCCTGTGGCACGATAGAATGCAACAGCAGCTTGTATGAGGTGACCAGCGCAGTAGAGTTCATGCATGTCTCGTAGGTTTGTCCAACGTTCCTTTTCACGGTCAAAAGTGAAGTAGGTGTTGAGATATCCGTCTTCGTCTTGCGCTGCAATGATGTGAGCAATCACTTGTTGAACTAGATCCAGCAGTTTTTGATCAGGCTTCTCACTCGCAAGTGAAAAGGCTACGGCTTCAATCCACTTGTATACATCCGAGTCGTTGAAGAATAAACCCTGAAAATTTCCCGTCTCCTTTCCAGCGGCACGGCGAAAATTGAAGATGCGACCTGTCTCCTCACATAATTGATGCTGCGACGACAGAGTGACTTCTCGAATTATTCGTAGACGCGGCGCCCAAAAAGCATCTTCCAGAAACACATTTTCAACGAGCACGGGACGTAACTTGGCATAAGGGCTCTGTAATGTATTTACTACGAACTTACACGAACGATTCTTCATCACATTACTTCTCCTAAATCTTGATTTGAATTAGGATTTCTATCATTATTTAACATTGTTTGACGATATCAGTGAAAATTAACTCATGAAGGATTGATAAAGATTCTGATTATTATCAAAAAGCAGTGGTTGGTTTACTCGTCTTCTATTCTGACCACTTTGCAGCATCTTCGCTCCAGGTGACCCATCAAGTCTATGCCTGCTTTTGCTCTATCTTCCTCTTCTTTGAGATACTTTTGAAAGCCTACTTGCTTGACACGTTCGTAATTCTCAATTACAAAGGGATACCTGTCTCGTTGATAAGTTGTGTACTTGCAGATAAGGTAATCGTCGCAAAGAAGGCAGCTTTCAAGTTTCTTTTCGGCGGCGCATTTCCTGTTTTCGCAAGGCGCACCGCCACCGTTGAGACACGTGGGGCATTGTGCTCCAGCAAACCACTCTAAACCCTTTCTGAACTCTGAAAACTTAAACGATTTGACCGCGAACTCAACCCAGTCATAACCAACCGTGTCGACAAGTCTTCTCAATTCTCCGGCAATTACCTTCACTCTTCCGTTCCCATTTGGACATTGACCACAGTAGACGCCACATATTCCGTACGCGTATTTTTTCTCGTCCATTTCAAAATCACTCTGTATCCGACTAAATAGTATCGAAATATAGATAAATTTATTGTCTCCTATGAGAACGTAATAAACTATCAGATGAAGGCGATTCTGTTGAAAATAGGCTTGTTGACGCGGAACGAGGATGCTTGGTGCTCAACCCAACTAAAAGATGCGCTGAGAAGACGTAATATTGCTCCCTTCTGCTTCAGTTTTTCAAATTTCGCAGCTCGGGTTAAGGGAAAACCCGAAATATCTGCATACGATATTGATGCTCTTAAGGATTTAAGCGCCATAATTGTACGACCTATTGGACGCGGCTCTCTGGAAGAGATCATCTTCCGTATGGATCTTCTCTACAGGCTCAAACGTTTAGGCGCGTATATTATAAATCCTCCCTCTGCGATCGAAAGGGCAGTGGACAAGTTTTACGCCTTATCCCTTATTGAGGAGGCTAGTCTACCTGTCCCACGGACCATTGTAACAGAGAACGCAAATGAAGCCCTTAAGGCGTTTTATGAGCTGAACTGTGATGTCGTTTTGAAACCCTTATTCGGTTCAAGGGGGATCGGATCTACACGTATATTCGATCCGAACATTGCGGAGAGAATATTCAGGGCTCTTGACTTTCATCATAACGTTTTCTATATTCAAGAGTTCATCCCTCACGGAAACTCAGACATCAGAGCCTTCACACTGGGAGATCGCGTTCTGGCAGCTATAAGGAGAATCGCCGAAGAGTCTTGGAAGACGAATGTAAGTCTAGGCGCTAGACCTATATCCATTAAGTTAAACTGTGAATTGGAAAAGTTGGCCATTAAGGCTGCTGAAGCGGTTGGCTGCGAGGTTGCTGGCGTTGACATCTTAGAGGGACCTGAGGGACCTTTGGTGATCGAAGTTAATAGTCAGCCAGGCTGGAGAGGGTTACAGTCAGTTACCGATGTGAACATTGCAGATGAGATTGTCAGTTTTGTTCTAGGAAGATTGAAAGCTTGATGGAGAAAAGATTATGATGAAAGAAATCGAGATAACAAAGATAAATTTTTTAACCCGAAAAGTTGAGCTAAAGACAGACCTCGTTGCAGAGGAGAGACCGCTTCACATTTTTGTAAACAATGAGCATTATGTGACTATCCTATGCTCACCTGATCAGCTTAAAGAACTAGCTGTTGGTCATCTCCTTTCAGAGGGTGTTTTGAAATCGCTCGACGAGATAAAAGATGTGAGACTGGATGATGATGGAAAGTTCCACTTCAAATTAAGGGACGATATAGATTTTGGAAAAAGGATACTTGCCTCAAATCCCTTCAGTAGGATAATCCTTTCTTCTTGCGGTTCTTCATCTAACTATTGGCCAATCACAAGCATTATTGATAGAATTTACCTTCCTAGGAATCAAGATAACGCAACCGTAGATAGCAGGATTATCCTCGAATCTATCAGGCATCTTAATGAAGTTGCCAAATTGTTCAGAAGCACCGGCGGCGTCCACGTGGCAGCCCTCTATTCCTTCAACGGCGAGCTGTTGGCATTGGCCGAGGACGTTGGCCGCCATAATGCGGTAGACAAGATCGTTGGCGCTGCTGCCGGAAAAGGCTTAAGTCTTGATGAATGCTTCCTCACTTCTAGTGGACGTTTGAGCGGGGATATTGTTTTGAAGACAGCTCGTTTAAGAATTCCAGTAGTTGCTTCGATGTCCGCAGCCCTCAGTTCAGGTGTCGATGTTGCAAAGCTTGCCGGTATAACTTTGATAGCCTTCGTCCGCGGAACTCGGATGAATATCCTTACGCATCCCGAGAGAATAAGGGTTTGATTAATCACATATGGTTGAGTTAGTCCGTTGGAAAGATCAGTTATTGTCCTTGCTGGCGGTTCTTCCGAGAGATTTGGCCAATCTAAAGCATTTGCAGAATTGGCGGGTAAGCCTCTTATCTCATATGTTTTCGAGAAGGTTCAAGGGATATCTGATGAGGTTTTGATCGTCGTCAGTTCTGCGGATCAGATAGAGCCCTTTTTGCGTCTATTCGACAACAAAGTAAAGGTCGTAATCGACAAAGTAGAATCTCACAGCCCTCTTGTTGGGGCGTCGACTGGTTTTGAACATGCTTTGGGCGATCATTCGCTTCTGCTTCCATGTGATACCCCTTTTCTTTCGAAAGAGATATTGAGGCTACTTTTTGAAATATGCATCGATGTTGATGCTGTCATCCCAAGATGGCCGAACGATCACATTGAGCCTTCGCATGCGGTTTACAGGACAAAATCAGGACTCTACGCGGCTAAGATGGCTATATCTGAGAACAAGATGGATATGCGGTCGATGATATCTTTCTTGAAGAGGGTTCGATATGTATCAACAATCGTTCTTAAGCAAATTGATCCTCGTCTGAACACCTTCTTTAATGTTAACACAAAATTAGATTTGAAAAAAGCGGAACAGATCAAAGAGTTGAAAAGTTAGTGATCAAGTTTAGGTGTTTTCTATTTCCTAATTCGAAAAATTCCTAGGCATGAAAATCATGCAGATAATAAGCTGACATGCGTTTACATTTTTTGTTTACAATAAGCTTTTATATTACAAAGAATCTTTTACATGCGATCTAGAATGTCATCTGTAATATCTGTACGGATTAAAAAGGATCTTAAACAAGAAGCCGAGAAGTTTGGAATAAACATTCGCAGCGTACTCGAGAAGGCTCTAATCGATGAGCTTGAGAAGAGAAGAAGAGAAGAGTTCAAAGACGCCGTAGAAGATGCCCTAAAATGTATGAGCGATATAGACACCGAAGAATTTGTCAAAGTGATAAAGGAGAGTAGAAGAGAACGGTAGAATTCCTCTTCGACGCCAGCGCTTTATACCCTTCCCTAAAGATCTTCGGAGATAGACTTTACGAGATCGCTAAAGAATCCGCCATTTT
>Ga0315310_10001868_pt1 | contig 13295 bp, 22 predicted proteins | sample TDP5_MG_FD_203630 | JGI IMG/M metagenome (GOLD analysis project Ga0315310, IMG submission 203630) | Freshwater sediment microbial communities from Lake Towuti, South Sulawesi, Indonesia - TDP5 | ecosystem: Environmental > Aquatic > Freshwater > Lake > Sediment | place: Indonesia: South Sulawesi... | reverse complement strand
ATTCAAAATACTGCACGTGGTTTTAAAGTATCGGTGTGACAAATTTTGTTAATTATTTCGCAAATTTTCATAGCTCAAGGGGAATGCAAAAAAAAGCCAAAATTCGGGGCAATGGAGTAACGGGGTAATTGAATATTGGAATATTGAATAATTGGAGTGTTGGAGTAACGGGACAAAATAAGTACTACATTTGAGGAGCACTTCGTACTAATACCAACGCATTTATTTCTTTCACATGAGATCCCCCTCACCCTCCCCTCTCCCCGCTGGGGAGAGGGATGGGGTGAGGGGAGATTCCACTGACCGTAACGGAATTTAATGCGTTTGTATTAGTCTTGAGGCAAGAAATACTTCCCCTCCGACCTCAAGGCAACGTAGTGGCCGCTCCTCAAGACCAAAGGTCGATCCTCAAGAAAAATATCGTTTCAGAGAGGGGGGAGGCTGTTGAATTCTTAAATAACTTTCTTGGGAAGGTTCTTACGCATTCTGTTGTAGAAGTTTTTCCTGGATCCACAGATTAATAAGGGTATCAGCCGATACTCCCCGTTGCTGTGCAATCATTTGGACTTTCTCCGCAAGCCTCTTATCCAATGAGTAGTAGGTTATTTCGGATTCAACATCCACTTCAAATGATGCTTTCTTGGTTTGGTCCCAGAACTCTGTCAGATCATGAGTATCCCAAAACTCTCCGATTTCTTTGTAAGATTTTGCTTTAGATATTGAACCCTTATATTTTCGCATATCTTTTCCTCTCGTCTGGAGTCATATCTCTTGCTGATAAAATTATGGCACGCCCGTCTTTTTTGTAAATGAAGAATATAATAAGATATCTTCCACTTTTAGTTTGGCCCATACTGGCATAGACATTTTCACCAGGGCGATGCCCTTTCTCAACAAAACGGAAATGAGGCCGATTTTCTAAAACCTCCCGTACCTCATTTTGACTTACATTATGTTTCCGGGCAAGTTTTTCAATGATCTCATCAAACCAAATTATTCTCTTGAGTTTCAAAGAACAATCTCCAACACCTTTATATCATACTATCCTTTTTCGAACAATCTATTTTACTTTCCTTCTAAAAGAGAATCTTAGATATTTCGAATCCGATTTGAGGAGCGCTGTGCCCTGTAGAATACCCGGCCTGGGATCACCTTACACTATAGGAACCTTTACTCGCTAATTTTTTGCCGAGGCTTCTTATCCCATTATTTTACAGGGCAAGCTTGAAGAAAATTTTATAGGAGGATCGGTGTTTCTTTATGAGGAATGGAATTAAATTTGTTAAATTTCCTTCCGGAACGCCACTCTCACCCCTGCTTTGCGAGCGGCTGAATGAAGACGCTTATCCAATGTGGCAAGTCCTAAACCTTTGCGTTGAGCTAGCTCCAGGTAAGCAGCGTCATAAGCAGAGAGTTCATACTCCATCGCCAAGGCGTGAAAACGGCACATCGCATCAGAGTCGAGGACAGTATCGGTTCGAATAGGGAGCATTCTATAAAGCTCTATCAAACGCATTCTATCCCCTTCTGTTAATCTTTTTCGACGTTGTGCTCCCATCAAGGCATTGGCTATTTCATACCAGCATAGTGCTGGGACCCAAAGAACACTCCCATTTGTTATTCGTCTAAAGAAATGGTCAGCTTGCTCAGATATTTCATCAGGAAGAGCCAGAGCAAGCGCTATGGATGAATCGACAACCCAATCCATCAGAAACGGCGTCCTTCCTCAATCAGTTCACGAATATTCACCTTCCCGGATATCTGTTCCCGAATCTCATGGAAAAAAGAAAGGACCTCTTTAAGCTTGATTTCCTTTGCTTCTTTCACAGGAGGGGTTAAACGAGCTACCTCTTTACCATGCCGGCAGATGATGTAAGAGGCACCCTGCTCCGTCTCTCGTAACAACTCTGAAAGCCGGGTTTTTGCTTCAAAAGCATTTACCTTTTGAATTTTGGTTTCCATAGTAAAAATTTCCTCCCTACCAAACTAGTATAATAAACTAGTTGAATTATGTCAAGAGAAACTTCTTCGTTAGTAAAGCAAAAGGGGACGCTGTTAAATTGTTAAATAACTTTACTGGGCCGGCTCTCACGAATTATGTCGTAGAAGTTTTTCCTGGATCCATAAGAAGGGCTCGCCTGGTGAAGATGGCTACTGGGTAGCTGAATGTCCAAGCCTCCCTGGATGCATCGGCTAAGGAAAAACAAGAGAAGAAGCTATTAGTAATATTAGGGAAGCAATTCAAGGATATATTGCCGCGTTGGAAGAAGATCATCTCCCTGTTCCAGAAGAACGATTCGAAGCCCTTGTGGTTGCGGTATGATCTTTGCTAATCGTTATTCGTTACTCGTATTTCCCACATGGACGATGAAAGGGCTTGACGGGATCCAAGTTTTATGACATTTTAATGCGACAGGGATAACGGATATGGTTAAGAAAAAAAGGGGTGCGGGCGTTCGCAAAGAAGTCCCGACAAAAGAAGATTTGAAGAAGTTCAAAGAAGAAATTGTCCATGAATTTCATGTAATTTCAGAAGGATTGATCGATCAAATAAAACTTTTGGCTGAAGGACATAGCGGAATTATCGATCGGCTTAGCAGAATGGATGTCAGACTTGACCGGATGGAGAAAGAGAGCGAACGCCAGCACTTAGAAACCCGCGCCCTGGTCAAAATTTCGTTTTCTGAACTTGATAGGCGAGTTTCTGATTTAGCAGCCTGCTAAAAAAGTCATCTTTTCAAGGTTGCTCAAAAAGGGCCAGATGCAAGGCCCCCGAAATCCTGAGGAGTGAGGCGTACTTGGCTGTACGCCGCAACGACGAAGGATTAGGGAAACGCAGCAGATGGCCATTTTTCAGCAACCTGCCAGAATCCCAAGTGAAAGATCTGCAAGAGTGGAAAAAGCAAGTTCAATCAAGGCTTCAAAGCAGCTGAGGAGCCTTGACTATTTTTGAATATTTGATGAGCTATGTTTACAATTTTTTGAGCATCCGCCTCTGATGGTTCACCCAGCGGAAGAAGCCCAGCTTCAACAGGATATCTCCCCTTATAAATGTTATTGACAAAGACAATATCTTCATCAGATATGTTTATCTTTATATGATAATCCTCAGCAATGGAGATTAAACGTTCAATACTGTGCGTCTTCTCAAGCTCCCATCCTTTCTTTAATAATTGTGCTTTAATCGATTTCTCTATGGACTGCTGAGAATGAAAACAAGCACCTTTATAATATGCCCCTTTCAAAAGATAAACAGCCATATTTAATTCTTCTTCCGCCTGTTTAAACCAATCCGCGACAGCACTTCTCATATAGAGCAACTTCCCCTCCTTTAAGATTAACCTTAAAAACGGACTTCCTTTGGAATAATATTCATTAAACCGTGACTTTGGAATAATAAATGGGTCTATGGAGAATTTCTTATAAAACTTCTTTAAACATTGATATGCAAGAAGATGGACATCCCCGTTCGTCATTGATTCATCATCAATAACAACCAGTAAATCTAAATCTTCACCGACACCAGCCTCGGCAACAGAACCAAAGGTTACTACAGAAATCGGATGGAGTGTTTCTATAATAACATTAGATACTTCTCTGGCGTCCTTAACAGTAACCGTCACCTATTGCTCCTTTGAGGATTGGAAAAAAGGGCCCTCCCCCTTTTTTTCCACGATATCGCTTGATTTCTTTGTGAACAGTATCAGGTATTAGGACTTCGTTAAAATCTTCGAGTAGATAAAGACAATTGAGTTCGTCAAGATGTATTATAGGGCCGGAGTCACATACTATTTTCAATGTTGACTTAATCATGTCCGTGGAGGCCCCACTCCACATCGTCACGAATGAACTTTTCCATTAGCTCAGGCCGGTGAGTATCCAAAAATCGACGTATCGCTTCAGAAAAGATGTCTTTCTCATCTCGAAACCAGCCTTCTTTAACGAGGGCCAAAGCCTTCTTATAAAGTTGCTCAGGTATTTCTGTCTGAATAGTTTTCATCAATGCCTCCCGACCATATCTATTTACAATGTACCACAAAATTCTAAGTTTGTCATTCTTTTCCCTTACATCTTTTCCCTTAACTCTGCCAAGCGAAAGTAGAAATTTGTAACATGAGGGCCGTGATTAAATTGTGAAGCTCCCCGGCCACAGGCCGGGGCTTCCCGGCAAGGAAATATCTTTCATATTGTGCCCCTTGACCCCGCGCACAGCGCGGGGCTTGCGGGGCACATTCCGGTCAAACGAGTTCAACGGCAAGGTGCTCAAGAACAGAAAAAGGGGACAGGCACCCGGGGTATGCCTTTCGACAAGCTCAAGGCCCCGAGCCCAGCCGAGGGACTCAGGGTTGATACTGAGCGGCGCTTCTTACCCCGATTTAAAAATCGGGGTTTGGCGCCGTCGAACGTATCAAAGGAAGTTACCGAGAAGAGAGAAACCTAGGTTTTAAAACAACCTATTTGCTCTTAGTTTTTTGCTGCTTCTTGTAAAAGGTTAAAAATTCACTTGGGGAAAGAACCCTCCGCCCTTGACACCGTTTGGCGGGAAAATGAGCGGCATTTCCGGTGACGAGAGATACCGCCTTCCCAGCAACGGCAACCTTCAGGAAGGGTTCGTCGTCAGGGTCAGGCAGAGAGTAGCGGAGCGGTGAGGAAGCCACCACGTGGCCTCGATGCTCGATATGGTCAAGGAGGGCAGCAACCCTGTCTTTATCAAACCCGAATTTGCGCCGATGCAAGACCTCCCTATATTCTGTCAAAATAGCCGCGTCAAAACAGAGTGTCACTTTCCCCGAAGAAACCATACGGACGATTTCGCCACAGGGGCCAAAGGGGGATAAAAGGCCAGCGACAAGCACGTTGGTATCAAGAACAATTTTCATCGAGCGCGCTTCTTACGAACAGCTTTGATCTCGGCATCTATTTCATCCATCGTGATCTTGTCGTTCCCCATCTCCACCGACTGCCGCTGAAGACTTGCGACAGCCTCGACTGCTCGCGCCTGACGAAATGCCGATAAAGATTCTTCCAAGTTCGAATCGCTGATTGCCGCAATGATGGCGATGGGCCGCCCATTGCTCGTAATGATCATCTCTCTTTCCTGGGGAAGCTGGTTCCAAACTTGCGCCGACTTGCTCCTCAAATCACGCACGCTAATAAACTTCATAACATTGTCCTCCGATTGTGTTATTCATTATGTACACAATTGTCACCCAAAGTCAAGAAGTTATATTAGAGAGCTCTGAAAAAATACTTCACGCTCTCTTCATTAGAGAGTTGATCTCCTCTTGATTTCGACCCTTATTAACGAAAAGAAGATCAAAGTAAAAAAGCTGGCAATTCAAAAGCAGCTAAGAAAAAGACGACAGGCACCTTTTTTGCTTTCCTCTTCCAGTCCTTTAGGCAGTTTTCTGGAACCTTGACATTTGATTACGCTTGTAGTAAATTGTAAACATGCGAATTGTTTTTGATGCATCAACACTGATTCTTCTGGCAAAAACGGAGCTATTAAGAGAGGTCACGGATGAAGCGAAGATTATTATCCCTGAAAAAGTTAAAGCAGAATGCCTTTCAAAAGAGAGCATAGATGCCCTCTTGATTTCGACCCTTGTTAAGGAAAAGAAGATCAGCGTAGAGAAGGCAGGCAATCGAAAAGCAGTTAAGAAGGTTCAGAAGGACTTTAGAATAGGGCCTGGAGAAGCTGAGGCTCTCTGGTTGGCCAGAAGACTCGGTTGCCCGATAGCTGTGGACGATGGTCCAACGATAAAGGCGTGCAAGGTGATCGGCCAGGGATTTACAACCGCGATCCATTTCCTCTTAAATCTTGCCTCCCGGAATAGGTTGGAATTTCCAATGGCGATGGCAAAGCTTGAGAAACTATCCAGTTATGGGAGATATAAGAGAGAAATCATCGAGGACGCGATGAAACGTTTGAAAGGAGGACGTTGATGACTGTAATAAGCCTGAGATTGAACAATAGAGATCTGGAGAAGCTCGACGAACTTTCAAAGCTTGAGCGTAAGGACCGATCAACAGCAGCTCGCGAACTTCTTAAATATGGTTGGGAGTTCCTCATGCTCAGGTATTACAAGGAGGGAACCCTTTCACTCGAAGGTCTGGCTAAAAAGCTTGACATCTCCATCAGTGAGGCGATCGATCTGCTCGCCAAACTCGGTATAGAAGCTCCAATAGAGCTTGACGACTACCTGAAGGGATTTAATGTATTTAGAGACAAATAATCACCTTTCATTTGTCTCAAGCTGCCTCGATCACTGCCCATGGCTATCGGAGGTCTTAAATGAGTGAGTATCGCCCTGCAAAGAAACGAATTAGGGTTTCGGTTGGCGAGTCTGTACGAATCATTCGTGAGCTTCAGGAATTGAGCCAAAACCAACTATCGCAGCTTACAGGCATCCCCCAGGCTACGATCTCAGCAATCGAAAATGATCGAGTCCGCCTTGGGGTAGAGCGTGCGAAAGTTCTGGCTGGGGCCCTGAAGTATCACCCAGGAGTTCTCGTCTTCCCCGGTTGGGACCTTCGTGACGAAGCCGCCCCATAACGCTTGATCTCGGCAGACTTCCACGCAGCTCGGTGCTGACCCTTTCGTACCAAGTTATCAGCTTATTCATCATTTACTACCGGTGGTCTGTTTTCTCTCTCTGGTACCTAAAAGCGATTGCCCGTTAGAATAGTTGTAATTGGCGACCAAATTCAGAGCCCCTATAATTGCGATCGCATTTTTAGGAGACTTTTGGCTGCAAGGGTCTCAGGTGTTTCAAATGATCTAAAGTGACTTCTTGGAACTTCAGGCATATCGTCAACCTTGGCAGGATACGAATGTTCAATGCAGTGAATTTGGAGCAAGGGTATGGGTTGATTGAAATTCGAACGCCAAGGGAGGTGTTATCGGGTGAAAAAGACTTTTGATGCCGTCGCTTGGATGCGGAAGCGACGTATAGAGATTGATGAAGAAGACAAAGAACTCTCCTGGGAAGAGAAGAGGGAGAAAACCCGGAGGCTTCTCGAAAAAGATCCACTCTGGCTCAGGCTGAGAGGCCGGCTCATCGAACCGACCAAGTTGTCAGTGAAGAGCATCCAGGCAGATCAGACAGATTCCCCCGAATAGCATCTTGATTAAACCAGGGACGGAGCACAGAAAAAGGGGACAGGCACCTTTTTTTGAATCCCAGGTGAAAGATTTGCAGGAGTGGAAAAAGCAAGTTCAGTCAAGGCTCCCAAGCTAATATCCTTACGTTGTCCCAGCCATTAAACCCCAGCGACAAGCCTCTTGAATCTCAAAGATGCTTTCGCATGCGGGGTTCCCGAACCAGTTGACCCATTCGGCGGCGCACCCTCGGCCTGAGCTCGGGTCGAAGGCAAGCCCCGCCTTTGAAGGCGAAGTACGGAAACGCCGCTCAGGGTCAACCCTGAGCAAGCTCCGGCCGCTTGTCCTGAGCGCAGTCGAAGGGTCAGGCCGGAGAGTCGAAGGGTTGACTTTTATCACCCTTCTGAGATACAATAGCAACAAATGAGATACATGGGAGGAAGACGATGCCGTTAAGTTTGAGGATCCCTTCGGGTAAAGATGAAATGATAAAGAGGGCGGCCGCTAAAAGGAAAAAGACTAAGACAGCCTTTATCCTTGAAGCCGTCGACGAAAAATTAGGACTTGTCAAGGCCCCGGAACAAATCATCAGGGAGCTTGCGGGCTGGCTTTCCCATGAAGAAGCCCAAGAACTGAGGAAAGCAGTTGAAATCTTTGATAAGGTGAATGAGGGAGACTGGGATTGAAGCTTGTCTTGGATACAAACATCTATTGTGATTATGCAGAGGGACTGGTTGATGCTGTGGATGCCATCGCCACCTATGGGCAAGCTATCTTCATTCCTTCTATTGTCCTTGGGGAACTCTTTTTTGGATTCATGAAAGGAAGCAAACAACAGCTTAATGAGAAGAAATTGCGGCAGGTCGTGAATCGCTTGAAAATGGAAATCATTGATGTGAATACCGATGTTGCCAGGAAATATGCCCTAATCTATTTGTCTTTGCAGAAGAAAGGAATTAAGATACCCCTTAACGATGTCTGGATTGCTGCATGTTGTATGGAAATTGGAGGGATTCTTTTGACAAGGGATAAGCATTTTGAATTGGTGGATCAGATAGAGGCAATGGTGTTAAAAAAAGCATGAAGCGAAAAAGGGGACAGGCACCTTTTTAGGAGTTCCACGACGCTCTTTTCTGGTTTAAACCTGAGTTCGTAGGTAGGAACAGTCTTCACAACCTCTTCTAAAAAGCGGAGGGTGAAGTCTAAGGCCTCGTGGTGATAAAATGGAGGAAAGCTACAGGCAAATAGGCGGGTAATTGAATTTGTGGGTGTTTGGGAAAGCACTTCATTTTTTTGCCCTTTTTCCAAAAAATAGATTGATTTCACTGGAACCCGGGCTGGAGAGGCTAACATGGCCTCGCTCTGCCAGGGAGTCGTATACATCCATACACAGTTATTCATTTTTCGTAAGATTATTCGATCGTAACCAAGGACTTTGATGCCGGGTTCATCTTCCCATAACTTTGCCATCGTCGTCTTACCTGCCCCGGATTGACCTACAAATAAAAACCCCCTTCCAAGAGTATCCGCCACGCCGCAAGCATGAATTTCGACTCCCTTCTCCCCTTTGCTGAGATAATTGACTAAAAGGACTTCATCCAATGGGGACTCTATTGGGTTGATATATTGGTTAATGTCAAAATAAGAACGATTGATAGCAACTTCGCCCTTGTTAAAATCCTGATTAAAGGAAGCAACTTTATAGGGAAAAGCCCCTAGAACCTGGGAGGTAAATTGAAAGGTGTAAAATCCATTATTAGAATAGAGTTGCCAGAGAGCCCCTGAGTTAAAAACCTTCCTGCCATCGCTCTCTCTTGGAAGATTGGCCCACCTCGCCTTGATTTCAATATCCGGCTCTCCCTCATGGGTCACAAAGCGTTTCATTACTCCTTCGGCTCCAACTTTGAGCTTTGGGTCATCGCTAAGGAGGGCGATGGTGATATCGGCTATTCTAATAAGCATCGAGTGATGAGTACCGAGGTCTTGGGACTGAGCTCTACCGTCATTCATCCTGAGCGATCCATTCCTGAGGCCATTTCGATTAGTTTCATTCATACCTCAGTCTTCATGGCTTAACGGATGCTCTCCAAGGCCATCCAGGTTCTATTTCTTTTGTACCGAAAAGAACCTTTATTAGGAAACACGGCTATAACACGGCCCGGACACAGTTTGACAACCCATAGCCGTGGGGCCATATTGTTGAGCGTTCTTGCAAAGCCCCAAAACCGCCTCTTCAGGTCTTAATGGCACTTGCTTCACTTCAGGCTTCACGTAAGGCCTCTTCGGCCGCCGCGCATCTTTTTCGTCTCTACTGCTCATTTTCTTCCTCCTTTCTTTCATGAATCTTTATGCTCAAGGAGCATCATGCCTTTGGCTTGATTCGAGGAGCGCTTCGCTTGAGGAGCGCTCCGCTTGAGGCATAATCAATTCATAGATCTGTTCCTTAAAGAATTAATTAGACCATGCAACTTCCGGTCGATCACTTCAGCTTTTTTTCTAATTTCGGCTCCTTCTTGCTCTTTAAGAAGCTTCCTGCGCATGAAAATTTCAGTTAGAGTTAGAACTTCAAAGAGCGACCCTTCAGCTACGTATAGATATTGAATGAATTCCTTTTTATATTGCCGTCCCTTTCCCTCAGCAATGTTCTGAGCAATGCTTGTTACCGCTGCCTCCATTTGGCCGATGAGCCTGAGATATTTATTTTGTGGAAAGGATTCCATAAGATCTAAAATGAAATCAGCAAATTCAACTGCAAGATGCCAAACTTCGAGTTTCTCAAAAGGAAATCTAAATACATTTTCAGTCATATTTTCTCCTTTCATCCTTCAGGGAACGAAGTGCCCGCTCCTCGAGGCCCGGCGGGCCGGTCCTCGAATGAAATGCTCCTAAAGCATAGCGCTCCTATGCTTTGCAGTATTCACACACTCCATGAGGTTTCAATGGAATGCCGAGGGCTTTTGCTCTCAAATGGGCAACTTGACAGAGATAATCAACAGGTTCTTCAGCGTCTCTATTTTCTAACTGCGCATTGGCAGGGCACATGCCACACATTGCCTTTATTTCGCAATGAATGCACTTCGTTTGTCTTGAAATCTTTTTCTTCCGAGCTTTTAGTAAGAAGCCTTCCCAACCGTCTCGAAAACTACCTCGACGGAGATCATAGCCATCGTCGCAAGAAAGTGCACAAACTCTCATCATCCCATAAGGGTCTATGGCAAAAGAATTAATACCTGCCCCACAATGATAAAGCTCATCAAGTTCCTCAGGAGAATAGACTGGACCATTGAATTTTTCACAAAATTTTCCCCACTCTTCTATTCTTTTAGGATCCTTAAGATCGAGTTCCAGGACCTCCTGGGGAGAAATTCGCACGTCTAACGGATTCTGGGAGCAATCAATCCTCGGGTTAATGATTGGGTCAAATCTGAATTCCAACCCTAAATCCTTTTCCACATAGTCTTTCATCTCCCATATCTCTTTCTTATTGAGAGTGATCGCCATCGTCTTGAGCTTGAGTGGCAGGCCTCGCTCCATGAGAAGATGAATTCCCTTCATACATTTTTCATACGAACCCCGTATGCCTGTGATCCGCTCATACGTTTCCTTGGTCCGACCATAAAGCGTAATCTCAATGGAAAAGGGACGCCACTCGGCAAGATAGTCTGCAATCTCGGGAGTGAGAAGGATCCCATTCGTAAACAGTGTAATAAGTAAACCTTTCTTCTTTGCATAGGTATAAATATCTATAAAATCTTTCTTCGCAAAGATCTCGCCACCTGTGTAGAGGAGCCAAAGACAACCTGCTTTAGTGATTTCATCAAGTATTCGACAATGTTCTTGATAGGTGAGTTCATTCCACTTAGCCGTGCAATCACCTATCGGGAGATTGTTATAGCAGTGGGTGCATTTCAACGGGCAGCGCCTGGACACCTCAATCGTCCCGGCGAGCGGAATGCGCTTGGCTACCAACTCCCGATGAAGTCGTTGACCGAATTCAGAATAATTCAATGTTTCCATAGAAAAAAAGACGACCGCTTCGCTTAAGGAGCACTCCGTTTTAGGTTTGAGGCAAAAAATTCTTCCCCTGCAACCTCAAGTCCCTTGCCTACCGCAAGTAGGCGCTTTGGGGGACGATCCTCAAGGGGACGAAGTTCCCGCTCCTCAGCCTTGCTGACGTATCAGACCTCCGGCTTCAAGCGAGTTGAGAAATTCGAGGGCATCTTTCTCTGCTTCTTCAGAGGTAACGTCATAGGCATTGCAGATAGCGTCAACGATTTGGCCAACGCTGTTCTTTCCATCGATGAGCTGCCATATCAGAGTCCCTATTACGTTCAAGGTGTAAATCGAATCGAGATCACCTACATTGCTTTTCACAGGTACAATGATGGTCTCCCCTGCGATATCTCGGGTTACTAAGTTAGGTTCTTTAATGTAGCATTCGGTCAAATGGTTCATATCCTTCCCCTTTTTCACAGAGATTTTGAGATGAAGTCCTTCAAAGGCGTCGCTTGTGAGTTGAAGTTTGAGTGTTGGAAATTTATAGATAGGATAGAGGGATCAATCTCGATGTCTTAAGGCTTCCAATATTTCCTGCCTAAATACCTCAAAATCACCCAGTTTGCTCTGTAATACTTCGTAGACAAGTTGGTCATCAATTCTTCCATATTCGTGAACCAGAATGTTCCTAAACGCTTTCATCCTTCTTAGAGTTTCCTTCATTAAAGGAGAAATAATGTTTGCTTGCGCTAACCTTTCAAACAAATCATCTTCCTCACTTGGCAAGCCTAATCGGAGCCCAGTAACCATTAGGGCACAGATATCGATCACACACTCGGCGGAAAGTTGAAGAAGCCGCTCACTTGAACGCTTTTTTTCGATCTTTTTATACTCTTCAAAGCTTCCTGGCTTGATCTGTTCAAGTTCCCTCAGATATCCGTCAAGTTCATCAATTTTGGCCAGCACGCGCTCACGATCTAGCAGACTCCACCTCCCTAAGGTATTCGTAATAGATATGTCTAAAATCTTCAAAGGCCTGTGCCGTACGAAACGCTAATTCATAAAGCAGGCTTTCATCACGAGTGAATAAGATTTCGCCTTCCCTTAAAACTCTTCTCCGAACATAGAGCGGTAGCTGCTGAAAGATTTGCATATCGAGGGGAAAATCCTTCAAGTATTCCAGACGTTTGTTATTAAGCGCTGCAGGTTCAAAAAGGTTGGCCCGAGGCATCATAACCAGGCATATATCTACATCCGAGAGAGGAGACTGCTCCTGTCGAGCAGCGCTACCAAAGATCAGAACTGCCAGCACTTCTGTATCCTGACGAACCTTTGTCAACAATTTCTCTATTTCTACTTCTTTTATTTTACTCATTGTATTTCTTACACCTATTATCTTTTCGAAAATTATACCACAAACACAACTAAAAAAGAAGCGATCCAGCTACTTAGCATAGTGGGCTTCCCCATTATAGGAGATTTCTTCAAGCCGGGTTTGGAAACGTCGAAGAGAAATCTGATGGTTGTTACAGATTTGACAAAGACGATCAAATTTCTCTTCCGAAATATTATCCCTCGTAATAATGACCTCGGAGATCGAATGATTCTTAATAATGTCCTCCAATGAATCGAGAGTCCCGAGGATTGGGTAGCCGCTAACCTCTTTTCCCTTATTTCTCTCATCTTCATCGATGAAGCCAACCGGACTCAAATCCAAGCGAGGATTGTTAATAAATTCTCTGAGTGCTTGAATGCTCTCTTTATCAACTCCAAAGATCAAAACCTTTCTTCCATGATGATTATTTGAAACATGAAGTTGTTCCAGAACACGAAAGGAACTTCTTGCTCCAGTTACAAAAAAGAAGAGAAGGTTGAAGTCGATGACCAAAATAGCTACACTAATGATCCCATAGCCAGGAATTGCCCACAGAAACAGTGCTGAGGCAAAACAGCCTAACATAACAGCCTTTAACATTCTGATGACTTCACTCACACTTGTGTACCGCCAAGCTCCCTTGTAAAGGCCACTCAAATAGAAGACTCCCATTTTAATAGACAAGACTAATGGAATGGTTGCGAGGCAGTACTGCTTGATGGCTGGATCTAACGCTCCTTCAAATCTGAGAAGAAAGGCCAAATAATAGGAAAGAGCGATAAAACCCATATCCACAAAAAATCTGAGAATCCTGATGTTGAC
>Ga0315310_10001866_pt1 | contig 13299 bp, 13 predicted proteins | sample TDP5_MG_FD_203630 | JGI IMG/M metagenome (GOLD analysis project Ga0315310, IMG submission 203630) | Freshwater sediment microbial communities from Lake Towuti, South Sulawesi, Indonesia - TDP5 | ecosystem: Environmental > Aquatic > Freshwater > Lake > Sediment | place: Indonesia: South Sulawesi... | reverse complement strand
TTTGCCTGTTTTTACGCAGCGTCGGCAGCCGTCGCATGGCGCAATCTTCTTTCCGGCGAGGCTAATTAATTCTGTTCTCAAGCCAGCCTTCCTAATCTCTTTCAAGGCTATGCGGGTTAGTGCCTCACTGTTACCGCCTTTTCGCGGACTGCCAACAACTCCAACAACTTTCATCGTGCTTTCACCACAATCAAGTTACCGACTCGCCATATGTGGCTTTAGGCTTTTCTTTTCATTCTAAGCATGATGCGTGACGTTTCGGAGAAAATCAGCGGTATGTGTGTCGAGACTGTGGTCGTCGGTTTTCAGAGGTTGATGAGGGACAACTTGACTCCCTTAAGTACTTAATAAATAAAATTTAACGGTACTAGGATACCAAGTGTAAAAGACAAGATATACGCTGGGAGTGCGTTGACAGCTCATTTATAAATAGTTTGTCAGTGCACTTGCAGGCTGCTTATAAAAGACATGGAAGACATTGATGCAAGAGTTTTTGATGTGGTTGCGCTAGGCTCAGTGATTTGGCGTAGCCCATGAAGGCTAAGCTTAGGACATTGACCCTTGATACGCTTAAAGGCGGTAGAAGAAGAAGTTGCGAGGCGTTTTCTTCATCTATCATTGAACGATTAGGCTTCCGTAATACCTCAAGACCTACCCCATACCCCTCTATGATTTTCAACATTCACAGATGAGTATTCTTGTTAGTTCCTGTTGGAGGCTGCTTGTGGAAGTGTTTAAATGTCGGCGTTTTGCTGGAAATTTCCGCCGTCGACATTTGAACAAGTCATAGTCTGAGCTTTGTTTCTTTTTTGGAGCCTTTTTCAGCTGTTTTCAAATGTCGTTGCGAACGTGGAGGGGACGTTTGAACTTAGATGCTGTGCTCGTCTTGGAGTAGGATGATTTCGCGCGCCCGTTCCGCGTTTTTGTGAACTGCGTTTCTGCATATCTATACTTCAGGGTATACTGCTTTTCAGGGGTTGCAGTAAGTGCAGAGAGTGTAGCCCTCTTTTCTTCTGTTTGTTTCAAGCCAGTCTATTGCTTCTCTTCTTGATTGGAAGAAGTGTTTGGTCAGTTTTCCTTCGGTTAGATGAGTCATTCTTTTGACTTGTGTGGAGGAAGTGTGATGTAGTTTGTTGAAATCGCGTGTGTTCCATGTTGGGGAATCTCCGGGGAATTGTGTTCAGAAATCGTTGTAGATGTATCCTTCGCCTTTGCTAAGGATTCTGTTCCAATTCTCAGCGTCTTTCACAAGCATGTTCTATCCCACATAGGAATATGCGTTAAGCCAGATTACTCTTGCGCGCTCGCGGAAGTAGGTGGGTTCTAGAATTGTTCTGTGTGTGGGAGGCTTGTTTGTGATTTTTGTTATTGTGGAGGCTGCGGACATGTGCACCCACTGTGAAGAAACATTGCAGACAAAAAACCAGACTTCCTTTTGGTGACACTTCCTCTTAAATGCCAACGTTGAGAGTCACTTAGAAGATAGGGTTCGCAGTTTGGAGCATCGTCTTGTTTTTGAGCCTTAGTACATTCAGGACATTGCTTGTAGAGATGAGGTTGATAGGCAGATTCTTGAGGAGTTGCGTTTTGCTGGAGAGTATGGTATGCTTCCAAGGGATATAGCAGCTAGGTTAGGTGATAAGCGGTTTACACGGTTCTACGTGTCAGCTCGTTTGAAACAGATGAATAAGAAACTTGAAGCCTTGTTGGGTAAACATGTGGCTGAGAAAAGAGGCAAAAACTGGGCACTAACAAGCTTCATGCGAGAAGCATGGGACTCAACAAAAGAAGAAATCTTGACAAACGTGACTGAGGAAAAATAGTTTTTCTAAAGTTTCAGTTATGTGGCATAGTTTGGGACGTTTTTCGGTGTACGCTGCCGATTAAGATGTAGCCTTGGCGATTATAATTTTGGGAATGATTGCAACTATGAGAATTCTAATGTACAGAAGCGGTGTTCCGCACTTGCGGATACGTAGATCCTCTTTTTATTGATGTGTACGATGAAATTCTATATGACATGTTGTTTTTCGTGCCAAGGGTTTGGACACAGAAAGACAATTTAAAAAGGTTTGTGACAATTACTATACCGATATCTTAGCAAGCTGTGGATAACAGATGGAGAAAACGAATGATTCACTGATGTGGGCCGAAAAATATCGTCCACAAACGCTCGATGAAGTAGCTAACCTAAAGGATATAATTGACAGCTTGAAGGCTTTTTTAAGAAATCCCAACACGATGCCACATTTGCTTTTCGCGGGCATGCCTGGCACTGGAAAGACCACGGTCTCACTCTGCATAGCTCGCCAATTGCTCGGACCAAGCTGGAAAACCTTCACCTTGGAACTTAACGCTTCAGATGAACGAGGGATTGATATGGTTCGAGACAGAATCAAGCAGTTTTCTCGATACTCAAGAGGGGCCTTCGCAAGTATTCCATATGTGATAATAATACTGGACGAATGTGATCAAATGACCGCATCTGCCCAAACTGCATTACGTCGGATAATGGAAACAAGCTCACACACATGTCGATTCATACTTATATGTAACTATTCAAGCAAAATCATTGAGCCAATTCAAAGTCGTTGCGCTATCTTTCGCTTTTCAGTTTCGCAAAAAGAAGAGATTGCGAGATACCTTGAAAGTATAGCCAAAAAAGAGCATCTCAACTTGCTTCATGGCGCAACAGAAGCTATCTTAGACTATTCCCAAGGGGACCTCAGGCGCGCTATAAACCTTCTTCAGACTTGTGCAGTTTACGGAAGTAAAGGAAATGTAGATGAGAAAACAGTTCTTCAAGTTATTGGAGAAGTCAGTCCGGCCCAAGTGCAACTAATGCTTGTTAAAGCTCTTAATGGCAACTTCATTGAAGCGAGAGAAATGATGTATAATCTAATAACCATTTACGGTCTGTCCGGGTCAGATATCCTGCGTCAAATTCACAAAGAATTATTCAAGATATCACATCTGTCAGACGCGGATAAGGCCGAAATCGAAAGCATCATTGGAGAATATGATTTTCGCATATTAGAAGGGGCTAATGACGATATCCAATTGAGCGCTATGCTAGCGCAGTTATCTAGATTTGGCAAAGCAAAAGGGAAATTGAATGAGCAATGAACTAATGTGGACTGAGAAATATCGTCCAGAAGATGTGGCGCAAATAGTTGGAAATGAAGAAGCGAAAGTCTCGTTCACCAGATGGTTGGAAAGAAAACAGGGAAGGAAAGCTGCATTATTATATGGACCAGCAGGTGTAGGAAAAACCGCTCTCGTTCACGCAATGTCCAAAAAGTTCCAATACGAAGTTATTGAAATGAATGCAAGTGACACAAGAACTGAGAAAACCATATTGAAGATTGCAGGACCATCTACTACTCTTGCATCGCTCGAAAAATTTTCTCGGAATACCAAAGGCAGCCTCCTACTTTTTGATGAAGTAGATGGCATTTTTGGAAAAGAGGATAGAGGAGGCGTCGCCGCAATCACAAAGCTTGTTGAACAATCACAAGTTCCTGTTGTTTTGACAGCTAATGACCCTGACCTTCAAAAACTTCGCCCTCTGAAAAAAGTGGTCCATCTAATTAGATTTCGCAGGGTACGCATACCGTTGGTAGTTGCACTTTTGCAGAAAATCTGTAAAAACGAAGGCATTGTCGCTGAGCATGAGGCCTTAGAGATTATCGCACAAAATAGCCAAGGTGACGTTAGATCCGCTATCAACGACCTTCAATCTCTGTGCAAAGGAAAGCAAGTGTTGAAAACAGAAGACATTGTGCAACTGCCTATGAGGAACAGAGCTCTGGACATCCACGACACGCTCACACAAATATTCTCGGCAAGAACTACAACCGAGGCATTAGCGGCTATAAAACGTTCTTCTTTCGATTACGATACCTTTCTACTAACGATACATGACAACCTGCCTCTTCGTTACTCTAATCCAGATGAATTAAGCGTCGCTTACGATATTTTGTCCAAGGCTGACGTATTCCGAGGTAGAATACGCCAAGAAAACTGGGGGCTACTCAGTTATTTTTTTGGGCTGTTAGCATGGTCCAGCACTGTAGCTCCTGAGACGTATCAACCTTTTGATTTTATGTATCCACCAAAAAGGATTCTCGCGATGTTCTGGACAAAAAACAAACGAATTCTCATGCAAACCATATGTGCAAAGATCGGTAAGAAATGCCACGTTTCGAAGAAATCAGCCTACTTCGAGTTCATGCCATTCATAAAAGCGATAGTCAAAAAGGAGGGTAAATCCCGACTTCCTCTCTGGTTCGGACTCGATAAGAAAGAAACTGACTACATAAAAGCTCTGGATTAAAACACAGGATGTTCTCAAATGAAAGTTCTAAGCAAACGAGGCTTCAAACTTCCCCGCTTAGGAAAAGACAAATTCGTTGAACTCATGAGAAAGAGCGGTATCGGCTACGAAGATGGTTGCTTCTTTGTAAAAGACTACAACAATGTGGAGAGAACGATGAATGCTCTTTTTCAAATTCTAAGCGAAGAAGTTGCCTTCAACCAGACCTGTGTACTGTGTGGTGAAGAATTTCAATGTCTGAATTGTAAACACTATGATGTCTGTGCCACTCACGATCTTCCTCTTAACTGTATTTGCTATGGTTGCCGATTGAAACCAAATCTATATGATATGTACGTCTCACGCTTCAAAGAAGAATAAGCTGTGGTCGCGTTTTCATGTCACATGTATCTTCTGCAAATGACAAAGCCTTATTTTTGATGATTGAAGAATCTATCAGGGATGCAAAGACTGTTTTTCAAGTTTCACCGATTGTTCAAATATTGAGCGAGAAAGCCTTCTCAGTTGAGGTCAAAGACAAAGCAAGAGGTGGAACATACAACTATTTTAAAGACTGCATTTTTCTTAACACAGACGTACTCAAATTACGGAGTAAAAAGGATTTGCGTTGGACAATCTACCATGAATTCGCTCATGCGTTGTGTGCAAGAATTTTCGCCAAAGAAAAATTCTTTCCTGGAACGGTTATTTACGGAGCCGAGCTTGAGGATGACCTCTTAGAACATGGCGTCAAGACAATGTGGAATGGGTTATGTGACTATCTGGTTAATGAACTTGTGTCACTTAGAACTAGTTTGAAGAAGTTTGATACTACAACTGAGCAAACAGTGGATGACCTTCCTATGTCCTTGCGTGTCGGTATGTGCTTTCACTTATATGATTATTGGAAGCATGGCAGAGACCAACGCGTAAGACAGAAATCAAGAACGAAAATCCCTCTCGAATTGCTGAACTTACTCGACGCACATTTACCTCATATTCCGCTTGATAGGCCAGTGGACGCTATGGTCCAGATCTTCAGAATCGTGATCGATGAGATCTTTAAAATGAAGATGGAAGTGCTTTTTCTTTCTAAGAGGGACATCGAGGCCAAGTTCGGAGCATCACTTCCCGAATTTTGGGGTCCTCCAGACACAGAACTGGGAATTCTTTGTGTACGTGGATGGTAGAGAAAGCGTTGAACTAGTCGAAAATACTGCGTGGTTGCCTAAAGGTGTTTTCTGCAAGTCTCGGAAAGGTATAAATGACTTTGCCGACTGTACATATATGATGGGCCGGGCGGGTCTTGATCCCGCGAACTCTTGTCAGCGTGACTAGACTCTGGCTGACAAGTGCTTTTACCGACTAAGCGACCGGCCCATTATGTCTGTAGAAAGTGCCGATCTTGCCGTACTCCATTAGAAAAGTTATGCCCTTCAGTCTTGCCTGTTGTTGGATGTGCTCGGTTACTTGTTTTGAGGCTTTGTCCACATAGTGCATAGCGATTAGGGATAGTAGTTCAATGCGTCGGTTCTTTTCCTCTGGGTCTGCTACTTCTTTGATGATTTCAAACTCTTCAAGTATTTTGCTGATGTTCTCCTTAATGAAAGAGTAGACCTTGTCTCTCAGTAGAAGCGTCCTTTTGAGTTCATCCTCATTTTTAACGGTGATTTGAAAGCTTGTCAAGAGTTTAGTTGCCAACTGAATGTAGGGTATTATCTCATCGACGTTTTCATTTTCGATCTCGCCGCCTATGGCTGCCGCGATTATGCTGAATGTATTTTTTTGAATTTGAAATGAGAATACGTTTTGAAGGACAAGGTTTATCGCCCAGTCAATATCTTTATGATCAAAATACTCTGGAAAAGAGAACTTCTTAAGGCTCTGTGAAAGTTTTTCATAAAAATGCAATTCATCCAGTACACTTTTCGCGTATTTGCTTTGGAAATACTCTCTCGTTTTTGACTCTAGAAAGTAAAGGTGAAAAATCTTAACAAAAGTGTCAAAATCAGTCTTTAGCACCATTTTTCTTTCAAAGGCAACCACACGCATATTACATAGGTCAAGCAACTTGTCTCTAACCTTGCTGATCGCAGACTTGGTTACTGAGCTTTTTTCGGCTAGCTCGCTTTGGGTTATAGGGGATGGATATGCCTCAACTAGCGCCTGGACATACTTGCTTAACGATTCTAACGTTTCCATTTTGACCGAGAAGTGATATTGACAATCAGGTACATAAGTTGATGTGAAAGTTGACTAGTTTCCTAATATCTACACAACAATTTTCCAAAACTGACCGACTTAGTTGAAACAATGAAATTAGAACAGAGATTAGTCAAGAAAACTCACACACCAGAAAAATGCCTTAATCTTGGACGCGCTTGACTATTCATTAAAAGAATGGCAGACAGTGCAACGCCATTTTCCTTCTGCATAAGTATGCAAACGTTTTGTATTACATTTTTGGCAGTAAATTAGGGTAGGTTTTCTTCGTTCAGGCAAATGCACATAGCGACCTTCCGGGGTTCGGAAGATGGCGAGTCTAGTTACAGTTTCCCATCCCTTTTCCAGCGGCTTTCTTATTTCTGTTACGATTACATCTGAATTTGGTGTATTCTTACTAGGCCAAACTGTTACACTCAAAAAGTTACCATCAGGCAATTGAGCATAGAAACGTCCTTTCATTTTCTCTCCTTGCACAAGCATCCTTCCATCTTATCTGATAGAGTCTTTGATTAGATTAACAATTTTTTGAGCCTTTTTTGGTCCTATCATTGCTGGTCCATTTGCAAGCTTGGTTAACAGAAAGTTGTCATCTCTACCCTTGTCTTGGTAGAGCTTAGTTAATACTTCGATTAGACTTCCCGTGTAGTTAAAAGGCGGTCTTCTAAGAACGGCGTTACACCAAGTGGATAGCTCTCTAACGCTATCTCTGCTAAGTCCTTTCAACTTCGCAAATGGTATCTGTTCTTCCTTTACACCGTGGCTTATTCTATCTTTCAATATGTCAAATTTCGGGTCGATTCTTTTTCTTTTCTTCGAAGCCAAGTTTTTATAGGCTTCCAAGATCTTGCTTAGTTCGTTAGCAACACTATCGAGCGTGCTGGCATAAACCTTGAAGTCTTGTTCAATTTCATGTTTGGGCCTGTTCTCCATCCAACCGTTGAAAATCGCGTAAGCTGAATACTCGGCATGAGAAGGTTTTTCAACTCCGCGGTTGTTGTAAAAATCTTCAATTTCTTCTGATTGTTCTCTAGGAATTTTGAAAGCCCGAGTTCCTTCGAATTTCTTAGAAAGTTCCAAAATGAGGTCGAAGTCGATTTTTGCCTCACCGCTCCCTTCAAGATAATCATTCAGAGTCAGGAAAGCGTCCAAGGTATATGTCTTGAAGGTTTCAAGCAAAAATTGAGCAGTCACGTATCCAAGGTCAGTTAGTTTGTAGCCTGGCGCTCCCATGTATTCGACGAAACCTTCATCAATCATTTCCTTCAAGCTATGACCGAGTTTCTCCTTCAGGTTAAATTCGACTAGGCTCTTGATTCTCGTCGACTGAAAGTTGTAGAAAGTATTTTCGAAAAAGGATATTATCTGATCCTCACGGCTTCTGCGGGCGAAAATGAGTTCCAATATTGCTTTCTTGAAAAGATCATCCAACATGATATGCGAGAATGCTCTCTCCAACGTCCCTTGAAGAAGCTTTTTTGATCTGAAAACATCCGCGCTGTCATCTATCACAACATATGCAAATCCTTTATCATCAAACTTAGGCCTTCCCGCCCTGCCAGCCATTTGCAGGAAAAGATAAGTTTCCACATCCTTCGTTTCGTTCTCTTGATAAATGGTCAAATCTGAAAGAATTACCGTTCTAGCAGGGAAATTGATTCCGAAGGCCAGACCAGTCGTTGCAAAGAGTACTTTTATCTCTTTATTTTTGAATTTGTCCTCGATCATTTTTCTTAATCTTTCATCAAGTCCAGAGTGGTGAAATGCTGCTCCCTTACGAAGACAGGAATAGAGCTGCTCTTCTAGGCTTGTTAGCGTTGTCCGAGAAACTATCCCTTCAATTTGACCTCTAAGCTTTGAAGGGTCACCGACTGGCTGCATCGAATTACATAGTGCCAATGCTCGGCTCCTCGTGCGATCCCTTGTTGAACAAAAAACTATCATAGGGTGCTTATCTTGGGCGCTAGCGAGCAATGTGTAGAATTTCGTCATTCTTTCTCTTGATGCAACTGAAGCAAGATTTATTGAACCCTTTTCCAATGGCACCTTCCTTTCGCTTTCTGGAACTACGACAAGATTGGCGTTAAGCCATTCTCTAATCTCTTCCTTGTCTTCGAAAGTAGCGGAGAGACAAACAATACGAATTTTAAGCTCTTTTAACATGGTCAGAGCCTTTTCTAAGTTGAAACCGCGCGTCTGGTCATACAATACATGGAACTCATCGATAACTGCGAGAGTAAAGTTTTCGACTGATCTTCTGTTCAGAAGAGCCATCTTGTAGAAAAATTCGAAAGTTGTTATTACCAGATCAGAGTCCAGCCAATCTTTCCTAGATACCCTGTACTTCGACTGTAGATAGCTGAATTCTGTTTCCTTGTCGTTGACCAGTGCTGTTGATGGAACAAGGTAAACGACCTTTCCACCCTTTGAAAGAGTTTGCAACATAACAAATTCTGCAGTCAGCGTCTTGCCCGATGCTGTAGGTGCGATTACTACAAAATTCCTATCAGAAGTTAATAGACCTGCATCAATAGCCATTTTCTGAGCCGGCCACAAAGTTGTTATACCTTTGATTTTCATCAATTCTTCAATGATAGATTGGTCTTCAGCTGCCATAGAATACGCCACATATACTAGTTAGAGCCCTCTAAAATATAAAGAGATTTTGTGTGCCGAGTATGTAAAGGTATCACGAAATTGCTGTGAAGCTTTTTGACTTACCTCTTAGCAAAATGATATTTAATAGAAAGAAGATAGGTTAACTTCGGAGAAATATCTGTGGAAATGGAGCTGAAGAAAACTCGGAAACCAGTTAATCGACTTAATGAACTCTCTGGTACTGAGTGGATTAAGTTTACGAAAACTTGGTTTATACACAGACCCGCACCCAGAGAGAATGCAAAATTGTTGCATCCTGCAGCGTTTCCCGAGTCATTAGTAAAGGAATTTATAGAATTCTTTACAAAAAGAGGGGAACTAGTTCTTGACCCGTTTCTTGGAACAGGTAGCACCTTGATAGCTTGTATTGAGAGTAATAGGTCTGGCATTGGTGTTGAAGTTGTTCAGAAGTGGGCGGATGTTGCGCAAACGAGAGTGGATAAACTGCTAGCTCAAAAGAGGGGTTCAGAACATCTTTTGGAAACCATGGGCTTGACACCGGAAAAGTTGCTGATAAAAGTTATTTGTGGAGACTCACGTCGTTTAAGCAAAATTCGGGAAGAAGACAAGTTTCAACTTGCAGATTACTGTATTACAAGTCCGCCGTATTGGAATCAACTCAAGAGAAATTACATAAGACAGAAAGCAAGAGCAGAGAAGGGATTGGAGACAAAATATAGCGAAAATCCTAATGATATAGGCAACATAGACGACTATGATGGATTTCTTAAGGCTATAAAGGAAATCTTCAACGAAGTCTACAAAGTTACAAAAAACATGGGTTATCTCACTGTCGTAACGAATAATGTTTTCTTTGACGGTAGGGTTTACCCACTAGCTTTCGACACAACGAAAATCCTAAGCGAGGAACCATGCGCTTGGATACCAAAAGATGAAAAAATATGGTTGCAAGACGATAAACCACTTCTTCCCTTTGGAGTGTACAACGCTTGGATAGGGAATAGAGCTCACCAATACTGTTTGATTTTGCGAAAAGAGGAATGAAAATGTCCGTTCAAGCGACACTTTCTGGAGAAGAACAAAAAGTAAGCATCCAATCTCATGATGAAATGGCATTCGAAGTTGCACGGACTATGAGAGAACATGTGGTCAAAGGAGTTTCTGCTTGGAAAGACTTGTACAAAAGCACAATAGTCATAACGTCTTCGTCAGAGTGGCCCGAGCCAGACTTTGTGTTTGATGACCAGGAAAAATTGACCTATGGATTTGAGTTTAAACCGCCTGAACAAGTAAGACGAGAATACATAATGGGGGTGGGACAAGCGTTAACCTATCTAAACCATTTTTCTCATTCAACATTAATCCTACCGACACGTGCGGAAAACTTCGACATTGCACAATACGTAGGGAACTTGGTAGAGAACATACCCTTAAGGATAGGCGTCATATGCTATGATCCCGAGGATATAAGGCAACTCAAAGTTCTCGTTCCATATCCCAAAGACCCTGTTGGACCACTTCAGAGAAGAGCCACTTTAGGGAAGGTGTTTTGGGCCTTCTGGATGGATCAGTCCATACATGAATTCTACTTAATGCTGAAGGGTTCATACGACCATAGAAGTGTGGCGGGTGACATAAAGGAAAAGGTATTTAGTGAAGTATTTGAGTTGATGAAACAAAGCAAAACATATGCGAACGATGGAACTCCGAGGCAACTTGGCAAAAGGCTCAAGTTTTCATCGTGGTTCTTGAATTACAAGTTACCATTTTTGCATTGCGGTCTATGGAGTATAGACGGCAAACCTACCTTGATAGGAAATAGAATTTTATCGGTCGGTGATACCTACGGATGGGACTCGATAGAATTTCGGAACGCATTAGCGAAAGCATACTTTGAAAACGGTAGGCATCTGCTACTCATGAAGTACATTTGGGATATTCAAATTGACGCCATAAACCAAGGAATCAAGCACGATACAACCAAAGAGTATCTCAACTTCATGGCTGACCAACTTATGGAAAGAGGCTTTGGTAGAGCCCATCGCGGCGTACGGAGAAATCTTCAAGCCATGATATCTCTCTGGGGTGGAGGCTTCAGAATATTAAAGCAACGAGGCAAGAGTTACTGTTTCAAAGGCTTTGGATTAGTGCCGGACTGGGGAAAAATCACGACTGTTCTTCAAACAGAATACTGGTAACAATTATTCACTTACTGACTGGTAGTTACTCTTTTTCTTTGTAGTAACTTAGTCCTGCTGTTGCGCCTGCTGTTATGGCGAACCATACGATTGTTGCCGTTATGTCTCCCTGACTGACTATGTAGGTTAGGGCCCACTGAAACTCCGTTAAGAACAGCTAAAATCGATCGATCTTGCTTGAGAATATAGAGGGGGTAGATCTTGAGGTATTGCGTAAGCCTAATTGTCTAATTGCTTTTTGGCAAGTGTATGTTCTCATTTTGAAATGGGTGAATGACCTGCTTTCCTAACGAAAACACTACATCACAAATCAAGCAGCCCCTGTCACACCAGCGAAACCTATAGCCTTAGCGTTAGCTTCGACTAAAATCGATTTCTTTAGGGCATGGGCACCACTGTGATGAAGGGTTGTTCTTCTTCTTTGCTGGCGTAGCAGGCCAGAGCCAAGGCAAACAATTGATCGTCATGCCTACGCGGTGGATGCCAAAACTTCATGTGAATATGCTCTCGAGCAGTCTTAGGCTGCAAGTATTCATACTGCTGCTCATTCATCTGCGAAATCAACTCCGCATCATCCGGTAAAATACCGAGTTTCCTCTGCTCCATCAACAACTTCAAAAACGTCAAGATTTCCTCCTTCCACCTATCCGTAAACACCAAACCCTTGACATTAGACAATCCCACCTGCTCCATCTCATCAACAATAGCGTCGCCAACGCCAGTCTTGTCAACACATATACTTACAAAACCAAAAACCTGATCCGCCCTAACCACATGCCCAATAACGTCTGGATAAGGCGTACCCAACGGAAACTGACGCTTGTAAACAAGCCTCCGCTTGTCGCCAATTCTCTGAACAACAGCCAGAACACTAGGATCCATCTGCTTCCCAATATCTAACCCAGCATAAAACGACCCAGCAAGCCTACTTCTCTCAATCTTCTCCAAATCATCAAAAAACTGACTCGGAGCATTAGGGTCGCCGAGCTCCGGGTCAACACAGGTCATAATAAGATCCATAGGGAAAAACACGTTCGTCAACTCAGTCCACTCCGCCTCAACCTCACGCGTCCACTCCTCCTGCGTCATATCCAACTTCCACTCCTCAAGCCTCTCCTTACTCACCAACGGACTCGAATAAGACGGATAATGATGAACACTGTAACGCTCCCTGTCAAGAAACGCCCTACGCAAAACATGCTCAAAACCCTTAGGCGTCCCACTCATAACAAAATGACACTCAGGCTTCGTCAACATCAACATAATCTCAGAAGTAATCATCTCACTCGGCACAATAGAAGCCTCATCACAAAAAACCCAGTCAGGATGAAAACCCCTAAGCTTATCAGGCGAACACGGCAAAGCCACAAGCCTCCCACCCAACGGAGGCTTCAACCTAATCGTAGTCCGCGTCGTACCAGGATGCTTAATCACCTCCCTCATCAAAGGATTAGCCTGAACCGTATGGTAGCAATAGTCAAACATGATCATGCTCTGCCGCTGCGTACTCGAAATAATCAAACACTCAACCCTAGGCTGAGTAAAAACCAACCACAAATTCTTCCGACTAAAAACCAAACTCTTACCCCCAACCACGACCACAAACCGCAACCTGCTTGGGACTCATATCCCTCAAAAGCCTCTGATGATCAGGCGCATCAACAAGCCACTTATCATTACACATCAAAACCGCAAAAAACACCGGATCCTCAACCAGCCTACCCGCAACTCGCTCATCACGCAAAACCTCGCGCAACGCCCGTGGACGAGCAATCAGGCTCTCCGAGACCGACGCTGCGAACCCCAAGTCGTTGAGTAATCGATCTGTAAACTCTGTTTTCTCCACATCATAGCCCTCTTGGCAACTTGCGTCTGCAACGTCCGAGGAACCTTCGCCAAAAGCGAAGCAAGATCCTCATCTTCAAGCTGCTTTTCACCCTGACC
>Ga0315310_10001865_pt1 | contig 13303 bp, 10 predicted proteins | sample TDP5_MG_FD_203630 | JGI IMG/M metagenome (GOLD analysis project Ga0315310, IMG submission 203630) | Freshwater sediment microbial communities from Lake Towuti, South Sulawesi, Indonesia - TDP5 | ecosystem: Environmental > Aquatic > Freshwater > Lake > Sediment | place: Indonesia: South Sulawesi... | reverse complement strand
ACCGTATCAAAGGCGGTATACAATCCGTCCGCAAGGCTATTCCTGAAGGCGCGATAGAGGCAGAGCGGGAGAGCACCAAGCACGGCAGCCAGCAATCGCTAATCTGAGGGCTGTCATCGCTGGCGATGCCAAAGGGTAACTATGCCCAAAATCTGAAAGAAAGAAGGTGAGCCATTGACAACTGAAAAGCAGGTTAAGAAAGGCATCTCAGACCTAGTGGGTGTCTTTACTGATCCTATCCCCGTCTTTCCCGGGGGCTGGGGTGACACCCTTCCCGATTGGCTGAAGAACGCCATTACCCTGGAGAGGCTGGCCATGAACTTGAAGGCACTCAAAGGGGAGGAGATGACCGGGACGGATGCCGAAGCTTGCGCCTATCTGTATACTGCTGCCTTGACTCAGCCGATGGACAACGACTGGGGGCAAATCTACTTGTATATCGCTACCCAGACCTATCGGCGATATGGAAAGGGCGAGGTGCCAGCCGATATCGCCGTAGACTCCCTTAACGACTATCAACTGGCGGAGCTGAAGCGTTTCAAGGACTGGCTCTATCAGCAGCGCACCAAGATAAGGCTTGAGCGAGACCGAGCCGAAAGACGGCAGAGGAGCGAGGAAGAGGCAGCCAGGAGAAAGGCGGAACAGCCGGCACTGTTTAAGTTCTAGTCTAATCGAGTTCCTACTCAAGGGGCTGGAGGTAAGTCTCCAGCCCCTTTCTGTTTGCCCAAAATTAACAATGGAGGCTCTTGTGACCTGCACTTTTGCTCCACTTTCTATTCACTTTTTATGACTTTATCTGGAAAGTCGAGTGTCGACAAAATCTTGACTTTCCGCCAAAAAGCCATGAAAGAAGTCAAGAAAAAAGTCAGCGGCTAAGTCAAGAAATTTAGTCATGGGAAAAAGCCATAAAACTAAGGAAAATTCCTGACCTTCTCAGGGACTTCTAATCAGTGCCATTCAGAGGACAAACTGAGGAAAAACGTTTTCCCTGAACCAGCAGGGTTAGTAGTTTCGTAGAAGGGGGCAGGCCTATACTAATTCTCTAGCCCTTTTAATTCTCCTAGCAGATTAATAGCCGATCTACTTCATGGGGACATTTGCTTGGTGTAGTGATCAGAATGACACAATCCGATGGGATGTTGGAGAAGCTATTGACTAATCAGTATCTTGGTGCTATTGTCAGGAGCAAATCTAATATGAAAAGGAGGTCTAAATGCAGGCGTATTGCGTGAAATGTAGAAAGAAGGTTGAGATCAAGAACCCAAGGGCTATCACAATGAAGAACAAGCGTCCTGCGACTCAAGGTGTCTGCCCTAGGTGCGGGACCAAAGTCTTCCGAATAGGTAAGTCCTGACCCCAGAAACATGGAAATAAGGGCCACTTTAGGTGGCCCTTATTTATATTAATGGACAACTAGCTGTCACCCAGCTGCACTGCACAGTTTGGACAAAGGTGCAATGATTGGAAGCTTTCAAAAACAAGGGGGGTCTATCTTGGAGGCATCAACTACCGCTAGCAACGAAGATAGGCTCCCCTAAGAACGACTGCCACAATTTGGGGAAGGATTCCTCCTTTATTCCTAGCTCGGGGCTACAATTCCTTGCTATGGCATGGACTTTGCAAATGTTAGATAAAAGTAGGATGGATGTTTTTGCCCACCCTATGAGAGACTCAATCACTGAGAAAGGGAGCAGTTCTAGGTTTGCTTTAGCAATTGCCTCCTAATGAGGTAGGCCAAACCACTTGCTCCAACTAGTGCTGCTATCAATGCATAGCGGTTTGGAAATACTGGCACAGATTTTTTTAGCGTAAGAATGATATCGGTAGCCACCTCATCCACGTGGTACTCAGTCTCCTCTCCCGTAGCTCTGTCACGCAACGTGATTTGATCGGAGAAACTGAGGACACCGTCGCCGTTATCTAGCCAGCCGCTTAGGTGGTAACGCCCGCACCAGTCCGGCCAGGCCTCATGCCAGTAGGTGCACACTGGGTCATTGAGGGCTGTGTACATCAGCAAATAGCCGTCCTCAAACTCGATGTACATGCTCTCAACTAGTTCGGGCTTCTTCGTGACTTTTATGGTGACTGTCACCTCGTCAACGTGGTACCATTTCTTCGGTCCGTCCGGTTTGAGTGTCAAGTCAATTTGATCGCAAGGGCTAAGGACACCGTCGCCGTTATCTTCCCAACTGCTGAGACGGTAGCGCCTACAATATTGCGGGTAAAGCTCATGCCACTGGGTGTCCAGTGGATTCCCCGAATTGATCAGTCCTTCTTCGTAGTGTAATCTCATGCTGCCGGGGCGAAGAACAGGGGGAGGAGGGACCCGGGGAGGTGAGACAGGTTTAGGAATAAACCAGTCTTCCACTTCGCCAAATCCGGCTGCTCCTTCACTTTGGCTTTTCAGACTTGCATCTGTCCAAGGTTGTGGGTTTGCTCCAGCATCCTCTGCGTAGTCCAGCCTAATTCGCATCCAGGTCTCAGGTTTTGCTCCTGTCGGAACTGCAACGTTATAAACAGGTTTTGCAGGACTTGCAAATTTTTGCGTGCGAGTCGGACTGCCTGTACCGATCACCTTTTCCCCTGTATCTTTCCAATCACCATCTCCATTCCAGTCAATCCAACCATTTAGATACATTACCTTGTTTGGATCATTAATATCGTAACGACCAAGTGCGCCTGAGGTCCTTATGTCAACTGTTACCGCTAGAACGCTTCCTGGCACCAGAGCACCAACGATTGTTACGCCATCGTCAAATTTGTCCATATTAATTTGCTTGGAATCAATCTCGCCGTCAACACCGTCGCCGAGCCACTCGAAAGTAAAGTTAAAATGTCTAGCAGCAGTGCTTAACATCCACGTTTTCAGGAGTGAGGGATATTTAGGGTCTGGAGCATCACCAAAATCGGGTGCTGGTATTGAATAGAGATCTCGAACTCCATGCTCAGAATCAGGATCCAGCTTACTAAACCAAGGCCCTTCAGTGTCATAGATGTTGTCATCACCCGTGTGCTTCTCGTTGGCAAGAAATGGCACTAACGCCGTGCATATATCCCCGTCGCCAGTCTCTACAGTGGTACCAGGCCTCACTGCAAGTGGACCGATGTACCTTAATCTCACATCACCCGCAGAGACATGTGAATCACCGTCAAGGTCTAGGTAGATATTTTCACCAACGTCGTAGATGCCGTTAGCGGGCAGCCATTCCGTATGACGTTCGTTGACTGCGAATGGAAGTAGGGAGTTGTTTATATCAGTGTCGGCTGCGTTTACAGTTGTACCTGCGGGGTACCCGTTCGCACTAGTCAACCTCACATCGCCAACAGAAACATTACCACTATTGCCAACGTCCCGGTAGATGGATTCAAATTGACCTGCAGGACGTCCTTTGTAATACATTACGTCGTCCTTATCAGCCTGGTCACATAATCCAACAACGTGACCGCCCTCATGAAGTGCATAGCTAAAGAAGTGTAGTTCGCCCGCGCTAATAAGGTATGGCTCAACACCGTAGTACCAACTCCACCTGGTGGGAGAACTATTGAAGAAGAGTCGGAGAGGCCAATTCCTGTTTGATAGCCCCGCTGGCGTCTCGTCCAGAGGCTGCCAATAGATGAGAATTTCTGCATTGGCTCGAACCTGGGTCTCCTCAAAGGCGATCCCTGTCACAAGATTTGGCCTGTCTTCGTCAATATTACCCCACATGTTAAAGGCGTCTCTTATCCTTGCTTTCGCATCATCGGGCCAATTGACGGAAACACCGTTGGTATCGACCTCACTGAAATAGTAGTCAGGGATAGCATCGGACACGCCAGGAGTATCTTTGTCGTTCACATCTGTCCACTCCTCGATGAAGCCATGCCCGTATATAAATGGATCGAGTTCCGACCAATCGCCTCCGAGAGGCCTTGCTGGTCTCGGTACTTCGTTATCCCAGCATGAATAGGCTTCATACTCGCGGTTGAGCGTGGGAGGCCAGTGTCCGCCGAATGGGGTTCCAGGCTGTGCCAAACCACCAAATGATTGGTTGCAGTGGTGCTGATGAGCCGTTGTTTGAGCATTATTCGGAGGAACTGGAGCCGTGGACCAGGTTACCGATTTAGTGGTGTGGTCATGGAGCGTTTTACTTTCAATGGCATAAACATGTGTAATCCCATAGGGTAGAAAGCAAGCCAGAATAACGGAAATCAGTATCGCAGCCGTGATGCCAAATATAAATCTGGATTTTAAATTCTTCCGACCAATCAGATTCATGCTGAATATCCAAGCTCCTGCGCTACCATCACTCTTTGCAGACACCGCGATCGTCGACGAAGCATAGTCTACGATATGATGTACGCCGAACTATCGCCTTGGGTCACAGCAAGTCATGGACCGTATGTTGTCACCGCCTCCCCCACGCACATAGAGCCACGCTAGTGCGGACAACTGCACCAGTCAAGGCCCACAAGGGTAATGCAAACAACACCCGTGGTATCGATTTACTAGCGGATCAAATCCTCCCTGTCACCACTCTGGTATGGTAGCAAGAACGCTACGCATCTACGAATCGCCGTGATGAGCCACGTCCACGGGGATTATACCACCTTCCCTTATGGCGTGTCAAGCCTCAACACAGAAGCTCTGAGCAATTTACAGTCCGATAGTTGCCTTAGCGCACTTTGCCGGGTTGCCATTTCTCACTTTATCATAGGGGACACACTTTGCTCCGTTAGCCTAGGCAACGGAATATTGCACCAAACGCTACATTGTTACCGCTAAGGCAAAAAAGCCGTAAGTCATGGCCTAGGCAAGCGATGACCATATCCTTGGCGTGTTAAGGAAAGTCGTTTGCAGCCGCACCAGTTTGAGAATTTAACGTCGAGAGGGCTCACCAGAGGTACATCCGCCTTGCTTTTCTCTAAGACCCCTGATGGTTTCCCCTCCTCCAATAAAGTCCTGACCTCTACTAGGTTTTTCGCCGACTTTTCATCTCGACTTTTATCTTTCGACTTTCTTGACTTTGTCACACGACTTTTGCACGACTCTGTTGCAGTGACTTTCGCGACTTTGCCGCATGACTTCTGGAAAAGCGGTCGGAGAAAGTCGAAAGAGAATCGAGTCAAAAAGAGTTGCCGAAGTTGCGATTTTCCTGTAGTGGCTGCTGGATGTAGCTCACTCTATTGGAGAATTGCACCTCCACCTGGTTGAATTGCACATCATGGCTATTCGTTGCCTTAGGTCACAAAATGGACGTTTGTTGCCTTTTAGCTGTAATTGCATCATTCTGCTCATGTGTTGTTAACAGGCTTACTTGTGTGCCTTTCAGGCCACAAATCCCAGGCTATCATCTGCTAAGCTTGGAGATCATGTCTTCAAGCTGGAGCAACAGGGTCATATCACCCTCTATCTTGAGCTTGCCGCTTGTCCAGGCATGCAGGCGATCAATCTCTCCCCTTTGAATAGCTGCCCAGTCCTCAGCTGATACGGTGAGTGTCGCGTTAGGATTCTCCACTGTTCCCTCGTGACGAGTTCCCTTACCCCTTTCAGACACCAAGTACCAGTCGCAGCCGCCGGGCCCAGTGAGGTGGAACTGGACTGCCACCGTCACCTCCTCGATCCTTGTTGTCTCCCTGCTTGGTGCGCCTGGAGCGGGTAAATCCAACAGACTGGCCAGCCTCTGGGTGCAGGGGTTGTTGAGCTCGACATCCTCACCAGGGAGGGCAACACCGAGTTTCTTGAAGTTCTTGAATACCTTGAGTATGACCATCCCGGCTCTCAAGGCAGCCAGGACCTCGTTATAGAAGAGGTTCTCTACCTTCCACCCAGTCAGCTCTTCGTAGCGCTGCACCGTCTCCTCCTTCTCGGGGGAGCCCTCCAGGCGGGGGATGCCATAGCCCTCGCTGTGCTGCCAATCGAGGAAGAGGAAGAAACCCAGGTCAGATTCGGGGTCCCCCAGGTAGGCCATCTCCCAGTCTAGTACCCCTAATACCTCGCCGTCCGGGCTGTAGATCGTGTTAGGCATTCGGCAATCGCCCCAGCATAAGGTCACATGTTTGGGAGCATACCGGTTCTCCTTGAGCCAGTCCAGGGCTGCATTCAGGATAGGTTGAGGTTCCTGCGGATCCTCCTTGACCCAGTTGAGATATCTCTCCCAGTATTCCAGTTGCTGGTCAAGAGGATCGGTGCCGCCTTTAGGAACGCCAACGAATGAAAATCCCAAGCGCTTCCAGTCCAGTTTGTGAACCTTGGCTGCAGCCTCCAAAGACCCCCACCACATCTTTGCCCGTTGCTGCGGAGTGGCGTCGTAGTAAACCCCAAAGGAATGGTAAGGGGGGTACTCCGGGGGGATAACTCCGTCGATTTTGCCCATGATGTAGAAGGTAGTGCCGAGTATCTTCTTATTCTCCTCCAGCCAGTAAACCTTGGGTACAGGGACGTTTGTTCCTCGCAGGCGCTCCATAATGTGGAACTGCTTCCCCAGGTCGTATTCAGGAAAGACCGGGTAGGACCGGGGCGCACAGCGGAGCACCATCCCCTCCGACCTTTGTTTTCCAACTTCCTGCCAGCTCAGGTCAAAGAGGAAAGTCTCATTGGAGAGCCCCGCCCCTGACCTTTCCATACCCGATATAGATAAGTTCTGGGCCTGGGGCATCTTTTTTCGCAACCAAGCTATAAGCTTTGATTGCATATCAGATAGGTCCATCTGTCGTGAAAGCATTTCCTACCTCCTTCTAGTAGCCTTGGTAGCCGTACTTAGGATATTTGCCGACCGTTATCAGTTCGGTGGTCCCGTAGCCAACTTCGTTGCCACAGCGGAACTCAGACCCGTAGTCAACGTACCCCCAGATTTCGCGCACCACATCAGGGTCGGTGAGGTCCAGCTTTTCCCCGTCTATCCAGTAAGGGCCCATCCAAAGACCGTGGACAAACCCCCTATAAGGTCCGCCATACCCACCAGGCTTCTGGTAGCAGATAGTGAGCGGGTGTATCGAAACCTTCCTCCTAGAACCGTCGATAGCCTGGAGTACCACGTGCCCACCCTTCAACTGCCGCAGTTCGGGGAGGTCCTTATTAAACTCGAAATTGTGCTCCACGCTCACCAACCTGAGTTCCTCTTTCTCACTTCCATAGGGATAGAACACACTACCACTGAAATGCCAGGTCTGGACCATACCAAGCTTGTCGTCCCAGATTTCCCTTATATGGAAGCTGGCACCCCATCTTTCGAACTGCATCAGAGCGAAGCAGAATAGTAGTCCATCGTATATTTCAAGGGGCTGGACACCAGTCTCTACAAAGTCTGCACCAGCTATCCTGATGCCCCAGGAGCGATCCCTCTCTCCCACCCATGTCTGCTTGTTGATCTTATAGGTCTTCCCCTCAGCCTTTATCCAGCCGCTGGGCCTTCCGCTCTGCACAAACCGCTTGATGTCCTCTTTTACCCTGCCTCGGCTGAGCTGGAACTGGCCCGGCTCCTCTTCATGTGGAGGACTAACCCCATCATTCTCCACATCAAAGCTGAGACCGTATTGGTTCTCGTCTAGGGTAAACCGTACTTTCTTTAGTGGCTCAGTCACCTCGTAGGAGAATGGTCCTACCTTAAACACGTCGATATCGGGACGGAGCTCACGGGAGGCCCTGACATTATATTGTGTTTTTCCGTCGAGAGTGAAGCAGGCAAAGGCATCCATGATATTGCGGTTGGGGTAGTATCCGAAACCAGTGGCGAGGTGGACTTTGCCCGCCATGTCGTGGGCCATAAGCCAGCACCTCTCTGTCCACTCCCTAGCACTGGTTGCCGGACGATCAAAGGTAGACACTATTTGGTGACAAAACATCTCATCGTATCTGGTAAGCATAGCTCAGCCTCCTTTCCCCTTTTCTCTTCAAGGTATTTTGCTGAAGAAAGTCCTTGTGTCCTTTCCCAGCCTCTTTGATTATCTGCTGCTATCCTTCGATTTGAGTCTGCAGCCACCCACCAACTTTACGAAGGAGTCAAGCCTTATGCTTTGCTTCGAGACTGGCGTAGGGGAGCCAGGAGCCCCCTGTGCTCCAGGTCTTGGGCCACATCCACCAGATCCAGCCTCCCTAGGCTTGCCCTGGTTTGAAGGCCGGTGGCCACGTCCCATTGCCTCAGACGGTAGTATTCGTCTTTCATCTTCTCGAATTTGTCTCTATCAACTACCGCACCCTTCCGGGATATGGCCTTCCCATCTTTCCCCGGTACCAGACATTCAGGATTCGCCTGATCGTAGGCTAAGGGCAAGGTGTAAAAGCGATCCGGTAGGATATCGAACTCTCTGCCGCGGTGGCCTTCCCTGACCAGTATTGCCCTTTGCAGGTTAAAGACTCTTTCGCCTATCTTGTAAAGTCCCTCTTCCTCTATCTCCTTATCGAGAACAGCAGAGAGGATCTTGCTTTCCAGGGCAGGGTCTCCAACATGACCCTCGCAGCGTTCGCAGTCTGTGATAGGCCATAGAAAGTTACAGAGAATGAGGCACTCATTGGCATATTGTCGGTCCTGAATCCTCTTTGTTGCCAGGGCCTTTCCCTCATAGGTAGAGAAATCAGCCGCCGTCTCACTTCCCCAGAATCTCTTGGCTACGTCACGAACTACCTCGCTGGACACGTTAGTAAGACCCATAGTCCCGGCTGCCCATTTAGCTAGAAGTAAACCTGTTTCATGGAGCTGCTGTATAGGTATTCTTGGCTCCATGGCATACAAAAGCGCGTTGGTAATATAGAGTCTCGGTCCATATGGGTGATAGCCCGGTTCGGCAAGGTATCCAGCGATCTCAATTTGCTCTTTAGCACCAGGGCCCACCACATCTGCTGCTCTTTCTGTTCCTTGTGCCAAAATGTCCCCGAAACTGTCACGGAGAGAGACCTTTCTCACCAGATCCTCTATGAACTCCAGGCTTCCTAATCTTGACAACGGAATACCTGTGCTTTCATCGGTCAGGATGCCAGCTTCATAACATCCGTGGAGCCAGCTAATCATCAGGTCAATGGCCACAGCATCAAGCCCATAGTTATCACAGAGCTTGGTAGCATAAAAAGGGACATCGTTCCAGTACCCATAGTATCTTTCCGCCCAGGGTTGATAAAAGAAGGCTGAATGACATATGAACTTCCCTTTCCTGCCATCTGGTGACTCGTAGATTCTTCTGGCGCACCTGCCAAGGCAGCCGTAGCAAGGTTCCTTCTTCATTTCAGGCCCTGGCACTATTTTCGGTTCTAGCATAGGATTTCTTGACCACCGGCTAAGATACTCCCAGCCATCAAAGGGGAAGCTTCTTCCCAACCCACGGTAGTGTCCGATTAGCTCTCGCAATCTCTGCGGCTGAGCGACTTTTACACCCTTCCCGGCGCCTTTTACCACAATAGCCTTCAGCTTCTTGGCACCCATAACAGCCCCCAAGCCCCCTGAGCCGCTGGCATCATTGTCGGCAAGGAGACTAGCCATGACAGCCATATTCTCACCGGCCGGACCAATGGCTACCACCCTGGTAGAGCCTCCCAGTTCGCCCTTCAGGAGCTCCCTGGTCTCAATAGAGCCTTTGCCCCAGAGAGCGGAGGCATCCTTTAACTCAGCAGTTTCATCATGAAGGAAAAGGTAGGCTGGCTTTTCCGATTTGCCTTGAACCACGATGGCATCGTAGCCAGCAAACTTCAGCTCAGCCCCCCATCTCCCTCCCAAATTGCAGTAGGAGAACTGTTCCGGCATGATGGGAGATTTCCCGCAAACCTCCCACCGCGAGCCAGCAATTGCGGGTAGACCACACAGGGGACCGTTAGCGAATATCAGCCTGTTCTCCGCATCGAAGGCACCGACCTCAGGCAAGACCTCATCCCAATAGACCTTGCTAGCGATGCCTCTTCCCCCGAGGAACCTGTCAGCATAGTCCAGGGTGGAAACCTTGGCTATGTTTCCTGAAGATAAATCTACTCGCAGGATTTTCCCAGCATATCCATAGGTTGGCATTTCCCCTCCCAGAGAGTACTGGGCCCATCTATAGTCCCAAAGGCTTTAAGTGCCTGGAATCCCTCGGTGTTTAGCCCAGCCCTCGTCATAAGGAGTAATGTAATTCCACTTGGTCCTTATGGAGGCGAATTTCCACTCCCCCTTTTCTCTTACGTATTCCTCCTCATACATCCCTGCCATCCACTGAGCCTTGCCTGTGGTTACATCCGTGGTAGGTGCCTCATAATACCATTTGCCTGTTGCCCTGTCGCCCTTCACTTCGATGATGGGATCGTGGACCATGTGCATGGAAAAGGTTATTGCCGATGGGACAACTGTGCCAAAGAAGATTTCCAGCCCATCCCTGCCCTCAAACTGGGACTCGGGGCCAAGGCCAAAGTCCACCCGGGCATTTTGGCTGAAATAGGAAATCAACTCGTCACGGTTTCGTTTGTTATCCAACCCGGCATCGCACAGATAGCAGTAAGTGGCCTTCAGCTTCTTGATTGCCTCAATGTCCTCTAGGACCTTGATCCTGGCTTCCAGTTCCTTTAGAGTCATAGTCAACCCTCCTTTCCAGCAGAGCTATCTTCTTCATTGTCAACCTCCAATCGTTAAAGTAGTAAGGGTCTTAGATTTACTGGGGTGGGATTCTTCTTGGTAGGTCGCTTTTGATAATAGCTGAAAATAGCAGCAGTTGTCAATACTTTGACGACTAGCCTTGCGCCCACCAAAGCACTCTCTCACAGCCACTCCCAGCAAGCCAGAGGGCACTCGCAGCAAAAGGGATTTTGGGCAAAGGGTGCTAACGACCGAAAATCGCCCTGGAGGGGGCAGAGACAAGCCCACGTATTCACTCAATGGGGGCATGCGAACAATATGACGGAGTGTGCAATTTTCTGTTGCCTGGATTAACCAAGCAAAGTGCGCTAAGTCTCAGACTTTGCTTCCTCCAAAGTTGCCGCTTTAAGCCCTCCCAGAGGTTGACAAGTAGCAATCAATTGGACTAGAATGACAATTGACTCTCCCGTAGGAAACATATCACGCAGGGCATTCCCCTACCCAACGCCTAGGCAGCGTCAACAGGAGAAGTGCTCACTAGAGGGGGTGAAGCGGTGAGTGGGAAGCTGTCGCTCTATTTCTGATCCTCGTTCTTGCTTTCGTGTCTGTCTGATACCTGTGGGTCGTGGGTGCCAATCGAACTATTTCTTCAAGGCAAGGAAAGTAGGAGAGCCGTGGGTAATCATTGATGAGGCGCCCAGCCAGGCGGATTTGGAGACAGCAAAAGAGATGGTCAATATGAACTCAATCTAAAATCGAATCAAGAGGATGCAAATGGCTCCCTATGTATGCTTTTACTGTGACCATGAAACCACCTCCGAGTCTGACCTAGCCGACCACATTGGCAGTTGTTCTAAAGCTCTTTGTTTAGATTGCGGTAGGGCCGCGAGCCTCCTTGGAAAGGCACAAGTTACAATAGTGCGAGTATCCCGTGGATACAGTGATATCAGCCTGGGGGCTATGATGCATCACAACTGTGGCACAGGGAGCGTTCTCTACAAACTAGTCAATGATTGGCGACTAAAGTAAAAGGTTCAGGCCCCGCTCAGTCATTATGAGACCCGAAAGATGAGTGGGAGGCAAAGCCCAGCTAGGCTGATTCGGAGAATAGAACTCTAATAATCTGAAGCCAGCGTCTACATATAAATAACTAAGAACCCAGACTAGGGTTTAGTAACAGAGTAGTCGGGGCAGGGAGCTAACCCGACATTTCATGTTAGCATCTAATAACTAGCAAAAACGAATAAGAATCCCGATTGCCCCATTTCTTCTTTTCCTTGGTCTTTCTGCAACAGAGGAATAATTGACCAAAAGTAAGTCACCACCTAAAGATTCCTAGTAGTGCGCCCTCTAGTCTGCATCCAAGCCGAGTGTGGCATCACTGCTTTGGGTTATTGACAATTCATGGGCAATGGTGTATGGTTATCTTGTCCGCACGTTAAATCCGTAATTCATGTGTGGCGAGGTGGTGCCTATGCCATATTCGCAGCGACTTCTCAGTTTTTGGCCACAGAGAAAGTCGCCTTTCATTACCTAAGTGGCCAGACAGAATCAGGAATAAGGAGGGTAAAACCAGTGGCTAAGTATCTTATGCTATGGGAAGTAGACTCAACAAGAGTGCCTGTGGATGCCAAAGAGCGAGGCACTGCTTGGCTTGCTATGGTCGAGATGGTGAAAGCATCTATGAAGAATGGCCTCACCAAGGACTGGGGGAGTTTCCCTGGGGAACTGAACGGATATTCCATTGGCGAAGGCACAGAGGTAGAGATGATGACTGAAACGCTAAAGTATGCCCCGTATGTTAAGTTCGAGGTCCATCCTGTTGCTTCCCTAGCCCAGGTACAGCAGGCAATAAAAGCCTCAATGAAGTAGAGAAGCCAAGCCGATAGCAGCCATAGGGTGGCCAGAGATGTCCACCCTATCTCTATTCACCACCTCTTTGTATCCAAGCCGAGGTTTGGTGGTATAGTGTTGCTAAGGAATGGTTCTATCGGGTCATTCCACAGAAGAATAAAGGAGGGGAAATGATTGCATCAATGATTGCCAAGCAGATGGCACGCTCCTACTTTGAGCAGTTCAATAAAGATGACTTTGATGTTAATGCTGCTGTGGCTACTATGACGGATGATTGCGTGTTTGACCATAGCTCGGAAATTGGTCCTGGGGAGACCCGCAAAGGCAAGAAAGCCGAAGCCGACTGGTTTCGCAGATGGAAGGAGGAGTTTCCCAAGAGAAAATTCGTTGTGAAGAATATCTGCTTCTCAGCCTGGCCTCTCTGCCCAACAAACGTCTGCATGGTTGAATGGTCTCTCACAGAAACCAACAAGGAGGGCAAAGAGTTCAAGTATGATGGCATTTCCGTTTCTCACACGAAGAACTTCAAGATGGTTCGTGGGGCGGACTACATCGCTTTTGCAGGCTTGCCTCAACTCTCAAACCTGATAAAGCCCACGGCTAAGGCTTAGAAGAGATAACTAACCAATCATCCATATCTCTGCACCATATGCAGGGATTCCCCGCCAGGGACGCTAGGTTTTTCGCCATCTTCACTTAGCTTTTCCAATGTAGCACCTCGAATTTATCGGAACGCCACATTCTTTTGGAAGGGAGAGGGTTTGAGAGGGTGCTCGTTAGACTGTGCCTGGCAATCCACTAGGCCAGATAGGTTATCCTGGAAGAGGGTTTTTCATGCAACTCAAACTCTATTTTGGCTTCCTTGAATAGGTCTTTGAAGGCGCTATCAGCATACTCGCCAAAGGTGACAAACCGCTTTATCTTGGCATTGACTAGCATCT
>Ga0315310_10001864_pt1 | contig 13306 bp, 13 predicted proteins | sample TDP5_MG_FD_203630 | JGI IMG/M metagenome (GOLD analysis project Ga0315310, IMG submission 203630) | Freshwater sediment microbial communities from Lake Towuti, South Sulawesi, Indonesia - TDP5 | ecosystem: Environmental > Aquatic > Freshwater > Lake > Sediment | place: Indonesia: South Sulawesi... | reverse complement strand
TCACAGGTTTGGCCAGACAACCATAGCGAAAGTGAGCGACTCCGATGAATTGAGGCAGATGTTGAGTGACCCCTGGTTCGAATCCGAGACTATCATCATCAAACCAAACTGGGTATCAACGGAGCCGGCAAATTTCACCGACTGCAAGACCTTGAGGACAATGTTAGAGGCACTCGACTCTCATATCGTGGTCACGGAGTCTCACATGATACTCCGCTCGCTGAACCTCCTGGAGGAGGGGATGAGCTTCACCGTCGGAGATAAGGAGGTCAACTGGAGGTGGCTTCTGAAGGGCGACGGTTGGAACTGGCTCATCGAGAACCCGGACTGGGGCTGGTTCAAGAAAGGCGAGCACTGGAACCAGATCAAGAAGGAGAATAAAGCCTTCCTCGACGAACACGGTTTCACGGATCTCTTCAAGGAGTTCAGTGTCACTTACGTCAACGTGACCGATGAGGTCTGGAGTGGAAGGATAGCAGATCCAAACGAAGTAAAGAGGTCAGTGGAGTCACGTTTCAAACCGGTCCAAGCAGACAAGCTCTACAGTATGGTACCGAAGAAGCTTTACGACTTGCGTGGATAGACGTTCATCAGCTTTGCTAAGCGGAAAATGTACGCCAGCTTCACTGTGAAGAACCTGTTTGGAATGATACCCGATCTATTAAGGCCCTGGTGACATGGGCCGAAAAATTCGAGAATCGCCACGAGCATCGTCGATGTCAACAACGTCTATCATTCTCTCTTCAACGTCTACGGGATCTGCAAGGAATTATACACCACGGCTGTCCCCCACCTCGAAGGTAAGTACGAAGGTACATGCGGGGGAAGTACAATATTGCAGAGGGCTTGGGGATTGTGGCCTTGGGCAGAGACCTTGTGTCACTTGACGCTATTCTCTTCAACCTTACTAATCGATCGATATTGCAGAGCGCAGGGGTCAATCGCGCGCCAATCGAGATGGCCCAAGAGGAGTTCGGCGCCTATGATAGAAAGGCCCTCGAAGAATCAAAAAATGAAAGTGGAGAACTGGCTGTCACAGTAGCCATAATGATGAAGACCAGGGAAAGATGGCATGGTATCATAAGGTCATCTTAAAATGCTATTCGCTTAGCCTACAGAAACCGAGAATTTAAACGTCAGCCGTGAATCTTAGCGCGGGGGTTGGGGGTTTGAACCCGTCTCTAGGTGGCGACGTCTCCACTGACTCCTTCTAATTCCCTTTTTCTCTCTTTCCAGGCTGCGATCGGAAATTCGTTTCCTTAGTCTTTACGAGAAGGATTGCCTTCCAGATCAAGGTGTAAGTCGTAGGTAGCCGACCTGTCTGGTGGTGTTTCTGGGATTTGCTCCGAGACCTGAGTGGCCACGTCACCCGCAACCTCCACTTTTTTCTGTTTCGCCGCACAATTAGTTTGTCATCGTTTCATTCTTGAAAGCTCGAGATCGGGGTTGAATCCATATACCTGTAATAACGCCTCAAAGAGCACGCAAAAAAAGAAGAAAGAAAAGTGCCCTTAGACCTGATTACTTCACTTCTTTGATGTGCTCCATTGCCTCAGATTTGATGACCCCTTTTGGATAGTCATTCTTGTGTATGCGTTGAATGTGATATTACATCATTGCCACAGCGTCGTCTTCGCGCACGATTCTTATGGCACAACTTTGTATGGACGCATCATTTCGTTGTCCTCGTGGTCGACGATGTGACAGTGCCAAACATAGCCAGGTCCCTGAGTGGGGTCGAATGGGTACGCTGTGCCGTCTTGTTGCAGGAATCTTATTCGGATTATTGTGACTTGGCCTGGGTACATCTGAATCGTGTCTTTCCAGCCCATTTCGCTGGGAGTTGGACCGACAGCTTTGCCCTGCAGATAGGGTTTTGGATTCAAGGAGTTCGGAATGTATGTTGTTGGGAAAGGCGGTGTGAATGGTGCGTTGATCGCCAGCCAATCGGTTGTATATTTCGCAGTTTGGAGGGGCTGACGGCTGACTAGCTGGAACGTTGCAAGATGCGTGTGAATTGGGTGAGCATCTGGTGTCAGGTTCACTATGACCCAGTCTTCGGTTGTCCCGTTCTTAGGCAGCTCAGTAATCGCACCGTCCCAAAGTTGACCGTTTAATGTCACCATCAACGGACCAGCAGGACCCATGATCTCTTTGAGCGTCAAGATCCTCTGCGTCGCTGGCGCTAACAACGTCGGGAATGTTGCTCCAGTAAGCGTGGGGTTGAGTGTGGGCGGCAGTACCGGCGCTGTTGCTCCATGTGTTGCGGAAGTTGCGACTACTGTGAATTGCATGATCTGGCCAACGGTTTTGGGGTCTGCAGGGGTTCCTGCTGGGAAGGGAGCTTTGGCTGAGTTAGTGAGGATGATTTTTGTTCCTAACGGTACCGCTGAAAAGTCTACCAAGACATCGTATCTTTCGCCAGGCGCTATTGTCAAAGAGGTAACCACAGCAGGTGCTTTGAGGAAGCCTCCGTCGCTTCCGATTACGGTGAAGGGCATTTTGTTGCTGAAGCTTAAGGTGTAGAAGCGAGCGTTGGAACCGTCCAAGAGCCTGAGGCGGTACCATCCTCGTGTAACGTTAAGGTTAGGCCAGACCCTGCCGTTCACCATAATAGTGTTTCCGAAGAATTCTGGGAACCAGTAAGGATGAATCGTCGGGTTTATTCCAGCAGTCGGGAACCAGAGCTCACCATTAGCATAGAACTGACGATCCTGTATCGCTATTGGGATCTCAGATACTCCGTAAGGGAAGTGTTGTGTCAGATATTGATCAAAGTTAACGGCTGTTGGATTGGTTATTGGAGTTAGAGTTGTGGCATTTTCCCTCAGAAGATAGAAACCGGCTAGGCCTGACATGACGTTGAGTCGGGTCATGCCTAGGGCGTGGTCGTGGTACCAGAGGGTAGTTGGCTGCTGCATGTTCGGATACAGGTAGACTGCGGCATTGTTATCTGTTGTTGAAACCGTGCTGTAGCTTGGACCTTGTAATCCGTTGTACGTAAACCATGCTTCAGGACCACCGTCGGAGAAGGACTGAACTTCGCCTCCGTGCAAGTGAGTCACTAACGGAACAGGGGCTTGAGCATTCAATCCGAGTGGGTTCAGTAGAGTAACAGTGCCATCATATCCCGGCGGATACGCTGGAAACGGTGCAGCCAAATTCATCGGCAGCATGTTGGGGTTTGCCCAGTGGATGGTCGGGTCAACTGGCAAGAACTGTGGTTGGTCGATGTTGTTTACCCATGTCACGTTTATTGGGATTCCCGTTGTGGCCTCAAAGGTTGATGACGGTGAATGTGCAAAGGAATCTGCTATCGTGCCATCCAGCAGCTTGACTTTGCCTTGATAACCCCATACCAACGTTTTCCCATCGAGATTTCCTACGAGAGGTGTGCCTGGGGGTAGGATTGGCTGTCTGAAATAGGTCATGTTGATTCTGTAGTCCTGTCGTATCACGCCTCCTGTGGCGTTCGTTACGTTTATTGGAACGTAGACTGGTGGAATGACCAGCTGGTTCACATACTTTGGAATCGTCGTTGGATTCAGAAGGGCGGGATTCGGTGCCGCTGAAAGGACAGGAATTGAAAGCGAAAGCAGAAAACTTAGAGTGATCAGGAGAGCGCTTGTCATCTTCAGACGACTAGATTCGAAATTGGTTTTCTTCATTTTTATCGCCTAGGAGGCAAGAGCTTTCAGACGTATTTAACCGTGTGTGACTGTTGCGTTACAGCAACACAATTTGGTGCGCAATGATGACTCAAACTCCCATCATCTTTGTGCAATGAGCGCGCGCTATAAGCTTGTTACTATGGAGTCACAGTGAAATCGGCTCGGCTACAAGGACATCAAAGACACCTGCATCTACACGCACCTAGCAGAGGAACTCTTCAAAGGTAGACACGAATACGTTTCCAAAGTAGCTAAGACCGAAAAGGACGCTTGCCCGCTGATCGACGCCAGCTTTGAGTATGCCTGCGACTTTGATAACGACAAGATCTTCAGAAAACGAAAATACTAGGCTCCACATCATCCGGATGAACCCATGCAGTTTTCAACATAGAGGTGCGGGGGATGGGGTTTGAACCCATGCAGCCCTACGGCAACAGGTTTCTTAAAGCATTGCCGAGGTTTTCTGGGCTTCTGGAAGTCTCCACAATTTGGAAGACTGTTTCCTTTCAAACCGAGCTCCAGACATGGTTTCTTTAAGCGAGCCTTTCTTTTTGAGCTGGAGCAAGTGTCTGGCGACAGTTGAGCCACGTATTCTCAGCTCGTACATCAGCTCTCTTCTAGTCATTGGTCTATTTCTCTGCAATTTTTGCAGGATTAACCGCTTCGCTTCTCCACGGCGATACTTGTGCTTCCCTGAGGGTTGAGGAATTAGCAAATGCCTGAAGGCCCGATCTTTTCTCTTATCAGGAAGTGGGCCAATGACGTCGTAGAGATCGCTTCTCTTTGGTGCCTTAATGGTGAAAGACCAAACTCTCGCGCCATTCTTTCGGATCTTTACATGTAAGGGATTTGCAAGTTCCCAGCGGTCTGTTATCTCGCACAGGCAACGGGCCATGTCTTCCGAATAATAGGCTATCCAGATGCTTGTTTGACCTATGTCACCTTCGTCTAGGATCGCTTGTCCAATAATGGCATATGCTACTTCTTTCCTCTCGTATGCAAGTTGTTTCACCTTAGGCAATGCTTTCCTAAGCCTGTCTCCTTTGACCAGACTCGGACACCCCCGCTCGTAATAGGAGCGTGCCAAATAAGTTCAAGAGAACTCGTTAATAATCTTTAACCGTCTATTTTTGTGTTCCTGTTCAAAGATTTGTATGTGCTGGTGTTTTGACTGATCTAAATTTCATCTAAACCATGAAAAACTTACTCCCGCAATATTGGCTTACATGAAAGTTTAATGAAGAGAAGCTAAATCGTGTCGGTGAAGGTTCGGACTTCTCGGGGGTGATATTTGACAAACTGTATTATGTGTACCCCGGGGATTATGTTTACCTGTCGTATATATTTTGATTTCATACTATTTAAATAAACATTTTTAGAGGTTAATGTTGCGTGTGATATGTTTGAGTGGGCGCGTTCCGTCCAGAATCGATGGCTTAGACACTCTTATTGAAGGCGGCTTTCCTAGGGGCGACGTAATCCTGGTGGCTGGCGGATCAGGTAGCGGTAAAACTATTCTGTCAACACAATTCATCTATAGTGGCGCCACTCAACACGGAGAAAAAGGTGTGTATGCAACATTTGAAGAGGACTCAAAAACGCTGAAGCGAAACATGCTCAAGTTTGGCTTCAACATTGAAAAACTGGAACGCGAAAGTGCCAAACTATGAAATCACTAGAAATACAGGCTGACACAACAGCAATAGAAAAAATATCTGCCAAAGGGTAGGGACGGGCAACGAAAGAAAAAAGGAAGAACTTCGAGAAGCTTTTCACGGAAGCAGTAGATGAAGGCCTGAAAACCATAGGTGAAAGTGGTAAACAAGCAATCTTTTATCACCTCGAAAGGAGCTACGCTGTCAAGAAACATGATATCCCTAAAAAGCCAGAAGCCTTCGCTGATGGACTCGAGAAAATTTTTGGCGCAGGCGCCACGGTGCTGCAGAAAATTATTCTAGAAACCCTGTACTCAAAACTGGGCTTAAAATATGAAGATAAAAAAGATTATTCGTTCGCAGACTATTTGAATGATGTGAAAAATATAGGAGAAGACATCGAACATTAGAGCATCACGTAGGGTTGTGTGATCTATCTTTTAGCATCTAACAAGAAGCGATTGTAATTTTAAGATGGTATTCTTTTTTATGGCTGCTTTCTAATATTGTTTCCTTTCGATTTCCCCTTCAGGAAAAGATATAACAGACCTAAGAACTCAAAATCTTTAAAGCAGAAAATCTAGGTTACATTCTAATAAGCAAACGGTGCCTCGGTGGCCTAGTCGGTTAGGGCATCGCCTTGGTAAGGCGGTGGTCGCGGGTTCAAATCCCGCCCGAGGCTTCATATTTCCAAACAAATCAATTGTGTAATGAGGCGCAAGGTAAATCGTACAATTAGGAAAATTCCAACTTATCAGATAAATTTAAATATTCCGAATAACAGAATTGCTTCAAGTGAAGGATATGACGAATAATGAAAGATGTTGCAAGGTTGACGCTGTAGTTACTATAGATTCAAAGGGGCAAATAGTTCTCCCAAAAGATATCAGAGAAAAAGCACAGTTGAAACCAGATGATAAACTAGCCGTTATAGGTTGCGAATCTAACGGTGAAATATGCTGTATGATAATGGTTAAGGCGGAAAAACTTGGAAACTCCGTAAAAAGTATGCTTGGACCGATGTTCAAAGAGATTTTCAGATAAGGAGGAGCCAATATGAAGGAAGAAAAAGTGAGGAAAATGGTAAGGGAAGGCTACGGCAAAATAGCCAAAACAGAAAAATGCTGCTGTGGCCCAGAGATGAGCAAGAAAATTGGCTATACCACTGAAGAGTTGAAATCTGTTCCTGAAGGCGCTGACTTCAGTCTCGGATGCGGAAACCCAGTCGCGCTTGCATCGCTAAAAGAGGGAGAAACGGTTCTCGATCTTGGCTCAGGCGGAGGACTCGATTGTTTCCTCGCCGCGAACATTGTTGGAGAAAAGGGGAAAGTTATCGGCGTGGATATGACGCCTGAAATGATTGATAAAGCAAGAGAAAACTGCAGGAAAAGCAAGCATAAAAATGTGGAGTTTCGGCTTGGAGAGATTGAAAACCTGCCAGTTGCCGATAACACCGCGGACGTTGTAATTTCAAACTGCGTCATCAACCTATCACCGAACAAGAAGAGAGTTTTCGAAGAAGCCTTTAGAGTACTAAAGCCAAGCGGGAGACTAATGATTTCAGACATCGTCTTGCTGAAAGAACTCCCTGAGGCTGTAAAGAATAGCGTACAGGCTTACATCGGATGCCTCTCCGGGGCAGAGATGAAAGCCAAATACATTAAACTAGTCGAAGATGCAGGTTTTCAAGAAGTGAAAATAATCAAAGAAAAACATTTCCCAATAGAGTTCGCAGTCGACGACCCAGTTGCAAAAGCCATAATGAAAGATTTGAACATGACAGTTGAAAGTGCAAAAGAATTCTCCAGTTCAATTGCAAGCATCGCTGTCTATGGGATAAAGCCCAAAAGTTAATGCAACCCCTAGACGAAACATCAGCAATGTCCGCCCTCTTTTTGTTCACAAACGAAACAAAATGTTTGATGTGACAATAGGCTTCGCCCACAAAATATCATAAGTACGCACCAGGAAGTGCGAGTACCAATTGTCTTGACAAAGCAGAAAATAGTTGTCTGGACAAACAAGCAAGCTTAACGACCTCCGTTTTCCTTCTAAATATTGCGCATACTATGGCGTGGCAAATAGACTAACAATATCTGGTACTCCAAAAGTATATGAGTCCTATCTTGACAATACCGAAGGAGGAGAGACCTATCATATCGACCAGCCTAGAAAAACAACTAAAACATCTGCAACTTGAACAGTTCTTCAAGAAACTAGGGGCTTCTAACCCTGAAACACTTGCCAAAACAGTGCAACACTTCACGACTAAAGAGGCTGAGAAAAGAGACGAAATCGTCATTAACTATTTTGGACAAAACGGGATAAACCGCATAGTCAATACCATTACTCAATATCTGCTTGAACCGCCCAACCTTCCACCAAACTCCCAGGTACTAGATGTCGGCGCAGGCACAGGGTTCTTCACCATCAAGATCGCCCATAAACTGCAGGCTAAGATCCCAAAAGCTTCCTTATATGCTGTGGACTTGACCCCAGCAATGCTGCTTTCATTAGCCCAGAAAAGCACAAACATAACCCCTTTGATAGGCATAGCCGAGAACCTCAAAGGCAGCATAGAACAAGCCAGAAACTACATCAACGTTCCATACAAGTTTGACGCGATATTCTCCACCCTAATGCTTCACCACAGCACTCAACCCGAAAAAGTTTTCAAAAGTTTCAAAACAGTTTTGAAAAAGAACGGAAAAGCTATATTAGTCGACCTTTGTGAGCATGATTTTGAAGAGTTTAAAACGGAAATGGGCGACATACATTTAGGTTTCAAGCCAGAAAATGTCCAAGAAATGGCTCAAAAGCACTTTTCTAAGGTCAAAGTTGACAAAATTCAGGGAATCTGCTGCGAATGCTCAGGGCGTTCAGCCGAAATTTTTGTTGCCTTCATGCAGAATGGCTCATAAAACTCTGATTATATAATTTATATATGCATTATGAAACAATGAAGATAGAGAGGGAACCCCTTTTGCCCTTTGATGAGCTAACCTATGGATTGATAGCACTAGGGGTAATTATCGCTTCTGTAATAGTCGTTTACACTATGAGAAAACGTGGGAAAAAAGAAAAAGTTTCGGTTTCAGAAGAGGAAAAATTGGAAACAGAGCTTAAGGGTTTACCCTTCAAGATCGCCAAGAGCGTTCCGTCGGAAGAGGCCGCGCATGCTAAAGAAGAACTTCGGATATTGGATTTGGAAAGAGAAATTCTGAGCGATGCGATTCGACGGCTTTATGAAGCTCATGCAGAAGGAAAAATAACTGAGGCGGAAAGAGAAAGGCTCGCGCAAACGTATAAGTCTCGAATGATGGCTGTGAAGGAGGCCATTTCAAAGGACGAATCTCTAGTTGCGTTGCATGAGCTTGAAGCCATGCAAGAAGATCTAATAAAACTTTTCAGCGAGCGCTTCGGCGAGTTAAGCACAAAAATCGAAGACCTGCGCTCAAAGGTAGAAGCAAAGCCAATAAGAGAAATAGCCATACCAGGTGCGAAGGCGCCGCCAACCACAAGGCCTGAAGAAAAACCCGGGGCTGAGGAAAAGGCAAAGAGGAAGAGAAAGGGGCCACCAGCCAAGCCTAGCCCAAGAGCGGAGGCGGAGAAAAGGATAGAGGAGATTAGGGCTGAAGTGGAAAAGGTTTTAGAAAGACTGGGGCAGATGGAAATTGAAACTTAAGCAGAGCTGGGTCGAGAAAGCAAAGAAAAACGCAGCCCACGAAGCAGTAAAGCACGTTAAAAGCGATTTTATCGTTGGTTTAGGAAGCGGAAGCACAGCAGCCTACGCCATTGAAGAAATAGGAAACCGAATAAAGCTTGAAAGATTACGAGTTTTCGGCGTTCCAACATCATACCAAGCTTTCATTCTGGCGGTTAAGCATAGAATCCAAATAACAACACTAGAAGAGCACCCAACACTGGATTTAGCAATCGACGGGGCAGACCAAATAGACCACGAACTAAACTTAATTAAGGGTATGGGAGGAGCCCTCACTCGCGAGAAGATTGTTGCTTCAGCCTCTAAAAAACTCGTTATCGCCGCAGATGAAAGTAAAAAGGTTGGAATTCTCGGAGAAAACAATCATCCAGTGCCAATGGAGGTATTGCCTTTTGCAGCCTCGCTTGTTAGGCGAAAAATAAAAGAAATTGGCGGAAAATCAGTCCTCAGAGAAGGAAAAGGAAAAATTGGACCAGTCATAACAGACAACGGCAACGCTGTCATAGATGCACATTTCGGACTTATACATAAACCTGCAGAGCTGGAACGCAAACTGAGGCTTCTTCCAGGAGTTGTTGAGACGGGACTTTTCGTTAAAATGGCAAATCTGGTGTATCTTGGAAAAAGTTCTGGTGTAGAAAAACTAATGAAAAAGGAATAACTTCCCGAGAACTCAACATCAAGAATAATCACGTTTTTATTGAATGAACAACAAGCCCCTGTTCAACTGGGAATCGACAGTTTTAACTCTTATATGCGAGACGCCACTCTAAAATTTAGATACAATGAAGCATTAAGCCGGGGTAGCCTAGCCTGGTTTGGGCGCCAGACTCATAATCTGGAGAACAAAATGGGGCAAACGCCCGATGTCCAGAGGTCGCGGGCTCGAATCCCGCCCCCGGCACCAAACGTAAACCTACTGCTTTCGCGTTTTCCCTTTGAAGGCAGCACGATTAGAGATATTGATTTTTGTTGTCATGCAAGAGAGGCAAGCGCTTGCTCAAGATCGGCAATGAGATCTTCTGCATCTTCGATGCCTACCGAGTACCGGATTAAACTTTCAGGAATTCCCATGGCTTCGCGCTCTTCTGGTGTGCACTCCACATGACTTGTCGTTGCAGGAGGACCTGCCACTGTTTCAACAGCACCCAAATTAGCAGCAAGGTGAGCATAGCGCAGACGCGGCAAAAAGGCTCGTACAGAGTCAAATCCTCCCTTCAAAACGAAACTTAAGACACCGCCAAAGCCCCTCATTTGCCGTCGTGCAATGTCATGGTTTTCATGTGACTCCAATCCTGGATAAAAGACCTTGGTGACAAGAGGATGTGATTGCAAGAAACGGGCGATCTGCAACGCATTCTCATTTTGTTGACGGATGCGAAGGTAAAGTGTTTTCATGCCGCGCAGAATAAGGTAAGCAGCTGTGGGATCAAGCGACGCACCATTGATCTCACGGTAGTGATAGACTCTATTGACAATATTCAGTGGACCACATACCACTCCCCCCATAGCGTCAGCGTGGCCACAAAGAAATTTTGTGGCACTGTGAATCACTAAGTCCGCTCCAAGTTCGAGAGGTTTCTGGTTAATCGGCGTCGAAAAAGTGTTATCAACTATTACAGTTGCTTCAACTCTGTGTGCCGCTTTAGCCAACCGTGATATGTCTATGACTTTAAGTGTAGGATTTGTGGGACTCTCCAGATAGAGAACTTTGCATCCCTTTGCAATTTCGTCTTCGATCTCTTCGTGATTTGTCGTATTGCATAACGTTACATCTATCTTGAAACGTGGAAAGAATTCAATGAATAACTTGCTTGTACCGCCATAGGTATCCTTTACAGAGACAATACGATCGCCTGGAGAAATAAGCGCAAAAAACGAGTTACTAATGGCAGCCATCCCGGTAGAAAAACTTGTTGCGGCTTGAGCATCTTCGAGGTGTCTTACTTTCTCTTCGAATGCTCTGACTGTAGGGTTAGTGTTTCGACTGTAGATATAACCAGGCTTTTTCCCTTGAGCAACTTCCAACCAGTGGTTTACATCCCGGTAGCCAAACGCTACGCTTCTAACTATGGGGACTTGAGTTCCTTCACGTAGAAATTCTTTCTCTTCGCCTGCCCAGATGCATAGGGTTGCTGGGGCGGGAATTTTATGTTCATACACGATATGACCAAGCCTCCTCGTACATTTAATCTTCTCTGTGTATTCAATTCTGAGCCTCTCATAAATACTAATACTTTGTAGAATGTGACTTAACGGCAAACCGCCTGATGTCCAGAGGTCGCGGGCTCGAATCCCGCCCCCGGCACCTAGCAAAAACATGTAAAAATAGTCTTTCCGAGTTTGGTAAGAGTTTAGAGCTAGGCAGGGCGTCATATAACCTTTGAAAAATATAAAAAAGGCAAACATATTTGCAGTCATATGCCTGTAATAAATATTATATGCTAACAAGTCAAGGAACTTGGTGAGGCTGGGGAAGTGATCTCTATTTTATACTTGTTTAAAATTCCATACGACCCATAGAAGAATTTGTTGAAAAGCTTAAGGAAATGAGGCATCCGCACGAGTTCAGGGTGAAAGAAAAAGAAGGTCATGGTTTTGCGCGGGTGGAAGTCCAAATCAGCGAAGTCACAGCAGCTGCAGAATATATTAGGAAGGCATTAGTTTGATCTTTCCAACTTTCGTGAGCTTTTCTAGTGAAGGTCATTAGTTGATCTGAGAAGCATAAATGCTTCAGTTTTCTTGACAGTTCCATTCCAAGATTTTGCAAAATCAGCTTCTCAAGTTTTCCCATTTGCCTCCTTGCCGAAATAGTTAGCTAAAATTCTTTGTTTTGTGCTATTTGCTGTGTCGGCTCCCTGGTTTATCGGATGTGATAACATCTAGTTGCTATTTGATCATAAGTAACGAGCAATAAAGATGATATGCAGTTTGTTCATTTCAGCGAGCTAAACCTCTGATCAAACCAACTAGATCTTTCTATGAAGCCTTTTCCAATGAATTTTCCACTACTTTTCGAGTTTCCATAAGCGATTATTGATCAAATTAGAATATTCTTAGCGAAGTATACCTCTCCTTTGTTACCTTTGCCCGTATTCTGCATGTTCTTTCGATGCCTACCATACAGACGCCTATAGGTTTTTGCGGCACGCAGGCTTTCATGAATAATGGCATTCTATTGGCTTAATTAGCGCGCACTCTGAAAAGAACCTTTCGAAAAAGACTTATCTGCATTGACAAAATATCCAAGTGCAATGTGTCTTAAGGTCTGAATGATTGTAGGAGTATATTTCCATGAAAGCCCTAGTCGTTGGTGGCACTGGCTTTATTGGTTCATACCTTGTCAAAGCCCTTTTGAATGCTGGTAATGATGTGAAAGTTCTCGACTTAGAGAAACGTTTTCTTGTCGGCGTCGAACACCCAAAACTTGATTTCATTGTTGGCAGTATGCTGGACAGAAAGCTGGTTGAAAAAACAGTTGAAGGCATTGACGTCTTATATCACCTAACACATTGGCCACGTGCAGGACATGAAGTTTACGATCCGTTTCGTTTTGAAGATACTCTTGACGAATTCATTAACAACATAACTGGAACAGCAAATCTGCTCGAAGCGTCAAGAAGGCATCAAGTCAAACAGTTCATTTACACTAGTTCAGCAGTCGTCTATGGGATACAAGAGGGCAGAAACCTAAACGAAGAATCTTGTTGCCATCCTGAAAACACGACTATAGGCGGAGAGATCTATGGAATAACCAAGCTTGCAGCAGAACGATTCTGTCTGTTGTATGACTTCCGACTTGGGCTTCCAGTGACAATACTGCGGCTGCATGGAGTCTATCGACCAGACCGATTCCACTTAAGAGAACTAGTGCATCGAGCACTAGATGGAAAACCATTGGAGGTCATAGAAGGCGCTGGAGGGCAATACGCTCACATAGAAGACGTTGTCCAAGCTTACTTGCTTGTAACCCTAAACGAAAAGGCACACGGTCAGATATTTAATATAGGGGGTCCTGAAAAATTCGACGAGCTTGAACTTGCGAGATTTATAATCGAAAATACTAAATCAAGAAGTCCGATTGAGCTTGTTTCTGACCCAACAAGTCGAATGATATCTGTTGACATCAACAAAGCCAAAAAGTTGTTGAACTATAATCCTAAGAGGGGAAAGCAAAATTTCGAGCAAATTATTAAAGCCTACATAGGGTCGCTCAAGAAAGCGCGCGTCAATAGATCCAAGAGAGTATGACCATG
>Ga0315310_10001863_pt1 | contig 13307 bp, 10 predicted proteins | sample TDP5_MG_FD_203630 | JGI IMG/M metagenome (GOLD analysis project Ga0315310, IMG submission 203630) | Freshwater sediment microbial communities from Lake Towuti, South Sulawesi, Indonesia - TDP5 | ecosystem: Environmental > Aquatic > Freshwater > Lake > Sediment | place: Indonesia: South Sulawesi... | reverse complement strand
ATGCAAAGTAGGTGCCTGAGGATTTGTACATAGGTCCCAGCCAGTCTAAAACGTGGTTGTAGTCAGCGACCCACCCGCCCCAGTACATGTAAATCTGGTGTTTGGAGGCTAGAGTGTATTGATTGCCAGCCGGCACCCCCGCAGACACGAAATAGAGACCTGTTGCGTTTCCTCCAGCAGAAACACTTTTAGCCATTGCGTTTAGATTTGTGGCAACAGCTTCTAGCAGTTTTTTGTCCAGTTCGTCTGCAACACCCACGTACATCTCGATAGTGTAGGATATTTCCACTTTGCCGTCGCCGTTTGTGTCTCCGAACCTGTTGTCGATAACTCCAGACGGAATTGGTGTTCCATTGTAATATGTAAATGATGTTATTGGATTTTTCATGGCATCTACGAGTAGCTCAGCTGCCTTTTTCAAGTTGAAGGAATATATCGGCTTAATATTCGAGTTATAGGATCCTTGAGGAGCCGTGCCTGGCGGAATCAGATTATCAACAACCTGGCCTAATCTGTTATTGACGTTTATGTTGATATCAGTCAAGTTCACTGCAGACGCGATAGCCATTCTTATTCTCTTATCAGCCATCGGTTGGAACTTTTTAAGAGTTCTATCAGGATTGGTCACGTTGGTTATGAAATTGAACCAGCTAGTCGTGAACTGGTTGAATGGCCCGTGGATTGTCGCACCAGGAATTAAAGACTTGAAGATTCCATCCTTGAGCCAAGGATCTTTCTCGATGACAGAGTAGATGTCTGCTGGGCTGACGACTATGCCTGTGGCTTTTCCAGCCTTCAAATCAAGTAATCGTGTGCTGAAGCTCTCGACGAAGTTCCAGTCTATCTCTTTTATCTTTGGTGTACCTATGGGATATTGGAAGTTGGTTGGGCCTCCCCAATAGTTGGGACTAACCTTTAAAACCACTCGATAAGTCGTTGGGTCAAAACTGTCCAAGTAGTATGGCCCTGTTCCCATTTTCCAACCATCTCTTGGCACATTGTAGTAGGTATGGCCTTCGCCAGCCGCTCGGACAAAGTATTTAGTCATATTGGCAAATGCTTCACTGGGGCTTCCCCAGTTGTGGAAGGCATACTCCTTCTTGATGACCTCGCTGGGCGAAACTATGGCGGCCCAAGGCTGTGAGAACAGATACGGAAACTGAGTGGTTTTTAACTGAACATTGATTTTGAACGTGTAGTTATCGACTATTTCTATGAATTTCTGATCTAGAACCTGCTTAACCCATCCTTGCGTGTAGTTATAAGCATCTGGAGGCCCGCCTGTGAAGTAGGCACTAAGATCTGTGTTAAGCAATTGCTGGAGAATCCATGCTGCTTGGCTTCCGTGTACTCCTGTGTCGCTGGTACCATCCAGTATTAACAGTCGGTTCATGCTGAAGTATACGGCTGTGGAGTTCAACGGGGTTCCGTCTTGGAATTTTATGTTTTGTCTCAGTTTAACTGTATAAGTGTTGGCAGTCGTCGTGAAACTTGGGGTCCAGCTTTCGGTTAACCATGGTATGATTTGTGTGCTGCTGCTTCCGTTATACCAGAGCAGATTCTCAACTGTGTGCTGCAGAATCCAATAGTCATATTGATAGTATGAAACGTGAGGATCAAGCCATTGGGGTTGAGCTCCTGTTTCCAATATAACTATGTTATCGTTCACAAAGCCAGGAACCGTTACACCTGGTGTCGGTGGTTTGTAAGTGAAGTATACCACTGTGCCTATGAGGCCCGCTGCCAAGATGATTATCACGATGATCAATATCCACATATTTCGAGCAATTGCCTTTGTCGACATCATGTAACATTCCTCGTATTTTCATCGTATTGCCTTCTATGTTAAAGTTCCATATTTAACATTTATGCGACATAGACACCGTTCATGTCGAAAAAACTACATGCACCAACCATCCTCACAATCTGAAATGAGACTAAACACGACAAACAATAATGGCAATTCCACAATTCAAAAAAGATACAGTTTACACCAGAGCGGCAATCCTATTCTGTCAAGATACGAACTGTCGGTTACGCTTTGATTAAGGTTAATTTGGTTTGGCAATACGAGATATTCAGTGGCTCTCATTCTCTTTCCAAGAAATCTTCAGCCCTCGGCGGATTCGGGTCTAAACCTCGACGTTCACGAATCTGCCTTATGACATCTAACTGCATACTCTCGGGCACAGGCGTCCATCGACTGAACTGTGTTGCCCAGAAGGCTCTACCCTGAGTAGACGAGCGCAGTTCTTCAGCGATGCCGAAGGACTCGGCAACAGGCATTTCCGCTCTAACGATCATCATATCTTCTTCAGCGGCCATGTCAAGCACTCGACCACGGCGTTTCTGCACTATTGAGAGCACGGCGCTTACGAAGCTCTCCGGAACCTTGCATTCGAAGCTTAGAATCGGTTCCAAGAGTTTGGGGTCGCTTAGAAGGAGGCAGCCCCAGATTGGACGCCATGTCATTGGAAGGATCTGTGCCGGTCCTCTGTGCACTGGGTCTTCGTGGACAGTGATGTCTTCGAGGTCTACTTTTAAGCCGTAGGCTGGTTCTTTTGCCAAGACGCTGGTGTGCACTGCTTCTCGGAAGCCTGATTTAATGTGGTCAAGTACTTCTTCTACGTATTGTCTTCCTTTGATTCTGTTGACCAGTAGGTTGTTTTCTTCGACGGCTATTACGTTCCGGGCGTCGTCCGTGTCCCATCCAAACTGGGTTCGGAGAGTTTTAGCTCTCTCGTCTCGGCTCTGCATTTCGGAGATTTTGCCCATCTTTATGGCTTCGATCACGTCTTCGGGCAGCTTTTGCAGTGTTACCCAGAGCTTACTGTGTTTGTTTGGGCTTTTGCCCATCACGGGTCGTCCCTCATAGTCGTGGCTGATGGTTTCGCGGTAGATGACGATGGGTTTGCCTGTTTTAACCCTCAGCTTTGCCTCCTGCATCCTGTAGGCGGTGACCTCGAGGTGGAGTTCGCCCATGCCACTGAGGAGGTATTCGCCGCTTTCTTTGTTGATGGTAAAGCGAAGGTTTGGGTCTTCAAGGGTTAGTTTGTGTATGACTTTGTCGAAGAGAGGCAAATCCTTAATGTCCTCTGGTTCGACAGCGACTGTTACCACGGGATCGGACACGTACTTGAGCCCTTCAAAGGGCTGGGGCTGTATCCCTGCTTCGGCTATGGTTTCGCCCACATGCATTCCCGAGATTCCACCGATTGCCGCTATGTTGCCCGCTGGAACTCGGTCTACGATTACGCGGTCGGTGGCCATACTCATGTATACCTGCTGTATCATTCCACTTTGACGACTGGTAATTAGGTCTACTTGTTTGCCTTTTTCAACGGTTCCGCTGAAGACGCGTCCTATGGCAACGACTCCAGTGCGAGGATCAACTTCGATGGTGCTTATGCACATGAGTAGGGGCCCTTTTGGGTCAACTTTGGCCATGGTCTTGCCAACTTCGCTGTTTGGGTCGCCTGGCCAAATCTGACTTTGCCTGTATGGTTGTGCTTCAAGTGGGTTGGGCAAGTGCTTGCAGAACATGTCGAGAATTGGTTCGTATAATGGAGCCTTTTTGCTGAGCGCGTCCACCTTCTTTGCTATGTCTTCGAATTCGCCGCTGTAGGCGTCGATTATGTCTTTGAAGGAGATTCCCCTTGCTTTCATGTGGGAGAGGTTGAGTCCCCACTTGTGTAGGGCTGAGCCAAAAGCGACGCGGTCATCCTCAACCCTGACCTGCCAGTCTTTCTTGTGCTCTGGCGGCGCATACTTTTCTATTAGGATATTGGCCCTTGCGATGATTTTTGCAAATCTGCCCTGTATGGCTTCCGGTGTGAGGCGGATTTCTTTGATGAGACGGTCAACCTTGTTTATGTATAGGAGTGGTTTGACCCTTTCGCGCAGTGCCTGCATTAGAACGGTTTCGGTTTGGGTCATGGGTCCTTCTACGGCGTCGACTACTACTAGTGCGCCGTCTACGGCTCGTAGGCTTCGGGTGACGGCGCCGCTGAAGTCTATGTGGCCAGGTGTGTCTATGAGGTTGATTAGGTAGTCTTCTCCTTCGTAGTTGTGGGCAAGGCTTATGTTTGACGCGAACACGGTCATCTGTCTTTTCTGTTCCAGCTCCCATGAGTCTAGGAAGAGTTTTTGTCCAGCCGTTTGCTCGCTGATTATGCCAGCAGCTGCTAGGAGGCTGTCGGACAGTGTTGTTTTTCCATGGTCAACGTGAGCGATAATGCTAGTATTACGAATGTGCGGGGGGTCGTTCATGAGTTTAACAATTTCTTCAATCTGCTTGTAGCGTCCCATAACTAACCTACCGTCCCGTAATTATAAGGGTGCACGCGTTTGTGCGTGTTGATGATGAGTTGTTGCTATAGTTCATCATCATTGGTGATTTTCGCTCTTACTTTTTGAAATAGGCTACATGGAGAAGACAAACGAAACGTAAAAAGTTTTTGTTACAAGTTGTGTGCGCAACAAGTCAACCACAAGTCTGACGCGTTAAACTAAGTAAAGATGAACACGTAGGCAGGTCATGTATCGCATGCTTTAAGAAGACGCTGGCTAAATTTGAAACTGGTTGGACTGATTAACCATGACTAACGGTGATATGAAATGGGATCTCTCGCAACTAGTTGAGAGCACTAGCTCCACTGCAGTTGAAAAGAAACTGGAGTCTATGGCAGCTGAAGCTGAAAAAATTCGGGATGCGTATCATGGCAAGATTGGAGGCCTTGATGCGAGAGGTCTACTGGAACTTTTGGAAGTGAAAGACGCTTTCACACTCAAGTTTGAAGGGGTGGAGATGTACTGCCATCTGATGTACTCAGCCGATTCTACTGATGCTGTCGCTAAACAACTTAATGATGCTGCACGGAGGGCGTCTGTGAGAGTTGGTCAAGCGTTGGCCTTCATAGATATCGAGTTAGGTAAGCTCCTTGCCGAAAAACCATCGTTGGTCACTGACCTAGTTCTGGCAGAGTACAAGCACTATCTTGAGAGGTTATTGAGAAGAGCGCCCCACATGCTCTCAGAGACTGAGGAGCGCTTGATAATTGCCAAAGATAAAAACGGGATTGACGCATGGCAGATGCTTCAAAGCGATTGGCTCTCAACTAGAATATTCGACATAGAAATTGAAGGCAAGATTAAGGCTCTTCCTTACGGCGAAATAATCGGCTTATATCAAAGTCCAGACCGTGATCTGCGGAAACGAGCCAATCAGATAGTCTATGAAGGTCTTGGAAAGGATGAGATTATCTGGGCAAGCGCTATCCGCTCAATATGTGAAGACCACATGCGGATGTGTGAACTAAGGAAATATCCAACTCCAATGACCCAGAGCTTGATCGCTAATGATGTTGACCAGAGGATCATTGACAGCCTCATGAACACTATTAAGAAGGATGTGGGTCTGTATCAGAGGTATCTTAGGCTTAAAGCCACGCTGATGGGGTTAGACAAGTTAGCCAACTATGATTTGGTTGCTCCTCTGCCTAATGCACCTAAGATGGATTATAGCTGGAGAGAATCTCGGAAAGAGGTAGTGGACGCTTACATGGAATTTGATCAGGAAACAGGAGGCTGGGTTGATGAGATGTTTGAAAAGCGCCATATTGACGGTGAGGTGCGAAAGGGCAAAACATCAGGAGCCTTCTGTAATTCGTGGCTGGCTGGAAAGAGCGCCTACATTTTACAGAGCTTCAACAGAAACATGAGAGATGTCTACATTCAAGCACACGAGCTGGGACATGCCGTTCATGACTATCTCGGTTCAAGGGCACAGAAACCCAGCAACTATGACGTTGGCAGTTGCATTGCCGAAACCGGAAGCACATTTGGTGAACTGCTTTTAACTGAACGATTGCTTTCCAAAGCCAAGACAAAAGAGGAGAAACAAGCAATCCTCGCTAATATTCTGGACGAATTCGGCATGGCAGCTTTCCAAGTCTCCGCCCGGGTTTTCTTCGAACAAAGCATGTATGACGCCATGCAGCGAGGCGAGTTCTTAGATGGAGAAACTATTGCCAAATTGTGGGTCGCAGCGCGAGATAAAATCTACGGTGATTCGGTTGATTGGCTGGACGTTATGAAGTGGGAATGGACGATGAAGGTACACTATTACTTGGCAAACTATCGCTTCTACAATTATCCTTACGTGTTTGCCCAACTGTTTGTATTCGCCCTCTACCGCCTTTACAAGGAACAGGGGAAGAGCTTTGTTCCTAAGCTGAAGAGACTCTTAGCTGCACGTTCAAGCAAGTCTCCCTACGAGCTTGCTGCTGAATTGGGCTTTGACATCACTGATGAGACATTTTGGGAGAAGGGCATTAAGCAGGCTGAGGAATTCATTGACATGCTTGAAGAAACCCTCTGATTCTCGCGTCGGATTATCAGATTATTCGGCGAATCGAAGTAGATTTCTTTGGGGTATATTTCTAACTAGGCGCGCAGTATGACAGTTCTACTCCGTGACTCTCAGTCTAGGCGGATACGAGTTCTCCATCGTCCATGTGGTTCTGGTTGTTCGAAACTCGATTTCGATAAAGTAGCCCCGCAGACCAAAAAAGCCGCTGCTGCTGGCTTCATCGGGTGTAAAGTTTATTTCTATTTCTTTTTCTCCGCCGCCCATCAGGTTGACTGGAATTGTTGAGACGTGGTAGTCGCTGTCGGGCAAGTGGGCTACGTCCTTCCTTATTTTGACCACTACTGAGCCTGCATATTCTTCGGTGGCTTTAACCACTACCTTAGCCTCAACCTTTTCTCCAAGCGTCGCAGTTGAGACCTTTTGGTCGTCAACAAGCCAAGACGCTTCCCGAACGATTGGTGCCGCTCGAACACGAACCGAAACCGTGGAAAACAGTCCAAAAATCAGAACTAACCCGAGCAATATAAGCAATATTATGATTAGAATCTGCCCCTTGGTTGTTTGGCGTCTTCTCAAATCATTATCTCCCCAAGAGAAGCTTAAGGTTCAGTGAGAATTAAGTTTTCTGCACAGCCGTAATATCCCAATAATATTATGAAACAGCGAAGAAAGCCATGATTCCATCACATTTTTGCGCCCCTTAACAGCATAAGTGAAGCTGCATCAACACTTAAGAGGCTAAGCTAGGAAACTCTCTGCGAAGGGGACACTCTGAAACTTATAACGATCGTTCCTTTGAACAAGAACGTTGAGAATCGCATGTTTGAGTATATGAATCAAGACAGGATAAGCCATTTCTACACCATCTACGACCTCAAGAATCTGAGAGAGAAAACGCTGATTTGGGTTGCCCTGTCAAACAACAATGTTGTGGGCTACATGATCGAATACGACAAAAGAATCCTAACCTTGCGAGGGCACCATGAGTGCGCAATTTCTCTCCTCGGAAACTCTAGTTTAACCACCCCGCTGTTTAACATAGAAACCAAACATCTTTCAGCAGTCAACAGGTTATTTGAGCCAACTGAACCCGCAGACAAGATGACAACAGGACTGATAACAACCTTCACCACGATGAAAACAACCCGCGAGGGTTTCACCCCCAACACACAACACAAGGTTCAAGAACTGAACAAGGAAAACGTTCAAGAAATCATAGACCTGTTAGACACTGAAGAGCAACGAGCACAGGACATGCTAAGAGGCATCGCCTTCGGCATCTTCAAAGGCAACAAACTGGTCTCCTTAGCCGCTTCACCAGAAATATTAGAAGATTTAGCCATAATTCGAGGAGTCCAAACAGCTCCAGAAGAAAGAAACAAAGGCTATGCAACATCCGTGTGTTCAGCCCTGGTTCAAAGACTGCACAAACATAGAAAGGAGGTATTTCTCTTCGTTTCAAAAGACAACCCAGCAGCAATCAAAGTGTACAAGAAAATAGGCTTCAAAGAAACCGGACACGTGTTCCTAGGGTTTACGGCAAAGCGCAAGGAGTTACCAACCGAAAACCAACGGTGACTACCCATTAAATAATCACTTCAAACAACATTGAACACGCCACAAAACACAAACAACATCGTCCCGAACCAAAAAAATTTTTCACAAAACCAGATAAGCTCACCCCCAAAGAAAAGGCAAAATTTAATATCAAAACATCACCGATAAATACGCCACATGACAACACCCATGCCCATATTGGCAAAACGTCTCATCGCAGAACTCCTCGGCACCCTAATGCTCGTTTTCATGGGCACATTCGCCGTCTCCACAATCTCCACAGGTCCGAAGGAACTCAGCGTTGGCCTAGCCTTCGCCGCCGCAGCTATAGGCGCCATATACGCCTCCGGACACGTCTCAGGCGCACATCTAAACCCAGCCGTAACCCTAAGCCTGGCCACACGGGGCAAGTTCCCATGGAAAGAGGTGGTTCCATACGCACTGGCACAGATCGCCGGTTCCGTTATGGCTGCGCTCCTAAACGCCAGCATAATTGGAGAAACCAGAGGCCGCGTGACCCTTTTGGGTGCAACCTATCCCAACAGAGGGCTTGAGATTTTTGAAGTAAACCCAGCTTTAGCTGCACTAATAACTGAAACAGTTATCACATTCATACTGGTGCTCACCATCCACAGCACAACCGAGAAAGAATCACCCAGCGGCTTCGCGGGCGTAGCCATAGGACTAGTTCTAGGCATAAACGTCATGATAGCTGCAAACATTTCTGGTGGCTCCATGAACCCAGCAAGATCCCTAGGACCAGTGCTAGCGCTGGTTTCAATCGGGGTCTCTCCAACCGTAGCGTTTGAGTACCATTGGATCTACTGGATAGCCCCAATTATGGGCGGTTTACTTGCAGCCTTGGCACATTGGATTAAGAGCTAAAAATTGGCAATTCTCAACGGCCTAATTTGCGACATAAATGTTCAATAGGCGTCGGCAATGCTCAGTGCCATCGCATAGACTGGTGTTCAATTCGGGAAAACCTTCCCTGCATGATGCAAAACTCAACTCGTGCCTGAGCACTATGGGTCGAAGCCTCTCCAAAATTTTTCGCCTCTTTTCTGCATGTAGATATTTGTAGCCCGCTAGCCACACGCCGTCTGCGTACTCTTTGGTTAACCTGTCCCAAACCTGCGGATGTGTTTGTTTCATTGCGGAGAAGGCGCCTCTCACCAGCTTCATGGTCGCAACTGTGACCTGCCTAATGCCCACGCTAACCAGCGAAGAGACGAGGTTTTCAAAATCGTTCAAATCATCGTTTATTCCAAGCAAAATCGGGTCTATCCTCGCCACGGCTGGAATGCCGTTGTCCACAATTTTCTGTAGCGCTGAAAGTCTCTTTTCAGGCGGTGGCGCATAAGGCTCAATCAAATGAGCGATTTCTTCCTTCGGCGTTGTAATCGTTATCGCCACAACCGTTGGAGTTTGCCTAAAGACGCCTACGTCTCGAACCACCATGTCGGATTTAGTAACCATCAAAAGAGGAAAACCGTGTTTAGCTAAGACCTCAATGCATCTGCGGGTGATTTGATAGTCTTTTTCTAAAGGCTGATACGGGTCGGTGCAATCGCTAAGCATAACTGGCAACTTTAACCTCGCATTCCTCGCCATTCCCTCTATCTGTTCGAGCAGTTTTAACCGTGGCTGCGCATGACCCACAAAACTTGGAAACTTAACGGCGTAACAATAGACGCATCGATGAGCGCAGCGTCCCAGATAAGTGTTCAAATTGTATTTTGGGAGGCAGGTGCAAAACGCTGCTTTGGTGGAGTTGAATAGGGGTAGTTTCATGACAACTGCTCCCTAAAGAAATCGTGTTACCATCCAATTAGGTTCAGACCGGTTCTAAATGCCATAATGTTTTTCTCCGAAGCCTCAGCTGAGAAGGTGTCTCTGATTGCTTTTTCCACTGCATTTTGAGTAACTACGCTGATTATTCTTGTGAGGGCGCCAAGCATAACCATATTCGCATACATTTTAGATTTGAGCTCTGTCTCTGCAGTTTTGGTTGCCATCACCTTACAGACCTGGGCTTTCACACGGGGAGTCTCCTTAATCATGTCTCCATCTATAATGAGGATGCCATCTTCTTTCAGGTCTTTCAAGTGTTTATCCAAGGCTGTTTGATTCATGGCAACCAACACGTCACTTTTTCTCACCACGGGAAAGCCAATCTTTTGATCTGAGATGATAACTTCGCTTTTGGCGGCGCTTCCTCTGGCTTCAGCCCCGTAGCTTTGAGTCTGAACCGCTTGAAGTTCATCGTTGACCGCTGCTTTGGCCAGAATATGTCCAGCCAGAACCACGCCTTGTCCGCCTAGCCCCGCGATTCTGATTTCCATTCGCTTAGGCAATTTTTTCAGCCTCCTTCAATGTCTTGTAGATGTTATCTGTAAGTGTGGGAACCTCGCGACTCACATATTCGCCCACAACAATCTTGTTCACAAGCTCCTTCTCGGTCAGCTTCGAGGCTTGCTCGAGCGGGATGGAACTATCTTGGAACCAACGGAGCATCTCGGCGATGTCTCTGAAACCCGCTCTTCTTCCAAACGCTGTTGGACACGGGCTGACAGCCTCTATGAAGGCGAAGCCTTTGGTTCCAAGCGCCTTCTTCATGGATTCTGTCAACTGCTCTCCATGAGCTGTTGTCCATCGGGCTGCGTAGCTAGCGCCAGCGGCAACAACCAAACGCGTTGCGTCTAAGGGGTACTCAAAATTTCCATATGGCGTTGTGGTGGTTTTGGCTCCGAACGGTGTCGTAGGCGCTACTTGCCCGCCTGTCATGCCGTAGATCATGTTGTTCACCATGACAACCATTATATTCAGGTTTCTGCGCGCCGCGTGGATGAGGTGGCTGAGGCCGATGCCTGCGATGTCGCCGTCTCCACCAAACACAACAACGTTTAGGTCGGGCCGCATGAGTTTGACGCCCATTGCAACGGGAATACTGCGACCGTGAACAACGTGAAGCGAATCAGCCATTATATAGGGCGAAGGAATCCAAGCAGAACAGCCTATGCCGCTGCAGAAAACAAACTTGCTCAAATCTTTGTGTCCGAGTTCATGGGCTGCTCTGAGAAAACTGCTCATCACGTTGACGCATCCGCAGCCAACACAGAAAGGCAGAGTCAAGTCAGGACGCAGATATCGTTTCATGTTGAAGGGTTCAGCCAAATTATTTCACACTCCTCAGGGTTTTCGCCAGCAGCTCTTCGGGTGTAATCATTTCTCCGCCGCCTACTTTGTTGACTGGGATAACTGGCGCCGCTCCATGCACTGCTCGGTCCACTTCATAAAACAGTTCACGCATGTTTAATTCGGGCACAACCACTGCTTTGGCGTTCTGCGCCATTTCGCGAACAATTTTTTCTGGAAACGGCCACAGAGTTTTCAACCGAACAAACCCAACTTTCGTTCCCTTTTCCTTTGCTAATTCCACGGTCTCAAAGACTGCCCGTGAAGTGCATCCGAACGAGACCACGCCCACATCGCAGCTTTCAATGTTGTAGGCTTCATAATCCACTATTTTATCCACATTGTTCATTATTTTTTCAACAAGTGTTTTCACGAGCCGCTGATGCACCACCGGGTCGGCTGTAAATCGGCGACCAGTCTCGTCGTGTGTGGAACCGGTGACGGCTACGTTAAAGCCTTCGCCCACTGAAGGCATGGGCGCCACTTCCTCCAACATAAAGAACCTGTTATCCTTAGGTGAAGGCTTCCTGCGGTTGACTATCTCAATCTTCTCAAGCCGGGGAATGGCTATGCTTTCATGCATGTGAGAGGTTATTTCATCGCTTAAAACCACCACAGGCGTCCGAAAAGTTTCAGCTAGATTAAACGCGCGGATAGTTAAATCGAACAGTTCTTGAACCGAATTGGGCGCTAGGACGATGGAGGCGTAGTCGCTGTGGGTGCCCCATCGGGCCTGCATAACATCACCTTGACCGCATTTAGTGGCTTGCCCAGTGCTGGGTCCAGCGCGCTGAACATCCACAATCACGCAAGGCGTTTCACTCATGAAGGCATAGCCGATTAACTCCTGCATGAGGCTGAAGCCGGGACCTGAGGTAGCGGTCATTGCTTTGGCGCCTGTCCAACTGGCTCCAATTACAGCGCCTAGTGACGCCATCTCATCCTCCATTTGAACTACTAAGCCACCTAACTGAGGCAGCCGTAAAGCCATACGTTCTGCGATCTCGCTCGCTGGCGTAATGGGATATCCCGCATAAAATCGGCAGCCAGCTGTCATTGCGCCTTCAGCGCAGGCTTCGTTGCCCTGCATAAAGTGCGTCCCTGGCTGCAAATATCTATTCGATGTCATCCCGTCACCTTTTATGGTCTGTGTATTCAGCCTCTGGCATAAGGATTTGGCTTGGAAAAAATATAAAATAAATGATTTGACAAACTAGGCTTATGACTCATCAGAAAGATATTGGTCTGAAAACAGGACGATTGACTTCGACATTTTCCATAGTAGCGTTCGACCCAGCGACTAAAGATCTAGGCATAGCGGTGCAGTCACGATACTTTTCGGTTGGTCCAATTGTTCCTTGGGCAGAAGCCGATGTTGGAGCAATCGCAACGCAATCATTTGTAAACGTCTCCTACGGTCCAAAGGGACTGCAACTGTTGAGAGAAGGCTTAGCTGTCGACGAGGTTATTGAAAAACTTACGCGAGAAGACGAGGGACGGGAGTTTAGGCAAATGGGAATAATAGACGCCAAGGGCAATGTAGCGGCTTACACGGGCAAAAAATGTCTAGAATGGGCTGGAAGCAAAATTGGAAAGTGCTATTCAGCCCAGGGCAACATCCTGGCCAATGAGGAAGTCGTGAAACGCATGGGCAGAAGATTTGAAACCTTAACGGGAGACTTGGCGGACAGGTTAATAGCTGCTTTAGAAGGCGGAGAAGAAGCCGGAGGTGACGCAAGAGGGCGACAGTCAGCAGCCCTGCTTGTTGTGAGAAAAAGCAAGGGTCGAGGGGGCTACGGTGACAGATTAATAGACCTTCGAGTTGAAGACCATCCGAACCCAATTGGCGAACTAAAACGTCTCCTAAACCTTCATCGCGTCTTCTACCTAATCGACGAAGCCGAAGAAATGCTTGTACACGAAGACGCGGAAAAAGCAGTTTCCACAATAAACAAAGCCATAAAACTCAACCCAAACAGCGACGACGCATACCTCGATTTAGGCATGATGTACATGAAGCTTGGAGAAGAAGAAAAAGCGATAAAAGCCTTCAAAGAAGCCTTGCGCATAAACCCAAAAATGAGAGTAGTCGTCAGACAACTACCTAAAGTTGGACTCCTTGAAGCCTCAGAGGAATTTTTCAAAAAACTTAGAATACCACAAAATGAATGATCCCATCATT
>Ga0315310_10001862_pt1 | contig 13308 bp, 14 predicted proteins | sample TDP5_MG_FD_203630 | JGI IMG/M metagenome (GOLD analysis project Ga0315310, IMG submission 203630) | Freshwater sediment microbial communities from Lake Towuti, South Sulawesi, Indonesia - TDP5 | ecosystem: Environmental > Aquatic > Freshwater > Lake > Sediment | place: Indonesia: South Sulawesi... | reverse complement strand
CTTGACTCCTCTCTCCTCCTCGCGCGGAGTGAAGAGGTGGGGTGTTGGTTGGCGTTTATTCGTTGTCTTCTATTTTTTCGAAGGTCAAACTCGCTCAGTTTTTTCTGGAGTTCGACTTCTACCATATTTCCACAGCCACCCCTGAAGGAAGCGGGACTGTCCAGATACCGGCAATAAGGCTAAGAGACTAACGCTTTCTCAGATAGACCATGGGGACGGGGGTTGACCGATCTGGAAGCATCTTGGGCCTCGGGGTGCCGGTGGAGGAGATCGCGGTGGACATCCGCACGTGCGGCTCAAGCTTAATTACGGCAAGCATGAAAAAGGGTTTCACTGGAAGCCTGTGACGGCGAAGTGAAGAGTGTAGCTTACAGGAGACACTTGGAGAAGCGAAGGTTCGTTCAGAAGTTCGGGCTTAGACCGGACCAGGTCAGGGAGAGCCAGATCGAGGCACCTCCCCACGTGAGGCTCGAGGCAACTGTGCCAGCAGAGAAGTGGGTAACGGGTCTTCGAGGAAGGTTCATCCTGATGATTCGAAACACAATGCCCGACAACGTACGGTCAACGACACCTCACTCGGGGCTTCCCGAGGCGGATCAAGATGTCGGGCGCGCCCTGAGAAGCAAACTTGGCGGCCGCCTAGGAGGAGTCCGATTGGAGAGCATGCCAGGAATCCATCACGACCACGTGATGCTTCTCTGCAACGATGGAGACACAGTCCTAGTCGTCAGGGCATGAAAAACCCAACGCTGCCTTCCCTGAGGCGGAGTCTCGGGGACCCTCCTCAAAGCATCACCTAGACGCGATGCTTCATCGGGGAAACGTAGGCAGCTTCCTTCTTCTTCTCGTCTAGGCCGGGCTTGTAGAAGCCGACGTCGTAGAGGTATATCCTCATGGCGCTGGCGATGGCGTCGTTTATGTTGAACCACCCCTCTTCACGCACGGCCTTACAGAAGTCGTCCAGAAGCTTCCTGTCCACAACGACGGATATCTCAGACTTCTCGGACAACACCTCATACTCCTCCTGGCGCAATCCTGGTTCAAAATGCCTTCGGTGCTGTTAAAAGCGCGATGCTCAAAAAAACCTGAATGCCGAGCGCGAAGATGCTGAAGATCTGGCCTGCATCAGGAGCGAAGGCACCGAAAAGGCAGGAGATCGATCGATGGGCTCATCCGAGCTCCGTCCTTCAGGGGTCAGCGCCAACGGCAGGCTTGAGGACGGGGACGGCAACGTCCGTCACCGAGGCGATCTGGAGCCGTGGAAGGTATATCTTGGGGAACCCTGGGTTTCTGAGTGGCATGGCATCATCTAGGGACCAAGAAGAGCGAACAAAGAAGATAGTCGAGTACTACAAGAAGGTAGCCGACGACTACGACAGAGACTACGACGCCCCCTACTGGAAAGAGATCTATGACAAGATCACGTGGGCCTTCATAGAGCCATACCTGCCCCGGCAGGGCCAGGTCCTCGATGCGGGAGGAGGCACCGGCAAGTGGAGCATACCCCTGGCGAAAAGAGGCTTGCACGTCACCCTGCTGGACATCTCGAAGGAGATGCTGGCCGTCGCCGATGCAAAAGTCAAGAAGGAAGGCCTTCGGGAGCTGGTCACGACTAAGGAAGGAGACATCAGAAAACTTGACTTCCCGAGCAACAGCTTCGACTTCGTCCTCGCGGTGGGCGACGCGGTCTCCTACTGCTGGGACGGAGACCAAGCCATCGCGGAGCTCACCCGCGTCCTCAAGCCTTCAAACCACATTGTCGTGAGCGTGGACAGCGTATACCCGCTGATGATAAGGAGGGTGGTGGGAGACCTTGACTTCGATGCTGCAGTCCGGTTCTTGACCGAGAGAAAGTTCGAGGTTGGGGGAGCCGGGTTCGAGTCGAGAGCCTTCAATCCCGAGGAGCTCCGAGAACTGTTGGAGAAGAACGGCCTCGAGGTTTTGAAGATCATAGGTAAACCGGTGTACCTCGGGATGCCCAACGAGAAAGTCAACCAAGTCCTCTCCGACCCTCAGAGGGCTCAAAAGCTCCTCCGCCTCCAGATGGCGCTCTGTGACGTGCCCTCCATATGTGGGTTCGGCGGCCACCTGCAGTCCGTGGCCCGAAAGAGGCCGCAGCCCTAAGACTCAGGTAAAGCTGAACGCCCTGCTTATACCAGAGCTGTCGATCGATCGACAAGCCCGTGATGAAGAGAAGAAGAGCACTCAGGCAGGCGGAGAGCCCGCTTACACCGATCCGAGGACCGCCCTATTCTCGCAGCCCCAGCCCCAAGATGGAGCAGGCGATCGATCGATCGATCCCCAGAAACGGGTACCTACCGTTCCTTCGTACCAGGAAGAGAGACCCGATATTCGGATCGCTGAAAAGATAGTCCATATAGCCGATACGAGAGACAGGTTTGTGCTTCAGGAAAAGCCTCGACAACTTTCTCTCGGGGCGCTGGCACAGCCGATCCGTGGGCATGCCGCTAGGTCCATCCAAAAGACCTCATGACGAAGGGAGTAACAAGCGCTTCCATGAACCCGGCTACCAGGAAGAACGGTGCCAAGCCGATCACTATGTAGACGGTTTCCCTCAGACCCATTCCTAGCCAAGGGTCATCCCACACCATTCCTCGACGCCAGGCTTTCACGGCCCCAACGCCAAGCCTCAGCCCCGCGGACCCTGCTACAAGAAAACAGGGTAGCTCTATCACCCCGTGGGGAAGTATCGCGGCGAGGAGCATGGAGAAAGTGGGAGTCAGTGATGCGACCACGCCGAGCAGAAACCCGTTGAACACCTCGGTGATTGCTGCCGGAAGGATTAGGGCAAGCCCTGACAGGGCCGTGGCGACGGAAACCTGCCAGTTGTGAAATGAGATGTCAACACCCAATGAGATTGGGAAAGACCTCAAGAACTGCGGGTTTATCCTGCCCGGCTCGTACCCCAAAGCAAGGATCACCTCGGACAAGCCGGAGGAAGAGAGCGTCCCCCCTGCAACCACGCCGCACAGAAAGAAGAGGAAAGACGCCAAGTGATACGGCAGGTTCGGCGGTGCAGCTAGGTATGCCCGCAGCGACCTCAGCCCCTTACTGGTTTCATTCAGCAGTCGCCGCGGAAATGTCCTAGCAAGATCTCTACCCACGGATGTTGACGCCGCGAAGGGCAGCGGAGGCAGAGGCAGACTACTCTGCATGAAGCAGACCTGGGTTTTCAGCAAGTGGAGGATGGGCAGCAAGGAGAGGGAAAGCACGACGGTGATCAACGAAGAGAGGGAAACTCCGTACGTCGCAAAGACTGAGAGAAGCCCGGAGAAGATTATGATGCCCATCCTCAACAGGACGTAGACCGCGCTCGTCCCCGCCGCGGATCTAGAGACCCTGAAGCTCTGCCTAACAGCCTTCAGTCCACGCGTTCCCGAGACGGCCACAGCCGCGTAGGAGTATATCGAGAGGCAGTACACCGCGAATCCGATGACCGACAACACAAGGATCAAAAACAACGAGGCTAGAAGCCCTATCAACACCCCTGGCTGAAACTGAGAGGAGCCGGAGACGAAGAAGCCAAGATTGACCAGGAGGTAGAGAAGGGCGATGCAGACCGGGCCCCAGGCAACCGCGTTCACGACCAGGACCGTCCAAGCCATCCCAGCCCACCTCCTCCCCAGTTCCCTCAGAACGTCGCCCACACCGACCCTTCCCTTGTGAAGCACCGCCAGGTAGGTGCCGTACTCAGCTGACGTGGCGAAGCCTGTTCCCATTATGTTGACAGCGACGAAGACGACGAGCGCCGCGGCCGACGCCGGGACAGCTACGCTCAGGATCTCAGGCCGGGTGAAAGCCCGCAAGATCTGCTCCGGGCTGGCTGCCTGCAGCGCCTCTGCGAGTCCCCTAAGGACCCCGGCTGAGGCGAGCTGAGACAGAATCGCCATGAGGAAGAGAAGCAGGACTGCTTGGCTCGCCACGGCCACAGCCGCGCTGATCATGGCGGGCACCATGGTCGCCGGGTTCTCCCTCCACTTCCAGTAGGAGAGGGTGAGCAGCGCAGAGAAATCGGGCTTTGTAGGGGGGATGAGACCTCGCTCATCGGCTTCACCTCTAACCGACGGCACGGCTGCATTCCGGGCAGAAGCCAAGTTACTCGCCGATCCGATCCAATCGATCTTTGCAGGCTCGAGCCCCGCGATCGATCCCAAGTGTTATATCTGCTGTTCTATTATTCATTATGGGCGCTGTCATGTTTGCGACCGTGACGGGTGGACTGGAACCCGTCATCCCGCGGAGAAAAAAAGGGCGCAGGGGGCCCCTTGAATGATCCTTGGCGTTCCAATGATGATTTCATACGGCTTGCTAACCATGCAGTTTCTCCTATTGATCTTTGACTACTACCTTGCCGCGAGGCTTCTCTTGGGCGATCTTGAATGAAAAAGCGCGGGCAAACCACGGATAACTTTAAGTGAAGTTTCCTCATCCCTACTTCTGGGGTCTGCGCCCGATCGATTGATCGATCAAAATGAATAGTACCGGATGGAGCGGGGTCGGTTCTTGAAGGCATCTCTCGTCATTCTTGGTGGACTTCTGGCCGTCGCGGGAATCTGGGCGTCAGCCTATACCCGCCAAGAGACGGTGTACGCCCCTGACGGCACGGTTTTGGGCACCCAGCTTGTTCAGCCCTACGAGGAGCAGGCCTTCACTCTCCTCCTCCTAGGCGTGGTGGTTGTTGTGATAGGCGCGGTGGTGGATGGCTCACCACATCCTCAGGAGGTGCAGTTCGCACCTCCTCCCGAGTACGCGCCAACCGAGATCTCCATCGAACGTCACCCGGTCAAGATGAAGATCATGGTGAGGTGCCAGTCATGCGGTACGCTGAACGACGAAGATGAAGATCTCTGTGCGAGCTGCGGAGCTGCGCTGAAAACTCCAGCTAGCACAGCGCCAGCCTCGGCGCGAACGCAAGAGAAAGGGCCGGCCTCCCAGAAGCCTGGTAGGCAAGGGAAGAGTTAAGACAGGGAGAGACGGCGTAGGGTCGAACGGTGACCGCTCGATGACCCATGAGCCCGGCAACATTGTGGTCGGGAACACCGAGAACTTCGACAACCTCCTTTCGAGCGATACCCCCGTCTTGGTCGACTTCTGGGCGGAGTGGTGCACCCCATGTAGGTACATGGAGCCGGTTTTGAGGGAGCTCGCAGCCGGTTTCTCCGGTAGGGTCGTCTTCGTGCAGCTGAACGTCGATGAGAGCCCTGCGATAGCCTCGAAGTACCACGTGAGAGCCATCCCGACCTTCATACTGTTCAGGGACGGAAGACAGGTGAAGAGGCTCCTGGGAGCAGTCGGCAGGGAGCCCCTGGAAGCAGCGTTGAGGGAAGCGTTGGGATAGCCGGGAAGCCCATTCGTTCCTCTTCGTCGCCGGCAGCCTTCAGCTCAGCCAGCGAGCTCTGCGCAAGACCCCATTCTGTTCAGGAGGACCCTCTTCCTGTCCCCTGGGATCAATGCGTTCCGGACGCTCTCAAGAAGCCTACACTTCAGCTCAGAGAGGTATCTTTCTCTGCACGATTGCTCCAACTCCTGCTCAAGCATGGCCGGGTCGCTGAAGCTGGGGCTCACCCCATACAAGGCCTGAGCCGTCAGGGCCAGGAACCTCACGGTCATTCTTCCAACACCCTTCACCGCTAGGAGCTGCTCGAAATTCTCCAGAGTGTGCTGCTTCAGGCGTTCTATCAGCCCCCAGTCAACCTTCGACGGCAAGAGTTTGGGCGAAGGGGTCGTAGGCCCTTCGGACGGAACCCAGTCTAGAAGGCTGGTCTGTTCCTTCTCCTTCGTGGGGCGCTTGAACCTCCTCAGCTTCGCAGGGCTCTCCTTGACCAGATCCACACATGCCTTTCGGCTCTCGGCGCTTTCTCTGGCGGTCATATCCAGCACACACTCCACCAAGACGTCGCTCACGATTCCCATGTGAGGGGTCTCCACGTAGCTCCTCGTCTCCGCTATTCTGCGACAGGACCAGTGGTATCTGCGTGCCATTCCGCTGATAGGGTTCCTGCCTTGCTGAACGACAGACCAGTTTCCATGTTGGGAAACCGCCATAACGTGTTGGTAGAGGCTGAAGCCATCCTGGATCGCCGCTGAATCCACCTTGGCGGTCATTCTGCTGCTGTACTTGAGCACCTGTAGCTGCTTGCTGCTCAGGTTGAAGACATAGGCTACCTGATCGAGCTCAGCTGGGACCTTGAAGGCCCTGGCGTTCTTGCCTCCCACTATGACGACGCCGTCATCATAGCCAAGGACCTCCTTGAGAACCGCTGTCAGCACCGTGGTCGACCCGCTGCCCATCTTCTCCAAGCCCAGGATCTTGGCGAGACAGTCGAACCAGTAAGCGTCGGAAAGGCTCTCAACCAGAGCGTCGGGGCCATAGATTTGCAGGAAGGACCTGATCATCGGCCCCATGTTCTTTCTCGCCGACTCGTAGTACCAGGGAGAGAGGCGGCCGCCAAAGGCAAGCTCAAGATCCCTCTGGCCCGTCCTGTACACACCCGGTCCCCCTGGAGGCTGAGCCTCCGGAAATCGGACCGCCTCGGTCCACCGGGGATATAAGGGTGGAGCGAAACAAAATTCGAGCAAAAGGTCCAGTTCTCTTTGCAGGCGCTGCATGGACGGCGACCTGCCACGTCTCCAGGCGTTGACTCGAGGTGACTGGGAAGGTGGCTGCTCTGCCCTGTCAACCATGACTTCGATAGAAGGCTCTCAGAAGACTCTTGAGCGGTTCGCCCTTCTCCTCCTCTAGATGGTAGCTGACCCTAACCACGGGCTTGATCTCAGACAGCCTGTCTCCGAGGCCGGTGATGATGTCGTAGACTATTGAGTCGCAGGGAACAATCCTAGCGGTCTCTACCAGGTCCTTGGTCTGCTGTTCATCATACCCTACAGCCGGCAGGACCCTCCCCATCCAGGGATAGCTTCGATACAGATCTTTGATCGATCCCTGCGCGTATCGCCTTGGATCAACCATGCTCTTGGCCGAGAATCTCTTTGCAGCCATGTACGCCGCGGAGTATGGCCTTCCCCCATGGGTAACGGTTGGGCCGTCCTCGACCACGAGAACTCTTCTCCCCTTGATGAGGGAAGGCTTGTCCACCTCAAGCGACATGGAGGCCCGGACGACCCTGGCCGCGGGGTTGATGCTGCTGATGTTGTCAGCGATCTTCTTCGCGTTGGCTCTTGAGGCTGCCCTCGACTTGTTGATCACAACGACGTTCGCCAATAGGACGTTCAGCTCGCCCGGATAGCTTCCCACCTCTTCGCCCGGCCTTGTGGCGTCGGCTACGGTGACGTAGAGGTCAGGCCTGATGAACGAAACATCGTTGTTTCCCCCATCCCAAATCACGACATCCGCGGTTCTCTCTGCTCTCTCCAGAACCCTCGCGTAGTCAACCCCGGCATAAGTCTCCGCTCCAGACTCGACCAACGTAAGGTATTCCCCCCTCTCCTCAATCGTGAGCGAATCATTCCCAAGAACATCTGCTGGGGTCTTGAAGTGCAGCACATTCTTGGCCAAGAGATCACCGTACGCCATGGGGTGCCGGATGACGACTGCTTTGACTCCGATTTCCGACAAGACCCTCACCGCGTATCTTGTGACCGTGCTCTTTCCGACCCCGGTTCGAACGCCGCATATGGCCACAACGGGCTTGCTAGAGACCAGCATCGTCTTTGACGGCGAGGCCAGCTGCACATGTGCCCCGTAGCTCAGGATTGCGCTCTCCATCTCCATGGCTTTCTGATATGTCAGGTCGCTGAAGGCCAGAAGAACCTCCTCCACTCCATGGTATTGCACAAGATCCTTGAGCTCGCTGATGTCGACGATGGGAATCCCCTCAGGGTACATCCCTCCCGCGAGCTCGGGCGGGTACCTACGCCCAGCCTGCCTGGGGATCTGTGTGAAGACAAAGGCGATCACCTCGTAGTCGGGGTTATCCCTGAACAATGTGTTGAAATTATGAAAGTCCCTGCCTCCGGCGCCTAGAATGGCCATCTTTTTTCGAGCCAAGGGGTGCCACCACTAGAACGCGGCATGCAAACTGCTGCCCCCGATAAAAACGTTGGCGAAACCAGGAAAGTTCTGGAAACGGTTTATATCTCTCTCCAGAATTGGTTCGGAGAGAGACCAGGCAGGTCAACGGCTTTGTCGGAGAAGAGAGATCTGAGCCTAAGGGTGGCGGAGGCCAAGCAGAGGGACATAGGCCGAAAGATAGCGCGGGTAGACAGCTTGGCTGTCAGAGAGTTAGACCTGAAGCCCGGGGACATCATAACCATATCAGGGAAGAAGAACACGCTTGCCATCGTCTGGCCGCCCTACGCCGACGACGACGGCAACGGCATAGTCCGGATCGACGCTGAGATCAGGAGGAACGCCGGGGTGACCGTGGGAGACTTTGTCAAGATATCGAGGGGCACCGTCAAACCTGCGTCCAGGATTGTTCTCTCACCGTTCGAGCCTCTTCCATTCATAGGAGACTTTGGAAGAGTTGTAAAGGTGCAACTGATGAACCAACCGGTTTCCAAGGGTGACGTGGTCATTGTGCCTGTCCTGGGGATGGGCCTGGAGCTGAAGGTCGTGGGAACCAATCCTGCCCCAGGCGTTGTTGTGACCGAGAACACCAAGATCGAGGTGAGTGCGACACCCGTCAAGAGGGAGGAAGAGGTTGGAGGTGTAACGTACGAAGACATCGGCGGACTTACCGAAGAGCTTCAGCGAATCAGGGAGATGGTGGAGCTACCGATGAAACATCCCGAGCTCTTCAAGCACCTCGGAATCGAGCCGCCGAGGGGCCTCCTTCTCTATGGACCGCCGGGAACCGGAAAAACGCTGATAGCCAAGGCGTTGGCGAGCGAGACCGGAGCTACCTTCCTCATGATTAACGGGCCGGAGATAATGAGCAAGTTCTACGGCGAGTCTGAAGCCAGGCTCAGAGAGGTCTTCCAGGAGGCGGAGAAGAACGCTCCGGCCATCATCTTCATCGATGAGCTCGACGCCATAGCGCCCAGGAGAGGCGAGGTAACAGGGGAGGTCGAACGAAGAGTGGTTTCGCAGCTCCTCACCCTCATGGATGGGATGACGTCCCGGGGAAACGTTATCGTGATAGGAGCCACTAACAGGATCGAGGGTGTCGATCCCGCTCTTCGAAGGCCGGGGAGGTTTGACAGAGAGATAAGGGTCGGTGTGCCCACAAGGGAAGGGAGGAGAGAGGTACTCACGATACACACTCGGGGCATGCCTCTGACGCAAGACGTGAACCTCGATGAACTGGCGGACATAACCCATGGCTTCGTGGGCGCTGACCTCGCTTCACTAGCCAGGGAGGCAGCCATGAACGCCCTTCGCAGAGTCATGCCCAAGATAGATCTCGAGAAGGACGTCGTTCCCACCAAAGTCCTGGAGCAGATAAAGGTGACGAGGGACGACTTCGCCGACGCTCTCAGGATGGTTCAGCCGGCAGCGCTTAGGGAGATAGTGCTCACAATCCCCGACGTCAAGTGGGAGGATGTAGGCGGCCTGGAAAACATAAAACAGGAGCTGAGGGAAGCTGTTGAGTGGCCTCTCAAACACGCTGACCTATTCAGGAGGCTGGGTATCAGGCCTCCGAGAGGGCTACTTCTATACGGCGCGCCTGGAACAGGCAAGACGCTACTCGCAAAGGCGGTTGCTACTGAGAGCGAAGCCAACTTCATCTCGGTGAGGGGACCGGAGGTCCTGAGCAAATGGGTCGGCGAGTCAGAGAAGGCGGTGCGAGAGATATTCCGAAAGGCCAGGGAAACCGCGCCGTGCATAGTCTTCTTCGACGAGCTGGACTCGATAGCGCCTCGAAGGGGGACGCACAGCGATTCCGGCGTCACGGACAGGATAGTGAATCAGCTTCTCACGGAGATTGATGGCTTGCAGAGTCTCAAGGGCGTGGTTGTGATAGGAGCCACAAACAGACCGGACATCCTCGACCCGGGCATGATGAGGCCAGGAAGATTCGACAGGGTGTTGTACGTCCCTCCGCCCGACGAGACGGCTCGGCTAGCGATATTCAAGATCCACACAAAAGAGATGCCTCTGGCAGACGACGTTAACCTGGAGGACCTTGCAACCCGCGCAGAAGGCTACACCGGAGCAGACATAGAAGCTGTGTGCAGAGAAGCAGCGTTGAACGCAGCAAGAGAGAACATCAACACAGAGAAGGTTGCGCTAAAGCATTTCGAGCATGCGTTGACCAAGATCCGGCCAAGCCTAACCGGCGAGGATCTCATGGACTACGAGAGGACGATTAAAGATTTCAAGAAGACGACTGCCTACATAGGCTAGGGTGAATTCACGGCACCCATGGTGGAATCGTGCCTGGGCGCCGGCGGGCTTACTCAGTAATGCTCGCGATCTTTAGACCTTCATCAACCGCCTCGACGTCAAGATCAATGAGCTCCTTCTTCTTCCCGGCTAGGATGTGGGGGATCGCTTCGTTTACCACGGTGTCTCTTGACACAACGTTCACGAGCTTGAGGTACGCTCCAAGGGCCACCATGTTCGCAACATTGATGTTCCCCAGTTTGTCGGCAACACCCGTCGCCGGAACGGCGGCTGCCTTCACGTCTGACCTCTGAGGCTTCCGACCGATCAATGAGCTGTTGTAGATGATCAGGCCTCCCTTCCTCACGGTGGGCTCGAACCTATCCATGGAGGGGAGATTCATTGCGATCAGGACGTCGGGCTCGTCCACCACGGGGGAGCTGATCTCGCCGTTCGATATGGTGACGTGGCAGTTGGAAGTGCCTCCCCTGGACTCCGGGCCGTACGACGGTATCCAGGTTATGTGCTTGGCCTCTCTCATGGCTGCATACGCTATGATGTCTCCCAGAGCCAAGACACCCTGGCCGCCAAACCCAGCTATCAGTATCCTGTGGAGTTCCAGCTTCTTCTTGGAACTCATCTAAGGCAGTCCGCTCCTGTCTTTGTAGACCCCGAGAGGGAAGTGCTTCGTCATCTCATCCTCCACCCACTTCATCGACTCTTGGGGACGCATCTTCCAGTTGGTTGGGCAATTGGACAGGACCTCTACCAGGGAGAAGCCCCTGTCCTCCATCTGCACGCGAAGGGACTTCTTGATGGCATTCTCGGTCTTGATGATGTCCTTGGGACCGCTCACCGAGACCCTCTCGATGTACACCGGCCCGTCGAGCTGAGAGAGCATCTCCGACACCTTTATCGGTCCGCCGATATCCTTCGTCGCCCTGCCGAAGGGAGTGGTTGTCGTCACCTGTCCTGGAAGTGTTGTCGGCGCCATCTGGCCTCCAGTCATTCCGTAGATGGCGTTGTTGACGAACACCACGGATATGTTCTCGCCACGGTTCGCGGCGTGAACTATCTCCGCCGTGCCGATTGCGGCCAGGTCTCCGTCCCCCTGGTAGCTGATAACTACCAGGTCGGGATTCAGACGCTTCACTCCCGTGCCGACAGCTGGTGCTCTTCCGTGCGCAGCCTGTATCTGATCGCAGTCAAGATAGTGATAAAGGAAAACCCCGCATCCAACCGGGTTTATCACAACAGCCCTCTCTCTTATCCCCAGCTCGTCGATGGCCTGGGCCAGTATCCGAAGGACTATTCCGTGTCCGCATCCTGGGCAATAATGGGTGCTCTTATCGAATAGGGACGAGGGCCGCGCGTAGACACTTTCAGCCTCCTCAACTTCGGTGCTCATCTTTCACCACCAACTATCTTGACCATCTCCTCTAGGATCTCCGTTCCTGAGGGGAGCTTGCCGCCATATCGGCCGTGAAAATACACGGGAACCCGTCCGTTCACAGCAAGCCTAACGTCCTCCACCATCTGACCCGTGTTCAACTCGACGGTGAGGAATGCCTTGGCATGCTCAGCCAGCTCGGCGATCCTCTTGCGCGGGAAAGGCCACAGAGACACAGGCCTGATCATTCCGACCTTCATGCCTCTTGCCCGCGCCCTGTCCACCGTGTCCTTCAATATCCTTGAGACGATGCCGAAGGCGACCCCTATCAGTTCGGCGTCGTCTGCTCTGTACTCTTCGTACCTTACTTGTTCTTCCTCCATCCTCTTGTACTTTTGGACAAGGTGGGCGACGTGCTCCTCCATCTCGGTGAAATCGAGAAAGATCGAGGTCACGATGTGTGGCTCTCTTCCCTTGGCTCCGGTAAGAGACCAAGAAGAGTTGTCAGTCTTGACTGTCTTCCTCTCAGGGAAGACCACGTCTTCCTTCATCTGTCCAAGGTAGGCGTCGGTGAGGATGAGAACGGGGTTCCTGTACGTCTCTGCCAGCTCGAAGGCGTCCATGGTGAGACTCGCCATCTCCTGAACGGAGTTGGGAGCGAGCACGATCATCTTGTAGCCGCCGTGCCCTCCTCCCTTCGTCGCTTGGAAGTAGTCGCTCTGCTCTGGGCCAATATTTCCGAGACCAGGCCCGGCTCTGTTGACGTTGACAATTACGGCCGGCAGCTCAGCTCCGGCTAGATAGGAGATGCCCTCCTGCTTGAGGCTTATCCCCGGGCTTGACGACGCCGTCATTACCCTCGATCCTGTGCATGCCGCTCCATAGACCATGTTGATCGCCGCCAACTCACTCTCGGCTTGCAGGAACACCTTCAGCTTCCGAGGATATTCCTTCGCAAGGGTCTCGGGGATCTCGCTGGAGGGCGTTATCGGATACCCGAAGAAGGCCTCACACCCAGCCCTGATCGCAGCCTGAGCGATCGCCTCGTTGCCCTTTATGTAAGTCTTGGTCGTCGACTCAGCTCACCCCTTTCTTAAACTTGTAGACTTCGAGAGCACAGTCAGGGCAGGTCCTAAAGCACAGGCCGCAGGCAGTGCACTTCCCTCCCTTGTCGACAAACACAGCTGGGTGGTATCCTTGGACGTTAATGTGCTGTGACATGACCAGCAGGCTGAAAGGGCACGCCGAAGTGCACAGACCACAGCCCTTGCACGCATCCTCGAGAACCTCGACCTTTCCCCTGGGCCCGCGAGCTTGTCCTGACCACGATCGATCAGGTGAAGATCTCTTCTGAGACACAATCGACGACACGGACGCATCTCTCCTGGGCACAGGATCGGTCGCCGCCATGTATTCCCCTTTGCTCGGAACAAGGTGAAGAAATGGTGAGATCAAGATGACTCTCCCAGAACTAGGTTGGAACCACCTACACAAAATACTTTTCCCCCAGCGGTGGGGATCGATCAATCGAAAGAGATATAACAACTCCGCGGGAAAACTCTGCCGGTGATACGGATTGGATGTGTTAGACGCGATCAAGACTAGAAGAAGC
>Ga0315310_10001860_pt1 | contig 13314 bp, 14 predicted proteins | sample TDP5_MG_FD_203630 | JGI IMG/M metagenome (GOLD analysis project Ga0315310, IMG submission 203630) | Freshwater sediment microbial communities from Lake Towuti, South Sulawesi, Indonesia - TDP5 | ecosystem: Environmental > Aquatic > Freshwater > Lake > Sediment | place: Indonesia: South Sulawesi... | reverse complement strand
GCAGCGCCTTGGCTTCCGTTCCGAAGTGAAACATTCGAGACGTTGTTGCTTATGTTTAATAACTTTGGCATCTGTGGGGGCTATCAAGAAACGGTGAGGTTTCTTAGAGAACTAAGCCGAATCCTAAAACGAGGGGGACGCATACTCGCTTCATCGCTTCACCCTACACTGACAGACAACGAAAGCCATCTGAGATATCATGAGTTGAATCGGAAAAGAGGTGTACCAGTAGGATTGGTTACGTTGCGACTGGAATACGGTGGCGAGGTAGGAAATTGGTTCAAATTATTCTTGACCTCACCAGAAGAAATGAAAATGCTCTCAGCAGAGGCAGGTCTCAAACTCACCAAAACGATTGGACCCGCCGACGGGCCTTTCTACATCGGAGTTATCGAAAAGTGAAGCGCGCGTTCTTGAGCTTCGCTTATGAGGCTAAAGCTCTTGGCTTGGACTGTTTTATTCGCCTTCTAGTTTGACGGTTTTGCAGCATCTTCTTTCCAAGTGTCCCATCAGGTCTACGCCTGCTTTGGCTCTTTCCTCTTCTTCTTCCAGATGCTTTTTGAAGCCTACTTGTTTGACGCGGTTGTAGTTGTCTACGACGAACGGGTACCATTCGCGATGGTATTCTGTGTGCTTGCAGGTTGGGTAGTCATCGCATAGTAGGCAGCTTTGAAACTTCTTTGCGGCAGCGCATTTTCTGTTTTCGCATGGTGCGCCTCCTCCGTTTAGGCACATGGGGCACTGCGCGTTGGCAAACCATTCTAGACCTTTTCTGAACTCGCTGAAGCTGAACCTCTTTTCTGCGTAGTTTAGCCAGTCGTAGCGGACTGTGTCAACAAGCCTTCTCAGCTCGCCTGCCATCATTTTCACTCTTCCGTTGCCGTTTGGGCATTGACCGCAGTAGACGCCGCATATTCCGTACTGACGGTTTTCTGTTGCCAAGTCAGATCACGTAATATTTTAGATGACATTCGGTACTGATAAGACTAACGTGCAACTACGCACAAGTGAACGTGTCTTGTAGTATGCGTTCTTTTTTGGAATAGAACTCTACCTTTGGGTTGGGTTGGCCTTGTTGAGTGTGACATGGAGGATGACGCAGTTTGTGGCTGCGGAGAATGGAAGGCAGTGTGGTGGAGATCGGTGGCGTGCGTAGAGTACAGTATGAATATAAGCATTGAATGGTCTTCATATTGAGTTTTGGGTTGTGGTATTGACAACTGTGACGTTGCAGACATTTTCGGGTAGTCATTATGATCTAGGCGTTCAACAGGGACGCGCTGCCCGAGAGTCAGTGCGTGAAGTCTTGGATAAAATGGCCAATTTTGAAATAATAAAACTCATGAAACCCAAATTGATGCCAACATCTCTCTTTCTTGCGTTAGCTAAGCGCCGAGCTGCAAAACTGCTGAGAAATGACATATTCGAATACTATCCGAAGCAGGCTGAACGGCTAAAGGGTTGTGCGGAAGGTGTAGGGTTAGATATGAATACTCTTTTGTTTATGCTCTCGTTGGAATTGTTAGTTGGCAGGCCGAGTTATGTTATTCAGGCGTGCACTTGTTTGGCGTTCGGCGCACAACGAACCGCGACAGGCGAAACGATTGTTGCCAAGAATTTTGATTACCTGAATGATTTGGCGCCTTACCAATTAACCTGTGAAACAAAGCCACAAGGGGGTTACAGAACCCTGAGCAGCAAGATAGGTCCTCAACCTGGGATGGTAGACGGCATGAACGAGCATGGGTTGGCAGTGATTTACAACCTTGCCTACACGACTGACGCGCCCAAATGTTACGTGCCGCTTTCCTTTGCGTTGCAGGAGATGCTTGAGACGTGCAAGAACACGGAGCAAGCTGTCGAATTCATAATTAAGGCGAAACAAGGTGGACACGATGCCCTGCTGACAATAGCAGACTCAGAAGGCAGCATGAAAACTGTTGAACTCACGCCTAACCATGCTGCAGTACGCGAAATGACAGACAATCAAATCATTAACACGAACCATTATCTCACGGCTGAGATGCAGCAATACGAGATTCCGCATAATGCGGTTTATTCTGGCAGGGTCCCAAAAGAAATGCTGGGCGTCAGAGTTCACGAATCTAGTGAAGAAAGACTGAAACGAGCACAGGAACTGCTGAAAGGCAAGACCAAGATAGATGAAAGGACAATAGTTAAGGTCCTGCGTGACCATGGAGCCGAAAACAAACCATCAATGCTAACGATCTGTCGACATGCCGAATTTGGCAGCACGTTACGCTCAGTGATCTTCAACCTAGACGAGAAAACGATTAAAGTCTTGTATGGGAATCCTTGTCAAAACGATTACGCTGAATTTGCGTTTTCTTAGTTCTGATAGGTATGGGTCTTGATGCCTAATCTATCTTAGTGTCATCAACAAGTGATGCATGGATGAGATTCTGGGCGTTTATTGATTTTGAATTCTGAGATGGACATCGACTGGCTTAAAACATTAGAGATGAAGCTTGTCGGAGAAGGGTCTGACTGACGCTCTGGTGCAATCGTCATGCTGCATTGCGGCTGGCTGTGTGAAAGTTGTTGTTGGGATTTTTTCTTAAGTGGCCACAACAACAACTTCTTGAATGTTGGAAGCGGGTTTCAGTTCAGATGTCATTAACTTCCGCTTACCTCACGTAATAATAACTTCATTTGTGATAGCGGCTGAATCTGTTCAGAAGCTGTGGTCAACTGATAGGCAGAAGTTTTAATATTGCTGGACTGGAAGACGATTGTAAGCTGACGTGGTTGTTTTGCCGTTTGGTGAATGGCCGCAATGGTTCCTCATCTTGCTAGGTTTGATGAGTTTCCTGGCGGCTTTCGGCCTTTGGGACAGGGCGAGGAATCAACCTGAGGATATACCGATGTACAGCATGTTCGGACACCGGGATGTGTCAAAGAAAGATGTGTACAATACAGCAATCATGCTTTTGATTCTGGGCATAATTCTTGTGGTGTTGAGCTTGGCGATTTAGTATGACTTTCAGGAATGTAGCTCGGTGTATCGCTGAAGAACTAGCGGGTCGAGGAGGGCGGTCTCTTCTGGACATATTGGTAGCGTCTTGGTCTTCCTTCTCTGTTTAGCAGTCCATCTTTGACTAGGTCTATTAGTGCGTGTGCAACTGCTGTTCTGTCGTAGTGGAACTCTCGTCTTGCCATTTCGCTGTGCACACCTGCTAGTGCATATTTTGAATTCTTATTTTGAGTTGGCAATGCTGATATGACGGGGCTGTTCTCTCTTTTGGCTAAGGCGAAACTTATGAAACTGTATAAAACCGTGCTTATTGCACTCGCAGTTGCTATACTGTTATCCGTTGCGCAACCGTCTTACGCGGCTTACACAGTAGGCGTCAAACCAGGAGACTGGATAAAATATCAAGTCACTCTTACATGGACCGGCACCGAACCCGACACTAGCGACTTCGGCGAGTTAGGCGAAGCCCAATACATGAAAGGCGAAGTAGTAGCGGTTGATGGCACAAGCGTAACCGCTAAGATGTCTATGCACATGAACAACGGCAGCGACATAACTCAAATACTCATAGGCAATGTAGCGACAGGCGAGGGCAACCTGACAATATTCATCGTCCCTTCAGGAATGCAAAAGAACGACGCTTTTCCAGGCGCGATGTTCGGGGAGGGAGCGATCACAATGTCTGTCACTGACACGGTGTCAAGGACCTACGCAGGCGCCAGTCGAACAGTCAACATGTACAGCCTTTCTATGCCGCCCACAAGTGGCTTCTCAGCCGCAATCTCAGCCTACTGGGACCAAGCCACAGGAGTTCTTACGGAGCTTTCTATGAGCATGTCGACGCCTGAGCAAACGATGGACATGAAAGTGCTGGCAACAGAAACCAACATGTGGTCAAGCGGAATCTTCGGCTTTAGCTTCACCTCAGACCCAGCTGTGAATACGCTCATACTAGTAGGAATCATAGCAGCCGTAGCCGCAGCGGTAGCTATAATCGTCTTAGTCCTCGTGAGAAGAAGCCACAGAACAACCACACCGATGCCTGCGCCTGCTCCCGCACCTATGCCTGCACAATAAAAAGCAAATCAGACAGCGACACTAACGCTTCGGTGGCGGCCTCTTCTGCGTGTACCTGTACCGCCTCGGCGCACCATCTCGCGTCAACACGTTTTCTTTAACCAAATCAATCAAGGCATGCGCCACAGCAGTCCTATCATAATGAAAACCTCTTCTCGCCATTTCACTATGCACTTCTCCTAGTCCGCGTCCAGATGAGAACCATCCTTCTTCCCATAGACGTTGTATTATTACTTTGCATGTTTCTCTTGACGGCGCTGTTTCTCTTTCTGTTATGAGTGGTGTTTCTTTGAGTTTTTCTGTGACTGTTGCTAGGATTTTGCCCACGGCTTCGTTGGTTTGGTCTACTGTGCCTTCTATTTCAAATTCGACTGTGCCCACTTTCATCTTTACTCGTATGGGCTTCTCCTGCTCTCCAGAGGCCTCTGTCATCGTGATTCCTTATTGGTTATTGTATTGCACATCTTGTTCATGCGCAATATTTAAATACCCACCAACATGGCATATATTGCCTATTGGTGAATTCAACTGATTCAACAAGCACAATATAGCTCAACAACCAGCAAATATAACTTTCCACCCCCAGCCCTCGAAGACACAACACTGCCCCAACGATTCATAGAACTCAGCCTACGCAGCATAAAAAACATCCAAAACAACAACGCCGGATTCTACCAACCATACGAAACCCTAACCGAAACAGCCGAAACCAACCCAACAGAAGAAATCACACCAATCTTCCAAGGACAAACCACGCTGAAACCACGCACCATCCCCCTCAAACCACAGCCAAACACGCAGCCAGTCATCGCCATAGACGTATCAAGCATAAAAATAGGCGAAACCAACACAGGCATACTCCTAGCCCTAAGAGCCGCAACAGTCTGGAAACAAAAAGACCAAGGCTACAAATACCTACGATTCGGACCATTCCCCTTTCACGTAACAGACGAAAACAAACACGAAATCTACCAGCTGTTCCACCAATACACCCACAACAATCAACACGACACCAACACAAACCCAAGCCTAAACCCACACAACATCAACAGCAACGCCACTCCCAGCCTCATCCAGATGCAAACCCGCATGACAACCCTCCTAGAAAGATGGCTTCAAACCCAAATCGCCCAACAAACACAAAACAGCCTAATCCTACTCGACGGCTCACTCACAGCAGGAACCTACGACACACCGGTCCACACCCTAACAGAACTCCTAACAGCAGCCCGCAACCACAACAACACAGTCCTAGCCTTCACAAAAATAACTCGGCTCCGCCTAAACGGTCACCACATAACCGACTTCGTCAACAAAAACAAGCCACCCTGCCTCCTCCAAATCGACGGCAACGCCACCACAGCCTACACACACATACACTTCCTAGGCAAAATCCATATAGCCAAACTCAGCCCTTCCCCATACGCCTTCCGACTAGACATAGACAGCCACATCCCAACCAACCAAGCCATCACAGCAGTCGAACACCTAATCGGCAATGATCTGATCTTAGACAGCTACCCAGAGACCCTCCGCCTAGCCCACATATACTCAACGTTCACAGCCAACGAAGTCATAGGCATCCAACGCTTCCTAGCCCAAACCTACGGAGTAAGAACAATCCAAAGACCAAACGTCCGCCGACTACTGTTCGGACCATACGGAAAAGGACCCACAGAAAGCTAAAAGGAGCCAACAGTCATGCGCCTCTACAGAAAAGAAGGAAACACCGCACAGATCCTCAGCTTCCCAACAGAAAACGTAGAAAAAGGCGACTACCTCCAAATCGAAGACCAAAAGCAACAAAACCGCAGCCTCATAGTACAGGTCATAGACGTCCAATTCGCCAACGTGCCAGGCATAATCGAAGAACTCCTAAGAGACTCAACCAACGGCGAAGACACCGCCAGCCCTAGCCTAAACGGACACGACTTCGACCCCCTAGAAGTCGCCAGCCACATCACATACATACAAGACAGCCGCATACTCGTCTGCAAAATAAGAGCCAGCCTAGAAAAAGGCAAAGTCACAACAGGCGGAACGTGGCTACCCAGCCGCAGCCACTCAACCATCAAACGCCTACCCACAACAACCCTACTGAACCTCATCAGAATCAACCACGCCCTACCCATCAGCCTAGGCGAAACCAAAGACTCGACCCCACTTAACATAGACGCCACCACACTAGACGGCAGACTAAACATAGTCACAGGCAAAAAAGAAACCGGAAAATCACACCTATCTAAGCTACTCGTCCTAGGCCTAGTCCAACACGGCGCACCAGTCACAGTCCTAGACCTGAACGGCGAATACGCGCATTTAGGCTACGGAAGCGACGGCAAAAAGAACGAATACCACACCAGAGTCCACGCACTGACACCGAGCGACAACTTCAAAGTCACCTTGGCGCAGATGAAACTCAAGGTTATGCTAAACATACTGCTCCACGCACTCAACCTACCAGGCACATCAGCCCGAGAATTCCGCCGAATCTGGCAATTCCTAGAAGAACACGCCACCCTAACCCTCCACGAACTAGGAGAAGCCATCCGCAACTGGAAGTGCAACCAACACGTAAAAGACGCCTTGTTCAGCCGCTACTACGCCCTAATCAACTCAGGCTTCTTCACCGACAACCAAGCAGAAGCAACAAGCCCAGAAGAATGCTTCAGCCAGATCCGTACAGGCGGCGCCTTAGTAATCAACCTGAGAGACACATCGCTGGTGGACCGCCAAATCGTAGTCGAATACATGCTGGGTAAACTTGTTGACATGCTCACAGCGCACAATCTGAAGGCGGTCTTCCTCTTCGCCGAAGAAGCACATCTCTATCTGCGCGAAACCTACTGGGACGACATAGTCACGCGTATGCGCCACTTCGGAGTCTTCACAACATTCGTCACGAATCAGCCAGACACCATACGAGAGAACATCTACCGCCAAGCAGACAACATATTCCTCTTTAACTTCACCAATGAGCACGATCTAGAGACCGTGAGCCGCGCAGCTAAAGTAGACGCAGAAACGGTCAAATCCATAGCCGCCGACCTACCACCACAACACTGCATACTCTTAGGCAACACAGTACGAGACTTCCCACTCGTCGCCAAAGTGCGCCCTCTAAACGTGCAAACAATGGGACAAACACGACTATTCTTCAACGAGAGCCAACACCAAACTACAACAAGAAACGCATAGACACATTGTCACATACCCGAACGATCATTTCAAAGAAGCCGCAAGCCGTCCCAATTCATTCTTGTGCTTTTCAAAGAAGGCACGAAAAGAATTCGTCAAGTTATATTTCTCCACCTCTTCTAAGTTGACCCATTTAGCCTCCAGAATGTCGCTGGCAGTCTGCACGCTACCACCTACTATGCGGGCAAGAAAGTTGACCACCACAAAATGATACTGTATCTTTCCCTGCTCATCCAACGTGACACTGTCAAACGCATCCACGAGTTTCACAGCCTCCACATCCAACCCAACCTCCTCCTTCGTCTCACGCACCATGGCATCCTGCACTTTTTCACCCAGCTCCACAAGCCCGCCTGGAATACTCCAACGGCCCTGCCCAGGCTGAGCACCCCTTCGAACAAGCAAGAGCTTACCATCCTTCAAAATGCACGCACCCGCACCCACAATCGGACGGGCTGGATACTCCCTGTTCACGTCGCCTCCACCTTTTAGCCCCAAGAGTCTCTAAATGTTCCTTTATTTAAGGAAAACAGAAGATCGCATCCACATCCAAAACTGTACCTTGACCTTGCGTCCTATGTTTTGTCACCTGTGTGTTGTTTCTATCAAAAGGGTTACCTAAAGCGAAGCGAAGAAAGTAAGGATTATGGAAGAAACTTCACTCTGTCCTTGAGAATTGGTTCAACGATTCCTCGGACGAACAGACTTGTGAATTCGTTTATATTTTCAGTTGTGTCCAATCCCAATTGCTGAAAGATTTCTGGTGTGTCTTCTAGAAGCTTTGTGGACAATCTCTTGGGAAGAAACGACAGGTTTGCCCTGAGGTGCTGGTCTACTCCTCTTTTTGAAACTCTTCTGGTTAGGAAAGGTGTTACGTACCCTATGAGCTTCAGGTAAGATGTCAAGCACAGAATTTCAGCTTCCGGTTTCGCCTTAGACAGTTCCCATGCCGTTTTGTCACTTTCCTCAGGAATCAACATGTGTTCTGCGAATGCTGTCTGATCATTAACATATCCGTGCTTGTGCAGTAAATGTGAAACCTCAAAGTCTTTGACCGCAATTGATATCAGATAAAGCATGTTGGTAACGTTCTGCCGGGATATTCCAAACCGTTTTGCCAGATCCCTCAGCACAGGTGGAACCGCAAAAGTGTAATAGCTTAGACTTCCGTGCAAAACAGAATGACCTACCTCGTGGCGTATTCCTCCTTCTTGAGCCAGTGCAGAAACCCCTTGCATCCTCTCGAAGCAGACAATTATGCGCGGGATTCCACGCCAAGCATCATGCATGCTGAAAAATAACGTATCAAACGATGACGAAACAACTCCAACCTTCATCGATTCCTCAGCTAGAAACGCCTCAAGCGCAGACGAACGCTCAAAAACACACAAATCCACTAACTCAACCTCATGAGGAACCATTCTGTCATAACACTCGCGCATAATACCAACCACTCGATCGACTTTATTATCATCGACCTTGCCAAAAGTACGGATCACAATTCTAGGTTGGGAACTGGGATTAGTCCTAAAGGTTGCTGGTCTCCTTGCTAACAACAAAGCTTACTGGCATTCTAATACGTATTTCGACCCGCGTCGTATACTCCTGCAACAATCCATTTATGCGAAATGAAGCTGAGTAGAATTTATATCGGCTCGATATAAGATTGAGCGTCATGGTGAAAAGCGAAATGAGCAAGTCAGTTGACAATCTGAAGAATGCATTTGCAGGAGAGTCACAGGCAAACCGACGCTACTTCGCCTACGCCAAAAAAGCCCAACAAGAAGACCTACCACAAGTGGCTAGACTGTTCAGAGCAGCCGCAGAAGCCGAAACCATACACGCCCACAACCACCTTAGAATAATGGGCGAGATCAAATCAACGCCCCAAAACCTCGAAACTGCGCTGTCAGGCGAAAACTTCGAATTCAAAAAAATGTACCCAGAATACTTAAAGACCGCGAAGCGAGAAAGCAATCAGCAGGCAGTCTGGAGCTTCGACGTAGCCAACAAAGTCGAACAAGTACACGCAGAACTGTTCACAAAAGCTATTGAAGCGCTCAAAGCCAACAAACCCTTGCCATCTATGGACTACTACGTGTGTGGCGTCTGCGGCAACACCGTAGAAAACGAACCTCCAGAAAGATGCCCAATATGCGGAGCACCTAAAGCCAAGTTCTTCAAAGTAACCTAACGCAGTGAAACTCGATGCCCAGCCTAAAAGACCCATTGAAGATTAAACAAATCACGCTGAAGAACCGAATCGTAATGCCTCCAATGCAAACCAGCTACGCCACAACCAAAGGAGCAGTCACCGACAAACTGATCGACCACTACACTAAACGATCAGGATCCCTCGGCCTCCTCATAATAGAACACAGCTACGTCTCCCTCGACGGAAAAATCAGCAAGAAACAACTTGGAATACACGAAGACAGGCTAGTCTCCGGACTGAGAAAACTCGCAAGCAGCGTCCACGCCACGGGCACAACTGTGGTCTCACAAATCAACCACGCGGGAAGAGTCACCACCGAAGAAGTCATTGGCAAGGCGCCTGTAGCTCCATCACGATACGGAAAGGCCAGAAAACTAACAATCACAGAGATACATGACATAATCGAAGCCTTCGCCAAAGCAGCCGAAAGAGCCATCAGAGCCGGCTTCGACGGAGTTGAAGTACACGGAGCGCACGGCTTCCTCATCAACCAATTCTACTCACCCCTAGCCAACCATCGAACAGACAGATATGGCGGTTCACTAGAGAAGAGGATGAAGTTCCCTCTGGAAGTGACTGAAGCAGTCAAGGAGAAAGTGCGAGAAAAACTGCTCCTATATCGCCTAGGCTCAGACGACCTAGACCCGGCTGGAACACAGATCAAGGACTCTCGAAAGTTTGCAGTCAAACTGCAAGCCGCGGGCCTAGACATAATAGACGTTTCAGGCGGACTCTGCGGCAGCCGACCCGAACATCTGCAGGGCACCCAGGGCTATTTCATCCCACAGGCACAGCAAATCAAAAAAGCCGTGAAAATACCAGTCATAGGAGTCGGCGGCATCAAAGAGGCCGCATTCGCAAACAGCCTGATCAAAGAAGAAGTGGACTTGGTTGCCGTAGGACGAGAACTTCTACGACATCCCAACTGGGCCACAGAAGCAATAAAAGGACTCTAGGAGCGCTCTTCATTACTTTGACATAGCTTACTTTCATTCAAGTCTGTCTAAGCATCGCCTGTCACGTGGTTCGTTCATTTTTTAAGTGCCCTGCACTCAGAACAAATGAAATCACAGACCATGTTTCACGCTTAAAAGGAATAAACCAACTAGATTAAGCAAATGAGTGGGAGACGAATCTCTGTGAAGCCCTTCAGCTTTGTCCACGTCGCTGATCTGCATTTAGGCTACGCACAATACAATCTAGATGTCCGGCGCCAAGACTTCGACAACGCGTTTCGTGAGGTGGTTGACAAGACCATCGAGTTGAAGCCTAGCTTCATGTTGATCGCCGGCGACATATTCCAACAAGCCAGGCCCTCAAACGTCACGCTGGAGTCAGCCATAACAGGTTTTAGACGGCTGCGAGAAGCCGGCATACCCGTTCTAACGGTGGACGGCGGTCACGACTCAGCGCCCAACGTAGTCACTGGAACCGTTCTGAACCCGCTTGACACCGCCGGCTTGATCAACTACCTGCCAAGACATGAAGGCGCAAGTTGGCGCAGTGAAAGCTGCTATGTCTACGGCGTGCCGAATTTCCGAACCAAACGCAGGACCGATGAGCAACTGCCACTTTTCTTGGAGCAGAACAAGCCATCGCTCGACCCATCACTGTTCAACGTTTTCCTGTTCCACATGGCGGTTGACCTGCCCTACATCGACAAGCCATATCAGATGGAAGCAGAGGCTTCGCCAGAACTGATGCCCGATGGATTCAACTACTTCGCAGGCGGACACGTTCACAAACCCTCAAAAATCGCGTTCAAAAACGGCGTGCTGGTCTACAGCGGATGCACTGAAACCGTAAGCTACGACGACGCGAAGGTTGAGAAAGGCTTCTACTATGTAGAGGTGGACGCCAAAGGAGTTCCAACGATAAATCGAGTCAAACTTGAAAGCCCCAGACGATTCATTGTTCTGGAACCCGATTACTCCGGCATGCTTCCGGCCAAGATCACTGAAGAAGCCGTCAAACTAGTAAAAGAAAACGACGTCGAAGGCGCAGTGTTGGTTCTCGTCCTAAACGGCGTCTTACCAGCCGAAGCTAACAGAGCTGAGGTTGACATTGCTCGAATCAGGGAGACGGCTAAAAACGCCCTGATGGTGTATCCGATACTGCGCCTGAGAGAAACAGAGGTTCCTGAAGAGGTAATTCGCTCCATATTTGAAGGCGGTCTGAAAGACCTAAGAACGAAGGCGTTTGAGTACTTCATTGAGATCTTCAGCGAACGCTACAGCCGAGACCAAGCAGAGAAAATAGCCCGTCTAGCAGTAAACATCCTTGAACCTCTCGTTAGGAAAGACGAAGACAAAGTCAAGAGTGAAATGGAGGATTATCTGCGTGAGGGCTGAAATCATCGAGCTTGAGAACATACGCTCGCACATAAAATCCACAATTCAGTTTCAGAGAGGCTTCAACTGCCTCGTTGGCGGAGTCGGCTGCGGAAAATCCAGCGTCCTATACTCCATAGACTTCGCACTTTTCGGCGACCCATTAGGAAGAAGCTACGACTACCTTCTCAGAGAAGGCTCAGACTCCGGAAAAGTGACCCTCCAGTTTGCTCACGCAGGAAGAAACTACACCTTAACCCGCGGCCTACGCAAACGCGGAAAGGGCATAGGCCAAGATCTTGAGCAACTCAAGCTGTCTGAAGACGGCAAACCCATCGCACAGGTCAAGAGCGAAGCAGTTGCCGAACAGTTGAAAGCCATAACCGGCTTGGACAAAGAACTGTTCCGGGAAATCATCTGGGTTCGCCAAGAGCAGCTAAAGGAACTGCTGAACATGACGCCTCGAGAACGTCAGAAACGACTCGATGAACTGTTCGGACTTGCTGACTACGAATTGGCCTGGTCTAACCTTCTGGGCGTTCAAAAGGAGTATGAGGGTGAAAAGAAGGCTTACGAACGAGATCCAGACATAGTCATAATGGACAAACTTCATTCGGAATACGACAAAGCAGTGCAGGAATTCGCCACCATCGAAGGACAAATCGAAGATCTGAGAAAGAAGTATGAAGACGCCGAGGCAACGCTCAACCGAGCAACGTCGCAGCTTCAGAGCTTGGAAGAGCTCAGGAAACAGACAGAAGAACTCATGCGAAAAGAGGCTCAGCTCAAAACCAACATCGAAAACGTCGAGGACAACAGCGCTCGATTGGCCGACGAAATCGCCCACAGGAACACGTCAATCGACGGCATGAACGAAAAACTGCGGTCTCTAGAAAGCGAACTGAAAACACATCAGGAAAAACTTGAGCTGGTCGGCTTGAACGCGGAGCAGACCATCGAAGAGCTCAGGAAGTACCTTCAGGCCCTAGAAGAACAGCTGCGAAGCCTCGGCGGCGAACAAGAGGCAACCAGAAAAGAGATGCGAGAAGCCGAGAGAAGACTCTCCAGCTTAACAGCCGAGAACAAGTGCCCACTTTGCCTGCAGAGTCTCTCTGAAGACTACAAAACCGACCTGCTAGACAGGCTGAAGAAAGCGAACACTGAGGGAGAGCAAAAACTCGCTGAGCTTCAGAAAAACCTCGACGAGCTAGAAGGCTTGCGCAATCTGGTGGGCAATGTTGACATGTCCATGCGAACCTTAAAGCCCAAAATCGAAGACCTGAGAAACCGTGTTTCCGACGAAAGCAGTGCACTGGAAAAACTATCTAAAGACTTCGAAGAGAGACAGCAGCTTGAGAAAACCTTTCGCGAACAGCTAGATGTTGTCAAGAAAGAGATAGCCAAATTCAACTTGAAACAGTTGGAAACAGCCCGCAGCCTGAGAGACCAAGCCTTTGAAGAGTACTCTGCTACAAAGAACAAGCTGGAAATCACAGAGA
>Ga0315310_10001858_pt1 | contig 13316 bp, 10 predicted proteins | sample TDP5_MG_FD_203630 | JGI IMG/M metagenome (GOLD analysis project Ga0315310, IMG submission 203630) | Freshwater sediment microbial communities from Lake Towuti, South Sulawesi, Indonesia - TDP5 | ecosystem: Environmental > Aquatic > Freshwater > Lake > Sediment | place: Indonesia: South Sulawesi... | reverse complement strand
TAGACCATGGGAAGTCTACTCTTGCAGATAGGATTTTAGAGTTCACCAAGGCTGTAAGTGCAAGGGAGATGAGAGACCAGGTTCTGGATGATATGGAGCTTGAGAGGGAGAAAGGAATTACCATAAAAGCAAAAGCAGTAAGACTTGATTATATTGCCAGTGACGGTAAGAAATATATTCTAAATCTAATTGATACACCCGGTCATGTTGATTTCACCTATGAAGTGGCAAGGAGTCTTGCTGCCTGTGAAGGGACTCTTCTGGTTGTTGATGCGGCTCAAGGAGTTGAGGCTCAGACATTGGCAAATGCCTATTTGGCCCGGGAAAATAATCTGAAAATTATCCCAGTGATAAACAAAATCGATTTACCAAACGCAGATATAGAGAATGTAAAACGTCAAATTATGGAGATTATGAATGTTGACGAGGTGGCTATTCTCGAGGCAAGCGCTAAGTTGGGAAAAGGTACTAAAGAGGTGCTTGAGGCGATCGTTCGCCAGATTCCTCCTCCCGCAGGCTCCCCTCGCGCCCCGCTTTCCGCATTGATATTCGACTCGGTCTTCGATCCTTATCGCGGGGCAGTTATCTATATAAGAGTATTCGAAGGCGCCATAAGACCGGGAATGAAAATAGAGATGATGTCCACTCGAAAAGTCTTTGAAGTTAATGAACTTGGCGTGTTCCATCTTAAGATGGTTTCTGCTTTAAGCCTTGAGGCTGGCGAAGTCGGATATCTGGTTGCGGGCATAAAAGATATACATAGTGTGAAAATTGGAGATACAATTACCGACCCATCAAGGCCAATAGCAAAGCCTTATAGCAGGTTAAGGGAAGTAAAGCCTTTTGTCTTTTGTGGGCTCTATCCTGTTGATAGTGGAGATTATGAGCATTTGAAGAAAGCTCTGGAAAGGCTCAGGCTAAACGATGCCTCATTTGAGTACCAGGCAGAGGACTCAGTGCTCGGCTACGGCTTTCGCTGTGGATTCTTGGGACTTCTTCACATGGATATAATCAAGGAACGCCTGGAGAGAGAATATAACCTGGATCTACTTATCACTGCTCCCAATGTGGTTTACCGCATAAAGAAGGTTAAAGGAGGAAAGAAAAAGGGAAAGGTTTACCAAAAGGAAGAAGGCGAGATAATGTACGTAAATAATCCAGCGGACCTTCCGCCGCAAAGCGAAATTGCAGAGATTACCGAACCTTTCGTCAGGGCGACCATTATTTTACCCAGCGAATTTCTGGGGGCAGTAATGAAAATTATGGAAAAGAGAAGGGCAAAATTTGTTTCAATGAAATATATAAATCCCCAAAGAATAGTCTTGATTTACGAATTGCCGCTTGCGGAAATGATAGCGGGTTTCTATGACAGGTTGAAGTCAGTGAGCCATGGATTTGCTTCTCTCGATTATCAGCATATCGGTTATAAGACAGGAGATCTCGCAAAATTGATGATACTCATAAATCACCAGCCTATCGAGGCCCTTTCTGTAATTCTCCCTCGGGAAAAGGCATATTATCGAGCACAGAGGATCGTCAGCGAATTAAAGCAAGTAATTCCTAAACAGCAGTTTCCTGTGCCGATTCAGGCCCAAATCGAAAACAGAATCATTGCTCGAGAAACCATTAAAGCTTTCCGCAAGGATGTAACTGCTAAACTGTACGGCGGAGATGTCACCAGGAAGAGGAAACTCCTGGAGAAACAGAAAAAAGGCAAGAAAAAATTGAAGAGAATAGGAAAAGTGGATGTTCCGCAGGAAGCCTTTCTAACCTTCCTGAAATTTAGTGAAGAGGAGTAGCAAAATGGTGGCCCTTCTATATTATGTGAGCACTGGTGTAACAATTGGAACTATACTTTTTATCTTTTTCAAGTTACCGGAAATGCAGACTGAGCTCAAAATGGTAATTGTTGGCGGGATTTTGGGTGTTGAGGCGTTACTGCTAAGGTGGATTAACAAAAGGACAAAGGAGAAGCTCCTTAAGAGCGTTAACATCACCAGGGAGTGGGTGAATACCGGGCTTGTAGCAGTGGTTCTAGCATGGGTGATAATGTCTTTTATCATTCAGGCATTTAAGATACCCTCGGGCTCGATGATGAATACATTCAAGATTGGCGACCACATTTTTGTAGCCAAATTTATTTACGGAATCCATGTACCCTTTAGCAAGAAGTACATATGGCAATTTAGTGAGCCAAAGCGGGGAGAAGTAATCGTCTTTCAGTTTCCACTCGACTCCAAGAAGGATTTCATTAAGAGATGTATTGGGGTTCCGGGTGATACAATTCAGATAAGAGATAAGAGACTATACGTTAATGATAAGTCCCGGGAAGAAACGTACGCTATCCATACCGATGAAAAAGTTTATCCAAATTCCAGGCGTTTACCCCTTATGTACGGGAACCGTGACAATCTCGGTCCAATTGTTGTTCCAGAAAATTCCTATTTTGTCATGGGTGATAACCGTGACTATAGTTATGATAGCCGTTTCTGGGGCCCTTTAGAGAGAGAGTACATAAAAGGGAAAGCACTTTTCTTGTATTGGCCACCAAAAAGGATCAGAATAATCAGGTAAAAAGGGGACAGGCTACTTTTTCTCGTTCCTTTGTTAACTTTTTCCTAGTTTTCTCAAGTTGAATGGGCATTATAATTACATTATATGAAAATAGTTCGGCACCAAACAAAGTCCTCAACTAGACCCCCCGCAATCCTCGACATCTGCTAATTCCCCAATCAAAAAGTAGCCTGTCCCCTTTTCTGCCCCCTTTTCATGCAATTGTAGGGGCGGCATTTGTGACGTCCGATAATACGGGTTTGATAAATCAAACCCCTACAGAAGAAAATGATGCTTTTTCAGAGACCAAGAAAATATACTTGACAAATAAGATAGTATAAAGTATAATTATTGAAAATATTGTTGACTAAAAAAGTCAACTTATTGTAGAAAATAATAAAGTTTCATGAGAACCGGTGAGAAATGAAGAAGATAACAGGTTTGAAATGCAGGGAATGTGGAAGAAGATATCAGGCAAAGGCAACTTATGTTTGTGAGTCCTGCTTTGGGCCTTTAGAAGTGGAATACAACTATGAACACATTAAATCGCATATTTCCAGGGAGAAGATAGAAACGGGCCCGAATTCGCAGTGGCGGTACCGGGGTTTATTACCTGTGGAGACGGAAAATGTTATTAGCCTAGGGGAAGGATTCACTCCCCTTTTACCTGCTAGGAATTTAGGGAGGTTATTAGGTTTAGAAAAGTTATATTTAAAAAATGATGCATTAAATCCTACCTATTCTTTTAAGGATAGGGTAGTTTCGGTAGCCATAACCAGAGCCATAGAGCTGGGATTTGATACCATAGCCTGCGCATCCACAGGGAATTTGGCCTGTTCTGTCTCAGCTTATGGTGCTTATGCAGGAATAAAGGCTTTCGTCTTTATCCCTGTAGATTTGGAAAAAGGTAAAATCATAGGAGCAGGCATATATCAACCCAACTTAATTGGCGTGGAGGGGAACTATGATGAAGTAAACCGCCTCTGCAGTGAAATTGCGGATAGTTTTCCCTGGGCTTTTGTCAACATAAATATTCGACCTTATTATGCCGAAGGTTCGAAGACTTTGGGCTTTGAAGTTGCGGAACAACTTGGTTGGAAGGCCCCTGAACACGTGGTTATTCCTCTGGCTTCTGGTTGCCTGATGACAAAAATATATAAAGGGTTGAAAGAATTCGCTATGCTGGGACTGATTGGGAAATTTAGAACAAAGTTTTCGGGAGCACAGGCAGATGGTTGTTCACCAATTGTCACTGCATTTAAAGAGAATTCAGAAATTATTAAGCCAGTCAAGCCGACTACTATTGCAAAGTCTCTGGCTATCGGGAATCCTGCTGATGGCTACTATGCTTGGAAGGTAATGAAGGAAACCGGCGGTTTTGCTGAAACAGTAGACGATGAAGAAATTATTGAGGGAATTAAGCTATTGGCAGAAACTGAAGGGATATTTACGGAAACCGCAGGCGGCGTGACTGTGGGAGTGTTGAAAAAATTGGCTCAAGCAGGGAGAATTAAGAAGAACGAGTTGACCGTTGCTTTCATAACAGGTAACGGACTGAAAACCCAAGAAGCAGTCTCTGGAGTGGTGAGTAGGCCAAAAAAGATTGCCCCGACCCTTAAAGGATTTAGAGAAGTATTTCAGTGGATAAAATAATGACTGCATACGAATGAAAAATCAAATGAAATGAATATTCGTAAAAAATGCGAGGAGGAAAGGATGAATACGAGAGTTAAGATTCCTGCACCTTTAAGGAAGCTGACTGGAGACCAGGCAGTGGTAGAAACAGAGGCAGAGACTCTAATCGACTTGATCTTTGATCTGGAAAGGAAGTATCCGGGTATAAAGGAGAGAATCTACGATGGTAAAGAGATCCGTCGCTTCATTAACATCTTTGTTAATGGAGAAGATATTCGTTTTAAAGATGGAATAAAAACCAAAGTCACCAAGGGTAGTGATGTTTCTATAGTTCCGGCAATAGCTGGCGGTTGAGATATATAATAAAAAAGGAGAATACGATGGCTAAGAGACAACTCGATTTGATTTTTCCAGAAGAGTTGGTTAAGGAGCCGATTATCTGGGAAATGTCCAAGAAATTTGATGTTATTTTCAACATTAGACGGGCAAGGGTTACTGAAACTACAGGGGAATTGGTTATTGAACTGGATGGTGAAAATGAGATTTTGGATGGGGCAATAGAATGGCTAAGGAAGAAAGGCATAAAAGCTAAGCCGGTTACCCACGACGTATTAGAATGAAAGAGATTGGGAGTATAAGGAAATGCAAGAAAATTTAGACCGCTACTCGAGGCAGATTCTATTTTCTGAAATTGGCGAAGAAGGCCAAAGGAAGCTCGGAGAGAGCAAGGTCATTCTGGTCGGCTGTGGCGCTCTGGGAACGGTGATTGCCAATAACCTCGTTCGTGCAGGGATAGGAGAATTGAAAATAATCGATCGGGATTTCGTTGAATTGAACAACTTGCAGCGTCAAATTCTCTTCGATGAAGAAGATGTAAGAAGAAATATTCCTAAGGCAATTGCTGCTGTGGAGAAATTGAAAAAAATTAATTCCCAGGTGAAGTTGGAAGCAGTGGTTGCTGATGTTAATTTCACCAATGTTGAGGGTCTTGTTGAAGATGCCAAACTTTTGGTAGATGGAACGGACAATTTTGAGGTAAGATTCTTGTTGAATGACGCCTGTGTAAAAGCTAACATGCCCTGGATTTACGGTTCCTGTGTAGGTTCTTATGGGCTGACGATGAATATTATTCCCGGTAAGACTCCCTGTTTGCGTTGCCTTTTTGAGAAAGCTCCCTTGCCAGGAATGGCTCTAACCTGCGACACAGCGGGAGTAATAAGCCCAATTGTCAATATTATTGCTGCAATTGAGACGGCAGAGACAATTAAATATTTAACCGGTAAATCTAAAACATTAAACACAGATTTGATTGCAATTGATGTCTGGGAAAGCTCTTTTGAGAAGTTTAATATCGATGGTAGAAGGGATAAATTCAATTGTCCCTGCTGTAAACAGAGAAAGTTTGAATTCCTGGAGGCTAAACAAGGTTCATCGATAACTTCCCTTTGTGGAAGAAATGCAGTACAAATAACTCAGAAATCGATTGCCCGGATCGATTTTGAGGAACTTGCAGAAAGATTAAAGAAGTTGGGGAAGGTTACTTTCAATAAGTATATTTTGAAGTTTTCCATCAATCAATATGAGATTAACCTCTTTGCTGATAGCCGTGCGATAATTAAAGGCACCAGTGATTTCTCTGTTGCCAGAGGACTTTACGCAAAATATATAGGAACTTAAGATGAAAAGAATTATATACTTCGATAATGCAGCTACTTCCTGGCCAAAACCAGCAAGTGTGTACAGGAAGATGGACGAGTTCATACGCAAATGGGGAGCCAATCCTGGCCGGGCTGGACATCGGATGGCAGTTGCTGCCGAGAGAGTAATTGAGGAGACCCGATACCAGACAGCTCGATTTTTCGGCATAAAGGACCATCACAGAATCATCTTTACACTCAATTGTACCGACTCGCTGAATATAGGAATCAAGGGATTGTTGAAAAGTGGAGACCATGTAATTACTACTTACCTGGAGCACAATTCTGTCTCCAGACCCTTACAGGGTCTAGTCAAGAAAGGGCTGATTACTGTAACCAGAATTAGCCATAGTGAAGATGGATTTATCAATTTACAGGAGCTCTCTAGAGCTTTTACTCCTAAAACGAAGCTGGTTGTGATTGTACATGGCTCTAATGTCATTGGTAGTTTACAGCCCATTGGAAAAATTGGAAAGATTTCTAAAGAAAATGGTACCGTTTTTATGGTCGATGCAGCGCAGACTGCTGGAGTCATTCCCATTAGTGTGGAAAAGGATAATATTGACCTTTTGGCGTTTCCTGGTCATAAGGCTCTGTTCGGCCCTCCCGGAACAGGTGGCTTATATGTGGGACCCAGAGTAAATTTGGAATCCTGGCGAGAAGGGGGAAGCGGTGTAGATTCCGAATCTGAGTTACAACCAGAAGAGTTACCTTTTAAACTTGAAGGAGGTACAATTAATACTGCCGGGGTTGCCGCTTTAGGTGAGGGCATAAGATTTATTGAGAAGGAGGGGATTGAGAAAATTAGACAGCATGAAATGGAACTCACCCAATACCTCTTGCAGAAATTATCTGAGATGAAAAAGGTAAGAATTTATGGTTCCAGGGACGGAGAAATGAGAATAGGAACTGTTTCTTTCAATATAGAAGGTTTGAGTCCAGCTGAAGTAGGCACAGTCCTGGATGAGTCCTTTGGTATCGCCTGTCGCACAGGCTTACATTGCGCTCCCTATACCCATAAGAAATTGGGAACCTTCCCTGAAGGAACAGTTCGCTTCAGCTTGGGATACTTTAATACCAAGGAAGAGATCGATTTTGCTGTGGATAGTTTAACTAAAATTGTTGCCCAATCGTAAAAAATTTTAAAATGATATATGACGAGAATGGTAACATAAATTAGAAACAATTATTACTAAATCACTAAACTATAAATAAGGAAAGGAGATTGTAAATGGGAAAGATTTATGAGGACATAACCAAAACGGTTGGGAACACACCCCTGGTGAAGTTGAATAGACTTACCACTGGTTTAAGTGCGAGGGTGGTAGCTAAATTGGAATCTTTCAATCCTCTTTCGAGCGTGAAGGACAGAATTGGTGTAGCAATGATTGATGCCGCTGAGAAAGAAGGAAGGATTGAGAAGGGAAAGACAACTATCATTGAACCCACAAGTGGAAATACGGGCATTGCCTTAGCCTTTGTGTGCGCAGCCAGAGGTTACAAACTGATACTTACTATGCCGGAGACAATGAGCCTGGAGAGGAGAGCTCTCCTGAAAGCTTTTGGAGCTGAGTTGATTTTGACTCCGGGTGCTGAAGGAATGAAAGGAGCAGTTAAAAAGGCAGAAGAGTTAGTGGAGAAGACTCCCAATTCTTTTATGCCTCAACAGTTTAAGAATCCTGCTAATCCTGAGATTCACAGGAAGACTACGGCTGAAGAGATATGGAAGGATACCGAGGGGAGAGTCGATATTTTAGTATCCGGAGTAGGCACTGGAGGGACAATTACTGGCGTAGCCGAAGTTATAAAAAAGAGGAAACCATCATTTAAGGCAATTGCTGTTGAGCCGGCAAATTCTCCTGTGCTTTCTGGAGGTAAGCCGGGCCCCCATAAGATTCAGGGAATTGGAGCGGGGTTCATCCCCGAAGTTCTAAACACAAATATTATTGACGAAGTTTTTAAAGTAACTGATGAACAAGCTATAGTAACTTCGCGGAGATTGGCTCGAGAAGAAGGCATCTTCTGTGGAATTTCCTCAGGAGCAGCAACTTATGCGGCTCTGGAAGTGGCGAATCGCCCGGAGAACAAGGACAAACTGATTGTGGTTATCCTGCCAGATTTCGGCGAGCGGTATTTGAGTACACCTCTTTTTGAAGGAAAGGACTCTGCCTGAAGGCAAGGCCTTAAGCTATTATTTTATCATCGTATCCCAAAAACAAAGGTTTATCGAGTTGCATATGCCCGACGCCATATATTCTTGGCTTGCAATTTAACGACTGGCTGTGGTATAATTTGTTGAAACATCCGGGTTTTTTCTAATATGGTAGCCGCAGGGTTCAGCCTCCGTGTAAATGCAACCTAAAGGTTGCGACTACCGAAATGATGGAGTAAAAATTGCAAGAGAGGAAAATGAGTCTTATAGGGCATCTGGAAGAGCTGAGGAGAAGGGTCATAATTTGCATCCTTGCGGTTCTGGCGTGTTCGCTCTTCAGCTACTTCTATTCTGATAAGATTCTCGCCATTTTGAAAAGACCTTTTCCCCATTCCTTAGTATTTATAACACCGCAGGAACCGTTTATTATAACCTTGAAGATTGCCCTGTTTGCTGGGATTGTATTTGCTTTGCCGATGCTACTCTTTCAGGCTTGGCAGTTTATTTCTTCAGGTCTAAAAGAGAAAGAGAAAAGATATTTGCTCGTCTACGCTCCATTTTCGCTACTTCTATTCCTGACCGGGGCGAGCCTTGCTTACTTCCTGGTCATTCCAATAGGTTTGAGGTTTTTGCTGGGTTTCGGTGGTAGTTCCTTGGAGCCCATGATTTCCATAAGCAAATACCTGTCTTTCATCACTATAATGATGCTTGCATTTGGTATCGTCTTCGAGTTACCATTGGTGTTACTGTTTCTGGTTAAGATAGGCATAGTGAGTCCCCAGTTTTTGGCAAAGAAGAGGAAGGTCGTTATCATAGCCATTTTTATTTTGGCTGCCATTCTTACTCCGTCGGTCGACGCATTCACTCAACTTCTCTTGGCGGTGCCTCTTATTATTCTCTACGAAGTGAGCATCTGGCTTGGAAAAATAGGGGCTGTTCAGAAAGGTGAAAGGAAAGTTATAAATGAGTTGAAATCATAGGGGGTATTCTGAAGATGAAAGGAGACCTTTATAGAAGGAAACTATCCAGGAGAGAATTTCTTAAAGTATGTGCTTTTAGCGGGGCTGCTCTGGTGTCGGCTCCTTTGCTTGTTGATATTTTGAAAGCCGCTGTCTACAGTCCCAGAAGTGGCGAGAAAGGTTTCATTTCAAAGAGAGAGGCAATGTTTTACAAGGTTCTGGATGAAGGGACAATTCAGTGTCAACTCTGTCCCAGAAGGTGCACCCTTTCAGAAGGGATGAGGGGGTTTTGTCGTGCAAGGGAGCCACATGAAGGTAAACATTATTCAATGGTATATGGTAATCCCTGTGCCCGCCACGTTGACCCCATCGAGAAGAAACCCCTTTTCCACTTTTTGCCTCAAACAGCTGCCTTCTCCATTGCCACGGCTGGCTGTAATTTGCGATGTAAATTCTGCCAGAACTGGCAAATTTCCCAGTTTCCTCCAGAGGAGACGATAAACTACTACTTGCCTCCCGAGGGCGTCGTCGATTTAGCTATCGAATATGACTGTCCTACTATAGCCTATACATATTCGGAGCCTTCTATATTCTATGAGTATATGTATGATACGGCTGTAATTGCCAGGAAGAGGGGCGTGAAGAATATGTACCACTCCAATGGATATCTCAATCCCGAACCTTTAAAAGAACTCTGCAAGTATCTCGATGGAGCGAACGTAGACCTGAAAGGATTTACTCAGAAATTTTATGGTGAGATTTGTGAAGCAACCCTTAAGCCAGTTTTAAATACCCTTAAAACACTAAAAGAAGAAAAAGTGCATCTTGAAATCACTAACCTAATTGTCCCACCTTATAATGATGATATGGAAAAGATAAGGGAGATGTGCCTGTGGATACGTGATAATTTAGGGAAGGAGGTGCCGCTCCATTTTTCGAGGTTCTATCCACTTTACAAGTTAAGGAACCTCTCACCCACTCCTGTAGAGAGTTTGGAGAAAGCGAGAGAGGTTGCCTTGAAGGTAGGTCTGGAATATGTATATATAGGAAATGTGCCTGGACATCTGGGAGAGAACACCTATTGCCCCAAAGACGGAAAACTTCTTATTCACAGAAGAGGCTACGAAATCCTTGAGAATAATGTCATCAGTGGAAAATGCAAATTTTGCGGCAAGCCAATTCCAGGCGTATGGCCTGAGGAAAATGTTAGAAAGAAAACAGAACTTCCACGCCCGGAAGTATCGGAATATTTGGGATAGCGAGAAGTGAAAAAGTACCTCATTTTGGGCTTGATTCTCATAGGCTTTACCTCCATGGCCGCCCAGATTGTCCTAATGAGGGAGCTAATGGTTGTCTTTTATGGCAACGAGCTTTCACTGGGCATTACTCTCGCCGGCTGGCTGTTCTGGGTGGCTATGGGAAGCTGGGGAATTGGTAGGTTCTTTGTTGAGCGAATAAGAAATAAACTTGCTTTTTTTGCTTTCGCAGAGCTCCTCTTAGCCTTATTTCTTCCCTTAAGTATTTTTGCTGCCAGAGCCATACCCGTTATCCTCAAGACCTCACCTGGAGAAATCATCGGGCTCTTTCCTATGATCTATTCCAGCCTGGGTGTTCTCGTTCCCACCTGCCTACTTTTAGGATTTCTGTTCATTCTGGGCTGTCGCATCTACTCGCCCAAAAGTGGCGAAGGTGCAGAACAGATTGGTTATGTTTACGTGTTCGAAGCAATAGGTGCTACATCGGGCGGACTTCTGTCCGGCCTTCTTTTGATTCGGCTATTGCAACCATTATATATTATGTTTGGAATAGGCCTCTTTAATCTGGGAGTTGCATTTTCTTTAGCTTGGTTCGTAGAGGAAAGGAAGTCTCTTCTCCTTGTTCCAACTTTTGTATTGATTTTGGTAAGTGTGAGCCTTTTTGCTACGGGAAAAGTCGGCGACTTGCGTCAGGCTTCTCTGGACCTGCGCTGGGGAGCTTACCACCTATTGACTTCTCAGAACTCTATATACGGAAACATTGCTGTTACTAAGAACGACAACACTTATAGTTTCTTCAACAACGGACTTTACAACTTTACCGTTCCCGATGAGTTTACCAGTGAGAGGATTGCCCATTTTGCACTTCTGGAACACCCGGAACCGAGAAGAGTTCTACTTATTGGTGGAGGAGTAAGCGGGGTTTTGAGAGAAATCCTCAAACATCCTGTGGAGAAGGTTGACTACCTTGAATTGGACCCTCTGATGATTACACTGGCAGAAGAGTACCTATATTCTTCAAAAGAGGGCGCCTTAAGTGATGAGCGAGTGGAAGTTGAGAATATAGATGGCAGGCTTTTCGTTAAGCAAACTTCCAGTAAGTATGACCTTATCATTGTCAATCTTCCCGAGCCATTTACTGCCCAGATAAATAGATTTTATACTGTTGAATTTTTTAGAGCTGCAGAAAGAATCTTGAACGAAGAGGGAATACTCTTTTTTGGAATTACTTCCTCACCCAATTATATCAGTGATGAGCAACGAAATCTTTTGGTCTCGCTTAACGAATCCTTAAAGAAAGTCTTTGTTGAAGTGAGAGTTATTCCTGGGGATACCAATTACTTCTTGGGCAGTAAGAGCAAAGGGATTCTTACTCTCGATTATCGAAGACTTATGCAAAGGTTAAATGAGAGAAGAGTGGAAGCAAAATACGTCCGAGAATACTATTTAGCGAGCGAGTTATCGGATGAAAGGATTGGCTATTTGGAAGGAAAACTTCTGCCTACGCCAAAGATTATGCTCAATCGCGACTTTCGTCCAATATCTTACTATTATGATATGGTGCTCTGGAGCGCGCACTTCAAGTCTACCCTGGCAAGAATTTTTGAGAGAATTTCTCAAAAAACAATCTATATTGCTGCTATCATAGTCTACTGTGCCATTCTCTTACCAATCTGGTTGAGGAGGCCCACGCATGAAGTTCGACCTGTAGCTGTCCTCGCGGCTGTGACAACCACAGGATTTGCTGAGATAACATTCCAGGTTATCACTCTGCTTTCTTTCCAGATTATGTATGGCTATGTTTACTATAAACTCAGCATAATTCTTACCTCCTTTATGATCGGGCTAATTTTTGGTGGCTGGTGGGCCACCAAAATTATCGAAAAGGGTCGCGGCAATTTTCTCAATTTCATAGAGGCTCAAATTTGTATATGCATCTATCCGCTGATCCTCCCACTCGTATTTTTAGGTTTTGCCAGCTCATCGGGAAAATTCAGCAACTATTTGGGTTCAAATATTATCCTGCCTTTCCTTCCCATAATAGCGGGTTTCATTGGCGGCTTCCAGTTCCCGCTGGCTAACAAACTATATCTCCAGTCCAGAACGGGTCTGGTGCGAGCAGCAGGGCTTACCTACGGTTTCGACCTTTTCGGTTCCTGCTTAGGTGCTCTTTTAGTGAGCGTTTTTCTTTTACCAATTCTGGGAATTCCGGTGGTCTGTTTGTTGGTGGCCATTTTGAACGGGGTGAGCTTGGTTCTTCTTTTGAAAGGGGAAGGGAGGGTGGCAAGACCATTCCTATGAGTGATATTTTTGAAAAAAAAATTTCCAGAAGAGATTTCCTGAAAATGGTATCCCTCCTGGGAGGGACAGTTTTTTTGGGTAGCTTTTTTTCTTTGGAACAGAAGTCGAAAGCGAAAAAGGAGGGACAAATAAATTCAGCTGTATTGGTTGGCATTGCCAGAGGCGAATCCGTTGCCGATTCGGTTCGCCGGGCTATAAAGTTAGCGGGGGGGCTAGATTTCATCAAATCCGGGCAGTCTGTCCTGGTGAAGCCAAACGTTAATTCCGACGACCCGCATCCCGGGACAACCAACCCCGAGGTAGTCTTAGAAGTGGTTAAGATGGTGAGAGAGAAGGACCCCCAAAGAATAATCGTTGCCGACCGTTCAAATCCCTGGTGGGATACTTTAAAAGCAATGAAAAAAGTGGGCATATATGAAGCTGCTGTTCAAGGGGGCGCGGAGGTAGTCATTTTCGGTAAAGGAGATTATGTAAAAGTTAATCCAGAGGATTCTTACCATTGGACCCAGGGGTTTTACTTTCCCGATTTGGTTAAACAAGTAGACCACGTCATTAGCCTTCCAGTAGCAAAAACTCATATTATTGCTGACTTCACTATGGGCATAAAGAATTGGGTAGGCCTGATACCCCCTTCTGACAGAAATTATCTTCATCTTAAAGAAAAAGACAAGGAATTTTTTGGTAGCATGCTCAGTGAGATTCATCTGGCAAGGAAACCCTCTTTTCTGGTGATGGATGCGACAAAGGTTTTCGTTTCAGGTGG
>Ga0315310_10001857_pt1 | contig 13319 bp, 15 predicted proteins | sample TDP5_MG_FD_203630 | JGI IMG/M metagenome (GOLD analysis project Ga0315310, IMG submission 203630) | Freshwater sediment microbial communities from Lake Towuti, South Sulawesi, Indonesia - TDP5 | ecosystem: Environmental > Aquatic > Freshwater > Lake > Sediment | place: Indonesia: South Sulawesi... | reverse complement strand
ATCAATTCTGAGAGGTTTTTCATTTCTGTTAATAGGTCTCTAATGGGTATGGGTTTATATTCTATTTTTTCCAACCGGGCCATTTGGTTAAAACTCCAACTTTAGGGAACTGCTTTACTATTGTGGTATAACTATGAGCATTCAAATATAGATATTTTTTGTTCTATCCTTCTAGGAACTTAGAACAGCATGAAAACAATTTTATAAATGGAATGCAGAGAGGATGAGTTAACGTTTAGGTGAAAAGGATGCAGGACCTGCCAGGGGGAGCACAACATGAGTCATTTCCAAAAATCGGTCAAAGCATGTTTCTTTTTAACTGGGCTCTCCAAAGGGGACGGTATCTTAGCAAGCTTGGTCTTAGATAAGCTACAACAAGCTACGAAGACTTGGATTACAACCGTTATCTGTCGGTTTTCAGGGCGGTTTAGAGGAGGTTTGAGTTGACGGGTTTCAATGCGAAAACAAACAAATTCTTGGTTGAGTTGAGGCAGTCCTTGGTGGCGTTTAGCTTTAATATTTTTGGCATAGTGGCTGGAACGATTGCTCTTCACCTGGGCCTTTTTGCTCTCCCTAAGTGGGCGATTGCGGCGTATCCAGCCGTATTGAGTGCAAGAGGCGTAATAGGCGGTTTGCTTAGCGGTCGCCTAAGCACAGGATTGCATGTAGGAACAGTGAAGCCTCGCTTTTTTGGCAATACAAAAAGTTTCTACCTCTTGATTCAAGCAATTGTAATATTAACAATGGAAACAAGCGTTATAATGAGCATTTTCGCAACGCTATTTGGAAGTTTTCTTTGGGGAATAACCATTGCTAATTTCATCAGTATTTTGGGTGCAATCTTGGCGACCATGACCCTAGCATTAATTATCATTTCTCCACTCACGTTGACTGTTGCTTCCCTCTCTTTTCGACACGGATTGGATCCAGACATAGTTCTGTATCCGGTGGAGTCAACGGTATCTGACCTTCTTATCACCCTTTGCTATATGCTAGTGCTAAAGCTCTTCTTTTCCGGTTCACCTGGGCAATATGCCGTTGGCGTTTTGGGTTTATTTTTGTTGAGTTTAGCAGCGTACATTTTATCCAAAAACGCACGTGAGATGGAATTTGTAAAAACGGTTAGAGAGTCTTTTCTTATGTTAGTCCTTGTCGCCTTTATTGTAAACGTGACTGGATCCTTTCTGGGCAAGATTACCGAAGTTGTAGGTGGTAGGCGTGAGATTTACACGGTTTACCCAGCGTTAATCGACACTGTAGGCGATGTAGGTTCTGTTGTGGGCTCAACTGCAACCACAAAGTTTGCTTTAGGAACCCTCAGATCATCTTTTTCCGCGGTTAGAGACCACACAACCGAGATTTTTAGTGCATGGACAGCCTCCCTAATAATGTTCGTGGCGTACTCAATTCTGTCATTAACTATACACGCAAAATTTATGTTGAGCAATTTTTTTGGGTTCACAGCCTTGTTGGTTGGTGCAAACTTGATGGCTGCAGCGTTTATAGTTACCGTTGCCTATGTTTCGGCTGTTTTTACTTACCGGAAAGGTTTAGACCCTGATAATTTTGTGATCCCTATTGAAAGTTCACTTGCGGACAGTGCGACAACGGTTTCTCTGCTTGTTGCTTTGAGTTTAATGGGATAGCCAACTAGTTGTGATTTTGGCGCGGGGTGCGGGATTTGAACCCGCGCGGCCCAAAAGGACCACAGGCTTAGCAGGCTTAGGCTATACGTGTCTGCCCCTTCGGCAGGCTTCAACCTTCTACCAGACTAGGGCAACCCCGCCAATATATTTTTTGACAGCGAGTATCCTAAAAAAGTTCCTATCCACGAAACGACTGTTGGGAATACAAAGAAAAACCAGGGGGTCTACCTACAGAGAAAATAATAGGGGGGCCCCCCCTCCCCTATTTTTGAGAGAAGAGGCTTCAACTCACGCGCACTCTTTATAAAACATTTAATACCATAATTTTGAACAACGGGCCGGTCGTCTAGCATGGTAGGACATCTCGTATAAGACCTAAAGCAGCCCTTACGAGGCTGAGGTCGCAGGTTCAAGTCCTGCCCGGCCCACCACCCATCTTCACTTAACCTTTATATCGAACTTCTAGACCTTCTGTTAGAAGGTTAATGCAAAAAATTGAACAGCTTATTTATGACTGGAGATGCCCAGAAACACATGAAAAGAAGGGAAAGCGGTTCTGCCATGCGTGTAATAGAGAAACTTGCCGAATCAAAATTGAGCGGCATCGCAATCCAGAAACTAGAACAATTCGCAGCCAAGATGGGAGTAGACGAAAAAGAACTCTTTCAACTTTATGTAAAGACTAGGAACAGCACTTCTAGAGAAAAATTCGCATCCACACCTTACAACCAGAGAATACTGCTGTTGCCTCAGTGCCTGCGCTCCAGAGAATGCCCCGCAGAATTAGGGGAATACGGCTACGAATGCCAAGAATGCGGAAAATGCAACCTAAAAAACATAATTCAGATGGCAAAGACCCTAGGATACAAAGGCATATTCATTCTACCTGGAGGAAGCATAGCAAAAAAAATCTTCCTCAAGGCAAAACCGAAAGCCTGCCTCGGCGTCGCTTGCTTCAAAGAACTCGTCCTCGGAAGCTTTCTCGCAGAGAAGTTGGGGGTCACAGGCCAAGGCATCGCCCTACTTCGAGACGGTTGCGTTAACACCCTCGTGGACTGGAAATCCCTAAACGACGCCATACATCTCCGCATAACGTAGTTGCCAGTCAAATAAACGGTCTGTCAATGAGTTGCCTAATCTTCCTCGGAGAAAATGGAACAAGTACAGCGTCGGGAAGGAAACGCCCAAGCTTTGGTATGAGTCCAACAGCGTCGGTCCCCAATTTGCAGAGAACGACTTGCTCAAGCATCCCTAAAGATTCAATTTTGATGACATCGCGAAAGTGCTTTGACATCTTTACAGCAGCTTCAACATCAGAGAGAAATGCGCCCAAGACAACTAATCGATCGAAACTAGAGCGAACCCAACTGGTGATTTGAGAAAGCTGGGCTTCCGACAGTTCGGCTTCAATCCGCTTTTTTTGGACGTCAACATTTTCTGTGATCTTGACTTTAAGCGGCAGATTGTCATATAGACAAAAAAGCTCCGCCAACCTCTGAAGCGGAAGCTTTTTCCCATCAGCTAACTGAGCTTGCAGCTTCTGCAATGGAAGGACAGCATCATAGATTTCCGGAGAAAAAACACCTATATCCACATAAAGTTCCTTCTTACTCTTTTCCGAAAAAACAACCTTCCCCCCTACGACAGAAAACTTTTTTAGGTTATCCGGAGAAACTGGCGCCAACCCCACTTCATGTTCAAGGAAATGCAACGCTACAATTTCATCTTCGCCAGAGACCTCTATCCGAGCCCATCCGCGATTTGCTTCGCCGGTGACCCTCAGCTTTGCTTTAAGCCCTTTACACAAGGAAGACAAAACGTTTTCAAAGTTTTCTGGAGAAGAGGAACCGTAAACCTTTTCAAGCAATGTGACTGTCTGCATCCAAATCTCCTATCAAAGATGAAAATTCTTCGTGTAGTTTTTTCACCCTTGCGACGGAAGGATGATTCTCCCCTAACTCCCTCGAAAGCTTTTCGAGAGTTCGCTCAATCGGTACCCTTCGCGATCCTTCAATCAGCTTGTCTGCGTAAGTCACAATTTTCTCTTCCAAAGTGTTTGGAAGATAGCTTTTGATCGGCCAACCAAGTTTTTCGGCTTCATCAAGGGTTATGCCACCGCCAGCGTGACGCTCGACGATGGACACGATGGATTTTGGTAAGTTCAAGGAACTGGCGATTTCCGCGCCCCGAATCACGTGGTCAACTCCATGTGTTTTTGAGCGGCCAATGTCGTGTAAAAGTGCGGCGACTTCAACTAGTTTGACGTCGACGTTTAATCCCTTCTTCTTGCAGGCTTTGGCAATTTGCACCGCAAGGGCTGCAACCACTTTACAATGGGCTATGACCCCATTGGAACATTCGCTTTGAGAAAGAAATTTCAGTGCCATCTGGGGGGATGGCAGTTCCTCACTCACCTAATTCCTTCCTCAACTGCTCAACTTTTTTGGCTAGGGCGCTAACGATTTTAGTATTCTCGAAGTGCATCAAGGGCTTGTTGCATGTGGGACAGCGAAAAACAACTTCCATGGCGTCTTCGAAGGGAATTCGCTTACACCCCAATGTGTAGCAGTAATAGAAGTCATGGTTCTGCTCGTACCTAAGCCTGGCTTCCAGTTTTTCGAGAACGCGGCGCTTTTGGCTCAAAATGAAGCCTTCGAGTTGATCTAGTTGAAGCCTCCAGTGGAAAATGAACCATCCTGTGTTTTCATCGCGAGACCTTCTTAAGGCCACGAGAGAATGGTCGTAGAGTTTGTAGAGGATTTTGCGAACAGAGTTGAGGCGTATTCCGGTTTGGGTTGCGATCTCATCGTCTGTGGTTTCACCGACTTCTTTGAGGAGATCAATAATCCTGATGGCCTCTTCACTTCCGAAGGCTTCAGCAACTTTTGCCAACGTTTCATCATCCACGAAGGACAACATCAAAACGCCTCTCACACTATATATGTGAAAAACAGAACTTAAATCTCTTACCAAATTAAGCTTATCGGACTAAGCTTCAGTTACTTTCTTTCCTCTCACCTGTGGAATTACCTTTATTTTTGCGCCCTCAAATTCCTTTGACAGTTCTTGGCCTTCAAAAAATCGATCGAGAAAAACAGCTAAACTTGAACATTCTGAATGAGGTTGATTTCCAACAGCAACGTTGAAATCTGAAACTGTTTTGGAGAAGAATTCTGACGGAACCTTCCGGCTGCCCACTATCACTAACAAGTCTTTTCCCGCAGCGCTAATCCTTTCTAGGACACCGCTTGTTTGAATGTTTTCTCCGTAGGCAGTTAAATGAACCACAAGACCATTTCTTGCTCTCCATCCTTTGACAACTCGTCTCCAAGGTGTTCCCATTTCAAAATGGAAGGAACCGCCCCACTGGTTCATTACCTTTTCAACCGTTGCTTCAACTTTTTCGTCTCTAACATCCGCCAAAACGAAGCCGGATGCGCCAAGTGCCCGAGCGGTCAAAGCAACATGAGAAGTGAGCCTTTTATCTCTGTCCCGATGGCCCCATCTTAAAACAACAACCTTCGGCAATTTTTGCCTCCGTTCCCTCAGTTTTTAGCCTGAGGTGTTAAAGGTTCCACCAAGTTGTTCTACGCGCCCCCTGACCTTATCTGCAAACAAAGGAACGGATTCAAAGATGACTGTCATGTTGTCGTTTTTGTATTCCACGTCGTGTACGTCAGCGTGACTGAAAAGCCATGAAATGAAGGACATGGTTTCGTTCGTTATTGGAAGAGAAAATGATGTTTGAACGTAGCCTTCAAGGTGCCCCGTAATCTTCTGTTTAAGCGAACCTATGTTGGTTCCATGTAAGGCGGAGATGGGAACCGGATTCGGCGCGACATCCTTCAAAACTTCAGCCTTACGTTCTATCTCATCTTCTTGCAGTAAGTCGGTTTTGTTGAGGGCTGTCACTATGGGTATGCCTGTTGCCCCTATTTTTTGGATGGTGTCGAGACAGACAGAGAGTTTTCTTTCAATGTCTTCGTCGGGTTCGCTTATGTCCACAACGAGGAGAATCAAATCTGAGAAGATGGTTTCTTCAAGGGTGGAGCGAAAGGCTTGGATGAGCGTTAGAGGCAAACGATCGATAAAGCCAACAGTGTCCGTTAGCAACGCCTTTCTCTTAGAAAGAACCACTGCCCTGGTTGTTGTAGAAAGGGTGGTAAATAAACTTGGGTCTACAGGAACTGTTTCTTCAGCGAGGGCATTGAACAACGAGCTCTTGCCAGCGTTCGTGTATCCAGCCAAGGAAATTGAAGGAAATCCCAGTTCAAGTCTTCGAGTGCGATGTAAGCGTCGCTTTTCTCGTATCTTCTTTAGTTTGTCTTGTATGGAATGGGTCTGCCTTCTTACAGCTTCATAGTAAACGTCCACTTCATAGGCTCCAAGCCCCATAAAACCCGGCTGCTCCTCCATCTTCGCCAACCTTACCCTGTCTTTTGCTCGGGACAACTCGTAACGTAGTCTGGCTAGCTGAATCTGGAGATTTGCTTCGGCGGTTGAGGCTCGTCTAGCAAAGATTTCAAGGATGAGTTGAAAACGGTCAATGGCTTCTACACCTGTTGCTTTGGCCAGGTTGTAGGCTTGAACGGGTGTTAGTTCGTTGTCGAATATGGTTTTCTCGACGCTGTTTTTTCTAACTAACTCCGTAAGTTCCTTTGTTTTTCCGCTTCCAATCTGATAACGTGGATCTGGCTTTCTAACTTGTTCAAGGGAACCCTCAACCGTGTATCCGGCTGATGCGGCGAGGCTTTGGAGTTCATCTAGGCTGGAACGTTCGGAGGGAAGTCGCCTTTGAACTATGATTGCTTTCGTTCTTTGGCTACCTCCGTTTTCCTCTCTTTTAGGCGAACTACATCTCCCAAGGTGACTTCGCGGGGCTGAGACAAAGCCGCTGATGGAGCCTTAGGTTCTGAGGGAGGAACAAGCAACTTTACCCTAAGCGCGTGTTCCAGCTTTTCCGCCAGCATAAGGTCGGGAGTCATTTTTTCGCTTTCAATTTTCCGAAGAACCGAAACTTTTTCTCCAATTTTCCTCCCCAAATCCTCATGGCTGAGTTCTAATCCCTCTCTAGCTCGCCTTACCCGTAAGCCAAAGTCGCCTACAAGTTCTAGAGTTTCTGGCATTGTCGGCCGCTGCTTTTTTATAGGGATAGAAAGCTTCGGCTGAGGTTTCATGATAGTTTTTGGGCGGCGTTGAGGCCTGGCTTCCCAATAACCAGAGCCCAGTTTGGCACATTCACTGCAGGCGATCATCTTGGCTCCTTCAATTATCGCCCTGTAGGGTTTACCTAATATCTGGCGGCCACAGACCTCGCACTGCACGAAAAGCCATCACCTAAACTATTCTATCGTACAGACTATTCCTTATACTTTTTGAGTAACCATAAGTTATATGGTGGAACCAACATATTAGTTGAAACGGAAGGGACAAGCATGAAAGCCTTGAGAAAGAAGAACATTAAAAAGAAGAAAAAACATCAGGAAAAAGTAGGTTATTAGTGACTTTGTGGAACATTTCTAGATTCCAAACTTCTGACCATTTGCCAGTTTTCGCGGAAACCCGATTCCCAGCCTCATAGCCTAGCCTTTCGAAAACTTTTAGCCCTAGAAGAACTTAACCACATATGAGGTTGAATACGACGATTCCCATAACCCCTAGAATTAAGTCCTTGAGGGATAGAATTCTAAGAGCCAAACCAAGCATATGCGTTGAAAGGGCGAAACACTACACGGAATCAATGAAGCAAACCGAAACAGAACCCATGATAATAAGGCAGGCTAAAGCCCTGGCGCACGTACTGGAAAATATTCCAGTGAAAATCTTTCCAGGAGAACTTGTTGTTGGAGCCCTCGTGAGTAAACCTCCAGGCGCTATAGTGTATCCAGAAGGTGTGGGATTAAGGATAGTTCCGGAACTCGAAGAGGTAAGAACGAGAGAGATTAATTCCCTCAACATTTCCGACGAGGAAATAGAAATTCTCAAAGAGGAAATTGATCCATACTGGTCAAATAGAACCCTTGGAGCCTACAGCGAACAAATCACACCAAAGAAAGTCACTGACCTGCTCTATGGAGGCGCCTACTTCATCCTCACAGAAATAGCGGGCATATCCCACGTAAGCATAAACTACCCCTACCTACTTTCCATAGGATTCGAAAAAATCAAAGAAATGGCTGAAGAAAAAATCCAACAATATGAAGAGCTGAAGTCGGCAGACCCCGAGGCGACTGACAAAGCCATATTCTACAGAGCCGCAAAGACCGTGGCTGAAGCAGTGATCAAGTTCGCCCATAGGTACGCCGAAAAAGCCATGGAAACAGCCAAGGAAGAAAAGAACGCCGCCAGAAAGGAAGAGCTAATGAAAATAGCTGACATTTGCAGGTGGGTTCCCACCAAGCCTCCAAGGAACTTCCACGAAGCCTTACAGTTCGTATGGTTCACTCAAGTAGCGTTGCATCAGGAAAACTATGAGCAAGCCATATCCATGGGTAGAATAGACCAGTATCTATATCCATACTATAAGAAGGATGTTGAGGCAGGCCTTCTAGACTTTGAAAAGGCTGTAGAACTGGTGGAATGCCTCTGGATTAAGACGAATGAAATTATCCCCCTCTTCGACGCTGCTGTAACTTTGTACTTCAGTGGCCTGCCCACCAATCAAGCGGTGACAATTGGCGGTTTTGATGAAGAAGGGAGGGATGCAACAAACGAATTAACTTATGTAATGCTTGAGGCAGTAAGGGGAGTGGCTTTAAGGCAGCCAAATTTCCACGTAAGGCTTCATAAAAAATCCCCTAGAAAACTTCTGGAGGCCATTGCAGAAGCCATAACTTCCGGAACAAATAACGTGGCCATCTTTAACGACGAAACCATCGTTGAGGCTTGGGTTAGGAAGAAGATTCCACTAAGGGAAGCTAGAAACTACTCAACGATAGGATGCGTTGAGCCTGGCCCCTTTGGAACAAGCTTCACATCTTCAGATGCGGCCCTGTTCAATCTAGCTATTTGCTTGGAATTAGCCTTGAACAATGGTGTAGGCTCGGTTCTCGGCGAAAAGGCTGGATTAGAAACTGGCGACCCCCTAGAGTTTAAAGGCATAGACGACGTGATAGAAGCCTTCAGAAAACAGGTTTCACATCTTGTTAAGCACATGACCGTAGGGTCGAATTGCTCCGAAATCGCAAATCAAGTGATCAAGCCGACTCCCCTCCTCTCTCTGTGCGTAGAAGGCTGCTTCGAAGCTGGAAAGGACGTTACAACGGGTTCGGCTAAATACAATTTTACGGGCGTTCAAGGCGTAGGATTAGCCGACGTAGCAGATTCGCTGGCCGCCCTAGATCAACTTGTATTCAAGGAAAAAAGAATAGACATGAAAGAATTGCTGGAAGTTTTAAGGATGAATTTTGAGGGCCAAGAAGAGTTGAGACAATTACTCAATAACAGGGTTCCCAGGTATGGAAATGACGACGACCTCGTGGATAAATATGCCCAGCTGGTAGCAAAGATTTACAGCGACGAAGTGGGAAAGCATAGAAACGTGAGAAACGGCTGGTTTATTCCAGGCATGTACTCCATGACCACCCACATAGGCTTTGGATTTCTAACAGGGGCACTTCCCAGCGGAAGAAAACTTAACGATCCTTTAAGCAACGGAGTCTCACCTTACGGTGGTTCAGACAGAAAAGGGCTCACCGCAGCCATGAGATCAGTAACAAAAATAGATCATGCCCTTTACACAAATGGATTGTCCTACACTGTTTCTGTTTCCCCAGTGCTCTTCTCAGGAAAAGAGGGTATGGAGAAACTCATTTCCCTAATCGAAACATACATGAAACTTGGAGGAATGCACATTCACTTTAACATCGTAGACGTAAACACACTTCTTGCCGCTCAAAAGAACCCTGAGAAGCACAGGGATCTATTAGTAAGGGTTGCGGGATATAGCGCCTACTTCGTTGATTTAACTAAAGACGTTCAAGACGAAGTCATTAAGAGGTACCTACAAGAATCATAGCCAGAAAAAATCAATCACACATCTTTGCAGAATTTCATGGTGAAACTATGGGTGACAAACCTAACCATATCCAAAAAATAAGGAGCATAGCAGATTATCAGTTTCGAAGAGGAGTGGGAAGAAAACTTTTCCCAACCGAAGTTAGAATCGTTTACTCGAAGAAAACCGGAAGAATACGCCACATATACTTGGGACAGGAAATGTTAGCCACCCTACGTCCCACCGACGGTCTTTTTTCCCTGACTATTACAGGAGCCAAAAGAATAATGGAGAACGTAAAACCTCAACGGTTATGGGTTAGAATTCGGGAAGAAGCCGACCCCTTTGTCGCTCAGGGAAAGAGCGTCTTTGCTAAACACATCTTGGAGGCCGATGAAGAGATAAGACCTCAAGAAGAAGTCATTGTGGTAAACAAAAAAGGTGAGGTTTTGGCTGTGGGAAAAGCCATGCTTTCTGGGGAAGAAATGAAAGCGTTTAAAAGGGGAGTGGCGGTGCGGGTGCGGAGGGGTGTAGCGGAAGAAAGTTAAGAAGGCACAATAGAATTAGTGTGGAAGGGGAGAAAACTGAATTGCGGAGAAGAATAAGTCCTAGGGAAGCAAAAAGGATGATGCAACGCATGGGCATGAGCATGGGAGATATGCCCGACGTTCAAGAGGTTATCTTCAAAACTAGGGGGAAAGAAATCGTCGTGGAAAATCCTCAGGTCGCTATACTTGACCTCCATGGACAAAAAATCTTTCAGGTAACTGGAGAAAAGATCACGGAGAGGGCTGTTGAAAAGGAGGAAGCCAAGGTAACTATTCCCGAAGAGGATGTGAGGCTTGTTGCGGATCAGACTGGGAAAAGCGTGGAGGAGGCGAAGAGAGCCCTAGAAGAAACTGAGGGAGACCTAGCTAAGGCAATACTTCTTCTTCAGACGAAGGGTTGACTAGTACTGGATGCCCCTTGTTGTCGGAATTTCCTTCGGGTATTTTATGTCTTTGACTTCGTTGACAAAGTCAGCCCTTTCTACGAGTTCTTTTGGGGCATATCTTCCAGTTAAAACGACATCGGTTTTCTTCGGAATTTTGTTTAAGAGGTCTAGCAGTTCTGCCGGTTCCAATAATTTGCAGTGGAGAGCCAAGTTTATTTCGTCCAAGATCAGCAGATGAGGCTTTTTCTCCTTAACAACTTTTTTGGCGAACTCTAAGCCTTTTCTTGTGAGTTTCTTATCTTCCTCGCTTAGGTTGTCTAAGCCAATCCAGCCCTTTCTACCAAACTGATAAATCTCATAGTAGGGCTGAAGTTTTCTCCTTATCTTGTACTCTCCTGTGTTCTTCCACCATTTCAAAAACTGAATTATGACTACTTTGTGGCCGTGCCCCACAGACCTTAGGGCTAAGCCTAAAGCATTTGTGGTTTTTCCTCCTCCTGTTCCGGTGTATAGATAGACATAACCCATTTTCATCCAGTTCCACATTAGAATTGTTTGAGGACGTCTTGTTTTTCCATGATGTAGCCACAGTAGTGGCATCGTAGGCGCAGGGGCTCTTCGTTGTCCACGTAAAATTTTGGTTGTACTGGTTCTTTGCTGTTTGAAATGCAGGCGGGGTTTGCGCACTTCACTGTTCCACGTATAGTGTCGGGCAGCTTAACCCGTTGCTTGTCTGCAACTTTGTAGTTTCTAACAATGTTGATGGTTGCATGAGGGGCTAACAAAGCTATTTTGTCCACTTCTTCGGATTTGAGTTCTCTCCCTTCGATTTTAACCATGTCTTTCACGCCTAGGGTTTTGCTGGGAACGTTCATGGCGACTGTTACAATCCCGTTTACACGACCTGTGATTCCTAGAATTTTTATTACATCTAAGGCGTGGCCGCTTGTAATGTGGTCTATTACGGTGCCGTCTTTGATTTTTGACACGCGTAAGGTTTTTTCGGTCACCTCAACCATTCTCCTAGGTTCTGTATTCGGAGTTACTGAGTAAAGAGTTTATTTATGACTTGTTAAAGTTTGTTCTGGGGTCTCTATTGGAGTTTAAGGGACGAGACATTATATCGATTAAGGATTTTACCCGAGAAGAAATTGATTACATTCTTACAGTTGCTGGTGCCATGGAGCCCATCGCCAAAAGCGGTTCAGACATCCTTCACGGCAAAACCTTGGCAACCCTCTTCTTTGAGCCCAGCACAAGAACTCGCCTAAGCTTTGAGGCTGCCATGCACAAACTTGGAGGAACCACCATTGGTTTCGCTGAACCGGAAATGGCTTCAATCAAGAAGGGGGAGAACTTGGCAGACACTGTCAGGGTTGTTGAAAACTACGCGGATGTTGTCGCGTTAAGGCATCCTCTCGAGGGAGCGGCCAGACTTGCCGCTGAGTTTGCTCAAGTACCGATCATAAATGCTGGTTCTGGAGCCGAGGAACATCCAACGCAAGCGTTGCTGGATTTATACACGATTTTGAAGGAGAAGGGGCGGATTGATGGACTCAACATTGCGTTGATGGGTGACTTACGGTATGGGCGCACGGTTCATTCTTTGGCGTATGCTTTGTCCCTCTACAAAGTGAAGCTTTATCTGGTTTCGCCGGAGCTGCTACGGATGCGAAGGGAGATTTTAGACGCCATAAAAAAGAAGATAAGCATAGTGGAGAAAACCGCAGTCGAAGGGGTTTTGCCTGAAACAGACGTCCTCTATGTAACAAGGATTCAGAGGGAGCGGTTTCCAGATCCAGCTGAATACGCTAAGGTTAGGGGAATCTACAAGATTGGCTTGGATGTGCTGAAGGATGCGAAGGAGGACATGATTATTATGCATCCGCTGCCAAGGGTTGACGAAATAGACGATGAAGTGGATGAAACGCCCCATGCCCGGTATTTCCAGCAGGTTTGGAACGGCATAGTCATGAGAATGGCGCTACTAGCCCTCATCCTAGGAGCAACAGAATAAGCACAGTGTTTCTCCAAAATGATTCTGGAAGAAGATATTGCGTGCGCATTGGTCATGGTTAAGGTTTCGAAAGATGGAACTGCTTTAGGCTCTGAACATCCCTATTGTGACTCAATTCAACTCATAATGATAGCCCTGTTTTTCGCAGTGTGGGGACTGGACTCGTTTATCTACAACTATTCAACAGTCTTAGTTAGATTAATTCCTCTTCCTCTACGCTTATTCCTGGCAATTCTCTCACTGATTTTTGGGGTATATCTCATTGCAAAGGCACACAAACTAATCTTCAGTGAAGAACGTGACCAACCTAAGTTAATCGACTCAGGGGTATATTCTTGGGTTCGACATCCCATGTATCTGGGGATACTAATGTTTTGCCTAGGATTTCTTTTCGTTAGTCCCTCGCTCTTTTCCCTTGGAGTATGGCTTGGATTTTTCTTCTTCTACGATAAGATGGCAACATACGAGGAAAAAGACCTAATTCGAATACTTGGCGAAGAGTACACTCGCTACCAAAAACGAGTGCCAAAATGGTTTCCTAAACTATGACATCAGAGCTAACTAGAGCCATTCATCTTCAAAGTGCGCGCGGTATTAGCAAAGTCTACAGAGCCGTCCTGTATCTGTCTATGAGTTCTTTCTTTTTGCCTTGGTTCCATCCGCTCACTGCTTGATAATAGCCCGTTACCCTAGACCACCATTCCACCTGCTGGGATCCACAAGGGG
>Ga0315310_10001856_pt1 | contig 13324 bp, 11 predicted proteins | sample TDP5_MG_FD_203630 | JGI IMG/M metagenome (GOLD analysis project Ga0315310, IMG submission 203630) | Freshwater sediment microbial communities from Lake Towuti, South Sulawesi, Indonesia - TDP5 | ecosystem: Environmental > Aquatic > Freshwater > Lake > Sediment | place: Indonesia: South Sulawesi... | reverse complement strand
GAAGTCTTTCATAACACCTATGGCGAAATATACTCTGTCACTTGGATTTTGCTGTTTATCCTGCTGATTGGGTTTATTGAAAGATTCATGTTGGTGGAGAGAACAAAGCATGCCTTTCGAAGGGTCAGCGGGTTTCTCGGAGCTGCAAAGGATAAGTTTTTTGCGCTAGCTAAAACATTGAGGGGCAAACGTTCGTCCGGAGTTTAGCGTTGACGCAGCCATTTTTCCAACTACATGTGACAGTTTCAGGTGTCGACGGGATTTACTTACAGTTTTGGATTATGATAGCAAAGTCATCAAATTGATCTGAATAGGACAAGTGATATGAAACGTCTGAAGAAGCCCCAATGGCTAGTTTCATTTCCACATTTCAGCAAAACATTTTTTGCAAAATGTTCTTTTTTCAGTAGGGCCCTTGAACATAACCCCTTCGTTGCGCTCGATTTGTTGCCCACATTCGCTGCACAGAGTTGCCTCCTCAGGTTTTTCATTCATGATAGTCCTAAGCTCCTCACATTGCAGGCGCAGGTTAGACACTCTTTCTTTTAGCGCTTCAGTTCTGTGTAATAACTCCTGAACAGTCTCTTTTTTGATTTGCCTTTTTTGGCTTGCGCCCTCAAGTCGATTGAAGTTTAAGCCTGCTTGTTGCGGAGCAGCATCCACCGTAGCCTTCAAGTTTTCTCCTTCTGTAGAGGTAATACAGGATCTTTAGCGTATCTTAATATATAATGCATTGTTTCTCAAGCACCAATATTGCGACCGTTGATATGTTATAAAAACCGCATTGTTGCCTAGCGTCACTCTTGTAACCTGTATACACGGGGGCTATAACCTTCAAGAACACGATAGTTTCAGCTGAGGAAAACTTTTATTAGCGTTTGAAACTTACTTTCGAACCGTCAATTGAAGGATGATGTAACATGGCTCTGCAGAAAGGCGACTTCATACTAATCGATTTCACGGCTAAGGTGAAAGAAACAAACGAGGTCTTCGACACCACAAACGAGGAAACCGCCAAGAAGGAACACCTCTACAAGGAAGGCGAAGTCTTTGAGCCAAAGCTCGTAGTTGTCGGCGAAGGCTGGATGCTCAAAGCCTTAGACGAAAGCTTTACAACGATGGAACCAGGCAAGGCTGCGTCTGTTGAGATTCCACCTGACAAAGCCTTCGGACCCAGAGATCCAGAAAAAATCAAGCGCGTCCCACTAAAACAGTTAACAGCAAAAGGAATAAACCCAACAATAGGAATGCGAACAGAGTACGGCGGAAAAAACGCTACCATACGCTCAATCGGCGCCGGCAGAGTGCTTTTAGATTTTAACCCGCCTCTAGCCGGAAAAACCCTCGTCTACGAGGTTACAGTGCAAAAGAAGCTTGAAACTGACGAAGAAAAGATAGGTGCCCTTATCCACCGCAGAATCCCAGTTGCAGAAGCAGCCAAATTCAAACTCGCCATAGCAGAAAAAACTTTAACCGTGGAGATGCCTGAGGAAGCCTTCTATTTAGAAGGAGTCCAGGTTGCCAAAAGAGGCATCGCCATGGACGTGCAGAAGTTTTTCCCCGAAACAGCGGCAGTCAAATTCGTTGAAACCTTTAAGGCCGAGCCAAAATCAGAAACGAAAGTCAGCTGATTATCTGCGTTATTCTTGCGGCTTTTTCGCCAGCTTCGCGATTCAGGTTCAGCTTGTGGAGAATGGTGTACCTTTCAGGTCTTATTTTCGCCGCCATTCCTAAAGCTTTAACCACTTCTTCGTCCTTAACGCCCAGTTCACAGGCTGTTGTGGGCGCACCTATCCGCTTGAGCGTGTCTCTGATGCGCTTCCAATTCGCCTTGTGAAGGTACGCAGTCAACACGGAGCCAACGCCGCATTGTTCGCCGTGCATGGCATGAGGGCAGTTAAGCATGTCAAGGGCGTGGCTGAACAAGTGTTCCGCGCCGCTGCACGGGCGACTGCTACCCGCGATGCTCATGGCAACCCCGCAGCTTATCAAAGCCTCAAGGAGCACCCGCAGACCTTCCTCATTTCCAGGTCGAACTTGCTCAGCGTCCTGCATCACCAACGTGGCGCTCATCAAGGCTAGGCTGGCGGCGTATTCGCCGTAGTACTCATTCTTTTCCACGTGTGCCAACTGCCAGTCTTTCACCGCTGTGAGCTTTGCGATCACGTCTCCACAACCACTTGTGACTGAACGCCATGGAGCCTGCGCTATTATGTCGGTGTCCGCGATTATCGCTAAAGGCGCTTGCGCCATGACGGAGTAAGGCTTGTCCAACCCTTTAACAGAGGCCAGTGGGCTCGCGATTCCGTCGTGAGAGAGCGTGGTGGGCACGCTGATGAACGGTACGCCTTGGCGCGCGGAACTCAGTTTTGCAGCGTCTATCTTGGTTCCGCCTCCAACGCCCAATAGCACTTGTGGTTTTGAAGACTTTATTTTCTCTTCAATTGCCAGAATTTCCCTAGCCGTCGCGGTTTCAACGAGAAGGGTGTCAACCGCCATGCCCGTTGGCTCAAGGAGGTCGCGGACTTTTTTTCCTGCTATTTCGTAGCTTTTTGCGCCCGCGATTATTAGTGTTGAGCCGCGGAGTCCTAACCTTTGTACGACTTCAGCTACGCGCGTTAAGGTTCCTTTTCCGACGATGACTTCCCTCGGAAGCTGCATGTAATGGTAGGGTGAAGGCAAATTCATCCCTGCTAACTTGACAGTCATAAGTCTATGGCAAAACGTTTAAGCTTTTTGAATTAAACGGCTTTTCCCTCGTGTTCTGCAATGCTCTGCGGACACTTTGATGTGTACACGACAGCTTTGGCAAGCGACATCAACCAGCTGCTCGCAATTCAAGAGGAAATCGCAAACATACACGGCATCACAGTAATGTAAAAAGATACAGGAAGAACCATAGCCGTATGGCCCGTCCGTCGCCAGTACAGATCAACCTTCTAGTAGGAAAGAATCGGCGCAATTTAGACGTAGTGTTATGCTCAGAATTTTTGAACCGTAATATTAATAAATCTCACAACAAGATTACATGTTGCTACTTCCTAACAATGGAATTTGTTGCGAATGAGTTTTAGGGAGACAGAAACGAGATGGCACAGAATAATGCAGCTAGCCAGTTAGTGGTAAAAGGAACAACAACTATAGGCGTCGTTTGCAGAGACGGCGTCATATTGGCTTCGGACACGCGGGTAACCATGGGCTTCTACGTCGCCCACAAGTTCGGAAAGAAAGTGTATAAAATCGATGATCATTTGGGCATGACTATCGCGGGAACTGTTGCCGACGCGCAGAGAGTCGTCGATATCCTCATTGCCAACGCGCAGTTGTACAGGATTAACCTTAACAGGCCCATGTCGGTGAGTTCCGCGGCGAGACTTGTTGCGAACCTGCTGTTTTCCACCAGGTACGTGCCGTTAGCGACGCAAGTTCTATTAGGCGGCTTAGACGAAACAGGCCCACACGTTTTTAGTTTAGACCCGTTCGGAAGCTTAACAGAGGAGAAATCCGTAGCGACTGGTTCTGGTTCACCCATAGCCCTCGGAGTGCTCGAAGACAACTACCGGGAGGACATGCCCGTTGAGGAACTACTGCCGATTATTGTTAAAGCCGTGAGCGCGGCTATGAAGCGAGACGCTGCAAGCGGCAACAGCTACAACGTCACAGTAATCGATAAGAACGGTTATCGCGAGTTGACCGACGAAGAGAAGAGCAAACTTCTGGCAAGTTGAGGAAGCTAAACTCGTGGCGCGAAATTCAGAGAGAGACAAAATAGAAATAAGCCATTACATACTGGAGCACGTTCCGATAGAAGCAGAAGTAACCAGAATAGAATACGAGGGACCTATGCTTTCTGTCTACGCCAAGAAACCAGAGGTTTTGGTCGACCAAAGCAGCATCGTGGCGGAAATCGTGGGTGTAATACGCAAAAGAATAGTCGTACGCCCCGACCCTTCGGTCAGGCTTCCCGAAACAGAAGCAGAGAAGATAGCACGCGAACTCGTAGCTCCAGAAGCGGAAATAACGGACATAAACTTTGACCCCAGCTTGGGCGAAATAATAATCGAAACGAAGAAACCTGGCTTGGCCATTGGGAGAAACGGAGCAGTCCTACAGGAAATCATAAAGAAAACCAAGTGGCGCCCCCACGTCTTGAGAAGCCCTCCGCTGCGTTCCAAAATAGTCACTCACATGCGGCATTACCTTCATTCAGAAAGCAAAGAACGCGAGAGAATACTCCGCACCATAGGCGAGAGGATTTTCAGGCCGAAAACTTACGAGGTCGGCGATGTTCGAATGACCGTGCTTGGAGGAGCCCAAGAGGTAGGCCGCTCAGCCTTCCTCATCAAGACGAGAGAGAGCAGCGTCCTGTTGGACTGCGGCATCAACCCTGGTTCACAGAAACCTTTTGAGGCCTTTCCGAGGTTTGATTCTCCGGAGTTTCAAGTAGACTCTCTGGACGCGGTGGTTATAAGCCACGCTCACCTTGACCACTGTGGGTTAACGCCGTTTCTTTACAAGTATGGGTATGACGGCCCTGTCTACTGTTCTGCACCCACTTCAAACTTGATGACGCTGCTTCAGCTGGACTACTTGGATGTGGCGAGTAAGCAGGGAGTAACGCCCCATTACGATCAGAAAGACGTTCGCGAGTGTGTCTTGCACACCATCCCTCTGCGTTTCGGCGTCGTTACAGACATTGCGCCGGACATTCGCTTGACGCTGCACAACTCTGGGCACATACTCGGCTCTGCCATGTCGCACCTGCACATAGGCGAAGGCTTGCACAACATAGTTTACACTGGCGATTTCAAGTTCGCAAGGACCATGCTGTTGGAGGCAGCGGCAACCGAGTTCCCACGGGTTGAAACCGTGATCACCGAGAGCACATACGGAGGAGCAGATGATATCATGCCCTCCAGAGTTGAAGCGGAGGAACGTTTAACCCGTATCGTAAATGAAACCCTGGAGCGCAAGGGCAAAGTGCTCATTCCTGTTCCAGCGGTGGGTAGAGCGCAGGAGATAATGCTCATAATCGACGGTTACATGAAGCGCGGGTTGATGAAGGAAGCGCCCGTGTTCGTCGAAGGCATGATTTCAGAAGCCACAGCCATTCACACCGCTTATCCGGAGTACCTGGGCAGGGAAGTTCGCCACAGCATCCTCCACGAAGAGGTCAACCCGTTCCAGTCGGACTACTTCACGATCGTGGAGCACCCCAGTGTTAGGCAGAGCATAATTGAAGGCGAGCCGTGCATTGTTCTGGCGACTTCTGGAATGCTTGAAGGCGGACCCGTTGTAGAGTACTTTAAGAGTTGGGCTGAGAACGAGCAAAACACGATGATTTTCGTCAGCTACCAGATCGAGGGCACACTGGGGAAAAGAGTGCAGAAAGGCGTGAGCGAGGTTACGATGATGGACAGCGAAGGCAAAATGGCGATCGTGCAGGTCAAACTGCAAGTGGACTCTATCGAAGGGTTTTCAGGCCACTCAGACAGGCGACAATTAATAAGTTACTTAACTCATCTCAAGCCCACGCCTGAAAAGATTTTCGTGTGCCACGGAGAAAAAGCGAAAATCGCAAACATGGCTAATTTCATAGATAAAAAAGCAGGAATCAGCGCTGTTGTTCCAGGAATTCTGGAGACCTTTAGGCTGCTGTAGGCAGGGGTTCGTTTGAAACCGGCGTCTTTTCGCGCCAGATCCTTATGTTCTGGGGGCAGATGACGACTCGTTCTGCCCCTAGGCGGGCGATGTCACCGCCTATGGATTCAGCGAATTCGTAAAGCTCGTTTACTGCCCGTTTCACGTCTTCGATGCTTTTGCTTGCGAGCGGCGTTATACGGAGAATGAGAATGTTTCCACTTTTCACTTCGTTCTTGATAGCTTCCAAGTCTGATAAGTCGCGGAGAGGCATAGCCTTCAGGTAGGTTTTGTTAAGAGCTTCTTTTTCCTCAGGTGGAGCCGTACCTGTTTTTTCGTCTTCTTGTTTTCTCGGTTTGCGGAATAATCCAATTGTAGGCAAGTTTCTCCTCTCTTCCTACTATTTAATTATCTTTCAACAGTTAAGCGTTTCCCAATTTCAAGTCTGAATTTTAACAGCGAATATGAATTAAATCAATAAGTGCCTTATGAATTCACAATTAAGATTGTAACTTCCTAATTACCCAGCAAACGTTTTAGCAAAATTCCAGATTCTGTCGCTGACGAAATGGAGGTTTTTGACGACGACGCCTTGCTTAACATTCTTTGCGTTTTCCGCGCCGTACAAGATTTCGCCTAGGGCAAGGGGTTTTCCGTGCTTCTCGTCCACGATGAGTACTATGTCGCCCTTGCTGGATTCGCCTTCAATGCGTACGATGCCAGGAGCCATAACACCAGCGCCATTGCACACGTAAGGAACAGCGCCCATATCAACCACTACCATCGGCAGCAAAGCCAAGATTCCCTTGAAAAACAAAGTTGGAAAGACTTCTTCCCCAATTCTAAACAGTAGGGGTTTACCGTCTATCAAGAATACTTCTCCCCAATCGGTTTCTACGACTTCAATGCTTGCTTTTGCGTCTACAAGAGTTCCCAGAGTGATTTTTAGCTTTTCAGAAGCCTTGTTTAAGAGAGTCTTCGCCTCTTTAGATTTCAAGGAGTATCTTCGGTGTTTGCGAGACATGCAGTCCTCTCCAACATAGATTCTTGGGTACAAGTGATTAATAAGAACTAATTAACATCTTAGAGAAAATCAGCGGGATTGATATCAGCTAAAGGTTTGCTGAGGCTCTGGACGCAGAACGTAGGAGAAAGGAGAGAATGCAGCTCTTGAAGCAACAGCTACTACTGCTTCTGATTTTGTCTTCCAGAGTCTTCTCAGTTCATCTCTGTCGCGCTTAATTTGGGATTGTTAACGGATAACTAAAAAAGGGGAAAGTGAAGTTTAGTTTTGTTGTGTGGCTACTTTTTCCTGAGCAGTAGCACGACTGCGATGGCGATGGCGATGATTATGGCGATTGTTGAAACTGCGAAGTAGGTTTCTGTTGGCGGCAGGGCTAGAGGCGTTGGTGTGGGTGTGGCTGCTGGCGCTTCCACTGCTACTGCGTAGGTTTCCGCGTATGAGGCGTAGTAGGATTCGGAGCCCATGAACGTTGCGATTATGGTGTATTTGCCTGGGATGTCGGGTTTCCACGTGAGACCGAAGGTGCTGCTCATGTCGGTTGTAGCTGTGCCGATGCTCCTGTAGTTGCCGTTAGCGTCAATAACATCCAACGTCACTGCAACGCCAGCCGCGTTCGTCGGATAAGGCTTCTGCATGTAAACGTACTCCATCCACGCGCTCATGCTCTCATCGGCTACGGCGGGTACACCATTGGGAAAGCGAGCCGCCTGCTCAGGCTGTTCGGCACCAGCGGAAATATCAGTCACCGTGCCCCGTATCACCACGCTGTCTCCTGCCGTGATGGCAGTCATCGGTGCTTCCACTGTGGTGGCGGTTGGTCCCTTGCCGATACAGTAGATTTGGTTGTCGTATGCGTTTCTGTATACTAGGCAGCCGTCTGCAACGGGGGCGGTTCCACTGTCAAATCCGCCTACATTGTACCAGCTCAGCAGAGTCCATATTTCTTCGCCCGTGGTAGCGTTAATGCAGCGTATTTTTGAACCCTTGTAATGCGGTAAGTTGGCGGAGTGCTCACCGTTGTACGCGTAGACTTTTCCGTCGGCAATTGCACCTATGAAGGTGGGATAATTACCCCAAGGTGTTTCATGCGCGCTGAAAGTGTTGTTGTATTTCCATAGCAGGTTTCCGTTCTTTGTATTATAGCAGTAGATTGCTCCACCATAGCCCATTACATAAAGATTGCCGTACGCGACATAGCCATACTGGTTAGAGGTCCCAATAGTGCCATAATATTGGAAGGCAGGAAAGTCCTTTCCAACTGGACCCCACAGCAGTTCTCCGGTGTCGAGGCTGTAGCCCAGCAACTGCATAGTTTCCAGATCATTCATGACGAACACGCGGTTCACTGGATCCACTGGGGTTCCTCCTATCAGACCCCGGCTGAGGTTGCCTGCTGGCGCTGGATAGTTTTTGATCCACAACAGTTGCCCTCTTGAGGCTGGCTTGTCACTTATCGCCCACATCGTGTAGGGATTTATGGTGCCACTTCGCGCGGTGAATGTACTGCTTCTGCCGAGTATTATGTCACCAGGGAGAACTTGAACGATGGCAGGATAGCCAGTGGTAGGATTATAGTTGGCGTCAAATTGCAGCCCTGGCAAAGCCGGTATCGTTGTCACGTTCCACGAGTATGCCTTGCTCATGTCCACCGACTTGCCGTTGGGTCGCCACTGATAAGCATTGGTTCCCAGCCCCATGTATGGGTCCACCAGCTCCAAGCCCATGTCTTTGCGAGTGTTGTTCCACAAAGCTAGCCATCCGAAGCGCTTACCTATGTCGTAGTTGAGCACGTAGCGCACTATCTCGCCCTTGTTGGTGTATATGTCCTGAATGGATTGGGTGATATTGCCCACAGTGTAGGATGGTGGAATACCGGTCTCGTTAAACATCCATTTTCCAGTGAACGGGTCAAATGCCTGCCACGTAATATTAGCCGCTGCGCCGGTACCTACTGTTGAAACTTGCCATAATATGCCGCCGACGACGCCGTGCTGGTTCTGTGACTCGTAGTTATAGAGTTGGCCGAATGACGGTGTTGGAATCACGTTTGGTGCGCCAGTCGATGTGTTCCCGATAAGGTTCCCGATTGTGTCGCTGTGCCATAACGTTTCGCCAGTTCTCAAATCCACACATGTATATCCTCCGCCCGAGCCGGAATGGCCTAGCGGCTCAGGGTAATATAGTCTCCCCTGCAAGATTAGTGGATTGGTGAATCTGCCTTCGTATGATTGTCCTGCGTAGAAGCCTATGTTAGGAATGAAGTAGTCTCCTCCGACGATGGGCGCTTCAGTTCCTCCAACGGTGCCTCCGAACTCAATCGGCCTTGTCCACATTATGTGCGCGCTATTAGGCGCAACGCCGTCCTGTTGCAAGCGCCCATAAATTGAGGCTCCGCCAAGCCAGTGCGATGCAATGCTTGCCCAAGGTGTGTTCTCTCCTTCTATTGGTCGCGTCCAGTACTCGGTTGGAAGCGGGTAAATTGGGGGCTCAGTTACTGGTTCCTGCTGCACAGTAAGCGTCGTTGTTGCGCTGCTGGCTGTGTAAGTATCGTTGATCCAGGGGCTTAATGGGTTCCCCGCTAATCCCGTAGGGCCATATAGGGACAGCACTTGTCCGGGAAATTCGAACTTAAAAGAGTACGTCCCGACTTGGTCAGGCGTGTAGGAAGTGAATGTCGATCCTGTCGGGTCAGAATTCCATGGCCCAAGCTTCTGGATGTCTCCGTTAGGCTTCGTGACAGTGACTGTCATGTTGCGCCACATATCACCAGCGATACCCTGTGCTGTGGGTGGATTTGGAGAAACCCAAACTACAATGTACACGAATTGACCGACACCCACAGGGTCAGGTTCAACGGCGATATAGGCGTAGGTTTGCATAGTCCATGGTGGAGTGTGGGCATTAGCAGTTGGCAAAGCAACTATTGTGACAGCAATAGTTAGCATCAGAAACAGAGCAATAATAGAAGCCATAGTTTTGTTTTCAGCAATTTGCATTTTTCTTTTATCTCCATTCAATTTTTATTCGGAACAAACCTCAATGTTGCGGGCAAAGTTTTTAAAGAGTAGTCAGAACAGTCCGTTCTGACAAAAACAAAAAGCTTATTGGCTTACGCTTTGTTTTAAAGTTAACAAATGAGGAATTTTCCTTCGAGGAGAGACAAAGTTGCAGGTTCAGGGTGAAGAGGTTCAAACCCTCACAGAGTTAGGACTCACTGTTTCGCAGGCAAAGGTTTACCTCGAACTTCTCGCACTTGAAAAAGCAACTGGAAAAACACTCTCGAAGCGTTCAAAGGTGGCAAGACAGGAAGCCTACCGGATACTTGCCGAGCTGCAAGAAAAGGGTTTGGTTGAAAAAATTATTGCCATGCCAACTGAGTTTAAACCCATCCCGATAGAAGATTGTTTACACATTTTGATTGAGCGCAAAAAAAGCGAGCTTTCTGAAACAGAGAAAAAAGCAGCCAGACTGCTCCAACGGTTCAAAGGGAAAAACTCAAAAAACGCGCCTCAAGAAGAGGAGTCCCAATTCATTTTGGTTCCTGGAAAAGGAGCATATTTTCAGAGGACAAGAAAGGTATTTGAGAATGCTCAAACAAGCGTAGATGCTGTTACAACATTGAAGAGATTTCAGTCTATTACGCTTATTCTCGACGAAGAGCTAAAGAAAGCCCTGAAGAGAGGTGTAAGGATGCAAATAATCACAGAGAAACCTGAAGACGAAAATTCACTACCAGAAAGAATAAAGGCTTTAGAACAAGATCCTCTTTATAGGATCAGGTACGCGCTCACTCCTCCTTTGGCTCCACTAATGATCATCGACAACAAAGAGGTGACTATTGTTACATCAGCAAGCGCGGATCTGGACGAGTCTCCTACTTTATGTTCAAACAACCCCAATCTCGTGGCAGTATTCCGAGATTACTTTGAAAAAGCGTGGACTGCAGCAATAGAAGCAAAAATCAAGCCTCTTCCCCAAGAATAAGAAAAAGCGAAACAATTTTCCATAAACTAGCTACAACAGATCATTTAGCTCAAAGAGAAGAAAAAACTGGTGAACCGATGGCACCCAAATATATAACAATTACATCGTTGTTTTTGGAACCGAACGTAGTTAGTGTTTCGGAGACATCTCCACTTGTGGCAGGTTCAAATACGCCTGCAACAGAGGGAGCAACGTTATCTAGAAATCGAAAACAAAGAATATGGCAAAATAATGTACTATTTCCGGCGCTTCCTTCTCCTTTTCCGGCGCTTTCTCATAAAAACGACTATCACCAGTAGCACCGCAACCACTGATACACCAGCGGCGATCAGTGGCCAATAGTCTAGAGTTCCCCCAGTTGTTCTGAGATCAAATTCCCTGATTTTCCATAGAAGTACAGTCTTTTCGTTCGTGCTACTTGAGGAAACCCATTCGGTGTAATATTCAAGCATTACTCCCGTCTGTCTATCAAAATAGATGTCTTTGAAGAAATAAGCATAGTCAGCTGATTCTGTCGAATTCGCGGTGTAATGAGCTGTTTCTCTTTCACCGAATGAATAAGTCCTGGTCGCGGTCTCGTTTATTGTGAAATTAAGATTTCCCAAAGGATATACTATGTTCCCTTTAAGAAGCTTAGGAGAAACAATCAGTCCGAACGCATTAAGGCTGGCCCCCGACATAATGTTCACAAAATCTTCCGAAGGAGGCTTCTCGGTTCCGTTCTCAAAACGCGAAGTTATGTTCAAGAGTACCATTAAACCCTGAACTTGAGTTATAGTGATCCGGATCGTTTTTGTTTTGTTGTCCTCTACCAAATATGATGGGGGCTCTGCAGTTTGGTTATTTGAACTCCAAAATACGGAAAAGTCGTAGGTGAACTTGTTGCCGGGAGAAACTCCGGGTGATGGCGTCTCAATTTGAGCTGCCGTTCTTTCAACTATTGCAAAGAACAAGAGAAATAGAAGAAAAGCTGCAAAGACCGATTCTTTACTCATATGGTTTCCTTCATACTATTCGCTTCAGTCTGGTTTTTATTCGTTTTGGGAAAATCAATCGATTGAACTTTCCTCCAATTTCTCGCGGAAGGTTCTTCTAGTTCATGTTTCTCAATTCTGGTTGCTAAAGCGCAAAGCTTCAAAACCCAATTCTCTCCAAGTAACTGTCATGTCTTCTCAGAGTACACTGTTATAATTTGAGTTCAGGTTTGCCACGCATTGTCATCAGCAAGAACTCGCAAGGATGCCTGCCATTCCGAGAAAGAAGGGAACGGCTGCTGATTTTTCCAAGTCAAAGTCGCCTTTCATTCCGAGTCACATATCGATGAAGTGGTCAACATCTTGCGGCGGGGACAGGATTATCACAGAGAGGCTCGCTGCAAACATACTGAAGGCCAATCCTTTGTTCTTTCGCTCGTTTCTCTTGTTAAGCAGTGCGCGCGCGGCTGTTTCTGAAAAACAGCGTAGAAGAATGTTCAATATGAAGGAATTAACTGGCGAAGATTTATTTCCCGCTAGCCAACAACGGTATTGTCTGATGAAGCATCCATGAAGCGGCTTGTGCTACTCCTTGTTGTGGTAATAACGGTTTCTGCGGTAGTCTTGCCTTTTATTTACTTTTCCAGCGAAAAAGACGAGTGGTTCTTCGGGGTAACCTACGGTCAAGACACGGTGGAAGGGGCAAGGCTTCTCATCGACAGAGTGCAAGATTACACTAACCTTTTCGTGGTGGACTCATTTGACATAAGCAACAACACGGACTCCGTTGCGCTGGATGCAGTTTGCGACTATGCAGCAGGAAAAAACCTACATTTCATGGTGTACTTTTTCTCTCTTTACGCCCACGACTGGCAACGGGAATGGGTGGTAACCGCGAAGCAAACATGGGGCGAAAAATTCTTGGGCGTCTACTTGAGGGATGAACCAGGGGGCAGACAAATCGAGATGGCAGAAACCGTGAATTTTTCTTCAAGCTACAGCGACGCTGCTGAAAAGTATGTTCAAAACATTTCCTCTGCATGGAGTATGCGGTTTCTGAAAGACAAAGCGGTTCCAGTTGTCACCTCCGACTTCGCGCTTTACTGGTACGACTATCAAGCAGGGTTCGACGTTATCTTTGCCGAACTGGGCTGGAACAACAGCAGAACGCGGGAAATTGCTCTATGCCGCGGCGCGGCAACAGCGCAAGAAAAAGAGTGGGGCGCCATAATCACGTGGACCTATCAGCAGCCGCCCTACCTTGAGAGCGGACCTGAAGCCTATCAGGACATGGTCACAGCATACGAGGCAGGCGCCAAGTACATTCTGCTATTCAATTATCCGCAGTACCCCGAGACAAACCAGTACGGCATACTGACGGATGAGCATTTCGCGGCTATGCAGCAGTTCTGGAGCTACGCGAGTGCTCACCCTAGAGATTTGACGCAAACCCGAGGTGAAGTCGCGTTTGTTCTTCCGAAAGACTACGGATGGGGCATGAGAAACGTCAACGACAAGATCTGGGGGTTATGGCCGACCGACGACCTTTCTGCGTTGATTTGGCAGAACCTGAACGCGCTCCTGGACAGGTACGGGCTGAAGCTAAACATAGTCTACGACGGCTACGGCCACAACTTTGCAGAGGAATACTCAAAGGTGTACCTGTGGAATCAAACCGTAACTTGAAATCGGCGGCACATTT
>Ga0315310_10001854_pt1 | contig 13325 bp, 9 predicted proteins | sample TDP5_MG_FD_203630 | JGI IMG/M metagenome (GOLD analysis project Ga0315310, IMG submission 203630) | Freshwater sediment microbial communities from Lake Towuti, South Sulawesi, Indonesia - TDP5 | ecosystem: Environmental > Aquatic > Freshwater > Lake > Sediment | place: Indonesia: South Sulawesi... | reverse complement strand
ATCGACTCGGTCCCCGCCTGGACGGACTTCGGCGGCAATTGCGCCATTGCGGATGACGGCACGCTCCTCGCCGATCTCGATCTGCGCTTCCGTGGCGATTGGATCTAGCAACGCACCGGGCAGGTCGTCACGGATCTCCGGCGCCATCGTGGCGCGCACCCGGAGGCTATCGCGTCCCCAAGGCTCAATCTGTACCGTCTCGTGGTACTGTTCCCAAATGAGGGAATTCTTCTCCTGACGAAAGCCTTTCATGGAAATATCCCCTTTGCCTGTTGGATGGTTTGGACCCTATTTACTTTATTGCTCCCACTGTAATTCCCTTTGTCAGTGTCCTCTGGAAGAGAATAAAGAAAATGATACATGGAAGGACGCCGAGGAAAGCAGATGCGCTCTGCGGGGTAAGAAGCGTCTCGTGTTGGGTCTGAAAAACAGCGGCGGCGAGTGGAACCGTCTGCTTCGCATTGGAGACAAGGAAGACCAAGGGCAGGAAGAATTCATTCCAGGTCCAGATGAAGAAGAACACGAAAAGCACTGAGAGTGATGGCATACTGAGTGGCACGACAATTCTAAACAACAATTGCATCTTATTGCATCCATCGATCATAGCCGCGTCAATCAACTCTCTGGTGAATACGCTGAACACCGAGGTCAACAAGTACGTGCCGTAGGAGGCGTGAAGCACCGTAAAGACCAGAATGACCGCCAAACGAGTGTTATATAGCCCGACTGACTTAAAGAAATAGTACAAGGGATAGGCAAGCACCTCCTGGGGCAGAGTAATAGCCAGAATAAAGAACACAAGGAGAAAAGCCTTTCCTTTGACCCTCCCTATCCCCAGGGCATAGGCATTAAATAATGATACCCCAATGGCAAGGAACGCTACCGCTGTACTGATGACCAGGCTATTCAATAGTTTCGTTGTATAGTCCACCCTTGCCCACGTCTCTCGAAGATTTTTGAAATTAAGACTTTGGGGCAGACTCAGTGGGCCATGGGCGTACAACTCGTCCTCGGTCTTGAATGCGTTGAACGTTATTATGGCAAAGGGAGAGACCATGATCAACAACAGTGTGATTAAGGCAATCAAGGAAATTGATTTAACCGTTCCGTTGACTATCAGAGATCTATTAACCATATCCTAAACTCTCCTATTGCTCTCGCCGGGTTTGCACTATGATGAAAACAGTGGTGAGCAGAATGATGATGATAGTCAATACCGTTGCTATCGTTGCCCCATATCCTACGTTAGAACGTTCAAAGAAGTTTTGATAGGAAAAGTAAGAGGCAACAATAGTCGCTTTCCCCGGCCCGCCTCTGGTCATAGCGTAAATTGGGGCAAAAATTTTAAGGGCGTGGATCGCCGTAGTCAGAACCACTACGTATATTTCCGGCCGAATGAGATGGATGGTAATGTAGAAGAACTTCTGCAACCATGAAGCCCCGTCAAGCGCTGCTGCCTCATACAGTTCAGGATCGACCCTTTGCAAGGCAGCCATAAAGATGACCAGAGGATATCCAATCTGAAACCAGACCATCATCCCCATGACCGCATACATAGCGGTGGAATGATCCCCCAGCCAGGCACGTGTCAGCGAATCGAGCCCTAAAGACTTCAGCAGCCCGTTCAAGGCTCCCCAATTCGGCTGGTAAATCCACCTCCAGACGATAGCAGCTACCACCAGAGGAATAATTTGGGGCAAATAGAACCCGGCGCGGAAAAAGCTAGAGACGCCTTGGCCGAATTTATCTACGATGTAGTCGAAGAGAAAGGTTGCCAGAAACAGCCCGATGATGGTCGGGATGATGGTCATGGCAACAATCAGGAGAAGGTTATTCTTGAAGGAAGCCCAAAAGGAGGAATCGCCCATCGCCTTATCATAGTTGGCTAAACCGATCCAAATGGGTTTGCCTATTCCTGACCACTTGGTAAAAGAGAGTCCGATATTTGCCAGGAAAGGAAAGACGATGAGGAGCAGGAACGCGAAAACGCCTGGCAACAGAAATACCACGTACCCCTTGCTTAAGGAAGAAATTTTGTGTGCCACAAATCTTTCCTGACTAAGGCAGTGCTCTTGAAATGCAAGAGCACTGCCTTTAGCTTGGTCTATACGCTGCGATGTGTCATGCTTACTCTAAGGATGCCTTGTACTCGTTGTAAGGGCCTGCGATACAGTCGTTGAATTCTGTGGGGGACTTTGTTCCCGCGATTAGTTCCTGAAGGCAACCGCCCAGGATATCCAGGTAACCGGGCACAGGCCAGTCTGGATAGAACGCCAGGCCGTCATTCTTGACTATGGTGGCAAAGAGCTCGTTTAGCTCGCGCACTTTTGGATCCGTGACCTGGGAAACATCGGCGTTGAGTGCGATACCGCCGGCGTTTGCCATGACAGTCTGGGCTTTCTTGGCCAGGGCCAGGTCAATGTAATCGTACGCCAGATCCTTGTTCTTTGCATTCTGGGGCACAATCCAGAGGTTACCACCGGAACCGGTGTTGAACTTCTTGCCGGGCATGAGGAACATACCCCAGTCAAAGTCCTTGATCTGTTTCATGAACTCGCCAAACGCCCAGCTACCCGTCAGGTTCATGGGGACCTTGCCTTGAAAGAAGGCGGCGTTGGCATCCACATAACCCACGGCATTGGCGTTGGGACCGTAATAGCCCTTCTGGACATGCTCGGCGAACTTTTCGGCTGCGAAGGTGAACGCTGGCCCGTGAAAATCGACCTCGCCTTGGAGAAGCTGGTAGTTGGTGATAAGGTCCCGGTCAGCCTTGTAGAGAAGCAGTTCCTGCCAGTTATGGGTCTGCGGCCACATTTCGAGGGCACCAAGGGTTAAGGGAGTGATGCCCTCCGCAACGAATTTGTCACAAACAGCCTCAAATTCCTCCAGACTGGTAGGCACCTCCACCCCGTACTCCTCGAACATGTCTTTATTATAGTAGACCATGACGAACTCGCCGTAGGTGGTGACGCCATAGAGTTTCCCTGACCCCATGATGCCCTTTTCATCGTAACGACAGGTCGTCTGAATGCTGGGGCTCATGATCTGGTCCCAGCCGCGCTCCTTGGCGACCTCCGTGAGGTCGGTGAGCAGCCCTTCCTTGGAATAGAGGCCGGCGGTGGCATTGCCTTTGTTGATCTCCATGGCATCGGGCACATCGGCTGAGCTCAAGATCATCCTGGCAGTTTCCATGATCTGCTCAAAGGTCTTCTCTTCGAACACAACTTCGACATCCGGGTGCGTGGCTTTGAAGTCTTCCAGGGCGTCGGCCCATGAATCCCCCATAGCGTATCCCACTTCATAATGCCACACCTTGAAGACACGCTTCTCCGCAGGCGGCGCGGTCGGAGCTTGAGTGGGTGTTTCGGCAGGGGCTTTAGTAGGTGCCTCAGTCGGAGGCGGAGCCACAGTTGGTGCAGCAGGAGTTGGCGCGCAGGCAGCCAACAGCGACAGAATGGCCACTACAGCGACAAAAGTTGCAATCCATCGTTTGGTAAGCATTTTTTCTCCTCCTTAAAGGATGTGGTTGTGATGTGCAGAACCCTGCACAAAGCCTCAAACTGCCAACCGATTGTCAAGCTGCTCTCTAGCCATCACCTCCTTTCAGAGGCAGGAACCGGCTACACGACCAGGCAGGTTCCCCCCTCACGCGTTCACTGGCCTGGCGCACCGGGGTTCCGGCGGCGAGGGCCGGAACTACCGCGCACGACAAGGCGACACGGCAACAACACTTGTAGTGCACTCTGTCCTTGTCCTTCCAGTTGTTGGATCAATAGCTCAGCCCCCAGGCGCCCCATCTCGGCCGTCGGTGCATCCGCCGTCGTCAAGGGGGGCATCATCATCTCGGCCATGCGTGCCGACGAGGCGATGACAACTAACGAAAAGTCATCGGGGATGCACCAATCCCGGTCAGCGATGGCCTGCATAACGCCTGGAATAGCGCGTTCATTCATGGTTACGAGGGCGGTCAAATTGGGGCACTCGGCCAACAACTCATTGAAGGCCTCGTATCCGGCCCGCGGCGCAGCGCGACAGAACCGTGTTATACCTTTTAGCCCAGGGGCTTGCATCACCTGCTCGAAACCGGTGTGAGTGCGAACGACCGGGCCATAACCCGCGTCAAACGCTGACTGGGATTGGTTCAAGAAAGCTATGTGTGTATGTCCCAACCCAGACAGATAGCTAACCACCTCTTGTACAGTTTGCTCAAAATCAATGTCCACATAGCCGATGCCGGTTGTGTCCGCGCATCGCCCGATCATACTGAAGGGGAAACCGATCTCGCGCAACAAGTTGATGCGTTCGTCATTCAAGTGCACTTCCATGACGACCACGCCGTCTGCCAAACCTTGCTGTGTCAACTGCCGCAGTTCGTCCGGATCGTGCATTTCAGACGACCACAGTACCAGGTGATACCCGTTTTCCCTGGCAGCGTCGGCTCCACTTGTGACAAACTCGAGTTCCGTGATACCGAAACCACGTTCTGGAGCGGGAAACAGGAGGGCGATGATTCTGCTGCGCTTGCTGGCCAGGCCGCGTGCAAGGGCGTGAGGTCGGTACCCTAATTCCTCCATCGCGACAAAGATGCGCTGACGAGTTTCTTCGGAAATGGGCCGCGTGCCGTTTAACGCGTAGGAGACCGTACTTACAGCAACACCGGCACGTTTAGCCACATCTAGCATCGTAGGCATAGCTACCTCTTAAAGTCAAATAGGAGTGCTATCATAAAAGACACAATTCGTCGAAACGCTTAGTCGAAGCGCTTCGACATTTTATATTGTATCACGACTTCTGGCCGTTGTCAAGACCTAATCGACAGGCAACCGGTCCAAATTTGATGAAGGATGTTGAGAAAACCCACTCTTGTCTTTATATCCTTTTTGTGCTAAACTTAGGGATGTCAAATGAGTTTGGGAGGAGCTCTCATCTATGAGAAAAATGGTGGCTTCTTGTTTGCTTCTGTTGCTTGTTGGGGTATCTTTAGTTGTGGTCATTGAGGCTGCCCCTGGTCGCAGCCCGCAGGAGCAGGGACCTGAAGCGGTTATTACCTCGCCCCGCGACCGCGCTGTAGTGCGAGATAAGGTGTCCATCAGGGGCACGGCCACTCACCCCGAATTCTGGAAATACGAGGTCGCCTATGGGCCGGAACCCAACCCCGGCGACCAGTGGACTCTGATCGGCGCGGTACACGAAACCCAGGTCGTTGACAACGTGTTGGAAACGTGGGACACAACCTTGCTGCCTGATGGGAACTACAGTTTGCGCCTTAGAGTCGTGCGCCGCGATGGGAACTATCAGGAATATTTCGTGCGCGAGATTGCCGTAGCCAACGCTCAGCCAACGGACACGCCTACCCCTGAGGTTACGCCCACGCCTACCAACACGCCTACGCCGTTGCCACCGACTCCAACCATCGTCATCACACTGCCAGTGCTGCCGTCTCCTACCCCCCGGCCCCTGCTTACTGTTGCCCCGGTAGTCCAACCTACACCGACGCCTGCACCGTCGTTCTTCAACATAGAATTGCCCGATTTGGGAGGAGCTTTCTGCTGGGGGGCGGGAGCAGCGGCCTTCCTTTTTCTGCTGGTTGGCCTTTTGGCTCTGCTGCGGCGGTTGTTTTCGCTATTGCTCCGTCGCTGAAGTACTTGGTAGCCCTTTAGACCTCTGAGGTTTTGACTGAAGATTCAGGCTGGTTGAAGCAAGAGCACAAGGTGAAATTCTCAGGAAAGCACGTACCATTTGAAACCTCGGAGGTCTTTTCCACATGGGTTTATCTCAGGGGCTGGTCATTTTGATTAGCCCCTAAAAGTGTTGGAGTAGATGGGTGGAAAATGGTTAGTTGGTTGCGGTTCCTGCGCCACAGAGCGCAGGATGGGCCAGTGGAAAAACTGATCGTCGGTCTGGGCAATCCAGGTCGCCAATACGCCCACAATCGGCATAACGTTGGCTTCCAGTGTCTGGACCGACTGGCCCAGGCTCGTGGCCTCTCATTTGCCCAACGGCGGGCTAAGGCCTCCCTGGTCTTGGGGAAGATAGCCGACGTCGGGGTTGTTTTGGCCAAGCCGTTGACTTACATGAACCTCAGCGGCCAGGCGGTGGGGCAATTGGTCAGCTTTTACAAGCTATCTCTTGAAGACATCCTGGTCATCTACGACGATTTGGATTTGCCTCTGGGGACCATCCGTCTGCGTCCTGAGGGTGGCTCGGGTGGACACAAAGGGATGCGCTCCATCATCGAGGCTTTAGGTAGCCAAGCTTTCCCTCGTCTGCGGGTGGGCATTGGTCGGCCACTGGACAACGATGCGGTCAGCTACGTTTTGAGCGACTTTACCGCCGACGAGCAAATCACGCTGGAGAGCGCCTACGAGAAGGTTGTGGCTGCCGTGGAGCTTTTCTTGCGGGAAGGCATTGAGGCAGCCATGAATGCATACAATTAGTGGCTTAAGGAAATAGACCGTTGAACCTGTCTGGACTTTTACCCCTGCTGAACGAAATACCTGCCTACCGTCATCTGGTTGACACCCTCCAGAAGTCAGAGGGTGGTGACCACTCCGATGATCTTTTACAACACCCTCGGACCGCCCACCTTAGTTTGATTGCCTCTGCCCGGCCCTACCTCATGGCCGCCTTGCAGCAGGATTTGGGCCGGCCTATCCTGGTGGTAACAGCCCAACCAGAGCGGGCGCAGCAGCTCTACGATGAACTGCGTGTCTGGTCGGCCACGCCAGAGGGCGTGTTGCGCTTCCCAGAGCCCGATGCCCTGCCCTACGAACGGGTGCCCTGGGCGATGGAGACTATTGGAGAGCGCCTGGCAACTCTGGCTGTATTAGCGGGATGGCAAGGGATAAGGGAGGAGCCTGGTCCCCCCTCCTCTCTCCCCGCTCCCCTGGTTGTCACCTCGGCGCGGGCGCTGATGCACAAAACCATCCCCCTCAAGGAGTTCAAAGTGGGTGTCCACACCTTGCGTGCTGGCCAAATCATCTCCCTACAGAAGACGTTAGCCCATTGGTATGCCCTGGGCTATCGGCCGGAGAGCGTCGTTGAGGAGCCGGGCACTTTCAGCCGCCGGGGGGGGATCATTGATGTCTTCCCGCCGGGTGGCCCCTGGCCGGTGCGCATCGAGCTTTTCGGCGACCAAATCGAGTCGTTGCGCACTTTCGATCCCACCAGCCAGCGCTCACAAGAGAGCATAACCTCTTTCACTCTGATACCGGCCAGCGAAGCTTTGCCTAAATACGGCCAATGGGCGGCTGAGTTGGTGGCTGAGCTGGACCTCAGCGGCTGCCACTCGCCAGCCCGAAGTGAGTTCAAGCGCGATTGGGAGGCCCTTGAACGAGGGGAGGGCTTTCGGGGCCTCGAGTTCTACATCCCCTATCTCTATCCCCAGCCAGGTATGCTGACGGATTACCTCCCGGCCGAGGGACTTTTGCTCGTTGATGACTGGGTGGAGCTAGAGGCCGCCGTGGAGGAACTGGAAGCCCAGGCCATGAAGCTGAGGGAGGACCTGGCTGAGGCTGGGGATTTGCCTCGCAGTTCGTCCCGCCCTTCGTCCCGAGGCTCAGGGCCGAGGGGCTCACTGCGGGGTGAGTTGACCGTTCCCTATTTCACCTGGCAGGAACTGGAGCCTGTCTTGACGAGTCGCAGGCCCCTGGTGCTGGGTTACGAATGGTCAGTCCTCGAGGCTGACTTGGCTGATGCTCAAGAGCAGTCCCATCTGGAGGCTCAAGCAAGCGTAGGGAAGGCAACGCCCCACGGCACTGTTGCGCCGTTTCGTCTGCGCTTGAGCCAGCATTTCACTCCTGGCCCTCGCTATGGCGGCCAACTCAAGCGGGTTTTGGAGGATTGCCGCTCCATGACCGGTGAAGGGCAGAGGGTCGTCGTGGTCTCCCGGCAGGCGCGGCGGCTGTCTGAACTCCTGACCGAGCGGGGAATACACGCAGCTCCTGTGGCGGATGTCCCGGAGCCCCTCCCACCCCGTAGCCTTACTCTGGTGCAAGGGACGCTGACCGAGGGCTGGAGATTGCAGATTACAGGGGGCAAATTGCAATCTGCCACCGTTCGACTGGGGCTCACGAACGTCTGCAATCTGCTGACGGACGCCGAGATTTTCGGCTGGGCCAGACCGCTACCGCGTCGGGCTCCACAGCCACGGGCCATTACCCCAGAGGCTTTCTTTTCCGACGTGGCTCCTGGCGACTATGTGGTGCATATCGAGCACGGCATCGGCCTCTTCCAGGGCCTGACCAAGCTGACGGTAGATGGGACCGAGCGCGAGTATTTGCAGGTTGACTATGCGGCTGGCGACAAGTTGTATGTGCCCATCCATCAGGTAGACCGTCTCAGCCGCTACGTGGGCGTGGGGGATCGCCCTCCTTTCGTGAATCGCCTGGGCACGACCGATTGGGCGCGGGTCAAGGCCCAGGCCAAACGAGCGGTGGAAGACATCGCCAGAGACCTGCTGGAGCTTTATTCAGCGCGGGAGGTCATACCCGGCCATGCTTTCTCTCCCGATACCCCCTGGCAGGCTGAGCTGGAGGCCGCTTTTCCTTACATAGAGACCAAGGATCAACTGGTGGCCGTCGAGGCGGTCAAAGCCGACATGGAACAGGTTAAACCCATGGACCGGCTGATCTGCGGTGACGTGGGCTATGGCAAAACCGAGGTTGCCTTGCGGGCTGCTTTCAAGGCCATCATGGACGGCAAGCAGGTAGCCCTTCTGGTGCCTACCACCGTCCTGGCTCAGCAGCATCACCAGACTTTCCTGGAGCGCCTCAAGCCCTTTCCCGTCGAGGTGGAGATGCTCTCCCGCTTCCGTTCCCGTAGGGAACAACAAAAGGTCCTGGAGAGGCTCAGAAAGGGGCAGGTAGACATCGTTATCGGCACCCATCGCCTGTTGCAGAAGGACGTGGCTTTCAAAGACCTGGGCCTTCTGATCATTGACGAGGAGCAGCGCTTCGGCGTAACCCACAAGGAGAAGCTCAAGCAGATGCGTAAGGAGGTGGACGTGCTGACTCTCACGGCCACCCCTATCCCGCGTACCCTGCACATGTCCCTGATGGGGGTACGGGACATGAGCACTATCGAGACCCCGCCAGAAGAGCGTCTGCCTATCGTAACCCACGTGGGGGAGTACGACGAGAGCCTCATTCGCAAGGCCATTCTGCGGGAGTTGGCCAGAGGAGGGCAGGTCTACTTTGTGCACAATCGGGTGCAGGGCATCAATCAGATGGCCCAGCGGCTGGCCAAAATCGTGCCCGAGGCGACCCTGGCCATCGGCCACGGCCAGATGCCGGAGCGAGAACTGGAACAGGTCATGCTGGACTTTGGGGCTGGCGAGGTAGATGTCCTGGTCTGCACCTCCATCATCCAGAACGGTCTGGACATTCCCAATGCCAACACGATCATCGTCAACCGGGCCGACCGCTTTGGCCTAGCGCAGCTTTATCAGTTGCGGGGGCGGGTGGGACGCAGTGCGGTGCGCGCCTATGCCTACTTTCTGCACGGCCGGTACCAGCGGCTGAGCGAGACAGCCCGCAAGCGCTTGCAGACTATACTGGAGGCCAGCGAACTGGGGGCAGGGTTCCGCATTGCCATGCAGGACCTGGAGATCCGGGGTGCGGGGGAACTCCTGGGCGCTCGCCAGCACGGCCACATCGTTGCCGTGGGCTTTGACCTCTACTGTCGTCTGCTGGCCCAGGCTGTGCGGGAGCTGAAGGGCGAGGAGCCCAGCCAACTGCTGGGTGAGGAAACGGCCTATCTGCAACCCCTTCGCAGCGGGGTGCAAATCAACCTGCCCTTGGCCGTCTCTCTGCCGGAGGACTATGTGCCCGATGAGAGGCTACGCCTGCATCTGTATCGTCGCCTGGCAGGCTTGAGCATCCTGGCTGAGGTTGATGATATGAACCAGGAATTAGAGGATCGTTTTGGTGAACTCCCCCAGCCGACGGTGAATCTGCTCTACCAGTTGCGTCTCAAGATCCTGGCTATGGCCGCTGGGGTGCAGGTTATCTCCACTGAGGAAGGGCAGGTGGTCATCAAAGTCGAGGGTTTGGGAAGAGCTGAGGAGAAATGGTTGCAACGACGCCTGGGGAACAAAGTCCGGGTGGGCCGGCGGCAGGTCTGGCTGCCTCTGGATGCCCGGGGCCGGTGGCGAGAGCTCCTGCCGGACATTCTGCAAACGATGGCTGAAATATAGAGACCCTTCGGGTTTCGGAAAACCCAAAGGGTCTTTTGCTTGAACCGTCAGGCGCTTAGCAGGCCCTTCTCCTCCAGAAACCTCACAGGGTCCACAAAGTGCTTGTCCAGGCCCAGGGTTTTGGCATCCAGTCCGAAGGCAACCCCTATCAATTGCGTGAGGTAGATGATGGGCAGCTTAAAGGTCTCCTGATATTCTTTCTCGATCTGCTCCTGGCGGGAGTCGAGGTTAATTTGACACAAGGGGCAGGCCACGATAATAGCTTCCGCTCCTACCGCTTTAGCGTCGTGCAGCACCTTCCTGCTCATCCCCAGGGCGATGGGGAGCTGGGTGATACCCAGCGAAACGCCACAGCACTCGGTTTTGTAGGACCAGTCGAGGGATTCGGCGCCCAATGTCTCCACCAGGCGGTCCATGTGGGTCGGGTACTCGTAATCTTTGACCTGGGTGAGCCGGGGCGGCCGGGTGAGGGCACAGCCGTAATAGCAGACCACTTTCAAGTTCTCCAAGGGCTTGGTCACTTTCTCAGCCACCGCTTCATATCCCACCCGCTCGGTGAGGGTCGTCAGCAGGAGGTCCATTTTCAGGCCTCTGGAAGGCAGGTAGCCTGTCTGGGCCCGGACCTCTCTGGCCAGTTCCTCGTCTTCGCCTACATTCTGAATAGCGGCCCGGAAGCGCTGAAAGCACGAGGGACAGGGAAAAGTCATGTAAGAGTGGCCCTCCCGTTCCATCTGGGCCAGAGTGCGCATGGGCAGCACTGTGGCCAGGACGTGATCTGTGGAGTGGGCCGGAGTGGTGCCACAGCAGCACCAGTCCTTCGGTTCCTGAAGGGTCCATCCCAGCGCCTTTGCCACCGCCTGGGTGGACATGTGGTATTCTTTGGACGTGCCGTGCAAACTACAGCCTGGGTAGTAGGCAATGGTCTTGGGGTCCGTCACCGCTGAAGAGACGGGGCCCGCCTTCGGCGGTTTGCCCCGGCTGGGGATAGGGTTCAGCTTGCCAGCGCGGAACATTTTGAGAGCCATGCCCATATCCTCGCTGAAGAGCTGCTTAAAGTCCAACTCCCCACGAAAGAATTGGCGCATGTAAAGTTCGCCCATCAGCCCCAGCTCATACATCCTTCCGAAGAGGCCGATTCCTCGCAGCGTAGCTTTGTAAAAATCGGGCACAATGGGCACCTTGGGTTTGATCCCCTCCCGCTGGGCCATGATTCGGAAGACGTCCATGATGGCCGTGATGTTGATGCCCTGGGGGCAGCGGGTGGCGCAAGTCTCGCAGATGGCGCAAAGCCAGATGGTTTTGGAGTTGAGGATCAGGTCCTTCTGGCCGAACTGGACTGCGCGCAAGAGTTGGTTGGGCGTCAGGTCGAAATGCTCGGCCACAGGGCAGCCAGCCGTACATTTTTTGCATTGATAGCACAGGTAGACGTTTTCGCCACATTCTTCCTGAATGTAATGAGCCAGATCAGTTTTGAGTTCTATGGACATCGTTCATTCCTCTGGCTAGTCCACCGTCGGTCGGGGCTGTAAGCCGGCCTGTTTGGTGATTTCGGCCACGGCCTCTTCCCATTCGATGGCCATGATATGCACGCCGGCCACACCCGGGATCTCCCGCACTTGTTGGATAATCTCGACGCATATCTGGATGCCCTCGCGTTCCGAGGCCTCGCGGCGGCGTTCTTTGTCTTCCATGGGGATCCCCTCCGTGGCGTTCTTCATGCGGTCCACGTATTCCTGGGGCACGTCCATGCCCGGCACAAAATTGGCCATGTAATTGGCTGCGCCGAAGCTTCTGATGGGGCTCACCCCGGCCAGGAGGTAGACCTCGTCCAGCAGTCCCATATCGCCGCAACGCTTGAGGTACTCACGGAACTTGGGCACGTTGAAGACAATCTGGGTCTGGATAAAGTCGGCGCCAGCAGCGATCTTCTTGGCCAGACGATAGGGCCGGTAGTTGAAGGGATCGGCGAAGGGATTGGCTGCGGCCCCAATGAAGAAGCGAGGTTCGACCCCTTTGACCGGGTCACCGCACATGAATTTCTTCTCGTCGCGCAGGTCCTTGACCATGCGGATGAGTTGCATGGAATCCAGGTCAAAGACGTTTTTGGCCGTTGGGTGGTTGCCGAAGGACTGATGGTCACCGGTCAGGCACAGCAGGTTTTTGATGCCCAGCGCCGACGCGCCCAGCAGATCGCTTTGGATGGCAATGCGATTGCGGTCACGGCAGGTCATCTGCATGTTAGGCTCAATGCCCAACCCCAGCAGTATAACAGCCACCGACATGCTGGACATGCGCACCACCGCCGTCTGGCAGTCGGTGATATTAACCGAATCCACGTAGCCTTTGAGGTAGCTCGCCTTTTTGCGGATGACCTCCGGGTCAGCGCTCTGAGGTGGGCCCAATTCACCTGTAGCAGCGAAGTGTCCAGCGGTGAGAATCTTTTCCAGGTTGCTGCCCACTTTCATTGTCATCGTTATCACTCCTCTCTCACTTTGTCTCGAGCCGAAGGTCCTCACGCACAATCTTGCGCGGGCCGCCGTCGCGGCTGAGGGTCCAATCTTTGGCTGGCTGGATCTCGTCTGAAAGTAAAAGGTCCAGCTTGCCCAGGGCCTCAAGACGCTCATAGATGAGGTGCCAGGCGCATTCAATTTCTTCCATGACCAGCACCTCTTTCCCCCTCTTGTCCACTGTCGTGACCGGTTTGCCCCCCTCCATTTTTACTCGTTTCACCTCGCACTTGCCATTTTGGGAGCCGCCGCAGGGTCCGTTGAGCAGGCTCTTGGAGCAGCGGGCGATGGGGCAGATGCCGCCAGTCAGGGCCAGTACGCAGTTGCCGCAGGCCTGGCAGCGTTCCGCCCAGATGCCCTGTTCGGTAGGCTGGCCCAAGAAGGTGGTGTTGAGGCCGGGCAGAGTGACTTTCTCTGGGAACTGCTCGTTCATGGTCTGTACGCCGATGCCACAGGCCAGGGACAGGATGACATCGGCTTCTTTGATCTGCTCGGCTACTTCCTCGTTGTACTCGTACTCACACTGGCGTTGCACCGTGGCTTCGACGATCTCCTTGTTTTGGCCATCAAGCTTGGTGGCCATGCGCAGCGAGGAGGCCAGGATACCTACCTCCTTCTCCCCG
>Ga0315310_10001853_pt1 | contig 13326 bp, 13 predicted proteins | sample TDP5_MG_FD_203630 | JGI IMG/M metagenome (GOLD analysis project Ga0315310, IMG submission 203630) | Freshwater sediment microbial communities from Lake Towuti, South Sulawesi, Indonesia - TDP5 | ecosystem: Environmental > Aquatic > Freshwater > Lake > Sediment | place: Indonesia: South Sulawesi... | reverse complement strand
ACCATAGTTACGATAACCGGCCGTGGCTTCGAAAAATCATCTTCAGGCAACATAAGATTCTACGACCACGTATTTGACCGTGGTAAAATCAGCAGTTTCACCACAAACAGATACGGCTTGTTCACAACCACATGCACCATTCCTGAAACTCCTGCTAAACTCTATTTGTTCAACGCTACAGACGCAACTGGTGTCACAGCGACAGCAAAATTTGAAGTTATCCCATGGATAACTATGTCTCCAAGCACTGGCTTTGTGGGAACAACAGTTGCGGTGACAGGAACAGGCTTTCTAAACTCAACGAAAATTGAGTTGTGGTATGGAGGCGTGGCTGGCGACAGACTAGACTATACAGCAAAGGAATACACGACTTGGGACGGTTCTTCGACATTCTGGATCCGCACAGTTGGCAAGGACAAACTGGTTGCCAATCCAACGACCTCGCCAACGGGGACCTTCACAGCAAGCTTCAGTATTCCAGAAAGCTGGGGCGGATACCATCCAATTTGGGTAGTGTCTCCACCCTACCCAGTAAAATGGGGAGTCACGGCAATTCCACCGAATGAACAGATCTTCCGCGTCCTTCCGAGAATAAGCATTGATCCGGCTAGTGGCGTATCTGGTCAGCTTGTGCATTTGTTCGGTGATGGCTTTTCAGCCTGGGAATACTATAAGATGTGGAAAGAAGGAATAACTGTCCCCTCAGATTTCCAAACCAACCCTGGAGTTCATGTTCAGTATCCAAACCTTATCTGGGAAGAAGGCGAAACAGGGAAGTCGTACAGCCGTGAAGGAACCGGACTTGTGCTAGATTTTGGCCCCAACCAAAGATATGTCGACGAAAGCCACTACGTACTCAACGGCGAAGCAAGCCTAGAATGGGCTGATGGTCTCTATTATCCGACGGAAATCGACGCCATGGGCACAATAATCTACTACGACAGCCTCCACGAGACAGTAGGCAAAATCGGCAGCCACTTCCTAAAAGTGCCATTCCTGCAACCAGGAAACTATGAAGTTGCAGTCTACCGGTTCAATATGCGTGAAACTGGAAAACCAGATCATAGCTATTCTACGACAGAAAGCGCCTCTCTCATGTTCACCATAGAAGGGACAAGAGTCATCGCAGACGTGACTGAAATTCTAGAATTGCTGAAGGAGATGAACCCAATAATCGAGAGAATCGACGGCAACGTAGTCACCATCATATCAGACGTGGGTGAAATTGAACTAAAGCTAGATGATATTAAGCCAGTGATCGAAAGAATCGACGGCAACGTAGTCACCATCAAGACTGAAGTGGGCACCATAAAAGGAACAGTAACCTCAGTTCAAGGCGACGTAGCCACCGTAAAAACTGACGCAGGCGATATCAAGCTTAAAGCAGATGACATATTGGAAGAAATGCCAGCAGCAGCGCCCGACATCACTATGTCAGTCAACCTCGCCACTGTACTGTCTGCCATCGCTGCAATCGCTGCAATCGCAGCAGCCGTAGTAGTCACAAGAAGACTCAAAGTAGCAGCTTAAACGTCCAAAAAACAAACCACACCACCCCCCTTTTATTTTATTTCTAAACAAACACTAATTGCAATAAGGACAGGGCAGTCCAATGTCAAAAGAAGACACAATATTAACACTAATCAGCGCAGCCACAGGCTGTGTCGGCATAGCAAACATCGTCATCTTGGGCATATACATCACCAACCGTTGCCTGCGCTTAGCATTACTGCTCCCAAATTTTCTAACAGAAGCAACCATCGCCGCCATTCTAACATTCATATCCGCTGCAATGCTACTCTACGGTTCATACCTCATCTACAAAGGCCAAGGAAATAAAGGCGGAACGCTAAATATACTCGCAGGAACAATAACCATAATCATCTACGCTTACTACGCCGTACATTGGGAATTCCCATTACTGACACAAATGGGACCAACCGGCTATCTACTACTCATCCCCGCCCCCATAAGCGGCATACTGGGAATCCTCATTTTTAAAGCAAAAAAACAGAAGGGTCAAAAGATCTAATTCGAAGCTGTTCTTCGCAACTCGCCATGTAGCAAATCCCGAGGCATAATACTAGGCACTCTTCTAAGCACTAAATAGGAACCAAATAGCAAGATGAAGAAAGTGGCAAACATAAAACCAATTCCAACCTGCTCCTCAAAGGCCTGCCACTGCAAAAGATAGCTAACATAACCTGCACCAACCGACGATACATAGAAGATTTCAAAAAACATTCTCAAAATGTTCGTAAAAAAGAAGGCAACAAAGCCAACAACACTCAAAGCCGCATATCTCCGACGACTCACAGTCCGTCCTTCCACGTTCACGTAAACCCAAACAACAAACACGAATATGAAAGCCCACAAGCATATGCCAACAATATCAACACAGGATAAAGTCACAACAAATCTATGGTCCAGCGAAGGCACATAGATTACGGAGCCTCCAGCAACTGAAGACACCCCTGCAAATGACAATAAAAGAGATATAAACGAAGCGATCCAACTTTCAAGAATCACCGTTAACCCTCCATATCGACTAACACATGTCTCAATATATACGATACCAGCTATAATTGGCTTACGCATCAAAAATCTGAACAATTACTCATACCCACGCATCCGCAAAACAGAAAAAAGAGGAGAATTTGCTGAGGGTTACTTCACGCCTTTTCGGTCAGCCATAACCCTCAACCGTTTCTCACTCTCTCTGGGCCCACATACTTCTCGAAAACCTTCTCCCAATCTATTCTAAGAATGGCTACAATGATGATGATTAGAAAAGCAGATGTGACCACGACTCCTAACCATCCGCTTTCACCAAATATGACTTTGATTACCCCAATAGACAGGTGGCCGCTATATGCCAAAATAAAGCACATTAAGATTTTACCCAGAAGGGCTGGGATGAAGGCTTTCACAAACCGGTATCGCATGATTCCCAGCGGAATGAAAAGAAGGTCATCAGGCAAGGGAGTTAAGGCAAAGAGGAAAATTGCAGCGAATCCATAGTGACGGAAAACTTTCATCATGTAATCCATTTTTCTTCTCCTTTTTTCGCTTAGCACCGCTCGTCCATAATAGCCGAGCACGTACCCTGAAAACTCGCCGAGGGCAGAACCTAAACCGCCGCTAACTGCAACAAGAAAGGGGTCTAGAAAAGCTCCGGATAAGTAAATGACAAGAGTGTAAGGTATAGGTATTATTATAGACATTGCGCCAATGAGGCTTATGAAGAAGACCCCAAAATAATTAAATTGATGCGCGAATTGTTCCATCCACTCTAGAAGCACCAAATAAACCATCCATCCGAAGATTGTTGTTATGCATGCTTAAGCGTTACTATGTTGCTAACCTTTCAAAAAGAAAAACAACAAATCCAGAGTTAAAAACTGTAGACCGAGTTTTAGGAAGGTTTATCGTTAGCTTTAAATGAAGCCAAAGAAGACGTTTTGTCCTAGCGTATTTGGAGAGAGTGCCAAATTGAGTTCTCAAGGATCCATCTGGATAGTTAGAGACTACTTAAGATGCAGCGGATGTAGAAAATGCGAGATAGCCTGCTCCCTCTTCCATGAAAAAAGAATCTGGCCAGAAGCCTCAAGGATACGGGTGTTTATGCTTGTCCCTGGAGCGGAATTTCCCCATTTCTGCACCCAATGCGAAGACTATCCATGCGTTAAATCCTGCCCCGTAGATGCCCTATCAGTAAGCAAAGACACGGGAGCAGTTCTAGTTGACAAAGAAAAGTGCACCGCCTGCGGCCTTTGCATCGACGCTTGCCCAGGAAGGGTTCCCCACATCCATCCAACCGAGAAATACGCGGTGATATGTGATCTGTGCGGAGGGAATCCTCAATGCGTGAAGGTGTGTCGCGAAGGAGGATGGGATGTTCTGAGGGCTGTATCGAAAGCGGATGAGAAAAACATGGGACGCAATCGGGCTTACAAGCTGTACGCACGCAAACCTGAAGAAGTAACGCGGGATCTAGTTGCCAGTCTCTACGAAGCTGAGGAGGAATGGATTTAGAATGCGAGGGTACGCAGTAAGGTTTCTAGAAGTTGATCTCTCAACAGAGAAGGTAAAGGAGCTAAAGTTTGACGAAAGTATCTTAAGGCAATATATTGGCGGCAGAGGCTTAGCCACCAAAATTCTATGGGACAGATTGGGCGACCGGTGGGAAACCATTAATCCCCTCGGACCCGAAAACATTCTCCTCGTCTTAACTGGACCCCTAACTGGTTTTTTCCCAGGAAGCAGAATCTGCGTATCTGGGAAGTCTCCCCAGAGCAACGGCGTGGTCGGCTCGACGGTTGCCGGAGAATTTCCAGTGGAACTCAAATGCGCGGGCTACGACGGCTTAATCGTCACGGGTAAGGCTGCCAAGCCAAGTTATCTCTTCATAACCGATTCTCAAGCCGAAATCAGAGATGCAAGTCACGTCTGGGGAAAAAACGGAAAGCAAACCCTGAAGATGCTCACCAGAGAGGGAAGAGAAGAACTCAAAAAGAGATTTCCAATGTATGGTGAGTGGAAAGACCCAGCTATACTTTACATAGGACCGGCTGGAGAGAACAAAGTCAGAATGGCCGCTGTGATGGCGAAATGGGCGCATGCGGCGGGTTACGGCGGATACGGGGCGGTGATGGGCTCAAAGAACCTTAAGGCGCTGGTGGCTAAAGGTACAGGACCCCTACCTGAAGTCGAGGACATAGAGAAAGTAAGAGAGCTGATAGATGAAGTGTCGGATAGATGCTACAGCGAGGACGTACTCCGACGGTGGGGAACTGCCGCCGCGGGCTACGAGGTTGGTGCTATACTGGGTTCCGAGCCCATTAGAAATTGGCAGGAAGAGTGGCATGACGAAAAAAGTTTTGGAGTGGACAAGTTTGAGCAGAGGGTATGGATAAAGAAGTATTGGGGCGACTTTGGCTGCCCAACAACATGCCTGAAAGTTGCGATGGTAAAAGCGGGTCCCTTTAAAGGTGCAATAGGAGACAACCCAGACTATGAGCTACAAGCTTACCTAGGAACCAACTTAGGCATCTTCACTCCAGAAGAAAATGTCTACTTGTCATCTTTGATAGACGACTTGGGACTCTGCGGCATACAATGCGGAAACGTGCTGGGATTCGCCGGCGAACTATACCAGAGGGGCATCTTAACGAAGGAAGATTTGGATGGCATAGAACTGAAGTGGGGAGATGCAGAGGCCTTTGCCACATTAGCCAAGAAAGTGGCTATGAGGAAAGGAATTGGAGATATATTAGCCGAGGGTTCTTACAGAGCAGCCCTCAAAATAAAGGAAATGAAGAAGAAGGATGTGATGCAATACGTGGTTCATGAGAAGGGAATGGCTGTAGGAGCCCACGGGGTTAGAAGCGAGAAGGATTACACGACAGACATATCCTACGCTTGCTCTGTTCAAGCCGGCGACCACACCTCGCCGGCCTATCTCCCAATTCATCACGGCAACAGCGAGTTGACTATAATCCTCCATGACTCAGGGGTCTACTGCTGGTTCAACACCTTCAACTTGCCGCGCACTCTTAAATGGGACTTCTTTAAAGCTGTCACAGGATGGGAAATAGAACCAGAGGAATGGTACGAAACCACGGCACGCAGAATACTTCACCTACAAAGAGCGCTGTTGCTTCTAGGCGGCCCAGACCTCAAATGGAACCCAAAACTACATGACGACAACCCTCCAAGATTCTATGAGCCACTGCCCTCAGGACCCTACGCTGGAAAGAAGGTTGACAGAGCCAAGTTTGAAGACTCGAAAAAAGAATATTATGAAGAAGTGGGCTGGGATGAAAACGGAATCCCCAAATCTGAAGAGCTAAAAAGGCTTGGACTGGGGGAAGTGGACAGAGTATTAAAGCAGAAGGTAAGATAAACTGGTTCGCCTCTGAAAAACCCTACTTCACTCGAATAACCCTTGTCGGCGTAACTATAACATCCACTGGAACATCCCATTCATCTCTAGGAATTTCTTCCACAATTTGGACGTCATGTACCGTTGTGACCACAAGAGTTTCAAGATTGAGACAACCTGCTTTTTTCAAAATATCGTATTCTTGATCAGAATATCCAGTTCCTTTACCCAATCTTCCCCCGTCCAGAGAAACCGCAACCGACCCTGCTACAAACAAATCAACTTTCACCTCAGATGGCTTGATTAAACGACCATACTTAAAAGCTCCCCGAATGGAGGACGCCTCAAAAACGCGGTTTTTAGAAATCACGCTGGGCTCTAGCAAAAGAAACCCCTTTCTCAGTCTAGGCGTAGCCATAACGAGAATTTTGCCGTCCCTCAGAACCATCTCTCGAACAGGTCTTTGAGGAGAGTCAGGGTTGCAAAAAATTGCTTTTGCCGCTTTGTACTCGGACAGTTCTTTTAGACGTTGGGCAGCTTTTTCAGCTCCGAGGAAGTTGGGAATCCTATGGAAAACTGGTTTGGGAAACGTGGCGATTCCCCTTTCTTCCATGAGGCGCCAAACTTTCGTTCGAATGTCTTCTTTAGTCAAACTAATACAGCCCTAAGCCTAAGTTCAAACTTGTAAGTGATAAACTAATATCTACGGGTGTCAATTAAGGTGTTATTTAAAATTGCGACGGCTGAGGGCGCATGGCTTTGTCTGTGAAAAGACAAAAGTGGAGCAAGAAATTTGGAGAATGGTTCCGCCGCGTGCTAATAAACGCGGGTATAATGGACTACAGGTATCCCATCAAAGGCTGCGGAGTTTGGCTGCCCTATGGGTTTAAGATACGAAGAAACGTCCTCCAGGTTCTACGCGACTTGTTAGATTTGACTGGACACCAGGAAACCTTGTTTCCTCTCATGATCCCGGAAACTTCTTTGGCTAAGGAATCTGCGCACGTGGGAAGCTTTGAGGGAGAATGCTTCTGGGTTACCCACGGCGGTTTTGAACCTTTAACGGTTAGGTATGCTCTGAGACCTACAAGCGAGACTGTTATAGCGCCCATGTTGAAACTTTGGATTCGCTCTCACGCAGATTTGCCGCTAAAATTGTATCAGGTTGTGAACATTTTCCGCTACGAAACCAAGGCAACTCGCCCTATTCTAAGAACGCGGGAGGTCGACACTTTCAAAGAGGCGCATACCTCCCACGCTACTTTTGAAGAAGCTGAGGCGCAAGTGCGAGAAGGCGTAGAAGTTTACAAGAAATTCTTCGACGAGCTAGGCGTTCCGTATTACATATCCCGGAGACCGGACTGGGACAAGTTCGCTGGAGCCCTTTATTCAACAGCCTTTGACATGATATGCCCAGACGGCAGAAGTCTTCAAATAGGAACCGTGCACAATTTGGGTCAAAACTTTGCCAAGGCCTTCGACATAGTTTATGAGACTAAAGATGGAAAAAAGGAACACATTTGGCAAACGTGTTATGGAATTTCTGGAAGAGGAATCGCTGCTGTTTTAATTGCTCATGGAGACGACCACGGGATTGTGTTACCCCCGAAAATAGCACCCATACAAGTGGTGATCATTCCGGTTCTATACAAAGGAAAGGAGGAACACATAAACAAAACCTGCGAAGACGTTGCCTCAAAACTGAAGGAAGCAAACATGAGAGTTGAACTAGACCTCCGAGAGGACTTGACCCCAGGAAACAAGTTCTATTATTGGGAACTGCGGGGCGTGCCCATCCGAATTGAAATAGGTCCACGAGACGTGGAGAAAGATGAAGTAACTATTGTTCGGCGGGACACTTTGGAGAGACAAACGTGCAAACTGGACGAATCGTTAGGAGTTGTTCAAAAACTTGCGGAACAGACGACGAAAGACTTGAGGCAGAAAGCTTGGCAATGGATGAAAGACCATGTTTACAGAGTTGACAATCTGGCGGAGGCGAGAAGGTTACTAGAAAAGAGGGCTGGCATCGTTGAGGTTTTTTGGTGCGGCAAGGCTGAATGTGGTCACGAGTTGGAGGGAGAAATCAAGGCTCGCGTGCTAGGCACTCCCGAAGATTTTGAGGAAAAAGTGGATGGAAAATGCGTTGTTTGCGGACAGAAAGCCTCAAACATTGTGAGGGTTGCCATAGCATACTAAGCTTGACTATGAGGATTTCTTAACGAGACCTTTGGAAACGTAATAAATTGCGCCTGCTGTCAACCCTGCTGCGCCTAAATCCCACGCTTGTGGTGAAACGAAAAGTATAAAAATTAATAATGCCAAACATGTGAATGTGCCTAAGGCCGGCACCACTGGCGGGTACATTCTTTTTTGAGTTTTCAGCCGAAACGCAGAGACATTGGCAATGGCATAATAGAAAAGCATCGCGAAGGTGCTTATGGCCACAACCTTTGCGAGATCAATAAATAAAACAAGTAACGCCATTAAAAAGCCTACAATCCAGACCGAGTAATAAGGAGTGTTATACTTCGGATGCAGTTTGCCTAGGGCTTGGGGAAGGTCTTCTCTTCTAGCCATGGCGTAAGCCACGCGGGAAACTCCTAAGATAGATGTAAGCAAAACACTTGCTGTTGCCAGCAAACCTCCCGCTGAGACTAAGTAGACCGCCGCTGCACTTCCAGTGGCGCCTATAGCTTCTGTTAGTGGCGAATTTGAATTTGAAAGCCTAGAAGCGCCTACAAGTCCAACAGCCGAGACGCCCACGACTAAGTAGAAAATTGTGGATATTACTAGAGAGAGCAGTATGGCTCGAGGAACGTTTCGCTCGGCATCTTTAACCTCTTCTGCAACTACCGCCACTCTTGCGAAACCTCCGTAGGCGAAGAAAATGTAATAGGCACCATAGAACACTCCAATTTGGAAAGGAGCAAATGGCGTGAAATTTGCCGGATTTATATATCCTAAACCAAAAATAACAAAGAATGTCAGAATAAGCAACTTTGCCGCTACAAGAAAATTGTTCAGAGTGGCTGACTGGCGAATGCCGAGGAAGTTAAGCGCCGTGAAGGCTATGCAGAGAACAGCCGCAACCCATTTGACATATGAGCTTGGAAATACCGCTGTTAAGTAGTAGGCGAATCCGAGGGAAACCGCAGCGCCCGCAAAGGTGTTGGATAACATCCACATCCAACCGGCTAAAAAACCTGCAAAAGGAGAAACTAGCTGGTATGCAAATTCGTAAACGCTCCCTTCCTTTGGCAGCCACGCTGTGAGTTCGGCGAAACTTAGGGCAGTGAGTAAGGCAACGACTGCCGCTATCAGCATGGAAAATACTAAGGCTGGACCAGCTAAGCCTGCTACGATGCCGGTTACGACAAATATGCCTGCACCGATGATTGCGCCTACACTTATGGCTGTAGCATCGAACAGTCCCAAAGTTGGCTTTAGCTTGGATTCTTGAACATCTTCGTTATCCATGCCTATCTCAGCCAAATAGCGTTAGAGGAGCAGTTTAACGGCGTCTTTGCCCTTCATTCCAACCTTTATTCCCTTAGTCTGAGCCTTGGAGGTAACTGCCTTAATCTCAGCCTCAAGGACGTCGTCAAGAGTTTTTACACCACTCACCATAGCAGCGGTTGCTTTCACTTTTTCGGCAGCGTCTATGTTGAGAAAACCGCACATAAGGAATCCTGTTCGTCCAACTATCAAGAGGAGGGGTGGAGAATCCGGTAAATCAACGCTTAAACCCACAGCAACTTTGTCATCTATCTTCAACGGAGTCACGTCGATCATAAAGAGTCCTCTCGCATAACCTTACAGAAGACTGTTTTTAAATAAGCATTGCGACCATAAACTTTTGAAATGATGAAAGTTGCTGACAAAACTCAAACAAAGAGTTCAGTTCTTCATAACTGCCGAAGCGAAACTAGCCCATAGCATAGGCTTAACTCCAAATCAGGTAAGCGCCATCGGAGTAGCCTTCGCACTACTTTCAGCCCTTGCCTACTGGAAATGGAACTTTCGCCCGCTCCTCCCTATACTGGCTCCTCTTCTTCTATTGGCTTCAGGCTTCTGCGACGCCCTAGACGGCGCCCTAGCAAGACTCTACGGAAAAACCACAACCTTCGGGGGTTTCCTCGATTCCCTCCTAGACCGATATGCCGACGCCATCATCTTCTCCGGAATCATCCTCGGCAAATTATGTGATCTTTTCTGGGGACTTGCCGCCCTCATAGGCTCTTTGCTGGTGAGTTATGCCCGGGCTAGGGCAGAAGCCACTGGAGTGAAAATGGAAACAGTGGGCATAGCCGAACGAGCAGAACGTTTAGTCATACTTGCCACAGCCAGCTTTCTCAGCATTGCCTGGCTTGAGGCATTAAGCTGGGGCGTCATTGTTCTCGCTCTTCTCACAAACCTAACAGTGCTTCAGCGGGTAATCTATTTTCGCAAGGCTTCTCAATAGGAAAGAAAACAGCTCAACGTCTAAATCTTCTTTGAGGGCGTTGTCTCCGTTCATCCCTTGCACGCACTTTTACTACGCCCCGGTGCACGGCGCATGAAACGCAGTAATACCTTGTGTCGGTGCGGCTTGCTATGTAGGTGCCCTTCTGGCGAAGTTCTCTGTATAGGGCTGAGTCCACGAGGGAAACTCGACGAGACGCTCGCTTAGCTTTGTCGCGGGGCACAAGCTCGCCGCAACCACTACACTGAACCAGAGAACTCTTTCCCTTGCCGCCCTTAGCTCGACCCCTAGACTTACGCTTCACTGGCATAACTTTTCCTCAACTGTAAGATTGCTGAACAAGTTTATAACTTTACACCATAATTGATTCATATACCTTACGTTTCCATACTAAAGAAGGATGTTCGATTTAGTTACGGTCGGCCACTTCGCAATCGATCTGATAAGTTCGCCAAAAATAACCACGCCTAAACCTGCTCTAGGTGGTTCGCCAACCTACGTTTCGGTAGCGGCAAGAAAAATGGATACAAAGGTTTCGGTGATTTCCAAGGTTGGAGAAGATTTTTCAGGTAAGTATGTCAGTTGGCTGGAAGCCAATGGCGTGGATTTGTCTGGACTAAAGAGGGTTAAAGGCGCTTCAACCACGAGGTTCATTTTGAAATATGCCAACTGGAAGAGACAGCTTCAACTGAAAAGTCGGGCACCACCCATTCTGCCAGAAGACGTGCCAGCCTCCTTGCGAGCTAAAGCCATTCATGTAGCGCCCATCGCAAACGAAATATCCCCAAACCTTGTTGACAAACTGCGAAAATTGACAAACGTATTGTCTCTGGATCCGCAAGGCTTCGTGCGAGAATTTGATGCCAAGGGAAGTATGCGCTTGAAAAGATGGGACGACAAGCATGTCTTGGAGCAAATCGATCTCTACAAGTCATCCTCAAGCGAAATCAGGATGGTGACGGGCTTAGCTGATTTACGGTTGGCTATGGAAAAAGTCCACGATTATGGAATGAAAATAGTCGTTGTGACGAGGGGGATGAAAGGTTCCAAACTGTTTTTTGGCGGAAAATTTTATGACATTCCAGCTTGCAAGTCAAGGATTATCCGAGACCCAACTGGAGCCGGGGACGCTTTTATTGGAGCTTTCCTAGCTGAGTATGTTAGGGGAAAAGATCCAGTGTGGTGCGCATGTGTTGGAGCTGCTTCAGCCTCCTTCGTTGTGGAAGGAGTTGGACCTGAAGTGTTCGGGGAAAAAGAAGAAATCTATGGGAGGGCAAACCAAATCTATGGAAAAATATGATTTAACTTTCATTCCGTATATGTTTTGAAAGCTATGTAGCCTAAGAAGAATCCTAGGCTGGTGACTAAAAACAATACTAGAAAGCTGTAGTTTTCGGCTATGTAGGTGCCTAGGAAGCATCCTAGAGCTCCGCCCAAGCTTATGAGGGCATTAAACAAGCCAGCCTTTCCCTCAGGAATCAACTCCATAGACAGAGACAAGGTTGATATTAGGAAGAAACCGTAGGCAACCCCCATAACCATCAAAGCTGTAACTGCCAGCGTCAAGGTGAAAACAGAAAACCAAACAATTGTTGAAATCAAAAACAACGACAATAGACCCCTCACTAAGTTTGCCTTCCTCACAACATCCCTTCCATTCAATTGTTGTACCCTTCCTCCAGCCAACACGTAACCCAAGAAAGCTCCAAACTTGTTGAACACAAAGATGCCAAAAACAAGGCTTTGAGACATGCCTAAACTACCAGAAAAAAACACTGGCAGGGGCGTGAAGAACATGCTGGTGGCTAGCGAGAACAAAAGAAGACCCGCACAAAAGATGGAGACATTCTCAGTCCTCAAACCTCCTTTAGGTCCTATTCCATCCAATACCTTTGACACGAAAGAAAAACCTCGATGTGCAAAATCAACCGCTCTCTCAATAGACACAAGCCTTCTCTCAAAAACGAAGAGCGGATCCTTCACCAAAAACAACGAGGAAACAAAAGCAATTAGATTTAGTAAACTGCAGAGAAGAATTAGGGATACGCTGCCGAATCCATAGGCAGAAAGTAGAAAGCCTAGAAGTAAGCCGGAAAGCCACCCGAGTTCGGTTAAGGCTTCATAGGAAGCAAAGCTTCCCTCCCACTCAGTTCGAGAATAGTACTCTGAAATGAGCACGTTTTTGGGTGCTTCATGAGCCACATGGAAGACCGCTATTGCAACATACAGGGCCATAAGCACCGTAATAATGCTGGTTAAAGAGAAGAGGTACAGAAGAACGGTCATCGCCGAAAAGGAAAGGAGAATGTAAAACCTGTATCGTCTAGTCTTGTCGCAAAGATAACCCCAGAAGAAAGAGAAGGGCACAGCAACAAAATTTGCCACAGCAATCATTATACCAACATCAATTAGGCTTCCTCCAAGATGACCAGTTATGTAGAGGGGAAGAAAAACGGAAAGCAAACCAAACGCCATCTCATGAAAGAGGAATCCGATAAACCACATAGTTAGGTAAAGGAATTGAGAGCAAAAGAAAAACTTTGCCCACGAAAACAGCTCTTTTTAAGGGGGCTATCCATTTTTAAGGTAGCACGTGGCGGGTTTGGATTCAAAAGAAATAATATAGAGCACTGGCCTAATATGCGATAATTAAACATTCAACATGAAGAATCGGTGGACTACCTTGGGTCGAGTTGCTAAGGGCGTAAAATGTAGCGTCGTCGGATGCGACAAAGAAGCGGTTCGGTCCCTCTCCAAAGAGAAGGTGGGCGCTGCAGGACTGAAAGTTGGGGAGGCAAGACGATCATACCTTTGCAAGGAACATTATAAAGAATTCAAAAGGGAAACTAAGAAGGAGAAAATGCTGGAAAAATGGAGGTACAAAAGCTGACATTCCAACACAACAGCCACCAAGAGGGATCACGGAAATGAGAATACTCCAATTACACTCAAACTTCATAGAATACGAGGTAATAGA
>Ga0315310_10001852_pt1 | contig 13327 bp, 11 predicted proteins | sample TDP5_MG_FD_203630 | JGI IMG/M metagenome (GOLD analysis project Ga0315310, IMG submission 203630) | Freshwater sediment microbial communities from Lake Towuti, South Sulawesi, Indonesia - TDP5 | ecosystem: Environmental > Aquatic > Freshwater > Lake > Sediment | place: Indonesia: South Sulawesi... | reverse complement strand
GAGAAGAGTCTTCAACCTTATAATGTCACGGTACAAGTCGGCGTCTACGCTACCGCTTAAGGCACTGAGAAACACAAAGGGCAATCTGACACCTACAGCTCCATTTTTCTCTCTTCTCTTTTTCAATTCCTTTTAGAAAATCCTTGTTAAGGGTCATTTCATTGAATACGAATACCTAGCATAAACAAAGCAACATTGATAGAGAGGACTATGCCTTACATATTTTGATTGAGAATGAAGTGTAGAGACTGTAGGTTCTGTAATTACTTTCTTTCTGAGAACAAGTATTGGTGTTATGAGAAGAAAATGTATGTTGAACCAGAACAGCCCCAATGTGACAAATTTAAGTCGATGATAAGAGGTCCACTTGACAAATACGTTTAGCCTCTCGTTTTAGCATAGGCAAATTTTTAGTGGGTGGGTAATGGTGTCAGCCACAGGCTAGTCAAAGTTCAGTATAATTCTTGGCAAAATGCAATGCATGGAGATTTTCGTCAGTAGTTTGATGAGGCTACCATAAACTCCATGCTTTCGATGCTGCTTCACGTTGCCTTTTGTGGTTGCCACAAACAAGCCTAATACTGTTAGCCTAGGCTTTTAGCTGTTGCCTAGTTTGATTAGACTTTAATGTTGTCTATAGTATGGAAAAAAGGCTTCGAATCGTAACTTTTACGATAAGGCTTCAGAAACAAGCCTCTCTAATCGAACAGAGCAACAACTATCTGAAACCTTACGATATAGCCACTGGAGAAAACCATGTGCATTAGCCTAAGAGCCTAGCACCAAAAGATAGAACAAAAAGAAGACAGAGAGAAAAAGAGGGATATGATTTGTTTTCGGTTGTGCTTACTTTCTCTTTCGGAAGATTTTGACACTATCCATGTCGGTTACGTAGTCAAATCCTGCTTCTAGCAATGATGTGGCTTCTCCTAGTGTTTTGGCAACTTTGCATGTGTATTCTTCGTTTCCGAAGTCAACCAGTTGCACATATCTAAGAGTGCTTCGCAAATCTCTGTGCCCTAGGAAACTCTTGACATAAAACAAATCTTTCGTTTTGTGGTATGTCATTGAGGCTTGCCAGTGTCGGAAATCGTAAAGCCTCATTGTTTTGAATGAAACGTCTTGAAGCTTCTCAGCCAATCGATTTCTGAGGACTCTGTAGTTCTCTGAAATACTGCTTGATTTTATTGGAAAAACGCTGTCATTCAATCCTAGTTTCTTTTTAAGAACCCAAGCCTTCAGCATAGCTAAGGTTTGAGGCTTCAGTTTTAGAGTTCTACCGATTCCAAATTTTGCAGTTGCGATGTTGACAACTCCAGTTTCTAGGTCGATGTCTTTTACTTTCAACCATGTCAATTCGATGGGTCTGGTTGCCAAATCCTTCATCATGCTAAGAATCAAAGCCATTCGTGAACTTGCATGGGCTATTATCATGTCTATTTTTGTTTCGTGTGGGATTTTTGGTTGCTTGTCGTATCTTTCGTAAAACGGCTTGTTCCATTGAATTCCACGATATTGACAGTATAAGTCGTAGGCATCCACGAGACTTTGTTTGAATCCGTTGCTGCACTGCTTCGAAGCAATGAAGTTTCTAACTTGCTCTGGATGTTCTAGAACCACGTTTCTGGCTATGTGTCTAAGTCGTTTGCCAGTAGCAGTTACGTAACTCTCTGAATAACCTTGTTTTTTCAGTTCCCAGCAACACTGAAATATGGGGGATGTTGTTAAATCATTGGGGGATGATGTCGCCGTCCCAGTCTGATTTATGCGGATGAGGAGCTAAGACCGACAGACCCCTGTTTCCAAAAAGTCACGTCTCAAGCCGCATAAACCATCATAGCAAGGTAAAATAGCATGAGATAGTAGACATTTCAGTTAGCAATAGTTGTGAAAAGGCGATTCCAAGTTGCAACAAGTGGAACTGGCTAAAGGTGGAATTGTAGCCGCCAAATCCTTTGTGGTTCTGGTGCTTGTGGGCATCGTTGAGGTGGTGGCTGGGATATTCTCCGCAAGTGTTGCCTTAATCGCTGACGGTACTCACTCCTTTTCTGATGCTGCCGTGTCTCTCATCGTATGGGTGGGATTGCGGCTATCTCGAAAGTCTCCAGATGGCAAGTTTCACTTTGGCTATTACAGAGTTGAAACTTTCTCCTGCATTGTTGCCGCAGTCTTCATGTCGATCTTAGGCGTGGCGATTCTTTACGAATCCTATCAGGTGTTGCTTTACGCAAGACAAATCGTCAACGCAGAAATCGCCATGGTTGTGGCACTGGTCGCAGCGTCTATTGCAATGATCATGTCAGTCTATAAGAGGCGAGAAGCCAAAAGGTTTGACTCTCTGGCTTTAAAAACCGACGCCTTTAATTCAGTCAAAGACTTCATGACATCGATAACAGCGTTTTTTGGCGTAGCCTTTAGCCACTATTTAGGCATAATGCAAACAGATTCAATAGCGGGCATCATCATAACTCTCTTCATCTTCACCGTCGCCTACTATATAATAAAAGAAGCCTCTCTAGTTCTCATGGACGCATGCTCATGCACAGAGATAGTCTCAGACATCGAAAACATAGCAAAGAGCATCACCCACGTAAGAAGAGTGCACAGTATTCGCCTACGGAAACTTGGACCCTACGTGGTGGGAGACATGCACGTAGAAGTCGACGGCAAGATGACCGTGAACGAAGCCCACAATATAACAGCTCAAATCGAAGATAAAGTAAAACAGGAATTTGATGAGGTCGCTGAAATCAAAGTGAGGATAGAACCTTTAAAGACGCAACCAAACGAGAAGCCAGAGTCAACAAATCCATAGTTATTAGGAGGCTTCACGCGTTATTGTGAGCACCCGCACGTAGTCTGCTGTATCATCACAATTGTCAGCCACTTGCTCCATAGATTCTACCAAGTCTTTGAGTATAAGTAATGTTGACGGTGCAACTTCTTTGTCGCTTTTCAAGAGGAGCCCCTTTATTTTGAGATGTTTTTCATCAACTCTTTTCTCTATCTGGTCAACCTTCTCTGAGAGCCCCCTCGCCTCTACAGGGTCGCTTCCCAGTTTTTCAATACTCGCTCTAAGGGCTCTTGCACACTCAACCAAGTCTTTTGCCATCTCCGCATAAACGTTCCAGAGTTCTTTTGGTATGCTTATCTCTAAAAGCAGCAAGACATTTCTTCCCGAATCCTTCACATGATCAGCCATTACGTCCAGTCGCTTTACAAGGTGCATTAGGTCTTCGCGGTCGTTCAGCGGCAAACTGCCCCGAGTTGATTCTTCAAAGATTGTCCGTCGGAGACTATCGATTTCTTCTTCTGTTTTAAAGAGTCTCTCGATGTATTTTTTTGCCTCTTCCATATTTTTTTTAGAAACAGCAGAGATGGAGTTTTCTAGCTCGGCTACAGTCTCGATGGCTAAGGTTATCTGCCTATCCGCCAGCTCTAGCACTTTTGATTTGCGGCGTTGAACAAACCATCTTTCCATAGTTTTGTCCTCCCACTTCATTATGAAGTTATTATTATTTTTGTATTGCTGTGAATTCGGGTTTCAAACCATCTCCTGTTATCATTCAGCCATTAACTCTTCTCTTAACCCTTTGATTGGATACATGAAAACAAAACTTTTGTCTGGAGGAAAACTAACTGTGACCTTTTCACCCACGTTTAGCCATTCACCAGCAAGCGTGGGACGAGTGACCACAACCAAGTCTTCATTTTCAAGTCTGACCTCATATCGTATGTTTGTACCTTCAAACCTAAACCTCTCGATTCGACCAGGCATAGCGTTCTCAAATTTTTTGTATCCCTTCTCTAATTCAATGGCTTCGGGTCTGATTGCCAAAACAACTCTTTCTCCCAAGTTTTTGTTCTTATCCACAACCTTCACACGTAATTTTCCTCGCAGCTCCAAGACCGCTCCTTTGTTACTAACGGATTCTACGTATCCTTCAAGAAAGTTGGCTTCGCCTACAAAGTTTGCCACAAAGATTTCTTGCGGTTTCATGTAGAGTTCTTGTGGTGTGCCAACCTGCAGTATTTTTCCCTTTCGCATCACAGCTATTCTGTCAGATATAGCCATAGCCTCACCTTGATCGTGTGTCACGTGAATCGCTGTTAGCTCCAAGTCTTTTACGAGTCTTCTGATCTCGTATCGGAGCTCCAAGCGAATTTTTGCGTCTAGAGCCCCTAACGGTTCGTCTAGTAATAATAGTTTGGCTCCGGCTGACAGGGCTCGTGCTACAGCCACTCTCTGCATCATTCCTCCACTTAGTTCTTGTGGAAACGCTTTTGAACGCTCATAGAGTCGAACCATCTCCAACATTTCGCGTCCTATCTTGTTGCTTTCTTGCGTGTCCCATGCTTTGACTCTGGGACCATACGTCACGTTGTCCCAGACATCCATGTGGGGAAACAAGGCATAGGTTTGGAAGACGAATCCGATGCCTCTGTCTTCAGGTGGAACGTCGTTGACGAGTTTTCCGTCAATGTAGATGTTTCCTTCATCTGGCTTAATGAGGCCAGCGATCAACCTGAGCAAAGTGGTTTTTCCGCAGCCACTCGGGCCGAGGAGAGAGAAGTATTCTTTATCGTTTATTTGGAGGCTGACATTGTCTACCGCAACAATCTTGCCCTCGCCAAATTTCTTGGTGACGTTTTCAACCTTGACTTCAGGCATCTAAGGCGTCCTCCAAGAGTAGTTCAAATTTAAAAGCAATAAGGTTGTGCATGTTAGTACCTTCTTTCTCTTCCCCTAACCGCTAATCTCATGACTAGCAAAACGGCGAACGACAAGATGACTAGGAAACCTATTCCCAAACCAATATCAGACGCTGTAACATTTACGGTTCCATTGACCCAACCGACTAAGAGAACAGGCGCTGTTTTTAGTGTAGATGTCACTGCCACAGTGGCTCCTGTTTCGTCTACGCTCCTTGTAAAGACTATGAGGGCACCAGCGAACAAGGAATACTTTGTAAGCGGCAAAATGATTGTTCTGAACAACGTTAAGGGTTTGGCTCCAAGGATTCTAGAAGCCTCCTCTAAGTCCATACTGATCCTTTCAATAGCGGATGCCATAGCTCTAACAAAGTAGGGATAAGTTATGGCGATGTGCGCAAAAACGAGTAAAGCAATTTCTGGGATGAAGGCAAAGTTGCTCCAGAAGAAGCTCATAGAGGCTCCTAGGGCTATGGAAGGGACTATCAACGGAACATTCACCAGCACATCTAAAATTTTTGATGGCAACGCACCTGCCTTTTTTCTCGCGATAAGAACAGCCATTGGCAAGCCTATAAACGCGTTGATCAATGTCACTGCGGCACCCACAAAATAGGACAACACTAGGCTGTTCCAATACCCTTGCCAGATTCCAGCGCCAGACAACGCTTGTGAAAGAGTTCCGTTTGTTATTGCGTATGCGGTTGGAAGGGCTACAAAGAGTGAAGGCACCAAAACAATAAAGAAAAATATCATTAGTATTGTAGCGTTTCGTGACATGGCAACACTGTTGCCGCTCAGTCTTCTCTCGAAAACTGGCCAGACTTTTTTGGTAGGCAGTTTAAGCCGTGGACCCAGTACAGTTATCACTGCAAAAATTAGGGAAGCGACCGCTATTAGCACAAAGCTGACAAAAACTGCTGCAGGACTGTTTTTTCCAACGAGGTAGATGAAAACTGGTCCATTTTCAAACGCCGCCCTGTTGCCAACTATTCCTGCAACCATTACGGTGGCTCCTGTTTCTGAGAGCGACCTTGCGAAGGCGAGTATAAAAGATGACACTAGGCTGGGTTTTAAGATGGAGAGTGTGACTGTTCTGTCAGCCGTCAATGAAGGGGCGCCTAAGGTTCTGGAAGCTTCTTCGTAGACTATTTGATAGTCGAGGAGTGCTCCAACCATCACTCTGACTATAATGGGGAAAGAGAAGACGAAGTGAAGCAAGATTACGAGAAGCCAGCCTGGAGAGACAAGGCTCGCGCCGAAAAGTGTAGAAAAGCCTTCTGGTTGACTCCAGAACAGAAACAATGAATAGCCAAGGGCTACCGTGGGTAGAATAAAAGGTATGTCAACGAGCGTGTCGAGAGCATTCAGCCATCTCGATTTGCCTCTGGCAATAAACCATGCTAAAGGTAAACCCGCCATCACATCGACTAAAGAAACAAAGAGGGCTACTCCAAACGATGCATAAATTGCGGCTAATGCTCTGGATTGGAGACTCGGATTTTCAAAAACCTGTCCGACCTGATTCCATTTGAGAAGTATCCCGAGAATGGGAGGGATCAAAATCAATGCGAAAAAGACAACTACAGAGAACGAGTAAGTCAGGTAGCGGACAGCTGGCTTGGAAGATGCTCTGTCGAGAAAATTGAGGAGCCTAAATCCGTTCAAATCTGTCCTTCCAAGGTCAGCTTTGATAAGCATTTAAAGGTCCGATTAGACCTTTCCTTTTGATTACTTCTGTTCTCATAAGTTTTGTCGTAACCATGCTTTTTCTTTTAGTTATGTGTTCATCGCTGGGAAATCTGTGTTTAACGAACACTCGTCTTTTTTGTCCGACACAGAAAATTCAATGTCCGACGACAAAGGCTGGTCTTTTGGAGCTTCAACATAGCCTTCTCGTTAGATTCGTGGCACAACAGCAATCCTTTGTGGCACCACAATTAGTGCCTAGTTAGTCGGGTCCCGCTGGGAATCTTTCGGGTCCTATCATCACGTAAAATGGTGGACTAGGGGGATTTGAACCCCCACCAAAGTGGCGATATCACCCGCAACTCCCTTTTTCTGTTTTGATCTGTGTTCGAACCTCTTCCGGGCTACCATGAGATTCTCTTAAGATTTTTCTAGCGTGCTTAAAGGGCTTCAAACATAGCGAAAAAGAAGGGATCAACCTGAAGCTGCCTCGGTCTCCAAGATTGCTTCCACAGTCCATCCAGCTGCGTTCTCGGTGACCTGCCGGCAAATTTCGAGTCCGCGTAGCTGCGTTTTCATAAACGCTTCCAGCGCCACAGGATCAAGGGAATCATAACTGCGACCAAACAGTTTGTCCTGAATATCACAGCACAGGTATCCTCCGTATTCGGCGACAAATCGATCACGCACGCGTTTCACCGCTTGGCGAAGTGTGAAATACCACTCCCCAATTTGGGTCATGCCGGAATTTCCATAGTCAGCGCGAGTTCGACCGAAGCGTAAACCAAGGGCTGCGATAGCCCCACAGAGCGCACCGCAGCCACCTGCCATACTCGATAACCCGATCGTTGCCTTGAACACGTCGTCACTCACGGGCATGTTCAACGTCTCCGCTACCGCTAACAACGTTCCCTCTGCGCAAGCGTACTTTCCCATAGATTCTCGTCCCAATTGTCGTGCATGCGCAATCAGACGACTCGCCTCGGACATTGATTCATCACTCTCATGGTATTAGAGTAAAAGTTCGTAATTTAAGACTTCCCAATTATGTAGTCAGCTGACACGTGCGCCTTCAGAAAACGCAAATGACAGAGTACTGGGGTGTTGAGTTGGCGATGTTGAAGTGGACTGGGGGGGATTTGGACCCCCGACCTCCTGAGTGCAAGTCAGGCGTTCATACCAGACTTCTGCCAGAATTAGAATTGTGAGACTTTTCAATTATTACGTAATTTTGCTGTGTGATTAAGCCACTGTTACCTCTTTTTTGGCTAGACCTTCGACCATGAGCGGAATTATTTTACTAGCTTTAAGTATTTCAATAAAGAGAGGTTTTCCCTTCTCGTCGAAGTGAATGATAATGTCCCCTATCTCCTCTGCATGCGAAAGCTTGCCTTTCTCTTTAAGCACAACAGTGAGAACATCAGCGTCGTCGTCATACTTGATTTTATATGCCATAGCGCTCACGCTTAACAGGATAGAAGGTTATAACAACTAAATAGTCTTTCCTCTTTTCGTAAACCACTCTCAAGGCGTATTTTGAATCTATGATTTTAAGCCCAAAATACTGGTTACCCCTTTTGTCAAGATGCTCTGGATTGAGAACCGTTTCAATGACGAGTTCTTTGTTAGTCTCGAACCCATAGTGTTTAACGACCTCAAATTTCTCCAAAGCATGCTTAGTGAATTTGACCCTTAAAACGCCAGCCAAAGATTTCTTTCCCCGAACTTTCTATAGAAATACACGACTGATAAAACTTTCAATTTAGAAATGTGGACTGGGGGATTTGAACCCCTACCACAGTGGCGATATCTCCCGCAAGTCTCCTTATTTTTCTATAGGTGTTCGAGAAAGGCTACATCAGTTTTGGCAGGTCATTTTGGAGTTGTTTCCAGCTTTCGACGACTCTCGTAGCGCCTTTATCGATGTATTGTTGTGATAAGTATTTTGTACGCAGCAACCCTATTCTGTCTGGAACGCCAAATTGCTTGTAGATGGGAAAGTAACCAGGATAGTCGTCAACAACTCTAACAATGTTGTGTTCTTTGAACATCGCGGAAAATAGCTTGGACTTTGCGTCAACAAGCGTTGGTCCAGAAGGATTTATCCCACGTACACGTGCGAAGTCTTCCAGACTGAACATAACCAATTGAGTGTTGCTTGTGGGGAAGTCAAATTTCTTGAGTTCGCCTAACGTCAAGTCGCGCGTGGTTTCCGGTCTTCCTGTAAGATAAATCAGTCTACAGTGATTAGTCCACGTTTGGAGAACCTCAACACTGAACGGAATAGGTTCATGTAGCTTAAACAGCTCAATTCCGATTTCTTCCAAGCAGAGTGAAATATCCCAAAAACGCTTCTGAAGTTCACTTATCCTAGTCTTCTGTTCTGGCGAGGCAAACTTCATAAAAATCTGCTCTAAACCAAGAGTCTCTACAGCGTCCAAGGGAATCTCGCACTCCAAAACCTCACGCCAAACACCTTGCATGCTACGATCAGTGCTTATTAGCGTATCATCAACGTCAACAACAACACTAATCACTGCATAGTCCTCATTCACCCTATTGAGTATACGCGATAATAGGTTTTGGGATTTTAAGATTGGTTAGACAGCGAAAACGTTACAGAGGCATCGCCTACGAGAATGGGTAAAGCTCTTCAGGAAGCGAAAATGACCCCCACAAAATTCTGTTAGGGTATGGGGTTCGCTGTAGACGGGCGGGGTGGGATTTGAACCCCCAACAACATGGCGAAATCTCCCGTATTCCCGCTTAACATAGATATCTCCAAGAGTGACGTGGTCAAAATCGTTCATAAAGAATATTTCAAAAGCGTAGAACAGAAAGGTCCTAAAATCAACTGGTCATGGCTCAGATATCTGAGACTACTTCTTTCTGCAAACGAATAGAATTACTCTTCCTTCTTCCCTGAGGTTCTCTTCAAGTATGTCAAAGCATTCAGAGAGAGCAGATTTCATCTTTGCTACTGAGTAAATTCTCTCTTTGAATTTGTATTCGTTTAGTTGATAAAGTCCATTAGGGAGTTTTTCAAAGATTCTGCAATCCCACGTAAGCGTATCGTCCTTTATTACCGCTCTGTCAAAGTAGTATCCTAGAGGGAACTCCCTAAGCGACGAAAGCTGACCTAGGAAGAAATTGTGCTTATACTCTCGAAGCGTGTCTCTAAGCATTTTCGGAGTGAACACGTCAAAGATGAACAGCCCATGGCTGTTGAGATGCTCATCCACTGCTTTGAATGTTGATTTCCACTGGTCGAAGTCTTTCAGAAAGTTGACGGCATCGTCTGCAGAGAATATGATGTCGAATTTCTCACCAAGTTTGAAGTTGTGCATGCTAGAAACAAAGAACCTTCCATGAGGGATTCTCTTCTTGCAGAACTCAATGTAGTCACGTTCAATGTCCAAACCATAGATAGCATATTTCTTTGGAAGATTGACCAAAACCTCTCCAGGTCCGCATCCTATCTCAAGAATCTTCTTTGCACGCTTGTAGTATTCATTCACAGGCTTCAGGACGTAGCGTGCTCTCTCTCTTCCTCCTTTGTTACTTGTCTTCAACGACTCCCAGAAATAGATGAATGGCTTTGAAGTCTTGCTTCTGTGCTCGTAGTTACCCATGCTGAAACTTCCAACTAGCCTACGGTTGTATTTAACGTTTCTTTCGATTCAGCTATAGCTTTTCCGCAAAATCAAAAGTTGCCATCATTGCCGTCGTTTTGGTTGGTTGGATAAAAATGACTGAGGTTTGTTAGTAGGTGGACTGGGGGGGATTTGAACCCCCGACCTCCTGAGTGCAAGTCAGGCGTTCATACCAAACTGAACTACCAGCCCTCTTAGGTTTTTATCATTACAGCCTATCTTAATTCTATTCGTTTCTCCGCTTAATAGATGATTTCTCTTTAGATTATTAATGCAACTTGAAACAAAACAATTGCTCTCGATAAAAGTTGTTCTAGTTCACTCAATAGTTTCTTTCGATAGCAGTATGAACAATAGCCATATTCCTCTTCAGTCATTGTTCTCCTCTCCTAAACTTGGATATCAAGTCTGGTGTCGAGAATTTTTGTTTGGTTAGGCTTCGTCGATGAATCTATTCGCCGTTGGAATTTCTAGCGGTAGTCCCCGTCTCTTCCTTATTTCTTGAATCACAGTCAAGGCTATGTTTTCTGGTGTTTTCTCCCAGTGGTCGAAGGTTGACTGCCAAAATGCGTGACCCGATGTTGTTGACCTCATTTCAGCTGCTAAACCGAAAGTTTCCGAGACTGGAATGAATCCAGAAATCATTGTTAGTGGACCCTTTTGTTCAGACGACAAGATTCTGCCTCGCTTGCGCGTCATGATGCTGCTCACGCCTCCAACGTATTGAGATGGAACCGAAACCCCAATCTTGTAAATCGGCTCCAAGACCACAGGCTTGGCTGTGAGAAACGAACCGAACATGGCTCTTCTGGTGGCAGGCATGATTTGGGCTGGTCCTCGGTGAACCGGGTCTTCGTGTAGTTGAGCGTCTAACAATTTGACTTTGACGCCTCGCATTGGTTCTTGGGCTAGGGGTCCGTTTTCACATCCCCATCTGAAACCCTCAATTATCATGTCTCTGGCTTCGCGCAGGAATTGTATACCCTTGGTCATGTCGACGAGCATATTTTTGTGGTCCTCAATCGTCCAAACGTTTCTCGCTTCGTCGATTGACCACCCAACTTCTCTATGCAGAATGGCAGCCATCTGCTTGCGGTTCATTTCCTCGGATATTTCACCCTTATCAATCAACTCGATAACTTTCTCTTCTAACGGTTCCACCTGAATCCAGAACTTGTTGTGCCTGTTTGGGCTCTTGCCCATCGCTAAAACGCCTTGCCCCGCAACGCTCTCTCGATAAACCACTATGGGTTTAGACGTGATTATCTCTAAGTCGCCCCCTGCATAGTCGCGAAGGAATTTAACGGCAATTTCCAAATGCAGCTCGCCCATCCCGCTGAGCAGATACTCGCCGGTTTCCTTGTTTATGGTACTCAGCAGGTTAGGGTCTTCAATGGCTAAGCGGTGCATGACGTCGACTAGGCGCGGCAAATCGCGTGGGTGTTTAGGCTCTAGGGCAACGGTTACTACGGGTTCAGAAACGTATTTGATGCGTTCAAGGGGCACCATCACACCTCTGTGTTCAAAATCAACAATAGTTTCACCGGCTCGGGCTAAGTCCAACCCCAGCAATGCGGCTATGTTTCCAGCGTCGATGCGGTCGACAACCTCTCTAAATTTGGCCATGTACATGGAAACCTGTTGAATTCCATAGTCCTTTTTTGCACCTACAAGATAGACATGATCGCCCTGTTTGACCTCACCCGAATAGAGTCGACCTGTCGCCACTATGCCCGCTTGTGGGTCGAGCTGTGCGCTAGTAATACAGATAACCGTGGGTCCCTTTGGATCACAGTTTACCATAGCTCTTCCTATTTCGGAGTCTATGTCTCCCTTCCAGATTTGTGGAATCCTGTACTTTTGAGCTTCCACAGGGTTTGGAAGATAGGTAACTGCCATGCTCAAGAGGGCTTCGTGCAGGGGAAGCTTTTTTTGAAGTTGTTGCCAGCGGTCTGTTCGATAAGCGTTGACGACGTCGCTGAACTTGATGTCCTTTTCTTGTGCGATGGGCAACGTGAAGCCCCACTTGTGGAGAGAGGAACCGAACGCAACCATTCCTTTTGTAGCATCAACCTTCCACCTGTCCTTGTATCCCTGTTCGCCGTACAACTCCACGAGGTTGTTGTAATCGTTGATTATTCTGACGAGTTTCTTCTGAATCTCGTCTGAGCTAAGCTTCAACTCTTTGATCAGTCGGTCAATCTTGTTGATGTACAAGACTGGTCTGACTCGTTCAGCCAATGCCTGCCGAGTTACGGTTTCGGTTTGAACCATGACCTCCTCAACGGCGTCTATGACCACGATGGCGCCGTCAATAGCTCGTAAAGCCCGTGTGACTTTGCCCGTGAAGTCTACATGCCCAGGCGTATCGATCAGGTTGACAATGTAAGACTCGCCCTTAACTTCGTGTAAGAGGGAGATGTTTGCCGTTTTGATCGTCATGCCTCGTTTCTGCTCTTCCTCAAGATAATCCAAGACTAAGGCTTCTCCAGCCAGTTTGGGAGACAACAGTCCGGCTCCGGCTAAAAGGGAGTCTGTTGTGGTTGTTTTGCCGTGGTCAATGTGGGCGATTATGCCTATGTCTCGAATGTTCTCTTTCTTACTCATCAGTCTGAGGATGTCGCCTACCTGTCGAAACCTCGGCATGACAGTATTCGCCCTTGAATTTTCGGGCTAGTATGCTAACGTATTAACTTTGCCTTTTTTCAGCTCTTTTCTCTGCCTTAAAACTCAGAAAAACATGTCCTGTTTCTTTGAAACCTAGTTTCCTATAAAGTTGGATTGCAGGCGCGTTGTCTTTTGATACGTAGAGAATGACTTCCCTGCCCAGTTTAAGGATCTTTTCAACCAGCGCTGAACACACTGCTGTTGCGTAGCCCTTTCCTCTAAGGTGTGGCGCTGTGTAAACGCCTCGTATTATAGCCAAATCCTCCAAAATCTCTGGAGCCGCTGCAAAAGATACCAGTCGCCCCTTCTCGTAAAGACCATAAGCCAATCCCTTCAACAGGTCAACAACTCTGCTAGGCTCTCGACCCAGAAAATTACTAACTTCTTCAGCGTTTTCTCTTCCCATCTCTTGAACGCCGTGCAGCTTAATTGGTATGAAACTCTCTTTGCTTACATTCATTGAAAGATAAGTTGTAACCTTGCCTCTCGACGTCGCGTCGGTTGGTTCAGTCGGCCTGTAGAACTTTTTCACCCAAGAAAGATGGGTTGATTCTATGTTAAAAATAGGCGTTGCCAAATATGTGTTTTTCAAAAGAGGAGCGACA
>Ga0315310_10001850_pt1 | contig 13332 bp, 13 predicted proteins | sample TDP5_MG_FD_203630 | JGI IMG/M metagenome (GOLD analysis project Ga0315310, IMG submission 203630) | Freshwater sediment microbial communities from Lake Towuti, South Sulawesi, Indonesia - TDP5 | ecosystem: Environmental > Aquatic > Freshwater > Lake > Sediment | place: Indonesia: South Sulawesi... | reverse complement strand
TGATGAGATGGTCTCCCTTGGCATGCAGATCGTCATACTTGGCACGGGCGAGAAGGAATACGAGGATATTGTGAAGAAGAAGGCCGGCACCCATGCAGGGCGCGTTGGGGTGAAGATCGCCTTTGACAACAAGCTGGCGCATTTGATCGAGGCGGGCGCAGATATGTTCCTTATGCCGTCGCGCTACGAGCCGTGCGGCCTGAACCAGATGATGAGCCTCATGTATGGGACAGTGCCCATAGTCAGGAAGACGGGCGGGTTGAGCGATACGATCCACGAATTCGATCCAAAGGCCAAAAAGGGCAATGGCTTTAACTTTGAGGAATACTCGCCATGGGCATTTATTTCTGCAGTGAAGAGGGCATTGGATGTCTATAAGAATACTCCATTGTGGAAGCAGCTCATGAAGAATGGGATGACAGAGGATCATTCCTGGACAAGCGCTGCCCAGGACTATGTGTCCCTCTACTCCAAGCTCCTGAAGAAGGGTAAGTAAATTTACAATAATTTCCCTCTCCTTGAAAAGGAGAGGGTAGGGTGAGGATTGTATTTCCCTCTCCCTGTTAGGGAGAGGGTTATTTTTTTATCTGCCTGTTAGGAAGAGGGTATGGTGAGGGTTTAAAAATAAATATCCTCTCCTTGAAAAGGAGAGGGTAGGGTGAGGATTTAAAAGAAATCGCTTAATATTATCTTTTTCTTGAAAGCCATTGGCGGGCGCTGAGGACACGATGTCCCATTCCTTTGCAGAATTTATATTTTTCCAAGGAGTGAGAAATATTCCTCACGGCTGATGCCGGAGCTCCTCAGATTGTTTTTGATAATGAAGACGGGGACTTCTTGCCAGTCAGGTATCACAATGGGTCGGGCAACTCCGGGTTTTGTATACACAAAATGATCTCCTTCAATCCTTACACACTTGAAGCCAGCTTTTTCAAAAACCCTCCTCAATTTGCCTGAGGGGATCGGCGTTATCCGGGACACTTATGAAAGGCTTATCAGTTCAGTTGCAACTACTTTGGGCGGAGTCCACTTACCTCTTTTGTCCTTTTTATAACGAGATTCTTCCAGGATGTCTTTAAGGGTACCCATCTTTTCAGCCTCTTCGAGGAACAATTTTACAGCAGTCTTAAGCATTTCTTTTGCATGTTTGACACTTGCGCCGCAGCTTGACAGATCGAGTTCTGGACAATATGCCACATAGGTCTTGTCCTCTTTGAAAACAATCATATCGAATTCAATAGAGATCATGTTTCTCCCTTTTATGCTTTTTCGTCATAAATCAGTATAAAATATCTGTCCCATAAAAACAAGGCTCATGGCATCACTGGATTTAACCTGCAATGAATGGGAACCATCCTCATAGTGGTAAAAAAATAGGTGACTTCACGCCCATCCGCATGCACAGGCTAAAAGGGCGCGAAAGCGTTTTCTGTGCCCTGGATGGTTTATGTGAACCCTCATTGTTAATATTATCTTTTTCTCGAAATCCATTGGCGGGCGCTGAGGACACGATGTCCCGCTTTTCGGTAGGCAAGGTCATGGACTCCGAAAGAGATCACATACACATTGTGGACCCGTGGCTCAATAAGATAACACACCCGGTAGGCAATATTGCGGCTTTTAAGGTCATACGCGTATACACCCTTTAGAGGCCCTTTCTTGGGGTTGCCCGAGGCATAAGGGTCCGCCTTTATGGCAGGAAATGCCTCGTCCAAAATGGCATTGAGAAGATCAGGATTGTCACGGTAAAGACGCTTGAAATCTTTTTCGGCGGGCCTATACAAAACAAGGTTGAAGGGTGTCATTTCCTGCGGCCATACTTCTTCCGAAATTCTCCTTCAGAAAAAAATTGTTCCTTTCCCAGGCGAATCTGGGCCAATCGTTCACGAAGCACTTCATCCTCTGGCCTTCCCTGGATGAGGAACTGGAGCCCCCGTTCCAGCGAGAGGCGGAGAACCTCAGATTCGCTCATCTCGAGGAGATGCGCCAATCCCTTCACCTGGTCTCTCTGATGTGCGTCCAAACGCACAGACACTGCAACCTTTCTCGCCATATTCTTCGCCCTGTATATGACAAATGTATGACATTTTAGGGATCCTGTCAATGCCCTGATATGGACTCTCTAACCCTCACCCCAATCCTCACCCCAACCCTCTCCTTTTCAAGGAGAGGGAAATAAGACCCTCACCCTCACCCTCTCCCTTTCAAGGAGAGGGAAAATAAATTTAGGGAAAATAGGGTTATTGAGAGAGGGGGACGACCTTTAGATAGGTTATCTTACTCTTCTCGTTAACCGTGAATGTGGCTGTGCCGCTGGATGCAGGGGTTTGAGAGCCGGCTGCATACATGTAAAAATTCACGGCAACAATGTTTTCTGTGCTTGCAGGCGCCGATACCACGAAAGTAAATCCCTTGCTCAAATCCTGTAAGGCGTCCACGATAAGCTCAGAGGTGGTGAACTTGAGCGGCAGCTTCAGGGTCCATTCCATAACAGCCTGTGGTAGGAAGAGGTCCAGGATCAGGCTGAAATCCCCGGACTTGGCCGCGTTGTTTACCCTCGTGAAGAAGGTCTGCGGGATGTCATTTAAAGCTATTGGCATCAGGTGCCCCTGAGCTTTCCGGCCTCTACAACGCGCTTGATGGCTATCATGTAAGCGGCAGTGCGGAGTGTGACCTTTTTCTCTTTGGCGAACTCGTAAACCGTCCGGTAGTTTCTCGTCATGTATTCTTCCAGTTTCTGTCTGTAAAACTTAACATCCCAGCTCATCTGCTGGATGTTCTGCGCCCACTCAAAATAAGAGCCAATCACTCCGCCGGCGTTTGCCAGGATGTCCGGGACAACGATAATGCCCTTGTCCTCAAGGATGGCATCGGCATTTTCAGAAGTGGGAGCATTGGCTGCTTCAGAGATCATTTTGGCTTTTACCTTGGAGGCATTATCCTTTGTGAGGACGTTTTCCAAAGCGGCAGGGATAAGAATGTCGCACTGCATCGTAAGGAGCTCCTCGTTTGTTATGTCCTCTGATTTCGGGTATCCCTTAAGGATTTTATTCTTTGCTGCGTATGGAATAAGCTTTGCGACCTCAAAACCCTTGGAGGAATATATCCCTCCCTTGGAGTTGCTCACAGCTATAATCTTTGCGCCGTAAGATGATAGGACCCTTGCGGCATGGGTGCCTGCGTTGCCGAATCCCTGTATGGCCACCTTGGCGCCGTTTATTTTTATTCCGTAATCCTTGCATGCCTCCCTGGTGCAAACGGCTGTGCCGAAACCTGTTGCCTCATCCCTGCCTGCGGCGCCGCCGAGGGCAATTGGTTTTCCGGTTACTACGGCCGGGCTAAAGCCGTGGTGGATGGAGTATTCGTCCATTATCCAGGCCATAACCTGGGCGTTGGTATAAACATCGGGTGCAGGGATATCAATGTAGGGGCCAATGATATCTGAGATCCGGGATGTGAATGTCCTGGTTATTCTCTCAAGCTCGGTCTGGCTAAGCTCCTTTGGGTTGCAGTTGATCCCTCCCTTTCCTCCTCCGAAGGGTATGTCGGCAAGGGATGTCTTCCAGGTCATGAGGGAGGCAAGACCACGGACTTCATCCAGGTCAACATCAGGATGATAGCGGATTCCGCCCTTATAGGGGCCACGGGCGCTGTTGTGCTGCACCCTGTATCCCATGTAAACCTTGAGGCTCCCGTCGTCCCTCCTGAGGGGAACCTGCACTTTTACTTCCCTGAAAGGGTTTTTGAGCAGCTGTTGTGTGGAATCATCAAGGCCAAGGTTTTTTGCTGCTTTGTCGAAAAGGCGGTTGACATTCTCAATCAGGTTGAATTTTTCCATCTATTTCCACCTCCGTTTTTAGTCCATCAAGGTTACAATTTCCCTGGTTGCCTGTCAAGAAAAAAGACTAGGGTGTCATTACACTGTAGTTGTCCCATTTATGGGACTTTATGTATATTGCCTGATGAATCAGGCGACTACAAATACAATTTTCTAATGCCTGATAAATCAGGCAACTACAATAGGGAATCGGGCAACTACACATGGGCGGATCGCAATGACAAAGTTATTTTTTAGGGGAAGGAAGGGCTTTCCCATCCAGTTTTTCCACATTTTCGGACATCAATGCATCCCTCAGGTTTTTCATGGATAGGGAGAGGTATTTCCAGGAAACCTCATCTGATACAGCCTGGGCAATGTTTCCGACAATGCTCTTTAGAAAGGGGATGTCCGGGAAAACGGCGTCAATGTTGACCAGGGAAGAAAGGTAATACTCAACGAGATAGAAGTTCTGGAATCCCTCATAAACCGTCCAGCGCGCCTGCGTGTCTTTTACCTCGGCCAGCTCTGACATGTTGGATAGGATTTTAAGGATCTTCAGGATCTGTTCATCGTCAATTCTGTAGCTTCCGTCCTCCTTCTTTTCCTCAAAATAGGGATGAGTCCTGAGTGTATCAATAAAAATCTCGGCAGGAGCGGCCCTCTGCGCAGACAAGGGCTTCATATTGGCAAGGTCTGCATTCATCTCTTCCTGAGTAGGCATGGTGTAATTGGCAATTCTTTCCTCCGGTTTCCTCAATATCTTCATTGGGACATTTACGGCCTTTGTGAATCCAAAGAATGACCCCTCTGGCTGGAAAAATCCGATGGCAGTATTGTCATTCTCATCGTCAAAAGCAATTGATGCATTATAGACTGCAAATGTCTGCTCGGCCCTCTCGATGGTGGCAATCCTTTCATAGCAGGGGATCGGTGGAACAAGGAGGCATGTATGCATCTGTGCTCCTTTGAATTGGGCGCTTCCCTTCCTGTATTCCCTTGCTACGACAATCTTCCCCTCGCTGAGGCTCGAAATTATCTTCTCCAGGTATCTTTCTTCTTTGATGTTGAAAATTTCTTTAAGGCGGGCCATAAGGGCGCTTTTCTCCTCCTGTGACACAGAGAAACTGAAACGCCCCTTGTCTGAATCGTAGAGTATCGCCTTGATGTTTTCCAGGCCCCCTATTGGGAATGATTTCTTCTTCTCTATCTCCTGCCTGAAGGCAGTCCTGCTTTCATGAAAGCCGGCATCTGCCTGGAACTGAACGAGCAAGAGGGAGACTAATAGTGGGACGGATCGGAGAACGGTCATCTCCTCAATATGATAGCACGATCTGCGGCGTGTGGATGCGGATCATGATTTCGGGGACATAAGTGATGATCAGGAGCGTGATGAGCATCAGGACAAGGTAGGGCAGCGTGGAAAGGAATACCCTCATCACGGGCTTCTTGAACCTGTAGGAGGCAAGGATGATGTTGATACCGACCGGAGGATGAATGTAGCCGATCTCCAGGTTGGTTACGAAGATGATCCCGAGGTGAACCGGGTCAATCCCAAAGTTTGTGGCAATGGGCACGATCAGAGGGACCACCACAACGATGGCCGAGAAGATGTCCATGAGGAAGCCGACAACAATCAGGAAAACATTGAGAAGTAGGAGGAATACATACTTGTTTGAGATAGTGGTCTGAAGGATATCCAGGGTCTGCAAGGGGACCTGCTGATCGATAAGATAGTTTGTGAGGCCCATGGCAACCCCCAGGATTATGATGACCCCTCCCTTTACCACAATGCTCTCGAGCATGACCTTGGGGAGTTTTTTAAGCGGGATGTCCTTGTAGATGAAGACCTCGACGATTGTCACATAGAATGCCGCAACAGCGGCAGCCTCGGCTGCCGTGAAAAATCCGCCGTAGATGCCGACGAAGATCACAATTGGAAGCGGGATCTCCCATGATGCTTCCTTGATTGCAGCCCATGCCTCTTTCCTTGAGAAGGGGACTTTCTTGACCTTCAATTTCATTCCCTTCCAGAAGGAATAGAGGACAACCATGAGGACCCTAACAATGCCCGGAACTATACCTGCAATAAAAAGCTCCTCAACATTGGTGTTTGACACGACGCCGTAGAGGATAAGGGGCAGGCTTGGTGGGAAGAGAAGTCCCAGGCTCCCGGAAGATGTGATGAGGCCGAGCGAGAACATCTCGGGGTATTTCTCCTTCATGAGCGCCGGAAGAAGGATTCCTCCCAGGGCGATGATCGTGATGCCTGAGGCGCCTGTCAGGGCAGTCATCACAGCGCAGGCGATGATGCAGACAATGGCAAGGCCGCCTGGCATCCATCCGATAAGGGCCTTGGACAGCCTGATGATGCGGTCCGCGCACTTGCTCTCTGCCATCACATAGCCGGCGTAGATGAACAGGGGGATGGCCACAAAGGCCGGTGTAGAGGTTAAGCGGTAGATCTCTCCCATCATTGCAGAGGTGTCCACATTGGCTATGAAGTGGAGAGAATAGAGGGTTGCCATTCCGATGACTACGAACAGGGGCACACCCCAGAAAGCAAGCAAAAGCAAAACTGTGCTTACAGCAAGGCCCATTTTTTACAAGCCTCCCCTTCCAAATCCCGACAGCCGCTTTTGATGCCGTGCTTTTACGTCCTTGCCCTTTCCAAAAAGCTTTCTTCCCCTGTCCACTGCTCCGATAAAGAAGCGAAGGGAAATCATGGCAAATGCAAAGGGGAGGATTAGCTGGAGCACCCAGATGGGAAGGTTGAGCGCCCTTATGGTTTCGCCAAGCTCGTATTCGTAGCGAACAAAGTCAAAAGCAGCCTCGGCCAGGAATATGCACACGACTGCGCCAATAATGTTGGCGATAAGGCCGGAGATGATCTTTCCTTTTTTAGGGAGCAGGCGAGTGAATACATCCACATCTATGTGCGCATCCTGGCGCGTTGCAAGGCTTGCGCCGAGGAAACCCACCCAGAGGACAAGCTGCCTGAGCAGGACATCTGCCCAGAGGAACCCTTGAGAAAACAGCGTCCTCATTATGATCTGCCCGAATGCCACGGCCACCATGATTGAGAGCGCAGTTATGGCCAGGTATTTCTCAATGCGGGCGATGGCGCGTTCAAATTGCCTTAGCAATTTCATATTGACAAAATCCTATCACAGAAGCGTCATTTTTCAATTGAAACCCAAGGGAAAAACAGCTGTCATTGCGATCCAAAAAACATTGTCATTGAGATCCGAAGAACGTTGTCATTGCGAGCCCGCCAAAGGCGGGCGTGGCAATCTATTATTGCTAATGAAATATGAGATTGCTTCGTCGTCCTCAAAAGACGGACTCCTTGCAATGATGTTGTTTTGGGTAGTCGCCCGATTTATCGGGCAATTTGATGTCCCATAAATGGGACAACTACAGTGTTCGTCGCTTCATTCCTCGCAATGACATTGGGAGGGCTACCCCTTGAATACCATACAAATGGGCATTATTATTTTATTCTGAAATGAAGAGATTCTTCTTATTGGCCATTCTCCTCGTCTCCATTGGCTGCACAACAAAGGTGTGTGATATAGGGGCCATTTCTGTTACTTCAAAAGATATCTCTTATAGGGCCAGGGTCTCAGAGGTGTATTATCCCGGGAGCGGCAAGGACTATGTGGGGCTTGCCCAGCTCCTAAAGGGGTATCTGTCCGAGGAAGTGCTGAAATCCCTTGGCCACAAGGTTGATAGCTCTGTGATTGAGGCCGAGGCCAAAAGGATCGATGAGAACACAAAGGCACCCGAGGTTTTGGCCAGGATCAAGGAAATCTATGGAAGGAACAGAAAGGCATATCTGAAAACATTTGTCAGGGTTGTTTATGCAGAAAGGGTGCTTTACAACGAGGTGTTTTTAAATTCCAAAGAGATCCACAAAGACCAATATCAGAAGGCACAAGGATTTCTAAAGGCAGTTCTTGGGTCGCCTGCATCATTTGAGAAGATCGCCAGGAAAAAGGGCCTGGATGTGAGGAGGCTCCGGTTGTCCAAAAGCGAGGGGATTATGCCGTTGGAAAGTCAGAAGACGAAATTGCCCCTCAGGGAGGCCTCGGGGTCAGGAGGGGAGATGGCAGCGCGGCTCCTGGGGCTGCTCACCGGAGTAAAGGAAGGAAAGGTTTATCCTCAAGTTATTGAGTGGCAGGAGGGATATCAGGTGATAAGGCTGCTCAAGAAAAAGGGAGACACGGCAGTCATTGAGTCAATGAGCGTCCCCAAGAGGGATTACGATGACTGGTTCTGGGAAAAGGCGAAGGCTGTTCCTGTGAAGATATATGATAAGGCACTGAGGGAAAAGCTTCTGAACGAGGTCAGCTGGGCCAAGCAGCTATCGTTGTAGTTGACAATGGCTTGTTTGATTTGATAAGTTACATTCGTAATCGCTGGGGGTGTCTTGCCCGCCTTAGGCGGGCGGACTGAGAGCTATACCCCTTGAACCTGATCAGGGTGATACCTGCGAAGGGAAGCGGTGAAATCAAGCCACTTTGGGTGTATAGCTCAAGTGGCTGTTTTTTTAGGTGGATTTGAAGAAAAGGGGGAATGGCATGAACAAGAAGGCGAAAAAGGGGATCTTCAGCTCTGTAGGTGAGAAAGATGTTACAAAGGCCATCGTTGGCGGATTCGCCAAGCAGTTTGAGGAATATGTAGAGAGCGATGTCATCATCATTGGGGCAGGGCCAAGCGGTCTTATGGCCGGACGTGAGCTTTCCAGGCGGGGCCTCAAGGTCCTCATCATTGAGAGGAACAATTATCTTGGGGGCGGCTTCTGGATCGGCGGGTATCTCATGAATAAGGTTACTCTCAGGGGGCCGGCCAATAAGATCCTGGATGAGCTCGGAGTTCCATACGAAGAGTTCATCAATGGCCTGTATGTAGCAGACGGCCCGCATGCCTGCTCCAAGCTCATTGCTGCGGCCTGTGATGCAGGGGTGAAGTTTGCCAACCTGAGTATCTTTGACGATGTTGTCCTTAGAGAGGGGAACAGGGTGGCAGGTGCTGTGATCAACTGGACGCCTGTGTCAGCCATGCCCAGGGAGATAACCTGCGTGGACCCGATTGCACTTGAGAGCAGGATTGTCATTGATGCCACTGGCCACGATGCATGCGTGGTGAAGAAGCTCGAGGAGCGGGGCCTTATCAAGGCCGTGGGCTTCGGAGCAATGTGGGTGGATCGTTCTGAAGACCTTGTGGTGGAGCACACCGGCGTTGCGCACCCGGGGCTTGTGGTGACCGGCATGGCCGTGGCTACGCTTTACGGGCTGCCGAGGATGGGACCGACATTCGGCGGCATGCTACTGTCAGGCAAGAAGGGAGCAGAGGCTGTGCTTAAAGCGATAGGTGCAAAGGTCTGAATAAAAGGTGGATGGAGATATACATCTACGATGGATCGAGAAGTTCTAATCTCAATGTCCCTGAGATTGCCCAGTATGCAAGGGAGCAGCTCAGGAAGGCTATTGTGGAGGTGAGGAGGGACATCGTGCAAAGGTCTCCTCAGAAGCTTCCAGAAGCAGCACGGGCATTTGCCCGAGCAAAGGTCCTTAATCCAATGAAGAAGATTGAGGACAGGGAGCCGCTTTTCGGCGAGGTCAGCTACGAGGAGAACCGTATGAGTGATGCGAAAAATATGACATTCGGGAACATCTACGACGGTTTCATCATCCAGGAGCATTTGAATAGCTTTATCCCGAAAGAGGAGCTGACCCTTCAAAACATCCATATTGTTTTAACAAACCAGCTTCTTGCCACGTTTGACGAGGGAGATTTGAGGTATCATATTAGGAGCGGGATCTTTGGTTTCCCAAGCGTTATTTCAATAACAGGCATTGTAGAGGGGCCTGCGAGACCGCGCGAGTTCTACATTTTAAAGCAGAGCATGGGAACGCGCTGGGATGGGGCTGCGATGGCCCAAGCAGCAGAGGAATTCAAGGACAGGATGGTGGATCACAGCGATCCAAGGCTGACAGAGGTGATGAAGGGATATGTGATGCAGGCTGTGTTCTATAATTTGACAGGTGCGCCGTTCTGCGAGGATGTCAATTGCCGCCTTTTCAATGCACACTGGCAGGAGGAGATGATCAAAGCACAAATCACAGGACCCTATGAGTTTTGTCCCGATCACGAAAAAGTGTTTCAGACATTAAGGACATCATTCCCCTCTCCCTGAAAGGGAGAGGGTAGGGTGAGGGTTTCACATGGTGAAGGGAGAACTTAATGATTCCTTTCCCCAGCGGGGAGAGGGTAAGGTGAGGGGAGAGTTGGATGAGGGGATGAAGGGAAAATGACCCAGATTGAAATTGCACGAAAAGGAAAAATCTCTCCTGAGATGAAAAGGGTTGCCCTAAAGGAAGGCTGCGACCCGGAAATCATCCGTGCAGGAATTGCCCAGGGAACAATTGTCCTCACCAAGAACAGCCATCGGCCAAAGGAGATAGAACCAGTGGCAATCGGTGCGCCGCTTCGCATCAAGGTGAATGCCAATATCGGCTCCTCAGGAGACAGGGCAAGTATAAAAGAGGAGCTTGAGAAGTTAAAAACATCAGTGGAGGCCGGCGCAGATACGGTCATGGACCTGAGCACCGGAGGGAATGCAGATGCCATCCGTAGGGCAATTATAAAATCATCCTCCATCCCTGTGGGAACAGTGCCTGTTTATCAGGCTGCCCTTGACTCAAGGGGCAAAGGCAAGAGCCTGGTTGAGCTCTCTCCGCAAGAGTTTTTCAAAGCCGTAGAGAAGCACCTAAAGGACGGAGTTGACTTTATCACGGTGCACTGCGGGCTCACGCAAGCCGGGCTTGAACGGCTCAGGAAACAGGGAAGGGAGATGGACATAGTGAGCAGGGGCGGGACGCTCATGATGGAATGGATGGATTACACAGGCAAGGAGAATCCCTATTTTGAAAGGTTTGATGACCTGCTCGGCCTTGCTAAAAAATACGATGCTGTCATTAGCCTCGGAGACGGGTTGAGGCCCGGCGCCCTGGCTGACGCTTCAGACCGGGCGCAGATCCATGAGCTTATCGTCCTTGGAGAGCTGGCCCAGAGGGCAAGAGAACAAGGGGTCCAGACCATGATAGAGGGCCCTGGCCATGTCCCCCTGGATCAGATCTCTGCAAATGTTTTGATGGAGAAAAAGCTCTGCAAGGGCGCGCCATTCTATGTGCTTGGCCCTCTCGTGACGGATGTTGCCCCTGGCTACGATCACATCACATCCGCGATTGGCGGTGCATTGGCAGGGATGGCCGGCGCTGATTTTCTATGCTATGTGACGCCCTCTGAGCACCTTCGCCTCCCGACCATTGAGGATGTCAGGGAAGGGGTCATGGCTTCGAGGATTGCAGCCCATGCCGCAGACATTGCCCGCGGAAACCCCAGGGCATGGGAATGGGATATGAAGCTTTCAAGGGCAAGGAAATCCCTGGACTGGGAAAGCCAGTATTCTTTGTCCATTGATCCAATGAAAGCCAGGAAACTTCGTGAAGCAAGCCTTCCCCGCGACAAGGATGTCTGCACCATGTGCGGTGAGTTCTGCGCCATCAAGAAGCAGCAGAAAAGAATAATGAGGGTCATGCCATGAGCCCAGATTCTTTTGACCTCTCAGGCCGGTATTCCATCTACATCAACGGGTTCCGTGACGAGGCATCCAGAGAAGCAGTGGCTGCATATCTTGCAACGGTAATGAGGGGAAAGAGCCTGGAGGAGCTTAAGGAGTCTCTGGAGAATATTCCTTTCCTTCTTATCCGTTCTGCCTCTGGAGTGATCATCCAAAAGCTCAAGGAACGGCTGGAAGAAAGAGGGGCCTCTCTTGAAATTGTTCCTATGTCTCAGCCGCCAGCAGTGGTATTGTCGCCTCCTGCAGAAGATAGTGCTCCTCAACCTGAAACTCCCCAGACCCCTGTTCCGGTTCCTGTCGCAAGCCCAATCCCTCAGGCAGAGCCAGTCAAAGAGCCGGCCGTTCAAGTTGAGGCCGTCGCAGCGCCACGGACTGAGACCATCCATTGGGAGGATCGAGAAGAGCAGGGATTCTTTAACTCGTTATGGGCGACATTCACAGAGGTAATGTTCTCGCCCTCTGAGTTCTATTCAAAGATGCCGCCAAAGGGCAAGGTCGGCTCTGCTCTCCTCTACGCAGTTTTATTGGGAATACTTGGGCTCATCCTTTCAGCGCCGACCTTCTTCCTTCTGCAGTTTCCCATTGCGAAGAGCCTTTCCCTTCCCACAGAAGACTTCTATGCGCTGCTCGTTGGGGGCTATACATTTGCAGTGTTCTTTTCACCGCTCATTATTGTCCTGATATATTTTGTGCTTGCTGCTGTGTATCACCTCAGCGTCCTTCTGGTTGGGGGGAGCGGAGGATTTGATGCCACGCTCAAGATCATTGCATATTCAGCCTCAACCAGCGTGTTCCAGGTTCTCCCCTATGTCGGCGGATTTGTCAGTGGGATATATTCTATTGTGCTCTGGGCAATCGGCTTTCAGAAGGTTCACAAACTATCGCCGTTGCGCGCAGGTTTTGCAGTACTCCTCCCAATTATCGTGGGCTTTATCTTATTTGTTTCAGTCATGGCCCTGGCAGTTATCTTTCTCGGCGCAGCCTTCCTCCAGGGCCTCTTCCAACACATTCAAATATAAATAATATCTTCTTCAAAACAATTCCCTCTCCTTGAAAAGGAGAGGGTAGGGTGAGGATGATAGAATTTCTTCTCCCTGAAAAGGAGAGGGCAGGGTGAGGGTGCTTATAGAGAGAAGGTAGATGAGAGGGATTTGAAGATTTTGCAAGTTCATAAGTGACCTGTCTCTTCATTGTGCTGGTGGTGCTGGCTATCCAATATTTTGGTTGATTATGTATCACAAATATGTAATAATGTATTATGCCGTGGGTGATCTGGCAGTATCAGACCGAACGAGGCGATAGGCCGGTTGAAATATTTAATGAATTGCTTCCAAAGAAGGAGCAGGCAAAGATTTACGCTGCGATCACTTTCTTGGCGGAAAAGGGCAACGAATTACGGGAACCGTTCTCAAAGAGTATGGGGGGTGGCATTTTTGAGCTCAGGGTGAAAAACCAGCGACTATTGTATTGTTATTAAGAGGGGAAAAGAATTGTACTCCTCCATGCATTTACAAAAAAGAGATGGAAAATCCCGGAGCGAGAGCTAATCCTTGCGCTTCAAAGGTTAAAAGAGATCCAAAGGAGGTAAGATTTATGAGGAAAATTGTCCCGTTTGGGGGAAGATTACAGGGGAAACTTAAAGATAAAGGATTTGCCAGGATGTATTACAACGAACTGAATAGGCTTCGACTGGCACACCAGATTATAGAGCTTCGGAAAAGAAGAGGGCTCTCTCAGGAAAAACTGGCTCAAAAAATTGGAACGACCCAGTCCGGTATCGCCAGAATGGAAGACTCTGATTATATGGGATACTCTCTTCCCTCTCTGTTGAAAATCGCTATAGCTCTGGATGCCGAGTTAAATATTC
>Ga0315310_10001849_pt1 | contig 13337 bp, 12 predicted proteins | sample TDP5_MG_FD_203630 | JGI IMG/M metagenome (GOLD analysis project Ga0315310, IMG submission 203630) | Freshwater sediment microbial communities from Lake Towuti, South Sulawesi, Indonesia - TDP5 | ecosystem: Environmental > Aquatic > Freshwater > Lake > Sediment | place: Indonesia: South Sulawesi... | reverse complement strand
CTAACCTGTCGACCTCATCTTTCAAGGTTGCTATAGGCCACTCCAAAAGTCGAGGCTTCAGCTTCTCCAAAATATGTTGAACTTTGTCCGCCCGAACCTTATCCGAAACGTACTTGAAGACCTCGTTGCATAGTGATGCCTTCTTCTCAATCCACTTTGAATCCTTACCTCTAGCGGCTTCTACAAGCCAATCCCTCAGCAAGTCAGCCTCTACACGAGCCAATCGTTCTAAATCTCGATTGGAAAAAGTGTGGACATGTCCACACTTTCTAAGTCTAGGATATATGGGGAGTATGTGGGCCACGGTTGAACGGGAGAATCCGAATAGTTGCCCCAGCCTTTGCTGAGTCATACCTTCGTGGTTGTAGCGTTCATAGTTTCTGTTGAGCAGGATGCTGAGTTTGAAGTAGTCTAGGTTGCCCCGATCCTTGTTTAGTATTACACGGTATCTGTCAGCTTCCAAGTCGTCCATTTCTCTTACTTCGCAGGGAACAGTGTCTAAGCCCAGTGTCATTGCAGCCCGCCACCTGTGCTCACCATTGACTATTTCATATGCGTCGTCTGAGTTGTTTGGCCGTACCAATATCGGGTTTGCCTCTAGAAACCCCGCGTTTTTCATGCTTTCAACGAGGCCTTGAAACTCTTGCTCTGTCATTCGGTTTGGGTTTAATTCGCTTGGTATTAGCTTGTTAACTGCGAGAAAAACTCCATTAGGGGTTGTGCTGGTCACACTGTTACGCCTCCTCGGGCACGTCTTCTATTCCCTTCACTGTTATCTGGAAGAGGCATTCTCCTTCAGGTAGCCAGCTGCTGTCGTGGAGACGGGCTATACGCCTGTTTTTCTGTGCTTCCCTGAGGTGGATTCTGGATTCAGCGTTATGCGCGATTATGTTTCCGCCTGTCGGAATCTTCTGTTTCACTGGGTCGAAGGTGTAGAGTGCTTGAGGATTGTCTACAACCTGGTTTGTCACCACGACCGCTAGGTTGAAGACTTTGGCAAGGTTTTGCAGTTCGCGGAGGACGACGTTTAGGTTCTGCTGTCTGGGCGGAAGCATCTCTCTCCCAATGTACTCGGCCCTGAACGGTGCGATTATGCTGTCGATCAGGATCAGCTTCACGTTTCTTTCTTTAATTTCGGTTTTTGACGCGTTTACACCCATAACAAAGTGGTCTGTGGTGTAGACTGGCATGTAGATAACTCTCTCGAGGATTTCTTGGCTGTTGTATCCTCTCGCCTCAGCTATCTGGCTTGCCCTTGTTCCGCTTGAGAAGGCTTCTTCGCTGTCAAAGTATATGGCTGTGAATCCCGGGTTTTTTCCCAGTGTCTCAACCATTAAGGTAAGTAGGCTCTCTGTTTTTCCCGAGCAATATGGCCCAGCGAACTCTGTTATCGACCTAGTTCTTACTCCTCCTCCTAGGAGTTTGTCCAGTTTGCTGCATCCTGTTGGAAAAACAATTTCTTGCTTTCTTTCTTCAGCGAGCTTGGACGCGGGTTTGAACCACCAGTTCAGTATTTTGTATGCTTCTTCTTTGACCTCTTGTATCTTCCGCGCTGAGACGCGTTTCAGGTTCTCCTTTAGAAACGTGGAGGCCGACATTGCTAATCCTTCAACCGTGAATATGCCGTTCTTTCGCAGCTGAGAAGCGATGTGTGGCGTGATGCTCTTCATGTCTTCAAACTCAACCATTCGACCACTCCCTGTCTGACTTTGCTATCTGGTTCCAGCAAGAACGACAGATTGGAAAAACACGGCCTTTGTGCGGGATGTATAGGGCGATGTCCACATTTAGACATGGCTCCTCTTTCCAAGGGTTACGGCACCTTTCAAGATTCATAGTCTCCTTGTCCTCCGTCGTAGTGATCCAGAAAGATTGGTGAGACGATCCATTGCAGCCGGTCTTTCTTCGATCCGCGTAGAAGTGTTAGGCATTTCTTGTCGCCCAGCATGTGAAGCGTCTCCATCACTGAGCTTTCGCTGTTTCCCCGTAGAGCTGCCATTAGAGGGGAGGTAACACGCAATCCCAGGCGGTGCACGGCTAGACAGAACCGCATGGTCTCAACAGTCTGCGTATATATCCATTTGATCCGCATCTTCTTCAAAGCGAAGTAGACCTGTTCAGTCGGTATGGTGGAGGCTTCACGCCTAACCAGTTCAAGCGTGTCTTCCACGGTTCGCCTCCGCACTTGCACCTGCATCAATGAGCCTCCTTCAAAACCTGCTTGACCTCTATGTCTCCGAAGAATCTCGCACAATTAGAACTCCTCCTCACTCAGCCTCTTCGATGCTTTCAGCTTCGCCTCTTGCAGGTCTCTTTCCAACACATTCTTGTAGAGGCTTGTGAGGCCTTGAACTACCGCGTCCCTGTTGCTAGTGACCAGCCCTCTTCTCTTGAGATCCAAGAGAAACTGCGCCGGCTCCCCTTCTATCTCGCAGTTTATCCTGACCTTAACCTTCTCACTCTCTTCTGTATGCTTCAAGGTCATAGCCTCCACTAATGCGGTGAAAAAACAGACCAAATTCATGGAAAAACCAGACCACCCCCCGAAAACGCCATATTTAAAGTTTTCGTTTCTCGTCTTGTTTCGGCTGAGAACGTTCGTCAAGATCTCTGACCCAGTAGCGGAACTTTTCATCATGAACTAAAAGCCCTCGAACCATCAGCCTCTTTAAGGCCGTGTCTACGGCATCCCTTGACAACCGTAATCCTCGCCTTATGCCAGTGAAAGTTTGAGGCTGATTGTAGATGAGGAAAAGGTAGACCAACTTCTCAGAGCGAGAGCGCAGCTCTCGCAACCGCTCCAGAAATTTTTCTGGGCAAAGCTGCGCCCTTATCTGACGGACGATTTCACTTGACAGCCATTCCACGAACTCGTCATAATTCGGCTCAGCGCCAGCCAAGATTAAAGCTTCCTAGAAACTAGAATGGTGATAGTTCAAGCAGGAAAAATGAACTGGGACTCATCTTTGAGATAGCCTTTTAAGTCCAACGTTCACTTCTAGAACTGGGGTCGTTTGCTGCTGGGCAGCTGTTCCCGGTCCAAAGCGTGGGACACTCCCGCAGCGGACGGCCCCGGTCACCCCAATGCCAATAGAGACTCCTTTGTTAGATCATGTGGATTCCCATACTGCTCTATGCCGAGTCCGATTCAGCGTTTCAAGCTCAATGAGTGTCTCAAGCTCTCTTTCGAACTTGAGCTCTTCAACATAGTCCTTCGGTTTCCTTCCAGTTCCGAGATGTGTCCCTTTGAATCCGAAAGTTCCGAGAACAGTCTCTGCTACGTCCAAGACCAGTTCGACATACTTTTCCCGGTCATAGTACCCGTGTTCGCCATCGAAGAGGGCGGCTGGAACCACTCTTCTAAAGGGGTTTCTATGCTCAGCGTTCACGTAGATAAAGTCGATATCCTCATCTCTCCTCAATCGTTTGCCCTTCTGTGCCATCTGGATCGCCGCTACAACATGGGGAAACAGGCTACGGTAAGTGTTGACTGGCTTCCTCAACGTCTTGCTGACAACCAGATCGTTTAGGGGAACATTGCCAGTCCGAACTAGGTCGCAGGTCTTAACAACATAGTCGAACGCCTTCTTGTATTGAACCTCCCATATGTTTTCTGCGGATTCTGCGTCGAAAAGGATCTCCATGAGTTTTGTTTCGAATTCTTTGAGGAAGGCGGGGTAGTCGTGACGGCGGAGTTCAATGCCTCTATAGTAAAGTTCGCCGTTAGTTAGCTTGCCGAAGTATCTGCGGGCAGCTTCCAAGTTTGGGTCAGCCTCCTGCGTCAGTAGGACTAGGAATTTGAAGTGGTGGTCCAACGCCATTGGAAGACCAGTTTCCCGAGAAATCTTTTCGGCTAGTGCTTCGAAGTCTCTTCTGGTTGCTCTTTTTTTCTTGACGAAGAGGCTGTCGCTGTCAGCATAAATTGTCTCGAAACCTTCTTCCAGGGCTATGTTTAGTGCCTTGACTAGGTTTTCTCTTGCCAGCCTGTTGATCTCTTCGTAGCAGGCGACGTTGTTGAAGCGGTTTGCGAAGCAGCCGCTGTAGCCGTAGATGCAGACGAGGATTCCCTTCAACGCGGTCTGCCTCTGTTCGCACCATAGCCACTCTCTGCTTTCCTTTGGAAACTTCTTTCGCAGGTGTTTGAAGTGCAGCCTCCTCTTCAGAACCGTCTCAGTCAGATGCGGCAAGAACCCTTCGCTTTCCTTTCTAATATTGTTCGGCGTTGCCGTCTCGTAGCTCACGTTGTACTTGATTATTATGTGGGGGAACATTGACTCAAAATCTAACGCTGAAACGTTATCGTGTAGTCCAACCTTTGGAGAGAGTATTAGGCCGCCTCGGTCGCTGAGGATTGTCTCCTTAGCCGTCTTTACGTATCTGAAGAAGCTGCCTGACTTCGGTATCAGTATACCTTTCTTGAGGGCTTCGTAGCATTGCCTGCTGTCTATTGTTCTTCCAGCAGGCCATTTCGCAGCTAAACCGGGTGGAGCCATCGTGAACCTTGAGCGTTCAACAACGCCTGCAATACCGATCCACAGAAAAGTGTGCAGGTCGAGGCATACTCGTCCCTTATGGCTGTAAGGCAGCAGCCTTTTCATCCTGGATATATTAACCTTCTCTCTGCCCAGCTGAAGGTTCAAACCCCTAATACGGGCTCTTTCGAGGAGGTAGGTTAGCATCTCTTCCACATCGGTTGCAACCAAGAAGTCTGGGTCTATAACTCTGACGTACTCAGCGAAGGCGATTAGCAGTTCTTTCTCTTCGCCCTTAAAGGTTCTAATTGGCTTAAGACTCTCACCGAAAACCTCTATCTGTGAAATCGGGTCTCTGTTCACGTCCGGAGATAGCTTCTGAGTTGAGATCTCAATGTCGAAGATTAGTGTTGTGAAGGGGGGCGGCTGAACCTCTGAGCTGTCATCAACGATTTCAAGAGAAACAAGATTATTACCGTGGCCGCATGAAACGGATACTTTGCTTGTAGGCGGAACACCTTTCTGGAAGAGGTACCATTGAACGTGGAGCAGGTCCAAGTTGTAATAGGCTTCTATGCCGTCAATCTTTGAGAGGTCGCTGAGAACCTTCTTGAAGTTCTGGACTGAATCAACGTAGATTTGCAAGACATCGGATCTTTCCATGTAAAGGGAAGTATGCTTTCTTTTCTCTTCGACGTGTGTTATGTTCGTGTGAGTACTGAGAATGGCGGCTAATTGCTCCATCTCTGACGGATCTTCTGGCTTTATATAGAAGCTAGGTGTGTACCTGTCTATTAGGCGGACGGCACTTCCGTCCTCTGCCTTTATCCATAGAACGGCCTTGTTTCCCTGAATGTAGACGTCGAGTAGCCATCCAGTCACGTGTTTCATCTCTTCTGTTCACATCTCAGCTTCAGCTAATCTGGTCTCTCAAGTCTGGCCTCGATCTTCTCCAGCTTGGAACGTATGACCCCTATCTGGTCGAAGACTTCCTCGATGAGCCTGCGGTTATCCACTACTGCTGTGAGCAGCATCACATCTAGGGCTGTTGGTACTCTTGCGTAGCTCATTGCGCCTTGCTCGCTGCTCCATGCGCGTATGAGGCTGTCGAAGGCGTCTCTGCGGCCGACGTCCATCAAAGCTTCACGGTAGGTTCTCTTCAGGTTGTCCATTTCCTCTTGGAGCATTGTCCGGAAGGGCGCAGTTACTCTTCCCAAGGAATCACCTCCTATCACTAACTTTAGGTCAGTCTTTCTTGGAGCTCGGTTTGGGTGTTTAACAAGGTATGCGGAGACAGGCCCTCTCCCCCTCTTCTTGAAGTAAACGATCACCGTGGCCTTGTGGCTCAGGTATTTTCCGCCCTCAATCCTGGATATTCCACGGTAGTTGTCTTTGCTGGCAGGTCGACATGTGGCGACGAAGGCTAGATTGTTCTCCGCGCAGATCCGCCATATCTGGAACGCTACCTTCTGGAGACGCATGATTCTTTCACCTCGATCCCTGTTTGGCGTTCCAGTATTGGTTGTGAAGAGCTTAGCTATGTTGTGGACTACGACTATTTTGATCTCCGGATCCTTTCTCAGGAGATCCCGTATCTCTGTGAAGACCTGTTCTTCCTGTTCTTCTGAGAAGCTGCAGATCGTGTAGATATCGTCCAAGGCCTTGACAGGTTCCATTTTGGCAGCATTAACCAGATAACATAATAGACGGGTGTCAAGCATAGTTCTTTCTTGGCGGTAGTTCCCGCAGTTACAGTAGACACATTTTCCTCCAAACCCAAACCTTTCCCGCGGAAGCAGACTGTTCACTAGGATCTGATGGACCAAGTGATCCACTCCGCTATCTCTGTCTCCGTAGAAGAGGTAGAACTGCCCCGGTTCTATGCCTCCCCCTAGAAGAGAGTCTAAATCGGCGTCTCCAGTAGTCATTCTTGGAATCGCTTGTCGACTGTTGAGGATTTCTAGGCCGTTCTTGAACTCGGTCATGAACGGTATACTCCTCCGATTGTTTTGGGGAAGAAGTAGAGTTTGCCTCCGGCTTGAACTATTGACCCCGTAGCCTTCAGCTTCCTTCCGAGCATCTTCCCTTTTATCTCGTTAAAGACTATTCTTTGGGCATCGACTTGAAGGTCTCCGAGGCCTATGGTCTCAACTCTCCATCCGTCAATCCTCAAATCTTTCACTACATCCCTTGCCAGTCTGAAGACCTTGTTTTGGAGCTTTCTCTTCTTGTACTCCACGAAGCTTTGTACTGAACTTTTCAGGTAGAGAGATTGTTCATCAAAGAAGACGCACGAAGGCGGGTAGGTGAGCTCCAAGTCCACGTTGTATGGTTTGACGACCAGCAGCGGCTTTTCCTCCGGGTTGACATCGATGTCATAGGTGTCCTTCCAGAACTGTGGAAGAGGAACGTCTAAAGCTGGAACGCTGAAGCTGCCAGCATCCTTGAACAGCACGTTGCTGATCGCTCCGACCGTCCCGTTCGGGGCTAGGATCACGTTCCTCTTCCACTTTAGGAGGGCTTTCCTCAAGCTTTCTGGTGAAGCGCCTCGGCTCCTCCTCCATTTCACATAGTCAAGCGCGCTTTCTCTGACCAAGCCTGTGGGGTAGAATCCGATTTTAACATAGTCTTGTGTCGGGTTTACTTCGAGTTCGAAGCCTAGGTAGAGTTTGGCCGTCTCCGTACCGTAGAGCGGGATCGGCTCTTCCATTAGGTAGATCCCGTGAAGTTTCGGCAGGTCGGTTCGGCTCCTTACCTCCAGATCAAAAGCCTTCTCCAGAAGCTTGGAGAAGACAGTCTTGTCTTCCTCGTTTGAGTAGTTCAGAGTTCTTTCTCTCTTATCCAGTATATGCTTCGAAACGATCCTAACGTTTTGTGGGCAATAGATCCTAGAGTTTTTCCTATCGGTCACAAGCAGTTTCTCGCATTCTCTAAAGAAAGAGGGGTCAACTACTGTTAGCTCGTTTATGGATAGTTTCTCTGGGGGCTTAACCTTGAAGAGTTCCATCTTGAAGCCGTTGTTCCCAACATTGTTTGGAACCTCAGCCAAGCAGAGGAGTTCCGAAACGGCTCTGCCCAGCAACTTACATGTCAAGTATTGAGAGAAGATTGCGTTGATGCTTCCTGTCTCATCGCTGAGTCTGCAACTGATTCTCGCGCTCCAATACCCGCCTTTCTCATGGCAATATCGGCAGGAACCTTCGTGTATCACCCTGTCACATTTCTCGCATCTTCTAACAAGTCCAGAGCTGCTGTAGATATTTGAGGCGGTTCCCTCGAGTGTCACCCTAAGGCTGCCTAGGGGACGGTGAATGCTGCCAATTTTGGGCTGCCAGAGATACTCTTGCGGCGGTTCTTCGGGAAGAATCTTGATCCTACTGTACTCGGTTAAGACTAGGAGGACGCTGTCGTCGTCGAACTTATGGACGTAGGCGTTCTCAAACTTGAATACGCTGTCTTTGAAGAACATTTGATAGGGTTTGTAGCAGACGAATGGAACCCTGAAGGTTGAGTCTTCAGCCACCCCATAAATGTAGGGTTTCCTGCCGAGCTGGTCTTCCTTCTCCCTCGACTTGATCAACGCGACCCTGACAATGGCATCTACGTATCTTCCTGGCGGCAATTCAGAAAGCTTAGCCGTAGGTGTACCCGCAAGAGGGTGTCCATAGGGTTCCTGTATGAGAAAACCAGCGGAGCTTTCAAGCGTCATAGGGAAACTCCTCCTGCTGGCCTTTTTCAGGCGCGTTCTCTATGCCCTTCTCAGTTATGAGGAAGCTTGTCTTCTCTTCAGGGAGGTATGGACTGTCTATGACTTTGGCTGTCCTAACGCCTTTGCTTCCCTTGTAAAGGTAGATCCTGTGCGTGCATGCATGTGCCATCACGTTGCCTCCAGCTGGCCGTTCGCCGATTCTGAACGAGGGGTCTGGGTTTGCCTGAACCTGGTTCGTGACTACTACCGCTACGTTGTAGGCTTCAGCAAGCCTCACGAGCTTGTGTAGGTACTGGTTGAGCATCTGTTGCCTCTCTGCAAGCGTTTCCCTTCCGATGTATTCTCCCCTGAAGTGGCTGATCATGCTGTCAACAACTACCAGCTTGACATTGTTCTCCTTGCACAAGGTGAACAGGCGATCTATCAGTAGACACTGGTGGCTACTGTTGTAGGCTCTTCCCACAAGAATGTTTTTGGCGACTACCGCTGCCTCTAAACTCATCTTGGAAGCGATCTCGTAGACGCGTTCAGGCATGAACGTTCCTTCTGTGTCTATGAATACTACGTTTCCCTCCAGTCCGCCTTTCTCGCGTGGTAGCTGCGCTGTGACCGAGAGTGTCATGCACAGCTGGGTCTTCCCTGAACCGTACTGTCCTATGAACTCTGTTAACGCTTGGCTCTCTACGCCGCCTCCGAGCAACGCGTCGACGTTGCTGCTTCCGGTGGTGCACCTCCCCATCGCCTTCCTCTTCTTGTAGAATTCGAGTGCTGTCTTGAAGTCCAACTGGATCATACTTCTTGCTGCTTCCTGGATCTCCAGTATCTTGTTGAACCCTATGTTTGTCTTCTCCATGATCTCTCGCGGCGGCGTAACCGCCAAAACCTCGATCGTCGTGTAGCCTGCGTTCCTGAGCTGCTCAGCTATCTGGGGTTCAACGCCCTTTAGAGCTGTCAAATCCTCTTCCAGCAACTTTTCCTTCACCTCTCTCTATCTCACAGTGTTTTTAACTCGTCCGGGACGAGTATTTAATTCGTGTGAAGGATTTGGGGGGAGGGGTCGCCGACGAAAAAATAACGTTGAACTGCTCCGCTTTTCGTTGAAGAAGCGAAAATTACGGATGGGAAAGCTGTCCATTGTTTAGACGGTCGGTGAGGACGCAATTTATACAAGGGCAACTGAAAGAAGTAGCTGTTTCGCGTGGTTTTTAGCTTAAACCAGCTTATCCTCTTTTTACGGACCCTAACACGGGCTTCTGCGCGGGGTCAGTTCCAAAAATAGTGGGAGATGGATGCTGAAAGCTTGAAAATGTTTACGTGTGGTTCATGCCCTTAGAATGTGTTCAAAGAAGGGTCTATGAGTTTCGAGAAGGCGTAATGTGCTGTGTGAACCTCAGCTTCTGGAAGAACTCAGCCACCTGTTTGACGACTTCGTCTTCCATTATGATCTTGTAGGTTCTGGGTTCATGCGGGAACTCTTTTACCCAGCCTAGGTCAACCAGTAACCCTATCTGCCTCTCTATCTCCCTGGACTCCAGGCCTGTGGGTTCCCTCAAACCGTACTTGGTGTGTTGGCGGTTTGGATGTTCGATCAGGTAGCGGAGTATCTTTATCCTTCCTGCGCTGCCCAGCCCGTTTTCAACTTGAGACCAGACTTCATGCCTCGTCTTTGGACTCATCCAATCCACGCTTCAGTTTCTCAACGATCATGTCCAGGAACCTTTCAAGGTCTTCTGTTGAGACGCCTGAGATTCCGAATTCTGTCAGCGATTTCATGTCAACTATGCCCGTGTAGATTAGGTCTTGGACGTACTCTTCTATCTCTTCGACTGGTTCTGCTTCTTGTTCTTCGCATATAACCTCGTACGCGGACCTTATGTTCCTTAGGCTGACGTAAGATGTCTTCTCTTTTCTCACGGCTCGGAGAAGCCCCCACAGAACAAGCCTCTCAGCGTCGTCCATGCACATTATGTCGGCTGTTGTGATTCCGGGGTAAGTTCCCCCGTGAACCTTTCTAACATCGTCCAGTCGAACCTTCCTGCGCCCTTCTTTCTCTGCCAGTAGGCCAGCGTACAGGAGCAGGTCTAATCCCACCCTCAGGTCCCCGTTTATCGGCGGCTTAGCTGTGACGTCGCTTATGTAAGTCAAGACTTCCTCGTCAACGGCGCCTGGCTTGAACGCCTCTTCCACCCTCAAGCCGAGTATGTCCTTGATCTCCTCACCCTCATACCTTGGGAACCTCACTATTATCCTTCCCAACGTCGACTTCTCGCTGTCCTCAAGCATCTTGTGGAAGCTTAGGTCTCTAGCTATGAAGATGACGCCTAGGATGCGGGACGGCTCGCCCAGGGTCAGCTCGTTAAGGCGGGTTAGGTCGTAGACAAGGTGCTCCTTGGATCTCTGGAGGAAGTAGCTGATCTCGTCAACCGTGATTATTAGGTGTTCGCCGCTGTCTTGGAGGCATTGGACCAGCCTGCAAAGCATCTCTTCTGGGCTCAAGCTGCGTGTAGAGGATCCGGGGGCAACTTTCTCCAGCATGCTCCTGTAGAAGGTGAAACGGCTTGCCCCCTCAAGCTTCCCGTTCAGGTAGACGTGTTTGAGGGTGACGTTCCTTTTTGCGGCTGCTTCCTCAACGTTCCCGCCGAACCTTAGAGCGGTGGAGGTCTTCCCTGTTCCAACAGGCCCTATGAGCTGGCAGACCTGCATGTAGCCGGCTGAAAAGTTTTCAAAGACATTTCTGTAAAGGGAGGCGAGGAAGTCCATCTGTTCCTCACGATGAGGAAGAAACCTTGGCACATAGCGGGGTGAGAGCTTCTCCTGGTCTTTGAAGATCAGCGATTGCAACATAATTTATCCTTTCAGTCTCTATTGTGCCGCTTCAACCCTTTCACACGACAGAAAACCTCGAGTATCTCTTCTAGGAGTTTAGAGTTGCCCCAGAAGGTGTAGGCGCAGTACCTTCTACCGTCAAATAGGTTAAATTCTCTCCTCATCCCCCTTACCCCTCATGTTAGTCTTCCGGCGCGTCTTCTATGCCCTTCTCCGTTATCTTGAACCTTGCTTTCTCTTCCGGCAGGCTGGGGCTGTCGATCACGGTTGCCAGCCTTGTCCCTTCTTTACCCTTCCGTAGGATCAGCCGGTGGGTGCAGGCGTGAGCCATTATGTTGCCTCCGGCAGGCTGGTTGGGATCGCCGAAGAACGAGGCAGGATTTGCTGAAACTTGATTGGTGACTACAACGGCTATGTTGTAGGCTTCAGCTAGGCGGACGATTTTGTGGAGATGCTGGTTCAACAGTTGCTGCCGCTCTGACAGATTCTCCCTCCCGAAGTATTCGCCTCTGAAGTGGCTGATCATGCTGTCGATGACTACAAGTTTGATGTTGCACTCCGGGCAGAGAGAGAACAGCCTGTCGACGAGCAGGCATTGGTGGCTGCTGTTGTAGGCTCTTGCGACGTAGATGTTTTTAGCCACGATGGCGGGGTCAAGACCCACCGCCTCGGCGATTTGGTATACGCGTTCTGGCATGAATGTGCCTTCTGTGTCGATGAAAGCGACGTTGCCTTCTAAGCCTCCTTTGTCGTGTGGGAGCTGCGCTGTGACAGAAAGCATTAGGCATATCTGCGTCTTACCAGTGCCGTACTCGCCTATGAGCTCGGTTAAGGCCTGAGTCTCGATGCCTCCGCCCAGTATACTGTTCAGGTTGCTGCTTTGAGTCGTGCACTTCTGCATTGTCTTCCTTTTTTCGTATACTTCTTGGGCTGTCTTAAATTCTGAGGTAATCATCTTTCTAGCGGCTTCTTGAATCTTCAGTATTGTGTTGAAGCCTATGTTGGTCTTCTCCATGATCTCGCGCGGCGGCGTAACCGCAATGGACTCGATGGTTGGATAGCCAGCTTCTTTGAGTTTCTCCGCCCATTTAGAGCCTACGCCTTCTATGGCTTCAAGATTCTCGTCCAACATTTATTTCATCAACCTTTCTATGCTGTAAGGTAGATTTGGCGTTCTTGACTGAACTCTGGGGAGAACTGGATTGAAGCCATCATACTCTCGTAGATCCTTCTCCAGTTCCAGTCTTTGCTCCAGTCGTTGTAGACTAGATGCTTCTCACTTCCGTCCGTTACGTAGACGCCTGTGCTGTAGACGTTGCCTCTCCTCCTCACGACGCGTTCAGCTCCTAAGGCTTCAGCAGCCTCGATAACGGCTTGTATGACAACCCTCTCCCTTTCGGGCTGTTTCACGTAACGAGAGGCAAGAACCAAAAACTCCATCTAGTCGTACCTCCACTCGACGTCGTCAGAGGCGATCTCCCTCCAGCATTCCCTGCAGATAGGGAGTCTTCGCGCGCCATAGTAGATGTATAGGGCGATGTCGGTGTTCCTGCATACGCCGTTCCAAGGGTTCATGCATACTTCCCTTTCAGGCTGTAAGAGATCGGGTAGTTCAGTTTCAGTCTTCGACATCCTCTGCTTTTTCACTCTACTTGCCTCTAACCGTCCTAGACCTCGTCGAAAAAGTTATTTAAGCCGTCTGTGAAGTCCTGGGGAGGGGGTCACCTCCTAATTTCTTTATGGTTGCCTCTTGAATGTGGTGTAATTGCTTTCTCTTCTATCTCCGGAAGGACAGGAGTGCCGTTTTCTTTGCCTTTAGAACTTCGTTAGCCAAGTATCTCTGTGACTTCGTTCACCCTTATGCATAAGGTTCCGTCCGACCTGTATAGTTTGGCTGAAGCCTTGAACCGTGCGTTCTTCTTTATCAGGCTTCTGGGGCCATTATATTCTTCCGGCGTCAACCGAGCCCTCCACTTCTCGTCTACTCTGACGACTGCTGAACCGTAATAGATCTTCTCGACCAGTATCTCGTAGGTTTTAACGCCTGCAGACTTAACAGCCGACGTAGCTGCGTATCTTCCGCGTACAGGCTCTGTTACCCAGCCTCCCTTCAGCATAAACCCTAATGCCGCCTTCAAGACTTGGGGTGAAGCGGCTTCTAGCTCCATGTCAGATGCGAGCTCATCCAAAGTTCCACCGGAGACCCCTCTCTCCAAAAGTCTCATGTACAGGATTCTTGAGGCGCGTGCAACCTTCTTTTTGAGGTCTTTTACCGTTTCTGTTTCAGTCTTAATGGTCTCAGGTTCGGCCTTAACGTGTACGGCTTCTTT
>Ga0315310_10001848_pt1 | contig 13338 bp, 25 predicted proteins | sample TDP5_MG_FD_203630 | JGI IMG/M metagenome (GOLD analysis project Ga0315310, IMG submission 203630) | Freshwater sediment microbial communities from Lake Towuti, South Sulawesi, Indonesia - TDP5 | ecosystem: Environmental > Aquatic > Freshwater > Lake > Sediment | place: Indonesia: South Sulawesi... | reverse complement strand
GTCAGCATGGGACAAAGCAATAGAGCAGTTCGGCGGCTCCACAGAAAAGGTTGTGGTAGAAGAGAAACTTCCCAAGCACGCCATAACAGAAAAAACCATCTGCCCCAAAACAAACCAGACTGTTGATCCGCAGTTGTGCAGTAAGTGTATAGACCAAGCGGCAGTCGGTTCAACAGCAGCCATCAAATACTTCGTTTGCATGGAACTAAAGCGAAAGAGAAAGCATCATCCCTAATTTTTTCTCTTGGGTGAAAACCATGCAAGAAATAATCGTCTACAAGGACTATGGCAGAATCATCCGTTGGCAGACAAGCGACGAAAACGGCGTCTTCCATGACCATGTGCGCTTAGACACCGGCGCAGACGAAGGACCCCGCCTGATGATTTATTCAACCATGTTCAGCATGGACAAAGTGCGAGTGTTAGACGGAGAAATCAAACGACAATTCCTAGAGCTCGAGGCCCAAATCAAAGCACTGCAAACTCAACGCAACCAACTAGTAGAGGCGAATTGGGACAAAATACCAGCGCTCACTTGGGAATGGATGAAGCAACATCAACAGCCAAGCATACTTGTTCCTGAGCTCTTTGAACACAAGAACCGAATCGTTGCTTTGAGGCGCGGAAGCAAAGTGATGGTTGACGGATCAACAGACGCGGTTCGATGGCGAATCGCAGGTCTAGTTGGAAGACTCAAGCGAAAAGGCAAAAAATGGGCTACAGTAGACTTCGACGGCCAACTACGCTACGTGCCATACACCGTGCTGTTGCCCTACGACTATAAAACATGGCTTGCAGAGAAGAGAAAAATTCCAGAGAGTAAGAGACTGAGAAAAATGAGCGACGACATCAGTTCTGCACTCGGCAAAATTATCTCCTAATTTTTTTCTTTTGGGTGAACTCAGTGCAGAAAAACCTACATGATTTTGCACATGACACAGCACATGGTATAGAACGTGGCATACCACAGCCCATACACTATTGCGTTAACTGTGTCTTAGGCCTCAACGATCCCGACGCCAACCGCTTCGAGACGAGAATGTTCAAGAAGAAAATCCGCGTTGTGTTGAAGCCTGTCGCCGGCGCCTGCAACATGCTAGTTTGCCCGCGTTGTGGCGCTCAGCACTTCACGAGCGACTTCTTTCGGGGTAGAAGTAAACACTATAAACGTTTATAAATAAACATCTATTCTTTTTATGTAAGGGTGTAACTTTGGCGCGAGAAGACGTGTTAAACATTGCCCGTTTAGTGCTTGCTTACTGTGACGGAGCCATCCACAGAGATGAAAGAGGCTACGACATTTTTGATGCGGTCACAGTCAGACAGATACTAAGCCCAGACATTTTCGGTGTTAGTGAATTGATGGACGAGGAAGTAGAGTATCTTCGCCTAAAATTGCTTCGATACAAAAAACAGATAGAGAAAATCGCACTTGAACATGGAGTTTCTCAAGAGAAAATTAGAGAAGAACTGGAAAAACTTGATACCCCTCTCGCGGAGTCGTCAGTCATCATTCGTGGCAAACCAAAGGGCGGTCAATACGGACGCATCAGTTTAAAATGGTTGACAGAAAGATTCGCTAAAAGCGGGGTAGTTCTGGACAAACTCAACATTGGCCAATGAAAAACTCTGGGCGTTCTTTCAAAAGCGAAAAGGAGGCAGAATCTACTACTGTCATTCAGAAGACAATGGACGAACTTGGTCTAAACCAAGAATCGTGGAGAGTTCCAAGAATGCTAGGTGAACTCTACAGGCCTCGTGGACTCGCGTTAGAGACGGCACAAGCAGTGCTCGAGGTCCAAGACCCCTACGCTTGCAACGTGGCCTACGGTTGCTCAAACGCGTGCCTATATTGCTATGTGCCCCGCTTTACACGTCGAAAACGTTGCAACGAGGCAGCGAGGTTGCCAAAGAAGCCACCAGCTGAACTTGTAAGACATCAACTTGAACATCAATGGCGCTTCCACTGGACATCAAAGCTAGGCGTCTTCTTGTGTTTCCTCACGGACCCATTCTTGCCTAGGATAAAAGAGAGCACAGAGAGACTCATTGAATACCTCATAGACCAAGGCGTGACTGTGGCGACACTTTCTAAACTTGACACTTCATACTTTTCTGTTAGACATGGAATGACGGTTATTTCACTTGACCGTGAATTTCAAGAGACGTGGGAACCAAACGCTCTACCAATAAATCGCCGCATTGCTGGTCTTGAATACTACAAAGGCATGAAAGAATTTGTTTGGGTTTCGATGGAGCCGTATCCTCCCTCAGCCATCTACAAGCAGGACCTCGAGGCCCTACTAGAGGAACTCAAGTTCGTAGACCTAATCGTGTTTGGGAAATGGAACTATGATAAGCGTGCCGGAACAGAGCAAGCGCGTATTGAATACGCAGAGAACGTCCAGGTCCTAACAGATTTCTGCAAAAGCAACAACATCCGGCTACACGTTAAGAGTGACACACTCAAATTCATAGCGAAAGGAGGTCTGTAGTGGCGACTGTTACTGAGAAGGAACTGCAAGCGTGCCTAGCCAAACTTAGGGATCTGCGACTTTGGTGTGTTATGAACAAGATTGACCCGTGGGCCTTCAGACAAATGCTGTTGATAGCGTTAGAGATGGATACGAAAGCCGCGTTGGAAAGAGGCGTTAAGACGATAGACCTTGACAAGTTTGACGCGTTTGTGAAGAAAGACATAAAATCATGGATGACAGAGAACCTCTAAGCCATGTTGCGAGGTGTGGCAGCCAGGTAGCCAACAAGGCTCATAACCTTGAAGTCGATGGTTCAAATCCATCCCTCGCAATCAACATTCTTATTTTTTGGGTGAGAATAAACCTTTAATAAATGGTTAATCATGAATCTTTAAGAGGGAGAAATACGTGCCGATTGAAGCAAAACGCGGATGTGGTTATCGCAAGGTCGACGCCATGTATCTCTGTGGCTCTGGAATGGCTGTGTGTAAACATTTTGGTCACAAACTAAAGCGACATGAGACGCGGGGTATCTCGCCAAAATTGTTGAAGCATATTCACAGGGTTGTTTACTGTTGTGAGAGAAAAGGGTGTGGTTTTAGAGAGCAACATGACACTGTTATTGGAGACTTTGACTTGACAGATGGAATAAACATGTGGGGTTCTGCCGGAGTATGTATGGGTTGCAAGAAACGTGAACAATGCATTTATGAGCCTTCAAAAGCAACAATAAATGGTTTAAGGCTAGGCGTTTTAGTTGGAGGATTCTGCTACCTTCACTGTCCTATTCACGCTTTCGAGATTAAAGATGAAGAAGCACATCGCTTATCTGAATGTGGTGATATGCTAACATGTTGAGAGTGGGGAAGGCTTTCTTGCTGAGACGCCGAACTCCTTTTTGGCTCCTGTCTCCGCCGAAGGATTCGGACGCCACATCGTCTCTGCCAAGAAGCCCCCAAAACCCAAAACAAAGGGTGAAAATAGAATGAGTTATACCTATGGAGTTGTTCATGCGACAGTTCACTGCGAAGATTGTGGTTGGGAGTCGTCGAGTTACAAAAATGCTCAAGCAACGGCAAAGATACATGCTAAGAGATACGGTCATAAGGTAATAGGTGAATTGGGAATTTCATTCAGCTATGATTATCGTGGTGAAGGGGTGAACAAGAATGAGCCATAGAAAAGACGGTCAAACAGGCGTTTACAAGGTTGGCAGAACCGAATGTGTCTACCCCTACTGCGATAAGAGAGGGCATGTTGACGAGTTTGCTTTCTGCCTTACCTGTGGTTCACACGTTTGTCCAGAACACATGGAAACACATGAAAAAAGCATCAGCCACGTTGTCAGTTGGAGTCTTAGCAAACGCTACAATTGGCGAGCAACCGTAGAATACTTAAACAAGAAAGTGGTAGTGAAGAACGGTGAAACTTTTAAGGCAAAGTGGAAAGTGACAGTGACAGAGGATGGAATCATCAACGAACCCGCGTTGTTCAAGAAAGTGAAAAATTGATGAGTCACGCATTCTATAAAACCACGCTGAGCGCGATTCTTAAATTCACCATGAAGGCTAGAGTTCAGAAAAAGCGCGTTTTCAATAAGACAACCCGATCTGTTTACAAAAGATACATGCGAAGCATCAAATTCTTAGAGGCTTTAGCTTCTGAAATAAAGAAAACCCATAAATAAACATTCATTCTTTTTTTCTATTTGGGTGTGCTATTTATGTCATACTTGAAGGGGGAAGGGGAAGACCGATTTACACGGTTAATCCTGATTGTTGCTGAAGGATGTGGCGGCTGCGCTGAAGCTGTTGAGAAGGCGAAGGGCGATGGGAGAATTGAAGTTTTAGACGCTAGAAAGGATAAGCGCGCCTTAGACATCATGCATGCGTTGGGCCTCGAGGCTGTGCCTGTAGTCGTAGCCCTCAACGAGAAGTTAGACAAGATTTGCGCGTTGACGAAAGACAAAAAAGAAAAATGCGTGCAATATAGCACAATAATTAAGGAAGAATAGCAATGAGTTTACCAAAAATCGACATCACAGATAAAGACCGAGAAAAACTGAAGGAACTATGCGACTTACAAGAAAAACACCTAGAGAAAATTCCTAAAACCATTAGAGACACAGAGTTTTCAACAGCTGTCGGCGTCGCACTCGAATGCAACATGGATATTTTAAGGGAAGTTGCTTGTAGAATCGGCTACGGCGGTTACTCACACGCATCATACATCGCTGAAAAACTTGCTTGCGTCGAGAAATGGCTAAAGGAAGCGGGGTTGTTATAATGGAAAAAGATAAAATTGGGAAGCCTAAACAGTTCACGGACGCTGAAGCAGAGGCTTTCACGCGATACCTAACTCGAACTCGGAAAGGCAGAGTCAACCGTTTAATTGATGACGTGTTCCATCCCTTCTACGATAAGAGCAAATGGTATGTTATAGCTGACGCCATCGCACATTCATTTGTTGAAAAAGACCCGTTGCTGAGCCTAGCAAAATTCTGTAAGTATTCACTCCGAGAATTGTTGAGGAAAAAGTAAAAAATGCCTCAGCCTTGGGAATGTAAGCTCTGTCCAAACTACTCTTTCTGTTCATCTTATCGCGGAGAAGAAAGCATGCTGAGAGAGCCTTGTCCATACGAGGTTCTCAACGGGAAAGTTGAAAAACCCACAGCGCCTTCTATTATTGTGGAGCGCCTAAAGTGACTCAAGATGGTAATGGCCACAAAATTGGTGACGTGTCCGAATCCTCTCTGTCGTTTTCGTTTTCCAGTTAACCTTAAGAAGCATCTTCAGCGTAGAGAACGATATTGTCCACGCTGTCAAACAGAGGTTAAGGTTCGAGCCAAGTTCAGGTTTCTACCAAATCCGAATTGGCCACAGCAGAAATTGAAGCAACAAGCCGACCGAGTTTGGAGTAAGGAAATGCGTAAACGTCCTGAAGAACGAACGCCAATGTTGCTGAAGGCTATTCCAGAAGGGCTTCTAGCTTTATCAATGGCTATTAGAAGGCGTGAGAAAGAGTTAGAAGAGGAGCAAAAACGATGACTAAGCGCTACATCTTAATTGTTGCAGAAGGTTGCGGGGGTTGCGAAGAAGCAAGGAAGCAGGTTGAAGGAGACAACCGAATAGAAGTGTTAGACGTGACGAAAAGCCTCTACGCGGCAGACATCATTAGGCAACTTGGAATCTACAAAGTGCCCCTCATAGTTGAGGTTGATGAAAAAACCGATAAGGTCTGCGCTTTGGATGATGCTTCAAAACCTGTTTGCGCTAAAGCAAGCACATTGGTGAAAGACAATGGCTGAGTTGCTGGTTATAATGTTTAAAGGTTGTGGCGACCCCTGTGCGGACATCATGCGACAAATTAACGAGCCTTCCATGCGCAAGTTTCTAAAGGAGTCTTTTGGCATAAACAAAGTTAGAGAGCTTGACGCAGAGTCAGATGATTTAGCAGGAAAAATATTGATAAGCACAGAGCAATACGAGATTCCAACGCTAGCAATAATAAAGGATGAAAAACCCAAAAAAGTCTGCATTTTCCGACACGACCCGTTAGAAATAGAACGTTGTGTAGAACTGAAAGAAAACATTCCGAAGTGAAAAGTTGTATCCTTACGTTCGAGAAAGAACACGTCAAGAGATCCTAAATCTAGTAAGGGAAGAACAGAAGAAAGCTCGGGAACGAGGCGACATTGAAAAACAGGTTGAACTCAACAAAATAACAAGTGTCATTGAAACAGGTGGCGGAATCCTCAAACGAGAAAATCCCTACGTCAACTTCACTCAGTCATGCATGTTAGCAGAAACACCGAGCAAACCGTTAACGTTAGGCGACGTTCAAACAAAAATGAAGGAATGCGCTGACAAGTGGAAGCATCTCTCAGAAGAAGAAAAAAAGAGGTTTAGCAAAGGCAGATTTGAAGTCGTTAACTTGCCTTAGCTAAAACTTGCATTTGGCACGGGCAGTTTTGAAGGCTGCTTGAACCTTGCCCAGAGTGCCTGGTTTTTTACCGCTCAACTCGGAAGCCATGCAACCAGTGATTTTCAACAGTTTCGGATCCTTCATGACGTTCTTCGTCTTCCTCGTCTGGCGGAGCCCAAGATGACCCCCGTCAAGGTCCTTTTTGACGTGCTTGACGACAATCATCATGCCCGAACCGATTACATCTACGCTACGTCTCGGCAATTTAAACACCTTACGTCATTCTGAAGGGAGAAAACCTATAAGAATATTTTGACTTATTAGGTCTAAGATGTCAACAAAAAAGTCTAAAAACTCGACCAAACGTGTAACGTCGTTTGACCCTAAAAACCTAGTGATAGAATCGGAGAGACTAAACTACGAGGGGATTGCAGACATTTTAAGGAGAGACTCACAAGTTTTCGTGGAAAACATGAATAAGAGACTTAACTATTATGCAAAGAAACGCTTAGAGAGTTTATTAACTGGCAAAAAGGTTGTTTCTTACCCTGCGAGATATGGAACGAAGATGGGTTATGCCTTCTACGTTAAAGATGAGGAGCAAAAATTAATAGAAGAAAAGACCTAACTAATTTGGTTGCCTTGACTACTCTTGAGGATGTCTGCCGAGAACTAGAATTAAACGAACAACAATGTCTAATTCTACAAAAATTTCTGCCAGATGTTTGTCCGCCATGTGAAGTTGAAACTAAGAAGAGGAAGCGAAGCCGTTGGCAAGAGTGCATAGCGAAGAGGCGGGCTGGAAAAGGCTTTGACCCGCAAGCCATAAAGGAACTTTCGACAGAATATAGAGAGGGGAAGTGTCCATAAATGTGTCTAGTCAATTTGAAAGTTTTGTTACCTAACGGAAATCCCGCGTCCTACGCTACAATGACTGTTTACGAAGTGCGTCGAGCTCTCTGGTGGGAATATGATGTTTGGGTTGCGTCTCGCACAGCCGACTTCAACGGAAACGTTTCAATAGACCTCGTATATGGCAAAAAGTATCATTTCGTTTTTAAACATTTGACGCGGAGAGCTGACCTTTGGAGAACATTAACCTACTGCCCATACTATGCCGGCGTGCAGTTTCCATATTAGGAGCCAAATAAGTGGTTGAAGCTCGCACAGTTGCGAAGGTGCTCGTGATAGGCGGAGTGTTGTCGGCTTTGGCAGGCACTATGCTGTTTTGGTCCATAACAGAAAAGGAGCGTGCAGTTGTTGGTCGTCGCATTCGATGAAAAACAAAAGTTGCAAACAGAACTGGAAGAAGAACTTGATGGTGTAAAGCGTTCTATGGGAGAAGAATTCAAGAAATGTATAATTGATGTTGAGTCCCTCCGAGGTATCCACGCTGCTGTTAAGATGGAGAAGGCGTTAGACACAACTCAGAAAAACGTGTTGTGGCAAGAAATTGTCGCCGCTTTAAACAGACGTAAATGTGTCAGCAGCGAACTCGCAGACGAATTAATCAAGGGAGAATGGCGAATTTGACAGAGTCAAGTGAAAGTGAACGTGAAAAACGGATTTTGGCTGCTTGCACATTGTTGCCTAAAGAGGATAAAGAGGTTTTATCGAAGGTTTTTGAGGCCCCATTAGACGGAACATGCGAGGAAGTCGCTAAAGCGTTGTCTAAACTGAAAATGCAGTTACACGCAACAAGCGTAATCGTTAAGTTAATGAACGACTCGTTGCCGGAGAGTTAATGGAGTATAGACCTGAAGTTTGGCGTGACCTTGAACGCCACAAATGTTTTCTATGCTATCAATGGTTTGACCCCAAAGAGGCAAGATACTGCGAGAAGTGTGGTTGGTTAAAGTGTCCAAAATGCAGAAGATGCGCATGTTTCTTAGCGCCTCAAGCCCGAAACGCTATAGAGGCTCTTTTCGAGACTTTCTGCAAGAATTGTCGATTCCGAGATGAGAAAAACAAATAGGCAGAAAACACTACTTCTAAATGGGAATGGTTATGGCTGATTCGCCTGAACCCGAAGTAGTGATTCCTCCTGGGTTGCGCAAGCGTTGGGAAGAATTCGGCGAGCTCTCACGTAAATGTTGGATGGAAGCCAAGAAGAAAGAAGTCTCGGCTGAAAAACAGTTTCCAGTGTTTTGGAGTTGCATGAAGGAGGGGGACCCAGCAGTTTCTAAAGCCGAAATAGAAGAGTGCATGCGTCTAGGACGCCCGTTAGCGCCTCATCCGATCTGCGTCATTGCGCACACCGTTAAAGGCGTATCTTCTTCAGAGGCAGTAACAAAATGTCTGGAAGAGGGCAGAGTGCATGGCATCTCTCTGCTGGCTTGCAGGGCTGCTAAGGCCGGAGAGATTTGAGCGTCTGCAACAAAGCAGAAGCGTATCTGAAGACACCCATCGGCTCTTTTGCCTTAACTAAGCCTGTTAGGCGTCCGCCTTTGGCGCCGAAACGTTTTCTAGTGCAGATCAGTTCAGAAAGGCTCAGAGAACTTGAAGCTAAGAAGTGTCCGATGAAAGAGGCAACGGTCAAGTGTGTTGAAACCAAGACTGGTGCGCGCTTCTGCCTAATATCTTATGATAGAACTGAGTTGGAAGCGATGGAGATGTGCCGACCTGTTTTTGAGTTTCGGCATATCATTGAGAAGAAGGAGCCGCCGACGATTCAAGAGTGTAGAGCTGTCGGCAAAAACGATTTTCTAGTTGTAGAGGAAAAGAGGGTTTAAACGCAGAGAGATGTTCTTAACGTTTCGAGAAGTCGCAGATGACCTCGTTCAGAATCCCGTATGCTGTCGATTAAGGCTTCAACAAACCGATTGGCGGGCACTGGCTCCTTTGGCAAAAGCAATTTTAATTCTTCTCCGAACAAGTCTTTAAGCACACGATAGTCTGCGTCAGCTTTCCTTTCATCAACGATTAATTCGCTTAACAAAGTGCAGAAGTCTTTTTCCTCTGGCAAACAATCACGCTCACGATAAACATTAATTTGTCTAAGCCTATAAATTTTAAACTATGTCAGCTGAAGAGGGTTGGCAACCGCTTCTGGTTATAGTTGCTCTTTGGTTAATTGTTTTCATAGTTGTGCCCTTTTGTTACTTATTGCTTAAGAGGAGAAAACGGAAATGAACTGGCTTGATTGGTTACTTGGGCTGTTACAATTTGTGCTAGGGTTCTTGTTTGGAGCCATCGTGACGGGGTTGTTCACTGTTTATGTGGTTGTGCCAGCAGTCATGCGCAACAAAGACATTCAAGAGTTGCTTAGGCTGTTTCGAGAGGGAAAGGACCATCTTAAAAAAATCTTAGAAAATCAACAGAAAAGTTAGGCTCAGTGTTCTGTTTTTTCTATCCATTTGATTTTGCGCAGGAATTCTTGAAGCGCAGGAGTCAACTTGATTCTAAGAGCGTAGCCCTCTGCGCGCGTAGCGAAACCATAGTTTAAGAGCAGGTTGATTATCATCCCAACTGTTCTATAGTTGAGCCTCGTTCTTTCCATTAACTTATAGGCAGTGCAGTATTTATCGGCGAGTAAGTCAAATATTGTGTCAAAGGTTTCCATGACTTCACCCGTCTTTTGAGATACATACCATTGTTTTTTTAAGCGTTGTGAATGAGTTTTCTATAGCTAGGTTCTAGAATGGAAAAAGCGAAGCGTTCTTCACTTTTTTCCGCGTCCTTCCCACAGGCAAGATAGGATATATCAACAAATCTTTCTTTTCAACGCAATCAGCACAGAAATAAGTGTGCCCTCGATTATCACTGCTTGTATAAACTTCTTCTCCCGCCCATAAAATTCGGCCGCACCCTCGGCACTCTGGGTTCTCTCCAAACGCCTCGATTGTGCGCCAGCGAAGCCTAACTTTCTTCATAGAATTAACATGTTTAACGCAAACTTGTCAAAGTTGTTCCTCGAAGGTCTATTTCGATAGACTATGGTCTAACGTCTAAAGAGGGAGTGCAGATGTAATCTTCTCGAACTTTTTGCGACACAGATTACCGACAGATAATCGGAAAACACAATATACAAGTTTATGTCAATCTCCGTTTGTGACGTCTCGAAGCCACTCTTTCAGGTCGAAGGGCTTGGGCTTCTCCTCTTTAGCCAAAGTTTTCCTCAAGAGAACAGTTGATTCCTTCAAGTCTTTAACGGCTCCTCCGATACCCTTCATAACTTCCAAGTGAAGCCTAATCTGTTCAGTTAACTCTTTGATGGCGTCTGTTTGTTCATGAACAGCGTGTAATTGAGGTCGAATCCATGAGGGCCAGCCTTCAACAGCCTCAATGTGTTCAGGGTGAGAGCCGTCTGCCTTCAATGTTAAGCCTAATGCATCCTTGTAGAAATCAATCTTAAAGGGCGTAACAGGTCCAACCCTAAAGGTTCGATGACGCTCAGCCGGAACAAGCAACCGCGACTTTAACTCTGCTTGTTCAAGCGATAAACCAGCCTTCAAAAAAGCGATAGTAACATGGCGCCGCAGAACCTCAAAACTCATGTCTTGACCAGCAAGAACACGAACTGTTCCACTCTTAGGAAACACTCTGACCGTAACAAACTCGTTGTGAAACTCTCGCATGTTGTTGCGGTTAGGCACAACATACCACTCGCCGACAGGTCTAGCCTGGTCTAGACGAGGCTTACGCTTCCCTGCGACCGCACCAATCACCAACAACGTAGGCATATCCAAAGGCTTCTCTAAACTCCACTCCACACGATGAGCAGCAAGAAGGGGTTTTGGGAGTCGCCCATAAATCTTAGTAGTCATCCAACGTTTGAGGCTGCTTTTTTCAACTGAGACCATGTTGCGGTATTTCTTGTAGTCAAGGTTTAAGATGCGGCAGACTTCTTTTGGGCTGGATTTTGGAAACTGCCAAAGAAACTTGCGAATACGTTCTGTGACTCTTAGTTCATCCTTACTAAGATTTTCATCGCTGGTTGGCAGTCTTCATCCGCCTCTGTGCACAAGGCAAAACTTTGCTGTCTGACTGCGCTTAAAACTTTTAATGTTCAATCATTTATATCTTTTGAAACAAAAAGTTAGACTGGTAGTTAAGCAGTTCCCGCTTTTTCTTTGATTTTTTGGCTTTCAGTTTTTATGCGTTCTAGTTCAGCCTTGTATTCAGGCGTCGCATATTTCATTTTCATGTCTAGACTCATTATTTGCCATTTTTCCCAGAGAAAGACTAAGGGGCTAAGGGTGACGTTGAGAACAGCCTTGTAAACTGGTTCGTAGCCTTTGGCAACTTCGGCGGCGATGGAGACTGCTTCTTTGTAGTAGGCAACAACATAGTTCTTGAAACTATTCCACTCCTCTGTCCCCAACGGATACGGAACACTTTGATAACCTCTCAAACTCATAGCTTCAACCTTCCCTCTAATAGAACGGTATGCCCAAGGTTATGCAGCAGTGGCAACACCAGCCTTTATGAAGGCATGGTTGACACCAGTAACCTGTTTTGCCCTCTTGATGGCAGACAGCGCATTTCACAAGTTGCCCATGAATGTCATACTGGTCAATTGTGTTCCAGTCGATTTTTCGGTTTAGAAACTTCAAGAGTATGTCAACGGTTAAGTCGGGGCGTTCCATAACGAACTTGAGAAGCGTGTCTAAGGCCACTTTATGTTCTTTTTTCTGAAGCAGTCGGCTTCACCTCCTCACGTTGTATCTCAAATTTGACTTTTGTTGGAAGCCTGTAGCCGCCTTTCTCAAGTTTGATTAAGCGTCCTTCTCTGGCTAAGTCTGTGAGTCTCGCGCTGAGTGTTGGGTCGCTTATGACCCAGCCGTTTTCGGTGAAGGCTTGCTTCAGCTCTGACCAAGTGAAACTGTCTTTTGGCTTGCCATCCGCATCTTTAGACAAGTCTTCTTTAGCGCAGTAGAGAATTTTGCCCTTATCTGTCGTTGTATTCATTTTAACGTGTTCTTCGCCGGCGTGGTGAATGTCAACGACTACTTGTTTATGTTCGAGATTAATGGTTTCTTGTGAAGAAACTGCGATTTTCTGTTGCGTTACCGCAGCAGAAACTTTCTGGTCAATCATTGCTTCAATCTGCTGAAGTATGTTACCGCCTTCTTTAGACAAGCGATCTAGCAGTTGTTGCATCTCTGGGGCTATTTCCTTTCTGAAGGCGTCTAATCGTTCTTCAATGTTTACGCTAGGCGCTGTGATGCCTAACGCTGAGAATCCTTCCTTAATCTTGCGGTAAGCCTCATTCTCCTTCGTTAAACCCTCGTTTCGGACTTTCAGCTCTTTCATTTCCAAGTCTTGTTTATCAAGGCGGTCTGCCAATTCTTTGTTCACTTTTCTCGCGTGCTCTACTTCACCACGCCATGCTGCACTCTGCTGTGCGATAGGACGCAGCGTTTTGAGTTCGTCTTCAAGAGCCTTGACATGCGTTTGTAGACGTCCTAACTCTTCGATTTCTCTCTTGGCCACGTCGGTTAGGAACAGCCTTTTAAGCATCGACTTGTAGCGGAGGGGTCTGCCACCATCATCAACAACTACCTGAAGTTGGAAAGTCTTATTGATTTTGTCAACCAAACTGGCGACAATGTCTTTAGAAGACACCATACGAGCAGCCAATTCTTCCCGCGTATGCCCCGACTCCCGCTCAATCCATGTCAACAGATCTCGAGCTTTATCGTCGAGTTGAAGCATCCTCGCCCTAACAATTGGATGCTCAAGAACATCTGTGATGGGCGCGGTTGGCTGCATGGCTTGAGAGCGACTTACCTTTTGAAATTCTAGTTGTAACTGTTCATACTTTGCCTTCCACTTGCGCTCAGCTCTCTCCTCAGCCGTCCGCTGCAAGACTTCAATTCTGCCTTTGTATTTGTTTTCAATTTCAGTTTTGATTTTGTTTTCAATTTCAGCTTGAGAAGCAAGAACAGGCTTAGCCTTCTCGATCACTTGAGACAGCGCTTTCTGAACGTTTGCA
>Ga0315310_10001847_pt1 | contig 13340 bp, 11 predicted proteins | sample TDP5_MG_FD_203630 | JGI IMG/M metagenome (GOLD analysis project Ga0315310, IMG submission 203630) | Freshwater sediment microbial communities from Lake Towuti, South Sulawesi, Indonesia - TDP5 | ecosystem: Environmental > Aquatic > Freshwater > Lake > Sediment | place: Indonesia: South Sulawesi... | reverse complement strand
ATGGCCAAGCGCTAGACCCTCCACCTTGACCAAATGAGCGAAGAGAGGTAAAATGTAGTTGAAAATAGTTAGAAGAAGGTGATCGCTATGCCTATCTACGAATATTACTGTGACGATTGTGAGTGTAAGTTCGATGTCTTGCGCTCTATGAGCCAGGCCGATGATCCCATAGCCTGTGTTCAGTGTGAGGGGATGAACACCCACCGTGCTCTCTCCCTCTTCGCCGCTGTGAGCAAGGGTGCGGGCGGAGAGACGCGCTCCGTAGCTGGCACTGGCAGCGGTTGCAGTGTCTGCGCAGCCACCACTTGCGCCACCTGCGGACACTGAGGATAGGAAATAATTGGGAACAATAGAGGAGGGGCGGCAACCCTTTCTCCCAGGGATGCCGCCCCGTTCCCTTGTCCCGAAAATCACGCGGTCAGCGGCAAATGCCCGGTGACCGTTTTCATTTTGTCAGACTCGGTAGATCAAGGTTTAAGCTCAAAGCGGACCACAGTCCGCGTTTAGGCCGCTGGGCGGCTCGACTGAGCTCGCCGAAGTCTGTGGTCCAAGCGGGAGCAGTTCGTAATCTACCGAGACTCGGTAGATCAAGGTTTGAGCTCAAAGCGGACCACAGTCCGCGTTTAGGCCGCTGGGCGGCTCGACTGAGCTCGCCGAAGTCTGTGGTCCAAGCGGGAGCAATTCGTGATCTACTGATTTGGTTCCCCGCGCCGGTTGTGGTATAATCAGCGGAATTGGGGATCTCCCAATTCGGCAACCCTGAGCGCATAGATAGGAGGATATGAAGCGAGTCAATTCCCTGACTAGAGCGATTCTCCAGCGAGTCGTGTCGAAAGCTGGTCTGGCAGTGGTGGCCATCCTGGCCGCCCTGGCCCTGGTCCTTTTCGGTCTGACGAGGGGCCTTCCGCCATCAGAGATACTGTCGCCCTCACCCACCCCTCCGAGCACGGCCGTCGTCCGTGCGACGCCTACGGCCACACAGACATCTACCCCCACCCACACACCGACGGCTACCCCATCGCCATCCCCCACGCCTACGCCTACCCCCACCCTTGACCTGAGCAGTTGCACCCTCCTGGGCTGTGGCTATGGTCCGGCCGACGCGGTTCCCACGGCCGCCATGGGCCCCAATCCTGCCATCCCACAAACTCCTCCCGCCCGGCGAGATTGCCAGATTTGTCATGGGGGTGAACCGGTGAAGAGCCCCCAGTTCCTCAGCCTGACCGACGTGGACAGGGCGACGATGCAACAGTTGTGGGATGCTGCCCGGTCGCAGCGGACCTATCAGATCGTGCCGGGCGTCGTCTACTTCGTCTACGACCGCGTGCACCACGTCGTGGTTGATTTACAGGAGCCGGGGATCGTCCTGCAAAACAAGGTCCCGCAGCGCGGCGAGCGGGGCACGTTATTCACCCCCTCGTGCTGTGTGGCTCCTGATGCTTTGGTCATCACCGACGCCGACTACCACGGACTGGACGGATCGAACAAGGCCGACGGTCGGGAATATTTCTTCCATCAGGGACGGGCGGCGCTGTTCGTGCGCGATGGCCGGTACGACATCGGGGTGATCCGCACAAAGGAGGAATACGAGCCGGTTACCACCTCGTGGGGGGGCGGGCCGATTTTCATCTGGGACGGGGCGTACAACTTTAACCCTTTCGACGAGTGGTTCCAGCCTCAGGTCCTGGAGTATTACCGCACCAGCCCTTGGGCCAAGATGACGGCGGCGGTCTCGGAGGACCGCAAGTACCTGGTGCTGTCCGTTTCTTATGGCCTGACGCTGGAGGAGCACGCTGAAAACATCATCGCCCTGGGCTGGCTGTGGGGTATCAAAATAGACCGGGCCTTGCGCTTTGACGGGGCCGAGAGCGCCTACCTGGGCCTGCGCCTTGGGCCCCACCTCGTCAGCGTGCTCGACATCCCGGAACCAAAGATCGTCAACTGCCTGGTGATACGGCGGCGGGGGGACTAATGGAAAGGCGGCTTCATAGCCGCTTTTTTGTTGGGTAGAGGTGGATTTCGAGGTGAGCTTGAAAGACCTCCGCTCTCTAGTCTCTCTGGACCCCGAGTTGGCCGAGAAACTGGCAGCAGAGGCCCGCAAACGGGGCCTGTCTACGGAAACCCTCATCAACTTGTGGCTGAGCGAAAAGCTGAGGAATGTCGGAGGGCAGAGGAGATAGCCCGGCGGATAGCCAATCGCTCATATTGGAATAGCGTGCGCCAATACCGTGCTAGGGACGCGTCACTGTGCACGGTATTCCATATGAGCGTTTCCTATAATCCGCTCGCTATCCAGAAAGCTATCCGGCACTCTGATTTCCTCCTGGGGCGCATATAGAAGTTGGGGGAGTGTTCAGAAAGAGCCAGATCCAGCGCCGGCCGAGTGGGAGCGAAGCGACGTATCGAGGCCAAGCGGGTTGTCTATAGAGCCGCTCGCTTGGTTTCGATACGCTTTGTTACTTAACCAGCGCCCGTCCTGAGCGCAGTCGAAGGGCTCGCTCCTCCAAGATTTGAATACGCCCTTCTTCCTGGTGTGTCTGTCAGCCAACTCGACGGACAAAAGAGGTTGGATTCAGAAGGAAATCAAACAGGTTCTGGATATTTGACAGGAAATGTTGGATAGTGATGTGGGTAAAGTCAAGTATTAGGTCTTGTTGACAATCCCGTAGAAATGGTTTAGAATAGGTATAGACCTCACCGCTGTCAAGCTTGTAAGGGTGAGGAGACATCCGATCGCTTTCGGGTCGCCTAGCCGACAAGAGCAAGAGGCGGGGGAATCCTTGCATTTAAAAAGAAGAACGATATAATAAGTGCAATGGGAGTGTTTGGTAACTCATAGACGACGGCGGTAGTGGATTGCCAGGACTATGACCTGAACACCGTAGCGTTTAAGCCCGTGCTCCAAGTCCAATCTAACTCGAACGCCGGAGCGACTGGGCATCGGAATTTCATTGCAGAGAGCCACTTCCTGGGTCCATGAGGGGTGGCTCCAGCTTTTGTTGTAAAAGTCGTGACCCATTTAAGGAATAGTGCCGTGACTGGTAAAGCTATCAAAGGCAAGGACGAAGTAGTTGACAAGATTGAAGAGGGTTCGCCGGGGGCGAGCAAGGGGCGACTGGCTCCGGGCATGGAAAACGCCCTGGACGGGCAAACCCTGGGCCAATATCAGCTCATGGAACGGCTCGGTCGAGGTGGGATGGCTACGGTCTACAAAGCCTATCAGCCCTCATTGGATCGCTACGTGGCGGTTAAGGTGCTGTCCACCTTCCTAGCCCAAGACCCCGATTTCACCGCACGCTTCCAGCGCGAGGCGCGGGCCATCGCCAAGTTGAACCATCCCAATATCCTGCCTGTCTATGACTATGGCCAGGAGGGGGAACTGATTTATATTGTGATGCGCTATGTGGAAGGTGGTACCCTCCAGGATATGCTGGGACAATCGCTGGATTTGGACACGACTGTGGAGATCATTGCGCAGGTGGGGGGGGCGTTGGATTACGCCCATCAGCGGGGCCTGGTGCACCGGGATGTAAAGCCCAGCAATGTCCTGATGGCCGAGGGGAACTGGGCTCTCTTGGGCGATTTTGGGTTGGTCAGGATGATAGGGGCCGGCACGCGGATCACCAAAACAGGAGTGGCAATGGGCACACCCACCTACATAGCACCGGAGCAGGTCCGGGACAGGGACGTTGATGGGCGGAGCGACATTTACTCCTTGGGTGTTGTCCTGTTCGAGATGCTGACTGGCCAGGTGCCTTTCGAGGGGGACACGTCTCTGGTCGTGCTGTTCAAGCATCTGATGATTCCCCCGCCTCCGCCGAGAGAGATCAATCCTAATATCCCAGAGCCTGTGGAGCGGGTGGTGCTGAAAGCCTTGGCCAAGGACCCCGTTGACCGTTTCCAGCAGGTGGGGGCGATGGTGACGGCCCTGCAAAAAGCGGTGGCCGGAGGACCTGTTGTGACGGCTGCTATCTCCGTTGCAGATGAGAGGAGACGACAAGAGGGGAAATTGGCCGCTCTGTACGCTGAAGCAATGGGCTTTCTGGAAGCCGAGGAGTGGCAGAAAGCCCTAGAAAAGTGGGTCGAGGTGCAGGCCATTGATCCCGACTATCCCGACCCCCAAAAGGTGGTGGCCACAGCGAAGAAAGGGCTGGCCATGCTGGAGGCAGCCGTAGCGCCGGTCGAGCTGGTGCCCCCCGTGAAGGAGGAAACGGTTCCCATCTGGCGGAGGATGCCTGTGTGGGTCTGGGCTGCTATTGGCGGAGCAATCTTGGTGGTGACAGTGGGAGCAGGTGCGATTTTCCTGTCCAGCCGAGGCGGTGTCCTGAGCTTGTCGAAGGGAGGGACGCTCGCGCCCGCATCCACGGTGGCGCGAGCCACAACCCCGGCTATGACCGTAGCTCCCCAGCCTATATCGCCAGCGGCTGGCTCTGCGTTACCTGCAGTCGTCTCCCCGACGAGCACTCCCGTGCTGGCGACGCCAACGCCTCTGCCGCCTACGGCGACGCCTGTGCCTCCCACAGCTGGCCCCACACTGACAGCGACAGAGATGCCTACTCAAACGCCTGCGCCACCCACGGCTACGGCCACCCATACGCTGACACCTCCTACGCTGACTCTGGTCCCTGCTGCTGTTCCACAACCGACTGGCTCCATTGCTCTTACTATTTACCTGCGGGACACCCGTACAGAGACGAGGTTTACGGCACTGAGAGGCGATCAGCCCAATGAGGGAATGATATACGAGGAAGGAAACTTTGTTTACGGCGAGGCAGCCGTGCAAATTGGCGACACAGTCTACCATTTTGACAAACCGGAGGTTGGACCGGGCGAGCCGGAGCAGTTGCCCGACCTCTGGCGGGTGGAATTCGAGTTTGCAAAGGAATTGATAGCACACACCGGAAACCAGGCTGGCTTCGATCCTAAGAAAGCCCAGTTCTGGGTGGGTACCCTTGACAGCGATAGCGCGGTAGGGGAAGATAACCCTTACAGCCTGACGATAAAGCTGTACGAGGGGAACGAATTGCGGGAGAGCCTTCAAGTCTTTTTCACAGTGGCAGATGCACCTGGGGGCGGTGGAGGGGGAGGCAAGCCAACACCACCATAGATCACCGGCGAGATCACCACGGAGAGCGCCAGTCACTGAAGTTCGATTTGCAGTAGAAATTCGTCACCGTTCTCAGGACGGCGATAGCCACGGCGATTTCATCGGCCAGTTCGGTTGGGTGAAGAACGGCCTCCTTGCTATTGCTCGAATCACGGTTCACAAATCACGAATCTCAAATCTCGAATCACTAACCTCCTCAACGTCAGATTAGGTGACAGGGGATAGAGGGCGAAGTATGCAAGCTGAGATCGTAACCATTGGCACAGAACTTTTGCTGGGCAAGGTAGTAGACACCAACGCGGCCTACATCGCTGAACAACTGACCACTATCGGTTTCGACCTCTATTGTAAGACGACGGTGGGTGACAATGAAAGGCGTATAACCTCAATCCTCCAACAGACCCTGGCCCGCTCGGATGTGGTGATCACCAGCGGGGGCCTGGGTCCCACTGGAGATGACGTCACCCGCCAGGCAGTGGCCAGAGCTGCCGGTCGGGAACTGGTGTTGGACGAGAAACTGCTGGCCCAGATCGAGGCCCACTTTGCCAGGCACGGCCTCACCATGAGTGAGAACAACCGCCGCCAGGCTTACATTCCCCAGGGGGCCGTACCCATCGAGAACCCCGTGGGCACCGCCCCGGCTTTCATCGTGGAAACAGAGGAGGGTCTGATCATCTCCCTGCCCGAGGTGCCACGGGAGCTAGTGCACCTGATGGAAACGCAGGTCATACCCTTTCTGAGAGAGAGGCTCCAGATGGGCCAGGTCATCATCCAGAGCGAAACCCCCCTGGCCATCCCTGATGTGATCTGGATAGAAAGAGAAGAAACGAGCGAGGCTCTTGGAGAGGATGTCACCTCCCCCCTGGCCCTCAAACTGACGATACCAGACAGCGGTGATGATGTGGAAGTGCCTCTTACAAAGGAAGAAGTGAGCATCGGACGCCTAGACCCGGCCAGCGGCAGCTTCCCTGATGTTGACTTGACCAGCTATGGCGGCCTGGAGGGAGGGGTCTCCCGCCGCCACGCCAATATCATCAGGCGCGGAAGCGAGGTTTTCATCGAAGACCTGGGGAGCATCAACGGAACTTTCCTGAACCGTAAGAAGCTGACACCCTATCTTCCTGAGGCGCTAAAGAATGGTGACGAGTTGCGACTGGGCAAGCTCGTGCTACGGGTTAGCTTCAACGAGTAGGGACATAACGCCCTGCACAACTTTCACGGAACATGCTCAGAATCAAGTGGGGGAAGGAATTTTCACATGCATACCCAGAACGTTCTCTACCGTAGATTGATCATCGTGGTCGTTACGCTGCTCTTGACAGTGGCCTCTCTGCCCACCAGCCTGGCCGCCACCAACAGCGGCTGGCGCAGCCCATCGGCCAACATTGCCGATTCCGTTGGCGATGACGGTGGATTTGAGGTCAACCCAGAGTATGCCTATGACGACGATGGCGATCCCGCCGAGAACCATGACAATGGCACTGTGGGTGATCTCACCGAGCGCCACATCTACTACAACTATGGCTTCAATATTTCACCCGGTTCGATCATTCAAGGTATCGAGGTGCAGTTGGACTGGTGGCTGGATAAAGCTAAGGACGAGAACAGTATGAGCGTTGATCTCTCGTGGGACCGCGGAACAAGTTGGACAGACCCCATAACCGACACCACACAGACCAGGAAGGAACACACTTACATCCTCGGGGGAACTAGCGACACGTGGGGCAGGACGTGGTCGGCAAGTGACTTCTCCAACGACAACTTCCGTGTGCGGGTGCATTGCTACTCCGACACAGCGGATAGTAGAGATTTCTTCCTGGACTGGGTTGCGGTACGGGTGACCTACGAATCGTCGGAGCCACCGCCAAGCCATAGCATCTACCTGCCCCTCGTCATGAAAGACTTCTACGGTTACGGTCCTGACAGCTACGAGCCTAACAACTCGTGTGACGAGGCCCATGGCCCCTTGACTTCCGGCCAAATCTATCAATCCTGGATCAGTAACTACGATCTGGCTACGTATAAGAAATCCGACTACTTCTACTACATTGACATCAGCACACTCAACACCATCTACATCTACCTCACCGACATCCCCGCCGGTACCGATTATGATCTTTACCTCTACAGGGATCCAAGTGACGATCCAAACAATCCGGCCGCCGTGTCAAATAGGTACGGCAGCGAGCCGGAAACGATCTCGTATAATCCGCCCGCTACCGGGAGATACTACATCCGTGTCTACTCGTATAGTGGCTACAGCACCAGCCCGTACTCACTGCGAGTGATCTATGATTAGCAGAGCGAACTTGCACGGAACCTTCCCCAGAGCCGGACCGGTTATTGCCGGGTCCGGATCTTTTGTTGTGTTAATTTGATCCCATTCGAGCCAGCGCCTTGGTCTCGATACGCTAAGCTACTTGATGGGCGGCGCTTCGTGCGCCATGGCCGGTACGACATTGAGGTGATCCGCACAGAGGAAGAATACGACCTGGTCACCACCTCGTGGGGGGCGATTTTCATCTGGGACGGGGCGTACAACTTTAACCCCTTCGACGAGTGGTTCCAACCCCAGGTCCTGGAGTATTACCGCACCAGCCCCTGGGCCAAGATGACGGCGGCAGTGTCGGAGGACCGCAAGTACCTGGTGCTGTCCGCTTCCTATGGCCTGACGCTGGAGGAGCACGCTGAAAACATCATCGCCCTGGGCTGGCTGTGGGGTATCAAAATAGACCGGGCCTTGCGCTTTGACGGGGCCGAGAGCACCTATCTGGGATTGCGCCTCGGGCCCCACTTCGTCAGCGTGCTCGACATCACCCCGGAACCAAAGATCGTCAATTGCCTGGTGGTACGGCGGGAGAGTAGAGATTAGAGATTGGAAATTAGAAATTGGAGGCTGGAAGTTAGAGATTGGAAGGTGGAAAGGCGGCTTGATGGCCGCTTTTTTGTTGGTGAGGGATGCTTTTGCATGGTGGAATTGGCCGAAAGCGTGAGCGTATCAAGCTGGGGACATACAGTGTAAGTGAAACAGAACCAGGGCTCCGTAAAAGGGTCGAAAAAGGGGCCTCCGTCTGCCCATAATGGATTTGAGCCAACCTGCGGAATAAGGTACAATGTACCTCCATCACTTTCCTTCCGCTATTGCAATAGGGTGTAGGAATGTGGTATAATACATATAAGGGAATGTGGGTGCCCGCGGAATGTGTCTCCGTAGAGAAGCTATCCGACTGGAGGCAGCCCGATGACCAATCCCCTCGTCGGTCTCAAGCCCGCGCTTGAGGTGCTGACCCCCGTCTCGATTACGCCAGCTATGTGGTTGAAGAAAGAGGGAGATTGAGGAGCTCGATGTCATGAGAACTCTATCTCCATACCAACTCCGATTAGGACGATAGGTACCTTGTTGGAAAGGGATTCCTATGACCAAGCCACCTATCATGTCAACTAACAAGCCATTGCCTTTTGGCGATCTGTCACCGCTGGAATTTGAGCGGATGTGCCTGTGGCTTGTGGAGAGGGAGGGTTACCTGCGTCCTCAGCACCTTGGTGAGGCGGGTGGCGAGCAAGGGCGTGACGTGGTGGCTCATAAGCTCACCGATGCCGGTGAAGAGCTCTGGTATTTCCAGTGCAAACGCTACAAGCGCATCAAAGCCGCCACCCTGAAGAAAGAGGTGGACAAGTACAACAGACTGGCCGAGTCAGATCCTACATGCCGACCGATTGGTATCGTCTTCGTCACCAACGCCGTTGTATCGGCCCGTGTTAGGGACGAAGTTGCGACCTATTGCCGAGAGCACAGTTATGCCTACGATTTCTGGGCGCGCAGCGAACTGGATATGCGGGTCAAGAAACATCCCGACGTGGTCCAGGAGTTTTTTGACGCCAGCTCTGAACTGTTGGAGCAGTTTGTCTAGAAGGTAGAGCAACGTTTAGAGGCGATGTCGCCACCTCTGGCAAAGGCCGCCCACTCGGCTCACATCTTCATCTGCTACAAGCGCAACGTTGATCCCGATCAGAAACTGGCCAACTACTTGTACGATTTCCTCACCGCTCGAGGCCACGAGGTCTTCATAGACAACACGCTGCGCGCTGGTGAGGCCCGGCTGGAGGAGATAGACCGGCAGATCAAAGCCAGCGATTTCCTGGTCGTGTTATTGTCCAAGGGGTCGGCGGATAGCGAGATGGTCAAGGCCGAGGTCCGGCGCGCCTACGAGTATCGAAAGTTGCAGGGACGTCCGCGCACTTTGCCGGTGCGTATGGCCTACGAGGGGCTGTTACCCTATTCCATTGATGCCTTTCTGGATCCACTACAGTACGTGGTCTGGCAGAGCGATGCAGACGACGAGCGCGTAGCCCAGGACATCTTGGCAGCCATTGAGGGCCGTTTGCCAGAGCGGACGCCAATACAGGCCAGACCTGTGGCCGAGGGGCTTATCATCTCTGAGGATGGGCGGCCCGTAGCCGACGACGAGAGCCTGCATCCGCCGCTGCCGGAATTTGACCCGCGCTTCCTCGAAGAGTTGGAAGCCCCGGGCGGGGTGGTCAAGCTGCGCGACAAGTTCTACATCGAGCGCGATGCCGACGATCATCTCAAACGCGAGGTCATAAAATCAGGCGCCACCACCACAATTCGTGCTTCACGTCAGACAGGTAAGAGTTCGCTTTTGGTGCGCGGCGTGCACCATGCTCGCGAGAATGGGGCTAAAGTCGTATGCCTTGACATGCAGCGCATTGACAGCGACCGTCTGAGCTCGCCCGACATCTTATTGCGCGACCTGGCGGAATTCGCCGTCCGTAAGCTCCGGCTCGACACGGCGGAAGTGGAAAAATTGTGGCATAGTTCGCTGGGACCGCAGGATAAACTGACATATATGCTGGAAGACTATATCCTACCTAAAAGCGACGCCCCTATCATCCTGGCCTTGGACGAAGCGGACCGTTTGTTGCAGACGGCCTTTTACAAAGACTTTTTCGCCCTGGTTCGTTCCTGGCACAACAGCCGGGCTCTTGATGACCAGTGGAACAAGCTCAACATCGTGATGGTCATCTCCACCGAGCCCTACCTACTCATCGCCGACGTGACCCAATCGCCTTTCAACGTGGGGCTCAAGCTCTATCTGGAGGACTTTAACGAGACACAGGTGCGAGATCTCAATCGGCGACACGGCTCGCCTGTGAAGGAGAGTGACTTTCCACAATTAATAGAATTGTTCAGTGGTCATCCCTACCTCACGCGCAAGGCGCTCTATGTCCTAGTCACTGAGAGACTGACTTGGGCCGAACTGGCCCACATCGCCGCCACCGACCAAGGTCCCTTTGGCGATCACCTGCGGCATCATCACTGGTTGCTGCGCGATGAGTCGGACTTGAGAGAGGCGCTGAAACAGGCCATTTTCCATAACCATTGCACAGACGAAATGGCCTTTTATCGATTGCTGCGGGCCGGATTGGTGAAGGGGAGTGGCGACATCTGCACCTGTCGCTGCGATCTGTACAGAATGTACTTCAAGGATAAACTGTAATGAGCAAAGGCCCAAGTGTCCCAGCTTTCTTTGTCGCTGGCGGCACACTGCGTCCCAATTCCCCCTCCTATGTGAAGCGACCGGCAGACGATGAATTGTTCGAACTGGCACTGGCGGGTCAGTTCTGCTACGTGCTGACAGCGCGACAACTAGGCAAGTCGAGCCTAATGATTCGCACCGCCCAGCGCTTGCAGGAGCAAGGAGTCAGCACAGCCATCATTGACCTGACCCAGATCGGCACCGACGTCGGCGTTGAGCAATGGTATCTGGGGCTGCTCAAACACTTGAAAAGCCAGTTAAAGCTCTCCGTAGACCTGGAAGCCTGGTGGGCGGAGCGAGCCTCCCTGGGAGCGGTGCAGCGTTTCACTGACTTTTTGCACGACGTGGTGCTGGCGGAAATCGAGGGACCGGTGGTTATCTTCGTGGACGAGATAGACACCACACTGAACCTGGACTTTTCCGACGATTTCTTCGCCGCCATCCGGTTTACCTACAACGCTCGCGCAACCGATCCCATTTATAACAGGCTGACCTTCGTCCTCCTCGGCGTAGCCACGCCCGCCGACTTGATCAAAGACCGTAGCCGGACTCCCTTCAACATCGGCCAGGGGATTGACCTGCGCGAGTTCAGCCGGGAAGATGCCCAGATACTCCAACAAGGCCTAAAAGCCGCCTGCCCGGAACAGGGAGATGCCATCTTTGCTCGCATCTTCTATTGGACCAATGGGCATCCTTACCTGACCCAAAAACTATGTTTGGCTGTAGCCGAGATGGGGGATGGGCGTTGGACCAACGAGCGAGTTGATGAGCTGGTGGAAAAACTGTTCCTCTCAGAAGGGGCACGTGAAGAGACCAACTTGCAATTCGTGCGAGACCGCATCAGCGCCAGTCCACAGCAGCGCAGGCTACTCACCCTCTATCGCAAGGTGTACGAAGGAAAAGGGATTCCAGAAGATGAGCGGTCGCTCGAACAGAGCCGGCTGAAGCTCTTCGGTCTGGTGCAGGCTGAAAAGGGTGTGCTGAAGGTGCGCAATAAGATCTATCGTCAGGCCTTCGACCTGGACTGGATCAAAGCCAACACACCCATTGACTGGACACGGCGCATTGCGGTTATCTCGTCATTGCTCGTCCTCTTGCTGGCCGGAATCATCGGTTTCTCCATCTATCGGCAAAGACAGCAGATGGCCGAGGCCCGGGCGCAGGCTTTCGTTGACAGTTTCCAAAGTACAACCAGCGCCAACGTGCGCATCACCAGCCTGGCGGGATTGTTCGATCTCCCCGGCTACGAAGATCAGGCCCGGCGGTTGTTCTACGAGGAACTTGGCCCGGCCGATCAACTTGCCCTGTTTGACCTGGAAGACCCGCAGGTGGTAGGAGCGCAGTTAATCATTGTAGTGAAGGGGCTGTACACCGACCTGGAAAACAACGAGGAAGACAATGCATTGTTGACTGTTATGGCCCAACCCCTGCATGAACTGGACGATCCAATGGCGACCAACCTGGCGATGGAGATTAAGCAATGGCTACAAGGGAGAGCGTATCATGCCCAAGGTGAGTATCAGCAGGCTGTTACAGCGTATGGTGTCGCCATCAGTCTGAATGATCATAATCCGGGCACTTACTTTGACCGGGGTCTGGCTTATACGGTCCTGAGTGAACCAGGCCCGGCGCTGGCCGACTTTGAGACTGTGTTGAGCGTAGGCGAAGGCTGGCAAGAACGTGTGCGGCAAGCGGTGGTCAGAGATGAGCAACTCTACGCAGTACTGTGGAATGAGAGGGGTGCATATCGGGCGTTAGCCGCTTTAGTACCTACGCCTACTTTAACCTCTACACCACAACTTATTGCTGAATTTCCAACTGCTACAATGACCGCAACACCGACCAATACGCCAACTGCTACACCAACTGCTCTACCAGGAATTACTTCGATACGTCCCAAAGATGGCGCCGTTATGGTTTATGTGCCTGAAGGTGAGTTTATATTAGGTAGCTCTGCAGCAGGAGACGCACAGGCCGACAATGACGAGAAGCCTCAGCACACAGTTGTTCTTGATACATTCTGGATTGATCGATATGAGGTGACAAATGCCCGATACAAAAAGTTCGTGGACGCGACAAATCACAGAGTGCCCTTCATAGATGCTGGCTGGGCTGCTCCTTATAATTGGACCAACAACACCTATCCTGAAGGATTAGCGAATTATCCTGTCATGCTCGTAGATTGGAATGATGCTTTAGCCTACTGTCTGTGGGCTGGAGCTAGGTTGCCTACTGAAGCTGAATGGGAGAAAGCAGCAAGAGGAACAGATGGCCGTATATATCCTTGGGGAAATGATGCAGCCACTTGTGAATATGCAGTAATTTATGACAGCATTTGGGGATGTGGCGAGAACAGACCTTGGCCTGTTGGGAGTAAACCTGCTGGGATAAGTCCTTATGGCGTTTTGGACATGGCTGGCAATGTATGGGAGTGGACAGCTAGTCTCTACCAAAGTTATCCATACTGTTCAGATGATGGACGAGAGTCGCTTGATGCCAATGGTCGTAGAGTAGCGCGTGGGGGATGCTGGGATGACCCTGATGTTGCAAAGCGTGTACGTTCTGCTTATCGCCTTGGTATCCCGCCTGACTCTCGCAATATCAGTTTAGGATTTAGATGTGCTATGTCAGCAGGGTTCGCCCAGTACATTGTGAAGGCATCCGGCGTCCAAAAT
>Ga0315310_10001846_pt1 | contig 13340 bp, 7 predicted proteins | sample TDP5_MG_FD_203630 | JGI IMG/M metagenome (GOLD analysis project Ga0315310, IMG submission 203630) | Freshwater sediment microbial communities from Lake Towuti, South Sulawesi, Indonesia - TDP5 | ecosystem: Environmental > Aquatic > Freshwater > Lake > Sediment | place: Indonesia: South Sulawesi... | reverse complement strand
GCCATCCGAGTCCAAACACTCAGCGGATGCCTCCGGAAGAACTGTACTGGGGTCTTCCTTTAAAATTTAATGGTGGAGTGTGTGAAATTCCAAATGCTGTCCGGAAAAACATTGGAAAAGCGAAGAGATCTTGGCTATGGTGACTGAAAGATCAGGTGACATAGAGTCTGTTCCGATTCGGAATCAACATTACGAGCAATATTTATATGCGCTCAGCAATATTTATATGCCTAGCGACACACTACGAAACCTCAATGCTCAAGACCTTCGGAGGATACCAATGAAACTAAACAGACGCAGTTGCCAATCGTTGCTCATGATGGCGCTGGTGGCTTTTTCGCTTAATATAGGTATGCCGGTCTTAGGACAACCGCCACAGGGGAAGCCGGAAGGAGAACCATGGTGGAAAGGCAAGCAATTCAATGGAACCTTCATTTTCTGGGACACACAACAGGAGGTTTCAGAGGACTCATGGAGTTGGATGAATCAAGCCTGGGAGTTTGGACCTTATCCCACCTTTGCTATCTACCTCCTAGACGGAACCGAGGTCACTGACACCAACTTCATTCCGCTTGGCGAGCCGTTCAGAGTTGTGATAGATGTTAAGAAAACTATATTCTCTGGGAACACGACTTTGGGGCGGGCTGGTCTCAACTGGCATACTGAGTTGCGGGCGCAAAATGGAAGCGAGATGGGCTTTGCGCACTGTAGAATGGTTTACGTCAATCAGATGGTCACTGCGTACTGGAATGAATCCGACACATGGCACATAGAGAGCTTCGTTTTCAACAGAAGCGAAGTTTCAGCCCCTCCAGGTCAACCTCCGCCTCCTATGGAGAAGGGCGGAGGAGTCAGCTTCTACCAATTCAATGAAGAGTTGAGTAACGTGACGGAAACCGCTGAAATGTGGAGAATTACGTTTGTTGGTTCCTTTAACGCCACAAGCACTGCGGTAGGTCCCTACTCGGTCGACCTCGAGGTGACGGATTCATGGGACAGCTGGATTGGCTTTGGCTACTCAGCTTGGGCTGGCAAGGTATCGCCTCATCGCATGGTAGCGGTAGGCAAGCCTGGGTTTGCGTTCAGTGGTTTCAAGGATACGTGGACGTTTGAAAAGCTGGATATGGAAAACAACCCTGTTTATTCGGTGTCTAGAGGCGCGCTTTGGAAGATGAGGGTCAACATAACCTGCTCTGATCTGGTAAACGTGACCCTAGCGTATGACCTTGACTGGGGCGTAAAAACTTACGTGAATGTGACTAGGTGGTACCGAACGACCGTGACCGAATATGGTGGGTGGATGTACGACGAAAGTTCTGGCACCTACTGCTGGAACAGCACACTGCAGGTGAGTCGCAGCAAGGAGGTTTATGGTCCACACCTTGAGGAACGCTGGGTAAACGTGCGGCATGACCATTGGGTAAATGTCACCCGCCACTTTTGGGACCCGGCGACGGGTGAAGACAAGTATGAAAATGTGACGGAATTTGCCCCCGAAAGACTGTACCTAATCTATGATCATGCAAGCCAAAGCTTCACGGTTAAACAGGGATACGCGTACTGGTCTTACGATCCCGAGCTTCAAAGAGACCGGGACTATCTATTTTTGTATCCTCTGAACACTTCTGACCCAACCACACGATCCTACAACCTGTCCATAAGCGATTGCAGCTACCGTCAAATCGGACCCGACAAACACGTAGTAGAATTCGTGGGTTCTTTCTCCAACACCACCTTCTCAGACAGAGGCGAGTACTTCCTTATGGAGCCGATAGTGTACAGCACGCATGATCGAATATGGGCTGACTGGGAAACAATCAGCCCAAGCGACTTCGAGATCGCCGTGGACCGATTGGTGGCGATCACAACCATAGTTGACGAGAACGGTCAAGAAGTAAAATGGCGTATGTTCCAAGTAGATCCAGGTGAATTCTTCATAATTCAAAGCAAGTTGCAGGGAGCAAACGTGCAGTATGCGGACATCGACGGCGTTGGCGTCGTTTTCCGCACTGGTGAAGGCAAATGGGCTTCCAACGAAACCTACTGGTCTGACGTGGAGATCAGGCTCGTCTATGATCGAACAACAGGCGAGCTGACCTCAGTTACGTACAACTGGACACGAAAGGAACATTACGTTTATGGACCGCACAAGGGATGGCAATTTGTGAATGTGACAGACTGGCATACGGAATACAACGCAACCACAGGCGAATGGGAGTGGGTGGAAAGCCCCCACCTCGTGTGGAACGAAACAACAATTACAGATTGGCACTGGGAACGTCTCATCCTCAACCAAACAGAGTATCGCATTAACCCGACCTCTACAAACGCATGGATCAACAGAGAAGAAAGATGGGTTCCAGATGAAGACCCGTCTTTCAGGATGCCTACTACCTATGCTAACCTGAACTCCGCAAACATATCCCTCGTAGAGGGAGCGGTCACCGTTAACATGAATATCACCTTCTCTTCAGAGGCTCCTCAAAGAAATTACTGGTGGGATATAGGCTTCAAAAACATGACTTACGGCCCAGATTGGAGCCAAGGTTGGGGTGAGCACACGGTCACAGAATGGACCAATGAACCTCTCTACTACGTAAATGGCACAGCCACAGGCTACCAACTCTGGTATGTGACCCGTCCTTCGACGCCACTTTACACAGTCTACAACGGGACGAGATACAGGCTGGAGGGAGCCCCCTACATCACTATAGGCGACAGTGATCTGCTCATAAAGACCCGGACACAATATGACTGGGGGCGCAGGGAAGATCGTACAGAATATTTGTTCCGCGATCCATACGACCCCGAACTTGGAAAAGAGCCGAGATATTATGAGTTGATGAACGGAACCAAAATATACGTGACAGAAGCATACCAGGTGTTAATCCGCACCCTCCAATTGAACAACACCGGCGCCTACAAATTTAGATTTGGTGGCACAGAAATCGTGCCTGTACTAAACGGAACAGTGTTCGCCACCTTTATGGATCGCGCAGCGCCAGACTGGTCACGGGAACGTTGGGAAGATGGTCATCGTGTCCTGCCGTACTATTACGAACTTCTTAACGGCACCCGCATTTACAGAGATGAAGAGTTTTATGCGCTTCCCAATGGCACTCTCGTTCACAGAAATGGAGGGTTTGAAAAGCAAGAATCCAACATGACGACTGGCAGGTGGGACTTGTCCTATCCTGTGTACACAGAGGAGAATAAAACATCCCTGCTGGTCGACCGCCTTGGACAGGGTGTCGCTTTGAACTACACAATCGTCGTTCTGCTTAGGGAGTATAATCCTTGGTGGCAGCCTCTTCCTGATGGCACCGGATACTACCTCGTCATGAGGAACGGCACCCGCATTATCCATCCAAACCCATGGTCCGTTCCTGACCAGGAACGCATCGTAACCATAAACGGCGTGAACTACCAAATTGGCTGGCCTACAGAATATTACAATGGAACCTATGAGGGCGAGTCCTTCATGATCCGGGGAGGCGGATGGGAAGGATACGTACATCCTTTCTACTACACCGACATCGGCGGAGTGATGCATGAAATGCCCTATCTAGGGGCGATGGCGATGTACTGGTGGGACCTAGAAGGAATAGAATCCGAGGGTCGCAAGATAAAGACCGTCAATTCATTCACGGTTGACGGCACTAAGTACAGGCTCTACCTGAGCGAAGACAAACATGACTACTACATAATTGTAAACGGAACTCGCATCGTTGTTGGTTGGCCGAAACGGGATGTTGGATATTATTATGCTGAAATAAATGGAGAAGAATATTGGAATCTAACTCAAGTCGGGTGGCTCCTTCAACTCGGCGCAAATGACGATAGATCGGGACAGTTTGACTCTGTACAGACTTTCACAACGCAAACCGGGTACGATCCCATGGGGCGAATGTGGAGTGAGAACAACCGGTACGGGTATGACCGGGAAAACGCAACTCTGTACCTAGAGGCCCTTAACGGCACACGATACGACCTCCATTCTGGAATGTATCTGATGATATGGGAAGTTACGGTAGGTAATGAAACATATTATACCATGGATCAGTGGGAGCGTTGGGAGCCGGTGTACATCCCCGAAACAGGTGAAACCTTGCAAAAGCCGTACTTCATAGACCTGAATGGAACCAAGGTGTACTTTGACTGGGAAAGAAAACCAGCGAACTGGGTCGACGAAATTCACATTCCAATTCCTGGAACGAACTATACAAGGTTCATTCCGTTCAATTGGACAATGCAACCGGTTTTCGATAAGGCTTACATATTTAACATAACGATTCCAGAAGATCTATCGAACCCAGGGCACACAGGGGTCTTCTACGAAAACGGCACTGAAGTGCCTGTTAATGCGGTCTTCAAAGTGTTTGGTACACATTGGGGGCCAGGGGTACGTCAAAACTATCATCATGAAAACAATCAGTGGACACCCAACCCGGATGGCCACATGCCCTACATAGATGCCCCTTGGAACAGTAGCCTCGATGTGACTTACATCATAGCTCTGAATGGAACCCGCATCTACAGTGAAAACTTTGGCTGGAGAGGAAACTACTGGGAAGACTTTAAACGATGGAATTTCAACGGTGATCCTGCCACTGCAAATATATCTGCAGGAGTTGTGGAAGGGGGATATGCCGTCTACCTCAACGACACCATAAAGGTTGATGTTACGACTCAGTGTCCTCAAGGGGGAATGCCTAACCAATATTTGATAATGGAAAACGGCACCTACTTCAGCGTGCAGTGGAATGAGGCAATTCGTCGTTACATCACGGTCATAAGCGACAAAACGTATCTGTTCAGAAATGTGGTGACTTACTATAATGTCACACATATGGGTGCAGTATACTACATTGTAGACCCAATTAACCCCGATCCCTACTCCATAGTATCTTATACCTACCGACTAACGCCCACAACAAGTTCGGATAGGTTAACTTGGGTTTGGATGAACGCTACATCCGACACGGTGCTTCACGACGGTCTAGGCTACTATCTCATAGACGCTTCAAATTCCACACGAGTAGATTTGGAACTCGTCAGCGATTGGTGGGCTCTGCCCGAAAGTGTTCGGAGAGATGTGTTCCGCAATAAAGGGTTATGGGAATTAGAAGAAGGTCGCCCAAGATACAACACCACGATCAATGGGCAAGAATACTTTGTAATCGATCCCAGCCCAGTTAGGGATCGATGGGACGGAGAATGGACTATAGAGCATAACACGTATAGATACCCCGACTCCATTGATGTCACTCTTGGCGGAACAACCTACACAATTGATCTATTTGATGAATACCGAAATTGGAGGTATCTCGACGGTAGACGTATTTGCAGGCGCTTCGAAACTATTACACTTGGGGGCTCAACGCTTGAGGTGGAAGAGCAATACCGTTGGAAGCCCGCTTATCAATGGAATGGACTTGATGTTCAGTTGGAGGACATGAACATTTACAAGAGACACACTATGTGGGGTGAAGTCTACAGCTGGATGCTGACCGACCTAAGCGTGCACAGCGTTCGATCCACATGGGACCTAGTTGTCGGCACACCCCAGTGGGGAATGTGGGGAATCCGCGCTTTCGACATTGTCCCAGAGACGGGGGCAGTTGACTTAGACGGAGACCTAACAACAACGAACGACCAATACTTCGTGAGGAGAATACATGGAGGGTCTGACATGTGGAACCGCACCGAAGACCGAATGTTTGTGGAGATCATATGGGACCCAAACGCCTCAATGATTGACGATGAGATGCACATTGGCGCATGGATGGGTAAGGTGCACATGTCGTGGAGTTTCGAGTGGAACGAAACATACCTCTGGTACTATGCCTCCAACATGAGCGCTGTCAACGCACTGGCAATGCAACAGATCAACGCCACCCTAGTAGACAGCACAAGTGGACTGCCAAACCCAGGCTACTGGGACATAGCACATATGGCTACGAACTCCACATGGGCCGACATCTTGGCTAAAGCTGAGAGGGAACACTGGGATTGGTTCAAGGACAACAAGAACGAGTGGGAGTGGATATGGTTCGGCACCCAGCAAGACTACATGACCAGCTGGATTGAAAACAACACTAGGCAAATGGCTGGAATAGGGCTACGTTACGAATTTGCGGGGCTGTTCCTATACAATAACACTCTACAAACACACTTCTTCATGCCAGAAAACGTGGGTAACATCACCTTTATGACGCCTGGAGAAGCTTTCGGAAACACGAACGCTACTGGCGAGATGATAGTTGCTAAGAACGAAACCATCACTTTCGGGTTCACGTGCATTGACGTAAACGGAACCCTCTTCCCCTATAGTAACGAGAGGTCTATGTGGGGATGGTGGGACAGCGTGATTTACGGTGCAGATTTCGACGCGCCGGATTTCACGAAGAAGCCCACCGAGTCAACGGTTGATGAAATAACGTTTGCAGTCCACTTCAGCGCCAACGCTACGGAAAACGGTGAATTGAACAATGAAGCGTCTATGAAGATTGATCAACACATAGGAAACTGGGAAGTGGACCACGACGTGATAGATGGTAGGAAACAAAACGTCAGCGGCAATATGGTCTACCTGAGGGGCAAGGATGTGTTCCTCAACCGAAGCTTAGCCGTAAACTACTACGTCACGGCGTTCACAGGTATAGCGTGGGACGTCAAGGACGAGCAGGGCTCGGCGGTAGACAACAACAATGCCACTGAATCCTCTAGTTTCAACGTGGCAGCAAAACTAGCGAACGCAAGCTTCGCCTCCGTAAAGCTGGGAAGCACCTACGACTGGAGTAAACCTGTTGCAGTCAACGACACCATCCGAACCCTCAACGTCACCAGCAAAACCACACCCATAGGGTCGTTTAAGGCCAGCTTCGAATCTGAGTCAGGCAAGTGCTCAGCAGGCTTTGACATATCAGCTATGATGTACTTCCTAACCGTGGGATTCCCAAGGTGGGACGGATACGCGGTTGCCAACGACCCAGAGGTTTCATTCTTCATAAGCAGAGGAGTTCTCGCGCCTCCAGGAGGAGCACCGCCCTGGATGCCATTCTTCTTGGTGTTGATAGGCTCTGTTGCAGCTGTGGCAGTGGTCTTGGTTGTCTTCCGCGCCAGGGTGAAAAGTGGTCTGTCGCGTCTGCGAACATTCATTGGATCGAAGCTACATCTTAAGCGGGGAGCACAGGGCGCAAAGAGTTTCGGCTGACGTTACCCAAGAAGACCTAATTCTCCATTTTTTGGTTTGAATTTTTGTAATGTTCTTTGAAGCTAGCCGCATCCATTATAAGGTGTGCGGACTACTATATACGGACCAAAAAAACAATACTTGGTGTTTGACGGATAAATCATAGGCTCAAGGAGGAGAAAAGAGTTGGTGAAAGTTCTTGCAATAGTCGGGAGTCCACGAAGAGAAAACACTTACAAATTGGTTGAAGCAGTTGCAAAAGCTGTTGCCAAGAAGAAAAGTGTAGAAACAGAACTGGTGCATCTTGCAGACTTTGACATCAAACACTGCTTGGGCTGCAGTGACGTCTGTGAGAAAACAGGGAAATGCAACATTCAGGATGGCATGCAAAAGTTGTATCCAAAATTAAAGGAAGCAGATGTGCTTATCATTGGCACGCCAACGTACTATTGGAATGTAGCAGGGCTGGTGAAGGACTTTATTGACCGCACTAATCCGTTGTACCACAAAGAATCTTTGAAAGGTAAGATTGGTGCAGCCATCGCTGTCGCAGAAGAAGACGGCCAAGAGCTGGCCCTCTCAGCCATCAGCAGCTTCTTCGAACTCCAAAACATGAAACAGGTGGGCGGAATAGCCATCGTTCGAGGGGACAAGCCTGTGGGAAAAGTGGAGCTGGAGATGGCGGAAGCTCTGGGGGAAATAGTGGCGAGCAAACTTACCTGAACTTTGTTCTGACAGTGTATGTCATGAAATGCTTTTTGGGAGTTCCTTTTCCGCCTTGCTGATTATTTCTGAGATTTCCTTCTGAACATCTTTATCTAGCGGTGTTGGCCAGTGTTCTCTCAGAATTTCTTCTGCCCTTTCTCTGGCCCGTTCGACTAGGCTTTTTCCTCCGGTCTTCTTCCAAGTGTCGTAGCTGCTTCTATCCGTTAGTTCAGGGAAGAAAAGGGTCTCCTTGAAGTGTTTTAAAGTGTGTTTTTCAGCTAGGAAGTGTCCACCTGGGCCTACTTTGCTAATTACGTCTACGGCTAAGGTTTCGTCGTTTACTTCTATTCCTTGAACTGCCTTTAACACAGCCTTGCAAATTTCGTCATCTATTATTAGCTCCTCGAATGAAGCAGCCATTCCTCCCTCTAGACTGCCAGCTCCATAGACAACATCTGCCCCAGCTAACACGGGTAGAAGGGTGCTCATGGCTTTTTCATAGCTTGCCTGAGCCCCAGGCATTTTGGAGGAGCTGTTAAATCCATTGACAGTTACGCGAAATCCGTAATATCTTGCGACTTCAACTGCGCCTGCGCATAGAAGTCCTTCCTCTGGCCCTTGTCCCCACAAACCAGTTTTCATGTCTAAGTTTCCCATCAGATAATGGGTTGTCATACTAGTGCCTGGGGCTGCGAGTTGAATAGTGCAGAGGGCGCTCAAAGTTTCAGCGTTAGTTATGACAAGGGAGCCAGCTGGAGTTACTGGCGCTGTGGCTCCGCCAAGGGGCATGCTTGCAACCCAGCATGGGAACCCAAGCTTAGCAAGCTTTAATGTGATTTCGACGTATCTTCCCTCAAACTTAAGTGGCGATTCTGTGCAAAAGCCGCCTTCTGCTAAGGGTCTTTCCTTCAGTTTTTCTTCTCCTCCGGCAACCGCGGTGGCTATCTGAAGTTGGTAGTCCGTGAGTTGTTGTGCCAGTTCAGGCGGGTAAACGGACCAGCCGCAAGATTTCTCTGTGTTGTTTAGAGCAGCAGCGTAGTCGTGTAGGCAACGGACGTTAGTTGGTTTGTCTAGGGAGGTTGTGAGGTGGCCTCCTGCGGCGTAAGAATCGAGAGCGTCTGTAACTCTCGTCAACTTTTCCAAGTCCTCTTTGGTTGAGGGTCTCCATTCTCCGGTGGAAAGATCGACTGTGTTGGTTGTTTCGGTGTCGGTGGTGAAGTAAATGTGTCTTCCATCTAATTTGCAGTCGTATTTCGGGCTTCTTCCATACATGATATAGGTTTTCGGAGTTTTCTTCACCGCTTCTTCGACAAGATAAGATGGAAACAAAACTATGCCTTTTTCAAAATCGACTGTGCACCCGTTATCTTTCAACATCTTTAGAACCCTTTCGCCATGATGAATTCTAATGCCAGTTCTTTCTAGGACATCAAGGGAAGCCAAATGAATTGCGTCAATGGCCTCTTCAGTGAAAACACGAAAGGACGGCGTCAAGGAACGCTTTTCAAACCCCACCATTCTTGACCACTCTACTTCCGACGTTTTCTTTGATGTATAGAAGAGACGACTTATTTATATCATTTATCGAAACTTTGGGAAGACACGTAGTTGCTGGTTTGTTGTAGAAATAGAGTGAGACTTGAGCAGTCTCTACTCCAATAATGCTTGAAAAGTTGCTCGCCCGATTTGGCTTAGTATAGCAATGCTGGGACCTTGTTTGCTTCAGTTATTAGCAGAGCACTATTTAGTTCCCTAAAGTATTGGAGCACGGTTCTGCCTCTTTCCGTGATTGTGTAAACGACTCTTCTCGTGTTTCTTTTCTTGTGCAATTTTTGTTCTTCAACGAGGTTCTGGTGAATTAGAAAATCCAAGTATTGTTTTAGAACATTACAGTTTATGTTGGCTTTGTACATGATGTGGGTTAGCTTTAATGGTCCATGACGAGACAGAACTTTAAGGATGTCAACGTACATTTCTAGTTTTGACCTTCGCATATTTTCCATTCCTCTTCTACCGTAATTTGACTAGCCATATGAGGTGTGTATATTCCGTAATTCTCCGTTCCTCTCGTCTTCTCCTTGAGCCAATTAGCTGTCTCAAATGAAAGGCACGGAGGTTCGTTTCTCGAATGTTCAAAAATATACTTTCTCCCTCAATGGCGTGCTTGAGTAATTCCAGCCTTTCTACCTAAAAAGTTTGTTAAGTATTATGGATATACCCGTCTAACATGTTCTTTGGCATCTAACGAGTTGTTGCCGAATGAGCGTGTCGCTCATACAAAAAATTGACCATGAGAGGTAAGTGGAGATTACTATAAAAGTGCAAAAATACACGCGAACCTGTTCTCAGCTAACGTAGACCTTGGCGTAAAACCATTGGCATCAAGATTGGTGCGGCCGCCGGGATTTGAACCTAGGTTTTCAACTTTCTTCTAAATGGAAGATCACGCGCCAGATGTTTTGTACAACGCTTACAAAATCTTATAGGCGTCTTTATCTGCCTTGGCTTGTAAGGAATGACTTTAGATGGTTATATTAATCAAGCCACATGCCAAATTGAGAATGCTAGATCGAGGCGTTACAGAAATACAAGTTCGCGAAGTTCTGCAGAGCCCAACTCAAGTTATTTCTGTTAGATACGGTCGACTTGCCGCATACAAAAAGGTTAAAGAAGGGAGACTGGTTGTTGTGTACGAAAAGAAAAACGAAGAAATAGAAGTGGTTACAGTTTTATGGGTAGATGAAAAGGGGCTGAAGAGACTTGGCTTTGTTAGAATATGACCCGAGTTCCAACGCTCTCTACATTCGATTGAAAAAGGGCAAAGTCGTGGGAAGCGAACCTATATCGGATAATTTGATTCTCGATTTAGATGAAAAGAGGGAGATAATTGGAGTGGAGGTGCTGGGTCCGAAACCCATAGATGTGTCCAAGTTTTCACTTCCAGTTAAGATTATTTCTAAAAGCCGCAAGGCAACGTCCAAATAAGTTATCAATGAAAATCACTCTAAAAGTTTGTTGCAACCATTTTATGAAAAACTCTGCAAACATTTTTGATGCGGCCGCCGGGATTTGAACCCGGGTTACCGGCTCGGGAAGCCGATGTCCTAACCAGATTCTCCAATCGGCAGTGTTCTGCACAATTTCTAGACAACGGCCGCACAACATAAAAATAACGAATGCATATTTCAAGCTTTACGACAGTAACACAGTTCAGGTCATCGCGCTTAAAGCGAAGCGAGAGCAGTACGTTTACTTGACTTGCAAAACAAAGCAAGAAGTGATTTAAAACGTCAGGAAAGAATATTTTTAGAAATCAGGTCTATTGACTGTCAAAGAAAAAATTTTATTGACAGTCAAAAGAGGGTCCTTCTGCCTAGCCTCTCTGATTTGTGGCACAATGGTTTTTTCTTTTTGTGACACAATAGAGGGCTTCAGTCCTCTTGGGAGCCTAATAGCAGCAGAATGTTGAAAACAGTATTTCCTATGGAAAAACTGCTTACGCTAAAAGAAGAAGCACATGAAAAGCGTCTGGAAAGAGAAAGAACCCTAACGTCAAAAAGGTCTACTTGCATGAAAGGGCGGCAACACTCACTTATATAAACATGGAAATGGTAATAATACAATTCAAATCAAACGTTAAACACGGGATAAAGGGTGTCACTACAGGAGAAGCCTGATCGGAAGCTAGACTGCTTAGGTCTCTACTGCCCAGAACCAGTTTTTAGAACAAGACAAGAAATCGACAAGCTACTGGTTGGTCAAGTCTTAGAAGTAATCGCAGACGATCCAGCAGCTGAAGAAGATGTAAAACGTTTAGTAAAGAGACTTGGACACCAACTCCTTGAGATACGCAAGGAAGAAGACAGGCTTCATTTTCTGATCAAAAAACTGAAGTAGGAAGTGATCCCCAAAATTGAGAAATGTGTATATGGATCATGCAGCTGGGATGCCTGTAGATCTAAGAGTTTTTGAAGTCATGAAACCATATTTTGCAGAGAACTATGGAAATCCTTCGTCTTCTCATTCCTTTGGAGCAAGTGCCAGAAACGCCTTAATGGAGTCGAGGGAAAAAGTTGCTCGACTAATAGGAGCAGAAAAACCTGAGGAAGTCATTTTTACTTCAGGGGGCACAGAGTCAAACAATCTGGCGATAAAGGGAGTTGCTCACCGAAACAAGGAGAAGGGAAACCGCATAATCACAACAGCCATCGAACATATGTCAGTGATGAACATCTGCAAAGACCTGCAAAAACAAGGCTTCGAAATCACCCACACCCCAGTGGACAAACAAGGCTTGGTTGACCCCAAAAGAGTAAAGGACGCAATAACTGAAAAAACTATACTCATATCCGTAATGTACGCGAATGGCGAAGTCGGAACAATTCAACCAATAAGGGAAATAGGGAAGATAGCCCACGAGAACCAAATCTATTTTCACGTGGACGCTGTAGCCGCAGCAGGAAAGGTACCCATCAACGTTGAAGAAGAAAACATAGACCTTCTGTCAATTTCTTCCAACGACATGTATGGACCAAAAGGCATTGGAGCCCTCTACATCAGAAAGGGAACAAGAATCCAACCAGTTACGCAAGGCGGCGGTCAAGAAAGGGGAATGCGTTCCGGTACAGAAAACATACCGGGCATAGTCGGCATGGGTAAGGCGGCTGAGATCGCCCAAGAAGAGATGAAAGCTGAGGGCAGAAGGTTGAGCCAGCTCCGGGACAAACTCATAAAAGGGGTTTTGGACACGATTGAACGCTCCTACCTGAACGGCCACCCAACCAAAAGGCTTCCCAACAACGCCAATCTCAGATTCAGTTACATAGAAGGAGAATCCCTCATCTTAAGTCTAGACATGCTCGGCATTCAAGTGTCTTCCGGGTCCGCATGCACATCAAAAACCCTAGAACCTTCCCACGTATTGATCGCAATAGGCTTGGCGCATGAAGAGGCCCATGGTTCTCTGGTCTTCACCATGGGCAAGCAAAACTCTGAGGAAGACGTGGATTACGTACTGGAAGTGTTGCCGGGCGTGGTGAAGAAGTTGAGGGCGATGTCTCCCTTGACTCCAAAAGAAATGTTGAGGTGATGTGAATGTACAGCGAAAAAGTCATGGACCATTTCACGAACCCGCGAAACGTAGGTGAAATTCCAGACGCAGACGGAGTTGGAACTGTGGGCAATCCTGTTTGCGGCGACCTCATGACTGTATACATCAAGGTTAAAGACGACAGATTAGCCGATGTCAAGTTCAAGACCTTCGGTTGCGGAGCAGCCATAGCCACAAGCAGCATGATCACCGAGCTTGCCAAAGGGAAGACAATCGAAGAAGCTTTAAAGATCACCCGAGGCGATGTTGCAGACAGCCTAGGTGGTCTCCCCCCAGTCAAAATGCACTGTTCCAACCTAGCGGCAGACGCCTTACACGCAGCCATAACGG
>Ga0315310_10001845_pt1 | contig 13347 bp, 17 predicted proteins | sample TDP5_MG_FD_203630 | JGI IMG/M metagenome (GOLD analysis project Ga0315310, IMG submission 203630) | Freshwater sediment microbial communities from Lake Towuti, South Sulawesi, Indonesia - TDP5 | ecosystem: Environmental > Aquatic > Freshwater > Lake > Sediment | place: Indonesia: South Sulawesi... | reverse complement strand
CTATATGGACGTGACAATATACATCACCCCAAACTATGAAACATATATAAGACTAAGTTCAAAAGAAGAGACGCTTGACCTACCCTTATCTAGAGTAGGCTTGTCCAGAAGAGACGCCTACAACGCAATTAGGCGGCTAATAAAGAAAAAATAAAGGCTAATCAATCATAGGAGTTTCGACGGCGGTATCCCACCAAGGCTTATTCCATTTTTTGTCAACCTTAGGCAAAACATCCAAGACCCCCTGTATCCTATCCACAACCGTAACAGCATCGCTCTTCTTCAACCATCTTTCCAGCGTTTCAGGTTTTTCCGCTAGATTTTGGAGGTTCAATGTGACTGTCAAAGCCAGTTTTGGGTCTTTCTCCAAAGCCTTCCTCATTCTATCTGCGTCGATCTCCTCGCTTCCTTTTCCAATAGGGTGGTCCAAAAAAATTGCACAAACATCCTTCACATCTTTCTCTTCCATTCCAAGAACAAACATATCTGACGCATAATAGGGGTAAGGCAAAATTCTGTAGTCACACTCACACTTTTTTAGCTCTTCAAGCCTTTCTTTTGGAAAGTCCATAATGAACTGAGCCTTAGATATTATCAGGTTTTCCAAGCCAATCGTGTAGAGGTTCTCTTTGTATCTTTCAAACGCCTCTCTAACATCGACCTTGTGTCTCAAATTAATTGAGTCACAGAAAATATCTAAAACAGTCACCGTTGGAGTTCCATCCTCAGTCATGCCATTAATTGTTCTAATTCTATATCTCTCCCCATGCCTCATGCCGATGAAGATAGCGTCACTCTTTGTTCTGAACGATGTGTAACGTGTTCCAAAGGCTCTATCCATCCCTAAAAGAAGCTTATAAAAACTCGACCCTTGTTTTTTGGGCACTATGAAGTCTGTATCCTTAATACTCCTCGCAAGGGAGCCATTGCCATTAGCGTGCTTGCAGTGAATCTTAACTGCTGCACCGCCGAACATCAATACTGGAATTGGCCTGTCACTCACTCTCTTCTCGAAGGCATCAGGATACCAGTTATGGAGTTCAGGCGCGTTGAGAGCCGCCCAAACGGTGACAAGCGCGTTTTTCATGGGGAAATAGCCCAAGTCGATGTAGGAGGGCAAGCCAAGCTTGCCTCTGATCTCCTCAGGATCAACTTTTGAGGTTAGGGGTAATTCAACCTCATATGTAGCTCCATAAGCATCCTGATAGAGAACCACTTTTTCAGGCATATTCTCCGCAGTTTCTCCAGAAGTTGCTCGTTTTTTCTCCAAAATCTGAAATCTCCTACGTTAAGAAAGTTTCTTTCTTCGGCTTTCGTCCCAGATATCCATAGCGTCCAACCCGTAGGCTCACATACTTAAATCAGGATACAATTCTATGGAATATGCGAATCGCGGATAATTAAAGATTTATTTCAATTGCCACAATATCCCGCGCGCAAGCGAAACCAGAAAACATCCTTTGTGACATCAAAAATGGTCGCCAACAGTTAACTCAATTCGCTAGGTTAGGTCTGGATATGTCAAAATGTTAGAAAATTATTTAAGATTGTTTCATAAACTACCAAGGGACAAAGTAAGAGGCAGAACAAAATGAGATCAGATTATGGTCTATATATTGTCGCCGTGATGTGCTTCATCATCGCAGGCGTGTCAAGCGTGTTATTATCAGAGACTCTTCAACTTGCAGCGATTGCCATCTTCTTCATACTTGGAATAATATCCGCCGCAGCAGGCTACAACATGAGACCCAAGATTGCGGCTCCCACTCCCACAGCGCCTCCACCATTACCTGCTGCCGAACCTTCTCCGCCTACACCACAACCAACTCCACTGGCTGAGGAAAAAATAGAGGAAGCTCCCATTGCACCACTGGCAGCAGCGGAGGAAATTCATGCCACTCCATCACCACCAGCCGAGCCAGTACCCGAACCAACAACTCCAGTGCCGGAAGAGCCCGCAAAGGTTGAGGCTGCAGAGGAAAAGCCAGAAGAAAAACTGGAAGAGAAACCAGTTAGAAGACGAAGAAGGAAGAAGACGGAATAACCAGCTTTCCCGTACTTGTTTTGGCTTGTTTGATTAGTGGGTTTGCCAGTTATTTCGTCTTTGTCTCATGCTTTTTCAGCGTGTCATCTAAACAAAAGCACTCTTGAAGTTTAGATTCCCACTGGTCACAGGGGGAGTCAAGAGTTGAGATAACAGGGTTGTCTCTCTTCTGAAATTTGACAAAGCAGAAAATCCGATCTGGATACTCATACGTGTTGTGGTAACGACAGTTTCCACAAAATCTTTCCTTCTTTCTTGCTTTTGTTTCGGTTATCAAGAGTTGTGCATTCTCCTTTTGCTCAAGGGTTTCCCTTTCGGTGATAATCTTTTCCAAGGCGCTCGAGAACCGCCGCGACCATCAAGGGAAAAGCAATTAACGCGTCGCTGATCACCATAGTTTTATCGGCTTTTCGCTTCACCTTCCCCCAACTGATTGTTTCTTCTATTGTGGAGCCTGAGAGCCCGCCCTGTTCTGGTCTGTCTGTTGTGATGATGACAACGTAGTCTAAGCCCTTTCCAGTCATCAGAGCAGCGTGCTGGACAGAATTGCGAGGCACGCCTCCTCCGATAACGACCATTCCAATGCGCTCAGACTGCTCCATTATTTCTAACATTTCAGGCACCTCTTCAAAAGCGCCTATGGTCAGTGCCTTCGCTTCTTTGTTGCGAACGGTGTGCACACGGTGTATGTACGCGAATTCAGAGTCGCGCATGGCTGGTAAAAAGATTGGAACGTTGGATTCGTACGCAGACCTAACGATGGACTTCGAATCTTTGAGTCGCATCCCGACTTCTCGCATGAGCTCGTTAGTGGAAAGCGTGCTTCTATCCCTTCTTGCAGCGATTTCATCGAACATTTCTATCAAATTCGCGTCGGCCTTGACGAAGTCTTCTTCAGGAACAAAGATGTCGTAAATACGGTAAATGTGATACTTATAAAGCAAGTAATCGTCAACGAACCAGTGTCCCTTGTAATGATGCCCCCCCAACGCTTCGATCAAGTCGTGAACCATGTTGGCACCCGTACTCACAAGCACATCAATTAATCTTCTCCTAATGAGGTCAGATATTGTTGTGCGCAAGCCTGCAGGCACTGCTGCTCCAGCCAAAGCGAGAAACACTGTACACTTCTCGTCTTTAACCATGCTTTCAAAAACGTCGCACGCCGATGCCAGTCTGCCCGCCCCAAAAGAACCAGAGTTATCGAATTGCTGTATGAGTTGATTCACAGTCATGTTGGGGTGGAGTTTCATGTGCACCACAGGTGAACTGAGAAAATCTTCGCGTTTCATCTCGTCTCTTTCAGCTCCTATTCATTGAAGCATAGTCTAATGCTGTTTGAGAATGAAAAGTTTTCTAGTGTTTGATCTCAGCGCACTTGCCATCGAGACTTGATGCTTGGATAAAGTGGAAAAAGAAAGTCAAGTCCAAAACATTTGCCTACGGTCTCGTGTTCCTTTCGTTCCTTTGTTAAAACCATGGTGGCTTCCCCCTCAGAAGAGTAGGCTAGCGCGCACTAAAACAATATAACAACATAGCAGACAAATGTAGGAAACACCAAAAATATTTTATCGCAGTGATTTTTTGATACAGTTTTGGAACGAGGCAGCCTTTTGGAGCTGAAACGGCTAACCCAAAACGATATTGTCAATTGCCAAAAGCGCGGATACTTTGACGAACACCTAGCAACCCTATACTCAGTAGCGTATGGAGAACCCTACATTTATCAGAACAAGTATCTGCTTTATCACGACCCCTTGAGTAGACTGGTTTGGCTCACTCTGTTTGGGCTCGGCAACGACCAAGATACAGGTGGGGACTTAACAGAGTGTTTTGAGGCTTCTGTGAGAACCTTCCAACCGAATGAGGTTGTAACAACTTCGCCAACACGTTTGCCGCCAAACTTGGGCGATTTTCACTGTGAGACTGTTTACGAAGACGAGGATTATCAGATAAATCTTCGGCAATTCGACGAAAAACTGAATGGGGGTTCATACAAGCATCTTCGATACCGTGTGAACAATGCTGAAAAACGGGGTTATACGCTTGCTGTGGGCAGAGAGTTAACGGTTGCTCATTCTCGCATTATAGCCCTGCACCTTGCAAGAAAGAACTACGCCATCTGGGATTGCCAACTCTACTTGAGACTTAGTGATTACCTCGATAGGTTTTCTTCTCCCAAACTCTTCAACGTGTTTTTAGAAGACGCTCTCATTGGCTTCGACGTCATTGACTTTCTGGCTGATATTATGGCAATACCGCTGGGTTTCTACCTTGATTATCCATCGTTGGCAGACTTCCTGCTATACAAAGAGATTCTGCACGGCAAGAGGCAGAGTTTCAATTGGCTTGACATTGGATGGGCCTGCAACAATCCAGGGTTAGAGGCTTTCAAGAAGAAATGGACAGCCATTTCAAGGTTCAAGGTTTACATGCAAGAGTATCAAAAAGTTAAGAGGAACTAGAGAAAGTTCTGGAAAAAAGCTAGGAAAAGTAAAAACACTCGGCAATACAAAACTCTGCCAACGAGTGTTGTCGAGTGTGACACGGTTGCGCGTTACTCGGTTTCTGCTTCCTCGGTCTCTTCTGTTGCTGCGGTTTCTTCTTCGGCTGCTTCTTCACTTTCGCCTTCCGCTTTGGCTTCAGCCTTTCCCACTACTTCAGCTTCGCAGAATCTTCTGCTTATCCTTGTTACTCTGATTTTGACTTTGTCGCCTGGTTTGGTGTTGGGGACAAAGACCACTAGGCCTTTGATTCTTGCTATGCCTTCGCCTCTTCGGCTGGTCTCTTGGATTTCTACGTCGTATTCTTTGCCTATTTCCACTGGTTTGGGTGGGAATCTTGGTCCGAAGCCTCTTCCCTCTCTTCTTCCGTAGCCGCCTCTTCTTTCTCTTCTTTCATATTCCATTTTTTTCACCTCTCATCGTCGTTATAAAGCATTTTTTCCTTGACTCGGACGTTTTTGTGTTATTCATAGGACGCTCAGTTTTCCGTATCTGCCCACGTTTAGTTGAATCTCGCCTCTGAATGTTGTTATATATCCGTTTTCGACCTTGATGTTGTCGTCTACGTTGACTTGGTCGATTTGCTCGTTCCACAGGGTTAGTTTTATTGTGCCTGTTCCATCGTTGATTGTAGCGTCGGCTACTCGGTGGACTACGTCTTTGTATCTTGATAGCACTTCTCTTGTGGGTGCTTTTCCGATGACTTTGGCTTCGACTTCTACGCGTTTCATTCCGTCTCGTAGGTCTTTTATTTTCAAGATTTTTCCTCCTATTTTTATGCGTTTGTTTTGAGCCTTTTCGGCATGTGGTTCTTTCGTCCTTGTCTCGGAAATTGAAGCTTGTCGGTTCGGAACGTGTCAAGCTTCGTCGGCAAAAACCGGCGTTTTGTGCTTGGGCTCCGTTGGACTAAGCTACGGTTGAGAGGAGTCGTTAATGTGGAATATAAGCTTTGTTATGTATGGCTTTGTTGCTTGAGGGTCTGTTTTTTCTGCGTTGCTTTGGTTGTGTTTAATGTGTGTTTTTTGGTGTGGCGGTAATGGGTTTTGTGTGGAAAAAAGAGTTGAAGTTATGTTCTCCTTTTTTGAAGTTGTCAGGTTTACACCAGATGATAAAGGTAAAGCAATTATGTTCTGGATTGGCACTTGTGAGTAGACGGTTGAGGACAGGTCATGGGTGTTTCCAAACTCACGTAATGACCATTCGGTATCTGTTGTAGGAAGAGTTGAGGAAGAGAGGCGTTACTGTTGTTCCAGAGTTTTTCTGTTTCGGCGCTTTTTGGACATTTGGCTCTTGATATGCCGTTGAAGAATTGTGCCCAGTATGTTGTTGAAACGAAGTTGGGTGCTGCGACTAGGCTTTTCTTTCAATACTCGGTTTTGGTGATGATGAGATTAACCGCGTTCTTGACTATCTCTATCCTGCCTTAGCCAACGAAATCCAACAACTAAAAACACTCATGCAAGGATAACACATAATAGATAATACCAATCAAGTAATCAATAGGAAACCATCCATGCAGACTTCAGAATCTTATCAAATAAGCCACGAAGAAATGCGCAAATACGCAGGTCAATACGTTGCAGTCATGGACGGAAAAGTAGTGGCATCAGGAAAAAACCTCTACAAAAAAATCGAACAGTTAGAAAAGAAGCACCCGGGCAAAGAAATCACAGTCACATACATCCCCAAAGAGGAACTGCTCATTCTATAACAGCATTTATATTTGACGAACGAAAAAACGCAGAACCCTCAGGTGAAATTGAGGGTGAGTTGATGCAACAATACGTTTTCCCGTACAGACTAGAATATTCAGACCTAGCTGGAGAAATCTACAGACCAGTTGCCCAAAATTTACTTGCAAGCCAAAAACAAAAAATGGAGGAGCTTCACCCTCTACGCCGACGCAGGAGCAGACACAACACTATTGCCCAAATCAGCCTGCAGAGGCTTGGGTTACAACCTTAAAGCTGGAAAATCTGGCTACGTAGGAGGAATAACAAGAGGCAAAATCAAAGTATACGTACACGAACTAAACACAAAACTAGGCGAAGAAACATTCAAAGCCAAAATAGCCTTCGCCCAAAAAGAAGATATCCCACCACTACTCGGCAGAACAAACATATTCGACCACTTCAAAGTCTGCTACAACAACAAACAAAAAGAAACAGCCTTTATTCTGCCTTAGCCAGCGAAATCCAACAACCTGTAAGCACTCAAACACTTACGTTAAGAATGTTCACTTGTATCTTTCGCGTCTCTTCTTGCGTTTGCGCTTCTCTCGGCGCATCCGTTTTCTTTTCGATTTGCCCTTGATTTCAACCTACCTCTGCAGCCACTCTGATTTCACGCACAAATGATTGACATCGACCTTTAAATGTTTACTCGATGGTTGCATGACGCAGTTTCAAGTCATTCTCGTTCTTGTTCATACGATACATGAGTTCCACGATTAAGCCGTCCAAGAACACCATGCAGTTGTTTTCAAATATACTCCCAAGAGGGCTTAAGGGCTCGCGTTCACCCAAGATCTGTCGGGCCATGTAGTCTTGTTCTCGAGGCCAGCCCATCCTCGTTCGTCCCTTGATGAGCACAAGCAAATCAGCCATCTCTCCAAGCGGCGAATCCTTGTACGACGTGATAGCCACGATTCGAGTTCCTACCTCTTTCGCGGCGGTAGTGGCGCTCACAACCAGCTTTGTCATGCCAGTGCCAGAGATGGCAATCACCAAGTCGTCTTTTTCAGCGGCTGGAGTTATGGTTTCACCCAGAAAGTAAACATTGAATCCCAGGTTCATTAGGCGCAGGGCGAACGCGCGTCCCACGAATCCGCTTCGACCCATGCCCACAACGAAGATTTTCTTGCCCTTGGCCTCAAGAATCATCTGAATCATTTTTTCAACCTGTTCAGCATCAAGCTCGTCTATCGCCCTTCGTGCCCCAGCAAGAATCTCGTCCGCGGCCGCTCTCAACCATTTCATCACTCTTTCGCCCAGTGAAGCGAATACACTCCTCAAGTGCTAAAAATCTTGCGGTTAAGTTCACAATCGTGCAAGTGAAAGAATCATTTTGGTAAGAGCATGGATATTGAGGGTAGAGGACCAACGAAGTTCCGAACGTAAATTGCGGTTGCCAATAATATTATAGATATTATTATCAGAGCCAAGTCACCTCGTCCCATCTTGAGAACGTACAGGTTCGTACGCTTCTTGGCAGCACCCCATGCACGAGACTCCATGGCTTCTGCGAGTTCCAAGCTTCGACGTATGGCGCTGACAATCAACGGAATCAAAATTGGAATGTAGTTGCGCACCCGCTTCATGAAGTTGCCCCTCTCGAGTTCCAAGCCCCTGGCCTTCTGCGCATCCATAATAGTCTGCGCCTCCTCAGCCAAAACCGGAACGAAACGAACAGCAGTGGTGAAGGCAAACGTGATGTCAAATGGAACATGACTCTGCTCCAAGGCCAAACTGAGATGATCAGGCGACGTGGTGAGAAAGAACACGGAAAACGACTCAACCAAAACCAGAAAACGAAGCAACATTGCACTGGCGTACTCGGGAGGCGACATGCCATAGGGAATAGTGCTTGGAGATAGGTAGCCAAAAACAAGGTTAAACACGAAGAGGAAAGTAGCCAAAAACACGGCGCCACGAAGAGACCGAAGCCATTGCCGATGAACACCAGCTATCAACACAAACGGTACAGGCAGGAAGAACAGAACCAAGAGCGGCAACAACTCATAAAACATAACAGCCGCTACGAACATCACCAGAACAAATAGAAACTTAACCCTAGGATCGAGACGATGAATAGGCGACGAAACATGCCTAAATCTGAAACCTTCAAAGACGCTCAACTCTTGCTCCGCTCCCCTTCAAAATACTCGATGAGAATATTCCTAGCCTCAGAAACGTCAATAACGTCTGTTGGCAATCCGAGGTCTGCTAGTCCCTGAAATATTTGAGTTATCTGCGGCGGCACGATAGAAGCCTTCAGGGCAATGTCTTGGTTGGTGAGTATTCGTTTGGCTTCTCCGTCTGCAACAATCTGTCCCTGCGCCATCAAAACGACGCGTGGGTTACACTCTGCCACAAACTCTACATCGTGTGTGACAATCACCACAGTCTTGCCCTGTGCGTTCAATTGGACAATGAACTGACGCAGTGTCTCCTTCTGCTGATGATCCTGCCCAATAGTGGGCTCGTCAAGTATGACAACCTTCGGGTTCCAAGCCAAGACAGAAGCCAAGGCTACACGTTTTCTCTCGCCTCCGCTCAGCATGAAGGGCGAAGTCTTGCGGTACTCCGTCAAGCCTAAGAGATTAAGCGCCCACGTGATGCGCCTCTCAACCGTGTCCTCCTTAAAGCCAAAGTTTCTAAGTGCAAAGGCAACTTCTTCCTCCACAGTCTCGCTGAACAATTGGTGATCAGGGTTCTGAAACACAAACCCAACTTTTCTGGAAAGCCTGGCTACACTTATGTCGCGTGTGTTGACTCCATCTATGAGGACATCACCCTTAGTGGGCTTGAGCAAACCGTTGAACTGCTTCACAAGCGTTGTTTTTCCCGCACCATTTTGTCCCATTACGGCAACAAATTCACCATTACGAATGCTTAGGGACACCCCCTTCAGCGCCTCGACTCCTGTTGGATACATAAAATAAACGCTCTTAACCTCGATCACGTCTTCAACACCTCTCGTAAGAGTTGAGTGGCTTCATCCGAGCTTGTTGGAACACCGTCTAATTTGACACCGTTTTCTTGAAGCATCTGCCAGAGACGAGTTGCCTTAGGAATTCCAACCCCGATCAACCTAGCGGCTTCGGAGTTGAACACTTCTCTGGGCTTACCATTAAGAACGATTTTTCCGTTGTCCATGATGACAACGTGATCAGCGTACTTTGAAGCCAGGTCCAGCCTGTGTTCAACAAGTATAACCGTGATTCCCAATTTCTCGTTCAGTTCGCTAATGACCTCAAATATTCTCTTTGCACCTAAGGGGTCAAGGAAGGATGTGGGTTCATCGAAAACCATGATGTCGGGTTGCATGGCGAGGACGCAGGCTATGGCCACGCGTTGTTGCTGCCCACCTGAGAGTTCGTGTGGCGCCCTCTCCCGCAACTCTTCTATGCCCGTCATTTGAAGCGCCCAGTCAACCCGCTTTCGGATTTCATCCCTTGGTACACCTAAGTTTTCCAGTCCAAACGCCACGTCTTTCTCGACTGATAGGGCAAAAAGTTGATTTTCTGGGTTTTGAAACACCAGTCCAACCCTTTGAGCCATTTCGTAAATCGGGTGCTCACTTACCCTGAGTCCAGTAACAGATAGTTCTCCTTGGAGTTGTCCGGCGTAAAAGTGAGGAATCAAACCGTTGAAGCAGCGACAAAGCGTTGTTTTGCCGCATCCACTAGGGCCTGTTAAAATCACGAATTCTCCCTTTTCAATGCTCAGGGACACATCTGTTATGGAAGGCTTTGTTCCTCCAGGATACGTGTATGTTAAGCCCTCTGTCTCAATTATTGGCATTGTTCCTATGTCGCCGCCTTATCTGGCAAAGAGTTATTGACACCAACTTAAGAGTAGCTACTCAAAAATGGCTATTTATAATTGTTTTTCACACGTTACGGGTTGCGAAAATCTTAGAAACACCCTCAGCAAAGACTTGCCAAACATGTTCGGAGGGCTCCGTTTGGTCCGAAGAACCACAGTTGGAGATGTCTGTTTCATCAGAAAAGGCAGAAAAGTGTTGTTGCTGCGTCGAGACAAAGAGCCAATGAAAGGCAAATGGACAGGTGTGGGTGGAAAAACCCAAGTTCTTTGAAGAGCCTCTAGAGTCATGCCTCAGAGAGGTTAAAGAAGAAACAGGGCTAGACATAGAACCGAAACTGGCTGGGATAATCACAACCATAAACAAAGCTGAAGGTTCAAAGTGGTTTCTCTTTGTGTATGTTGCAAACAGTCGCCATGGAGAATTGAAGCAAAGCCGCGAAGGCATCTTAGAATGGGTAAACGAAGAAAAATTGTGCGAAAAAGATCTCGCTTTCATCAGAGTCACGCTTCCTTATATATTACACAAGGAAAGAGAAGGCATCATCACGGGAAAAATAATCCATGACGGCAGAGAAGTTTTAAGTTGCATTCTTAGAGAAGATGCGAGAATTCTTCTTCAAAAGCCCAATGAAACCAGATAGATTCACTTATGGGTGTTTCAATTTTTCCTTAAGAAGCCTCACGCACCGTTTGAGGCTGGCTTCAATTTCTCCAACGCCATTCACTCCAGCTGAAACAGAGTGTCCCCCACCCATACCTTGCAGATATTCACCTAAAGGCTTGGCGATGTCTCTGCCCAGATGCACTTCAGTTTTCTCGTAAAAGTCGCGGCTCGAACGCATGCTGATCTGAATCTTTTCGCCGCGTTGACCAGCCACAACCGCCACGTGTGCACCTAGGGCGATCATGGCTCGGGCAGCCGAAGCCTGATAGGCGCTGACATGAGAAAGCGAGATGAGCCAGTTGTTAATCCTCAAAAGTTTGCTCCGCTTAGACGCCTTCAACCTAGCTATGCGTTCAGAAGAGTCCATAGGCATTGAGAGTAGAGACAAGGTTTTTTCGGCCTTCACTCCGACGTCGATTAAGTCGGCTATTGCCTTGAGCGTGGCAGAACTGGCCAACACAAAATGGCGAGTGTCAAAGGCTATTCCCAGAAACAGAGCCTTGGCGTCCGCTTGCGTCAACTCAACTCCGGCTTCCTTGAAGAGGCGGTATACAATCTCGCATGTTGAAGACGTGTTCTCATCTGCCACAGTCAACGCCGCAAGACGTTGAGTCCCTGGATGACTCGCGTGATGGTCAATCACGACCAACGCGGCTTTTGACGCCTTGACCCGTTGGCTCCAGTCGCCCAGCTGTTGAACGGTGTTTGTGTCCAACAGCACGAGCAAATCTGCGCTCTCGACGCTAGGATTCGTGGTCAGTTTAGCTGGGAGCGCCTGCAGCATGAATTTGGACAGTCGGCTAGGGCCTTGCGCCGCTGCAATCTCTACGCTCAATGATGGCCGCAGACGTTTTAAGAGTTGTGAAAACGCATAGGCTGCACAAACGGCGTCTGGGTCGGCGTTTACGTGGCAAAGAAGAACAGCCAGTTTGACTTTGCCCTCGTCTAGAAGCTTTGTTATTTCTTGGATTTGCAAGCGAGTCCGCTCAAGTAGTCTTTTATTGACTCAAACGCCTTTTCAGTTGCCTCTCTCGCGAGTTTTTCTGGGTCGTATCCTTTCATGAGGGGTGACAAGCCTATTTCTATGTCAACGTTTACCGTGACTGGTTTGGTCCCTTCCGTGTCAACAGTTATGTTTAACGCTGAGATTTTGCGGGCAGAAACCTTAGATAACACGTGCTCTCTGGCGGTTTTTTCTCCAATCTCGCACAGTTTTTCGAGTTGCTCGGTTGTCAACTCGGGGATGCCGATTTCTTCCAAAAGGTTCTTCCTCTAAGGTTCAGAAGGCGGAGGCGACACCGGGCTGAGGTCTCGCTGCAGTTTGGTTTGAAGGTCTTTGGCTTGAACTCGTAGTCTTTCTTCCTGTTTTCCGAGCACGCTTATTCTGGTGTTGAGCAGCTCTTTGCGTTCGTTCAGCTCCGTTGTCACTTTGGCTTTGTCGGCTTTGACCAAGAGTGAGCCAACGGATTTGTAGATGACGGCACTTTCATCAACCTTTTCCAGCTCGCTGAGCGCTTGCTCGGTTTCTGTCAGCTCCAACTCGAGCTGTTGTTTCTGCGTCAAGACCGTCTGCAAAGTATGTTGCAATTGTTGAAGTCTGAGCAGTCGCTCTTGAACCTGAGGTGGGAGCCTCGAAATGTCATCGCTCATGCGATATTCCTCATAATCTTGTTAATGAATACTCACAGCATTATATTGCTGAGTTAATTAAGTGTTTTCGCATGTTGTTATGATGACATTTTTGTTTCCAGAGATTCTAAGACCTCTCTTGTTAGGAGTATCCAATGGAGATAGGAGTTTATGGCAGCTCTCAAAGCCGAAGTGTCTCTGGCTTCAAAGATTAGGCTTAAGCTGTGGCATTCCTTCATTATTCTAGCTTTAGAGCGACTTGTCATTGAAGTTCGTGTTTCTGGTTCCAAAGCCTTGAATATGGATTCGAGTTGCTCTTTTGATTGAAACTTTAGGCGGATACTCGCTCTGGCGCTCATTTGCTGGATTCCCACATCACTCGCCTTAGGGTTATTCTTGGGCCAATTTCCACCTTTTGTGGAAGCAGCATAAAAGTTATTTGAATTCGTCGGGTTGCGTCGTTTGAAATGTGCATGGCAACCTGATATTTAGGCGATGCTTCACTTTCAGATATTACTGGTACGTTGAAGAATTTGGACAGAGAATCGGCTATTTCCAGAGAATTGCCAACTGAATGTGTGATGACCAGCGAATGAAATGGCTTAGACTTTGTTGGGGCAAACTCTCTCTGTAATCGTATGGCAGCGATGTAGAGGCTTCGAGGAATGCGAACCAAACCCGATGCGCCTATATGAAAAAACTCGATTTTGCCTGGTCCACCTTGCCAACGGTCAACGATAACGACGCGGTCTGCACCGAGTTCTAGGGTTTTCTCACCCACTTGATCCACGCTCATTTTTCCACGGTTAACGCGCACGACGCCGGGTATTACGCGCGTGAGCTCGTTGCAGAAGGTTCGTATCCGAGACGTTGGATTACGGGATGTAGTTAGCAGAATTTTCCTAGACGAAACCATGAGCTAACATCAACTTAACTTATTCTTAACCTTGAAGCTTG
>Ga0315310_10001843_pt1 | contig 13355 bp, 10 predicted proteins | sample TDP5_MG_FD_203630 | JGI IMG/M metagenome (GOLD analysis project Ga0315310, IMG submission 203630) | Freshwater sediment microbial communities from Lake Towuti, South Sulawesi, Indonesia - TDP5 | ecosystem: Environmental > Aquatic > Freshwater > Lake > Sediment | place: Indonesia: South Sulawesi... | reverse complement strand
AAGGAGCCGGTACACTGATGAAGAGACAATCGGAATCTATACTATGGTCATGGCGGGCAGAATAAACAAGACCATGGTCAGGTGGCTGTTAGGGGCAGGCGTTCCCGCTGTAGGACTGGCAGGCATCGATGCAGCCTTGCTTAGGGCTGAGCGAAAGAAGAAGCTCCTTATAGTCGACGAACGGAGTAGGAAACGCATAATCGAAGGTGGCTTCACTGGCAAGATAGCTCAAGTCAATACTGCCATCTTAGATCTCCTGCTTGCGAATAAATATGTTCCAGTCATAGCGCCGATAGCTCTGGGGGACGAAAACGAGTTCTTGAATGTTGACGCCGACAGAGCTACTGGACAGTTAGCTGGGGCGCTCAAAGCCGACACTGTTGTGTTCTTGACCGATGTTGAGGGAGTTATGCTGAAAGGAGGATGTGCGAAGAAGCTCAACATGCAAGAAGCCGAGAAGCTCCTGCGAACAATAGGACCGGGAATGGACAAGAAAGTCCTTGCTTCGGTTGAGGCTTTGAAGACTGGCGCAAAGAAAGCAGTGATATCTTCGGGATTTGTCCCGGAACCCGTGACGAAAGCCTTGAACCACACGATCGGCACAGTGATCACCGTTGGATGAAGACAAGATCATCGCCACTGAGAACGCCCACCTCGCCAGTGTCTACCAGAGGTTTCCAGTAAGCCTAGTAAGAGGGAAAGGAGCTCTCCTGTACGATGTGAACGGTAAAGAGTATGTTGACTGCATGAGCGGGTATGGCGTCAGTCTAGTCGGTCACTGCCATCCAAAAATTGTCAAAGCCATCCAAGAACAAAGCGAGAGGCTCATCACGTGTCACGGCTCCTTCTACAACGACAAGAGGGCTGAACTCTTAGAGAAACTCATCAAAATCTCTCCTAAAGGCTTGTCCAAGGTCTTTCTCAGCAACAGCGGGACAGAGGCGGTCGAATGTGCGCTGAAAGCAGCCTTGAAGTACACGGGAAAGAAAGAGATCATCGCTATGATGAGAGGGTTTCATGGGAAGACCTTGGGCGCGCTGTCAGCGACGTGGAACCCCAAGTATCGCGATGCTTTCCACTTTCTGGTTCCGCAGGGTTTCAAGTTCGTGCCTTTCGGCAACGTGGACAAGGTTGAAGAAGCCTTAACAGACGAGACGGCAGCTGTCATCGTCGAACCGGTCCAAGGTGAAGGTGGCGTACACGTTGCACCCGACGGCTTCCTTAAGGGCTTGCGGGACCTTTGCGACAGATGTAACATCGTTCTGATCTTTGACGAGGTTCAGACGGGTTTCGGACGCACCGGACGCATGTGGGCTTCTGAATACTGGAACGTTAAACCTGATGTAATGTGCGTTTCGAAGGCCATGGGCGGAGGGGTTCCAATCGGCGCAACGATCGCGAGAGATGAGATTACGGACTCGCTCGAGGTCGGCGAACACTCTAGTACATTCGGCGGCAACCCTCTTGCCTGCGCAGCGGCATGTGCCGTGATAGACGTGATTCTGGAAGAGAATTTGGTTGAGAGAGCTGAGGTGCTAGGAGAGAGGTTCAAAGGCATTCTTCAGGGCATGGTGCAGGAGTTCAGGGTTCTCCGCGAGGTCAGGGGCTTGGGTTTGATGGTTGGACTCGAATCCAGACTTCCCATAAACGAGGTGCTCATGAAGGCTCTGGGGCAAGGGCTGATCCTGCTCTATGCGGGGAAGAACGTTATCCGCTTCCTTCCTCCACTAGTGATCGAGATGAGTCAGCTCGAAAAGGCGGCTGAAATCCTAACAGACATATTCCTTGAGGAAGAGGGGAAACTCCCCAAGAGTTGACGACCAGCATCTACGGTTACATCCGACCCGAAGGTGATGACAACTGGACCAGTTGGCTTCCATAGAACTCCTTCAGAAGATTCTGGAAATCTACAGCCCCAGCGGCAAAGAGAAACCGCTCGCTCTTTTCCTAAGAGAGGAACTTGAGAGACTCGGGTTCCTAAATGTACGGATAGACAAGGTTGGCAATGTTTACGGCGAAGTCGGTTCTGATTCTCCAACGGTTCTTTTGTGTGGTCATATGGACACCGTTCCAGGACAGGTGCCGGTAAGCGTTGTAGGTAGCATGCTGTACGGGAGAGGCGCTGTAGATGCCAAGTCTTCGCTTGCCGCCATGATATCTGCAGCTTCCAGTCTTGAACTAGGACAGAGAAGTGGCAAGGTCATTGTTGCAGCGGTCGTTGAAGAGGAACGCAAGGCTAAAGGAATATACCAGCTGTTACGCGAAGGGCTGAGCATTGACTGTGCAATCTTCGGCGAACCAAGTGGCATCAAGAACATCACCTTCGCCTACAGAGGCAAGCTTGGACTCAACGTCACCTTCAAAACGATGTCTGGACACATCGGAGCCCAACATCTCGTGGACAACGCTGTCGAAAAGGCTTTCGAGTTCTGGAGCATGCTTAAGACCTCTTTTGAAGGACACGGATCGTCGCAAGGAGTCTTCTACTCCTTGACACCATGCCTAACTCGCATCAGCAGCCTCAGAACCTCGGGAGGCGTTCCTGACGTATGCAGGCTTGACATAGATCTCAGACTTCCGCCTAGGGTCAAGTCCGAAGTGGCCATCAAGATGGTTAAGGAAGTCACCAGCATCTTCTTACGAGAACGTCCAGTTAGCTCAGTGGATCTGAAAGTCACCGATCGAGTCGAACCTTTTGTAGCCAAGAGGAACGCGCCAGTCATGAAGGCTTTAGAGGAAGCGATCCTTGAGATCACTGGCGGACCTATAACCTTTCTTAGGAAGACTGGCACTGGGGACATGAACATTTTCGGTAGTGCGACGGCCGTTCCGGTTGCGACTTATGGTCCAGGAGACTCCAGACTAAGCCACACGCCCAACGAAAACATAGACCTAACCGAGTACCTGACTAGCATTCAAGTCTACGGAAAGGCAGTTCGGAATATCCTGATGCCACATCAGACTTGATGCAGGTTTCTCCAAGCATTTTCCATGAAGGAACCCGAACAGCGCCAAGATAAGTCCGAATGGGGTACGTACCGCAGGATTCAGCGGTTCTCCAAAGACTTTCTAGTTTCTTTTCGGGGAAGGGCATTAACTGATCTGGACCAACCATGTAGCCGCTGCCTAGCACAAGGACCTCCATGACCATCTTGACCCTAGGTATCTTTATTAGAGAAGAGAAAATAAAGCAATTCAGTGAATGAAGCTTTCTGCTCTAGTCAGGAAAGAAAGAAACCCAGTTGCTCCATGAAGAACCTTGGTGTCTGAACTTGCTGGGCAAAAGATCTGTTGCGAGGTCCGGCTAAATGGTCTTTGTTTTCCCCATACGCGACGAGAATCGACCTTCAAAGAGACCATTCGTGACCTATGGCCTCATAGCTGCAAATGTTTCAGTCTTCTTCATGCAGATGTTCAACCCCAGGTATGACTGGTTCTACACCTACGGCGCAATACCTATCGAAATCCTGCGGGGAGAGAGGCTTTGGACCCTCTTGACAAGCATGTTTGTGCACGGCGATCTCCTACACTTGCTTGGAAACATGGTCTTTCTTTGGATCTTTGGCGACAACATTGAGGACACGTTGGGCCACGCGAAGTATCTGCTATTCTATGTGGTCGGAGGCTTCATTGCCAGTTATGCTCATGTTGCCTCAACAGTCCTTCTAACTTATACGAGCCGCATTCCGTACTTCACTCCCGACTTTGGGATTCCTACGGTCGGCGCTTCTGGAGCAATCTCAGCCGTTCTGGGAGCCTACCTAGTCCTTTTTCCCAGATCAAGGATCAGAACCCTTGTTTACCTAGCTTACATACTCACCTTCGCAAGTGTCCCGGCTTACTTCTATCTCGGATTCTGGTTTCTCTACCAGATACTGATGGGTTTCGGCTTCCTGTTGGGGGCGCCTTCAAGCGTCGCATTCTGGGCTCACATTGGCGGATACGTATACGGCGCTGCCGCTGTGAAGGCTGTGGGAGTGAAGCCTAGGGGCAAGCCGGTTCAGGTTCTGCGAGAAGGGCGAATCGCGCCTATCACAGGTCCTTTGGTCCTCACGCCTTTGGTGGATGTCCTGGTCGAAGGTGACAGGGTGATGGTTCTAGCCGAGCTGCCTGGACTAGAAGAAAAGGACATAAGCATCGAGGTCTCGGAGTGGACTGTTGTGATATCTGCCGAACTCAGAGACATGAGGTTCTACAGGCAAGTGACCTTGCCCGTACCTGTCGCTCCAAGGGTTCAGAACCTCCTTTACAGAAATGGCGTGCTCAGCTTCACCCTTTACCGAATCCCCTAGGAAGCCACTTAAGGGATGCTGATCAAGGTGAATGCGTTTTTCTGGGAACGGATACTTTCAGAACCTGTCCTTGCTTCATCATCACTGAATCAAGCACAACCAGAAGTCTACCTCTTTCTTTCATGATATCCCTATTCACTTTTTCCCCGTCAAGGGTCACCTTTATTGCAGGCCGCTCAATGTTGGCAACGGGCAACTCCAAAAGAGATATCTCTAGTGAGCCGAACTTCAACTCCAGAGTGAACTCGGCTTTTCGGTCTCTGATCTTTTGAGTATAGAGCCCCCATCCGGTTCCAGTCGAGAAGAAGGATCTGAAATCTTCTCGAAAGATCTTCGGAGCAAACCCCAAGCGCCTCTCTGAAGCTGAATATCTGAATCCTGAGAGGGCAGGAAGCAGAGCGTAGCTTGCCATTGAACGCGCGTAGTGGTGACCGCATTCGAACTCGTTCCACGGGTTTCTTCTGTCGCCTCTGTGACGGTCTCTGGTGCCTTTGACGATGGCTAGCGCTTCCTTGATAATGCCCTCTTGGATCATATGGCCTGCAACTTGGTACTCGACTCCGCACCATACCTCGTCAGCGTAGTTCCACATGGAGTCACCTGGCCGTCCCCCTTTTGGCCAAGTACAGATGACCAAGCCTGCCTCGTCGTTAATGGCGTAGATCCGGTTGAAGCATGGATGCCCGCTAAGGTCCGGCTTCCAGTTGTACCCGAAGATGGATCGCAAAGTCTTACGCACATTGCCCCGCTTGTAGAGGTATCCCAAGCCAAGCATGCTGGCATACCACTGCCCAATCATCTGGTCTGATAGGCAACCCTTGCCGTATTGCCATTTGGGCCACTCTTTGAACTTGCTGTCCTTTCCATGCTTTGACGTCAGCTCACGGTAGTGTTCAGGCCAGACTGTATGTGCCATGGGGTTCACTCTCTGTTCATAGTAGTCGCCGTTGAAGAGGTTCTCATCAGTCCACTTGGAACCAGATTCGAACACTCTACGGTATTCTTTGGCTGTGTCTTCCTCGCCAAGGCGTCTGGCAATCTCTTCGGCTGCGCGGAGAGCTGCCAAGTATAGGCTTCCGGCTAGAGTATTGGGTCCGTAGAACTCGATGTCGTAGGTGTTGTGCTGCATGCCTTCCATAACACCATCTTTATCCGCGTCCCAGTACCTCCAAGCGAACTCAAGTAGCTTCTTCGCTGTTAGCCACATTGACTTAAGCCACTTATCGTCGCCTGAGATCAGCCACTCCCGGTAAACTTGAAGTATGCAGCCCATCTGCCCGTCCGCTGCGGGGTGGAAAGTTGGCTCAGCTCTCGTTCCTAAGGGCAGAGGCATTCGGAATGTCATGAACCCATCTTCTTGGACGCAATTGGCGAAATGCGCATGGAGCATCGAGCGTTGAAGGTTCGGGAAAAGGTAGGGAAGGGCTTGAGCGTAGTTCCAAACATGCGTGCATGAGCCCTCGCAGCAACCAGCCGTGTTGCTGGAACCTTCAAACCCATAGAATGTGCCGTCTTCGAGCCGCAGGCAAGTCGTCGTCTTCAGCACTGAGAGTTGGGAACTCACAGCGTCCAAGACATGAACTGGCAAGGTTGAAGCGAACAGACTATCATGGAATAGTCTCGTCTCTTCCCAGAGGCGTTCGAGGTTTGACGCAGTGTACAAAGCAACGTCCCAGGCGTCCTTCCACAAGGTAGCATAGTAGTTTCTCCAGGTAGGTGGTTTCTCGCCTTCTTTCAGTCTTCCCCAGTAACGCTCGAATGTGGGAAAGTGCCAAGCCAATATGAAGGTCACAGTGACTTTGTCATGCGGCTTAACCGCAAAATCGGCCGTGACCGTTCCGGTCTCGCTCTTTCCGTCATCGTTTGTTGGGAACTCGTCTGATGTGGTTATGCTGTCCCAGAATTTCGAAAGGCTTGAGTCTTTCCACCGTGACAGGACGCTGGCTTTGGAGCAGGTTGTTGCAAGTGCCATCGACCCGTATTGTGCCGATTTCGCGTCAAGCTTGGTGTTTGTGAGGTGAAGCCCGATGACACCTTTCTCTGCTCTTGGCTCGTTGGTTCGTCCTTCGGGCTCGGAGTCGCCGATGATGTTCGTCAAGTTCCCATGAACCGTGGCAGAGACATTCTTCTCGCTCACATTTTCAAAGCTGTAGAGAAAGACGGCAACTGGGATGCTGGAGTCCTTGTCATTCAACGGTATGAATGGGTTGAAGGCTTGGAGCGTCACACGCAATGGGATGTCAGGGTCTTCGTACGCCAAGGTTGCGATCGGAAAACTGCCCGTGAAAGTGACCTTGCGGAAGTGCGGGAGCCCGTGACCAAGATCATTCCGCGAATGTGAAGGAACGAGTGAATGACCGTCGCCAACGTAGGAGCCTCCTACTGGTCCTTGTAGAACCTTTGTGACCGGAGGCTTGCCAGATGACTGCGCCTTCACGGTGAAGAAGGCTCTTGGGACAACGAATCCCTTCGCTGGTCGGTTCATAATCTCCCAATCTCTGAGCTGCCCCCATCCGCCAAGGCTTACTGATCCTGTGCCGATTCCTCCTAGGGGAAAGGCGATCTCGTCGAGGTTTCTTCCAGTGTATGAAGGTTCTTGACCAATCTTGGAGAGGTTTTGTTCTGAGTATGGTATCTTCGGCAATTCTCTGCCTCCAATGTACAGCTACTTTTCCTAGACTATTTATCTCTGACGTGCGTAGCCATATACTAGGAGACGGTGATAGCCAGTTGACGGATGCAACCTTGTTGACCCACTATCTCGTGTTTGCTTGTCCTCGATGTGGATCGATTAGGTACGCCAAGGAGGGCCAGAAGGCTGCTGGTTGCTTCAAGTGCGGTCTCCAAGTGCCTCTGGACCAAAGCAAGACACGAATTCTGCTGAAGGCCAGAACGGCTGAGGAGGCCGTCGAAACCGTGAAGAGGTACAAAGAGAAAGAGGGTTTTCGCGCTCGACTCCAACGATGAATCTGAAGCCAGATCAAGTGTAAGATTTCTCCGACTTCCGTGCAAGTAGGGCCTTCTTCCCACAGAGGTCTACTGTCCCTCTTGGCAACGAGGGTTAGAGGATGATGCTATCAACGGATCGAGGATAACGTTAGGAATTGGGTCACGAAATTGCTATGATTGCTTTTGTGCCAGCATGTGCGGAATGTGTTACTAGGATGATCTATCACCGACAGTGGTCAGATGTCGTCAGAAGCGGGCCTGCCGTTAAGTTGATGACCTGCCATGCGAATCCTTTAAACCTTATAAAGACAGAGGCCCAGAGAAATCTTGAGGCGGTCTTTTGTCGAACAACAGCAGCCTCCGTTCAATGGCTGAGCTCCTTCGCAGTGGTGCCAAGCTCACTGATCTTTCATGCCCAGCGTGTTCTTCGCCTCTTTTCAGGATGGGAAGCGGAGACTTATGGTGTGCACAATGCCAGAAGAAAGTTGTTGTGGTCAAGGAGGGCGAGCAGATCGAGGATGTAAAGAGCTTCCCAGCTCTTGGCACTGTGGAATCCGCGCTTGTTGAGAAGATCCAGCAAACAAGCGAGAGGATCCGAGGTGAAACCGACATCCGTGAACTTAGAAGGTTGAATGTCGTCCTCGCATCGTTGCTGGACAACCTTGAGAAGGTTAGGAAGACAGGAAGATCCCGAACTTAACAACCATGAGGACTAGGCTTGCTTGGCGTCTACGAAGACTTTCCCCAGATGTTTCACGGCATCGCGCGTTTCTCTCACACAATCTCGACCGACGGGCTACAAGCGGTCATAGTTCAGTCTTTCTACCAGTTGAACCTAAGCCGGAACACCGTCAGTCTGCTTGAGTTCGCTCGGCATAACGTCTCAGCCCAGTTAGAACTCGGAGTCGCAGACGGGCTGATATTCGACTATCTCGACAAAGAAACCTTGAAGACCTGCCAGAAAGCACTGGGGCAACAGGTTGGACCATCGCTTGATTTTCTATGCATCGTTCGCTACTATGCCGCACAGGGGGGGAAAAAGACTCCGTTGAAGTTCGATTACTATATGCTAAGGTTCTTGTTCGAGGAGAAAGAGGTTGAGCTGCGAGTTTACCATGAGAAGGGCCCGCGCCGCCTCGCAACGGAGGATCTGGTTAAGCTGCTGACGGATACGATCAACCATGAGCTAGCAAAGAAGAAGCTCGGCATGCTCCAGCTAGGCTACTTCTACGCGGTTTGATGCTTGAGCTTATCTAGAACTAGTGTCTCGATGTGGTTTGCGACCATTTCCACAGGACGGGTTCCATCAACCGCGATCATCTTTCCTTCACGTACGAGGCGCTGGTAGACTTCTTGGACTCTTCTTTGGACTTCGGGCCGCTCCATGACTGATTTTCCATGTCTGCAACGTTTGAAGACGACTTCTAATGGAACATCGAGATAGATTGCGAGATCAGGCTCCAAGGCAGGCTTGTTGATTTCCGCTATCCAACTGATGTCTAGTTCCGCTGCTCCCTGATAGGCCAAGGACGAGTAAACGTAACGGTCTGAGACAACGATTTTTCCTTCCTTAAGCAATGGTTTTACCTCAGCCTCGGTGTGTTCGGCTCTATCAGCTGCGAAGAGAAGCGCCTCTACAACCGCTGGCACACGCTCTCTCCTATGTAAGACATACTTCCGTATGAACGTACCGATCTCGCCCCTGCTGGGCTCCGTGGTGTAGACTGTGTCATAACCTTTCTTGCTGAGAGCCTGAACGAGGAGAATAGACTGTGAAGTCTTACCACTTTTGTCAAGCCCTTCGATGCACACGAAGAACCCTTTCTTCGTCAACGCTTGCACCTCTTCATACGCTAGAGACCTAGGTTCTGCTGCGACGATTAAACGATCTGTTGTGCTAGCGAACGGTTCAACCACCAAATACAACTAGTTCATTTAAAAGCGTTTAACGGCCTGTCGCTCTCTGAACCAATGGCGTATCGCAAGGATTTTAAGGCTTAGCCAGAGCTTAATGCATAACAACCATGAGACAGCGTCGGAGGTTCAGTTGTGTTCAAGTTCAAGAAGGAACAGGTGGTTTACGACATTGCGGGAGTCAAGGTTGGCGGCAACCCCGGTGAGAATCCTGCAGTCATGATCGGCAGCATCTTCTACAAAGGTGACAAGAACGTCAGGGACGACAAAACAGGCGAATTCGACCGAGACGGCGCGAAGGCACTTATCGCCAAGGTTGAGGGTCTTTCAGAAAGAACAGGATTGCCTGCTATGCTTGATGTCGTCTCAACGAACCCACAGAATGCAGAGAAGTATCTCGAGTTCGCTGCTGACTCAACCCACATGCCCATCCTTATCGATGCCGTGTCCGAAGAGGCGGCGATTGCGGGCCTAGAGTGTGCTAGACAGCTAGCGATGACCGAGAGGACGGTGTTCAACTCGATAACTCCTGACACAAAGGAATCGGTCTACAAGAAGTTAAAGGAAGTGGAAGTTGAAAGTGCGATCATTCTCACCTACAGTGCAAAAGCCATCATGTCTTCTAGAGAAAGGGTCAGACTCTTGGAAACAACACTTCCTAAGGTGAATGCTACGGGAATCAAGAAAATCCTCGTTGACACTGTAGTCATGGATATTGCCACGCTTGGGTTGGCTTGCAGGGCAATCTTCGACGTGAAAGACCAGTTCGGCTTTCCCGCTGGTTGCGGTGCTCACAATGCCATCGCCTCATGGAAGAGTCTCAAGGAGAAACAGGACAATATGCTTACGATGGTCTGCTCATCAGTCGTGAACAGTCTCCCAATCGCGATTGGCGCTGACTTCGTTTTATATGGACCCGCAAAAGACGCAGAATACGTGTTTCCCGCGATAGCCCTTGTAAACGCAGCATATGGACAAGCTATTATGGAGGAGGGTAAGCGCCCTGGACAGAGCCACCCAAGGTTCAAGATAGCCCGCTTTTAGCAGCGGGCCCTTCCAAAATGCTTAATAGCAATTGGACGATGGAATCTCTTGTCGGCCAATTCTTGCGACCAAATGCTTGCGGCCGTGGTCTAGTCTGGTTTAGGACTCAAACAGGATGAATGGAGGAAGCCTTCCAAGCTTGCGATCCCGGGTTCAAATCCCGGCGGCCGCACCACCATGATGCCTTCCAAGTCAGTACGGAGTCCTGTCATTTTGTATGGGTTCGTTGTGTACTGGTGAGAGGTATTTTGAAAGCATATATAGTTATTCCACATTATTCTGACATTCGGGGGGAAGTGGGCAAATGAGCGACAGTCCAAATCTTGCCCGAAAGCCTGGTAAGCTTATCCTGCCATCACTGGTCTTCGCTAGCTTTGCGACATCGCCGCCAGCAATTCTGACGGGACTCCTTCTAGTGGATATCGGACTCACCTTCGGATGTCCCGTCGGCATCGCCGGACAGATCCCAACAGCTTCTTCAATTGTGGCAGTCATCTCCGCTATGCTCATGGGAGCTCTGAGTGTCAAGTTCAGACATAGATCGCTCCTGTTGATAGGTCTGTTGTTCATGAGCATCTCAGCATTGGGTTCCTCTATTGCTCCGAACTTCAACATGATGTTGATAATCTATTCTCTAGGCGGGTTTGGGACGACCATGATCCTGCCCATAACAAGAACATTGGCAGCGGATCATTTCCCGCTTGACAAGAGGACCAGTGCAATTGGATGGCTTGATGCTGGTCGGTCCCTTTCATATGTTATTGGGGCACCAGCCATCGGCTTCATCGCAGGTCTTGGGGGATGGCGCTTGTCTTTCCTCGGATTCGTGTTGCCAATCTGCCTCTTGGGTCTCTTGTTGGCTTATAAAGGTCTGCCCTCCACGCCCTGCAACCACCATTCCACGATGGGCAAAAGTAACTATCTTGAGGGTTTCAAGGCGGTCCTTTCAAACAGATCGGCTTTCGCTTGCTTGGTTAGTCTTGCTTTTTTGGCTGCCGCATATCAAGCTCTTGGACTCTATAGCTCATCGTTTTTCAGGCAACGATTTCTGGTATCAACAACCTCAGCCTCCTTTATCATCCTAGCCGCAGCCCTATGCTTCACTTCGGGTAGCCTGCTGAGCGGTCGGTTTGTGAAGAAGTTTGGAAGGAAGCCTTCGACGGTTCTGACTCTCTTCATTAGCTGCATTTTCATAATCTCCTACACTAACTTGCTCGGTCTGTGGCTATCTTTGGTTGCCACGTATCTTGGTTGGTTGTTTGCTGGCATAGCATTCACAGCGAGTAATAGTTTGACCCTTGAACAGGTTCCGAGATTCCGGGGCGCCATGATGTCTATTCACGCGGCGGCCTTAAGTATTGGCTCAGCTCTTGGGGCTGGAATAGGAGGGCTGACGCTTCTCTTGTATGATTACAGGTTTGTGGGGATATCCTTGGGAGGCATGGGCTTCGTAGGAGCTATGGTCTTGTACCTCTTGGCAATAGATCCCACTAGAACCTAGTTACCTCGTAGAGGACGGGTAATACTCAAACCCTAATGGCACGGACTATCAGATCTGGAAAAGACCATTCCGTATCACATATAGTTCTACAATTCTTCACCGTGTTCTTCCTCCAGTAGCTTGAAGAGTTCTTTCAGGACCGTGCTTGGTCTCAGCTCGTTCTTCTTTTTTGCCTGTGATCTCTCCAAGCCTGGTGAAAAACGGATTCTCACCTTTGTTTCTGGGTTTGGATTTCCAGACTTCAATCAAGAGTTAGATACGATCCAAGGCCTAATGAGAAAAATGACCAAAGTATCATTAGTAAACCTTACAGAAGCAACGCGCTTTATCCTATAGCCTTTCACCAGCCGCTTTCCTATCCACGAAAACCATATAGTCAGCGAACCCAGTTTTTGACGGAAAATACGAACAACCGCACCCAAAGAAGCCCCAAGATTCAAATCCTTATGATCCGAAATAACCCGACCCGCTTGCGCCAGCAACAGATCGATATTTCTTCTCGCTTCATCCTCGGGCTTCACAGAAACTTCCCCTATCATCTCTAATTTGAAGAGCGAAATATAAAACTATTAACGATTTATAACCCTATCAAGAGGAGGACTTTCAACTTCCCATCAATGAGCATTTCTTCATCTAAACTTCTGCAGAGAAAACTCTCTCTGGCTTTTGTGTTCCGATAATTCCTATTATTGGTAAGCTTGTAGACTTGAACCCTTTTAGGTATTAATCCCGGCGGCCGCACCAATTTGCGGGCTTCTTTTAGGAGACTTACTTGGAAAGACGGAAACTTGGAGATGCGATATCATTTGACTAGTTTGGTTTGGACTTCATCTTGGCATTATACCGACTTCATATGTCGCGTATCGTTTTCCAGATCAGCTGAAGAGATCACCAGTCGTGTCTGGAAAGCAGTTAGGCGGCATAAGCCAGTCTAGATTCGTCGAATGTTTGCCATTGAATGCTTCGTTTGGCGAACGTTTTTTTAGGATGAAACTATATAGGTTGCGCATGCCTTTTCAAAGGATTCTTTTGGTGAAACCTGCCGGGAGAAGCGGGCTTAGTTTCCTCATGGATCAGATCCCGCTCGGCTTGGAGTACATTGCAGCTTACATTGAAGATGTGGTTGATGAGGTCCATATCGTTGACATGGAAATGGACCGCAGAAGTTTCCCGCGCATCCTCGACCTGTATCGCCCAGACCTAGTGGGCATCACCATGTCCGCAACAGAACACAACGAAGGGCTACGCCTAGCGAAGATTGCCAAGGAAAGGAGTATCGCAACAATGGCTGGTGGGTATCACCCCACAGGTGTTCCCGACTTGATGCTCTCCTACCCACAGCTAGACATGGTTGTTCGACGCGAGGGCGAGGTTACCACGATGGAGCTTGTCGAAAATGGAGGCCCAGAAGGCGTACTTGGTGTCTCCTACATGAAGGATGGTCGCGCAATCCATAACGGGGACAGACCGCTGATCAAAGACTTAGACAGCCTTCCCTTCCCAGCTCGGCATCTTAGGCAGTATTCGTACAAAGCGAACGACCGGAAAACCGACTATGATGTGATACTGACCTCACGAGGATGCTATGGGCGTTGTACCTTCTGCTGCGAGCCCAGCATGAGCCAAGGGCATTTCAGATGGCGTTCCCCGCAGAA
>Ga0315310_10001842_pt1 | contig 13356 bp, 12 predicted proteins | sample TDP5_MG_FD_203630 | JGI IMG/M metagenome (GOLD analysis project Ga0315310, IMG submission 203630) | Freshwater sediment microbial communities from Lake Towuti, South Sulawesi, Indonesia - TDP5 | ecosystem: Environmental > Aquatic > Freshwater > Lake > Sediment | place: Indonesia: South Sulawesi... | reverse complement strand
TTCGACCGAGAAGTTGGTGAAGGCGTCTAGGGCTAGAAGGACAGCGTCCTCGTCGCCGTCGCAGTCACGCCTCTTCGCGGCATGCCAGTATGGATGGGCGAAGCACACGCTCGCATCGGTGAAGCCAATCACCCTGCCGACTACGCCAACAGACGTGTGAGGTGCCAAGCCGATGATAGGCTGACCTACCAGGTCCTCGTCGGACTTAAGGTTGTAGAACGGCTCGAGGCCGTAGAAGCCACGGAGCAACTCGTCCATGAAGGCCGCTGACCGCGCAAGATAGGTCAAGCATGCACGGGGCACGATGATGTCCTGAACCTTCAGTTCGCATACCTGCTCATCGCCAGTCAGAGGTTCACCCTTCACGTCAACGAGGTATCCCAGCTGCCTCAGCCTCTCCACTCCAATCCCTATCTCTCTGGGTTTGAAATGGGTGAGCGGAGCGTTGGTCGCGTCGAACCTGACCGTGCCATCCTTGAAGACTGACAAGCCGAACCTCGCCCTCAGGATGCCCTTCTCAAGAGCCTCTGGTACCTTGTTCTTACTCGTCAGACCCTTGACGCCCTTCACCAAGTCGCCTCGAATGCTGCCAAGTCGGTTCGAGGCCTCGTTCATCAACTCCTTAACATCGATCGTCTGAGGTCTCCAGCCTCTTAGTCCAATGCCGCAGGAGGGGCAAGTCTCGGCCTCGGGTCTGTACGACCTGCTGCATCTCGGGCAAACCGGCTCGAGAACCGTGGTCGTCCTACACTTGACACAGTAGGGCCTGAAGCTGAGGCTACCGCACGAGGGGCAGCGCATGGCCACGAGTTCGACGTTCACACGCTTCTCTGAAGAGGCTTCGACGAGGTCCCTCTTCGAGCCACCTGACAGCCCGACCGGGAAAAGAACATGGACTAGGGGCTTCATCTCCCTCCGCTTTGCCTTCTCAGGTCTGCCCATCTTCGCCCCAATGAAAGTGACCGCCTTCTCCTCAACCCGAATGCCTGAGAGCTTCCTAACAGCCTCGAGGCCTGAAGCGCTAGGCTCAACCCTCAAGTGTGGCGAATCTAGCCTAAGGAGACGGCTGAGGATCGAAGCATGTTCTCCGATAACCACATGGCCAGCCTCGACCAGATGGGGAACGAAGAGCCTTTCCAAAAGCCGCTTCGCCTCCTTACTGAGAGGAAGACGGAGCTCACGCGCTTCCCCTCCCACAGGTGACAGTTCCCCCGAGCATAGCCAGCGCCTTAGCTCACTCAACTCCTCTGCCGAAAGCCTTGCCCAGTCATACGTGTAACGAGGATGCAGAGGGACCTCTAGCCTCTCGGCTAGCCATAGGGCCTCCCTAGGAGTTGGCACTGTCCGGAGCGGCTCATTCAGAAACGCCTCAAGCCTTGGCAGAGACATGTCCCCCCCCTTCAGAGCTTCTTCGAGGCCCTCCGCCTGGCTCTTCTCTACGCTCGCCCTGAGCCTCTGCGACCATTCTTCCTCTGTTATCCCGCATGGAAGTAGACGTCGATTGTTCCTCAGGAAATCGTAGAAGCTGACTAGGATGTCCCCTAGGAACAGAATCTTCTCCACATATGGTCTGAGCTGGTTGGCTTGCTCCACAGTTTCGACCCTGACTACCGAGCCGTCTCTAAGCCTGACCACCGGAGGCTCTATAGAGTCTACGCACGCCACCACCCCTGCCTTGCCGGGCTTCTCGACTCGAAGCTGGGTCCCTACAGCCAAGAAATCCTGCAGAACTGCGATGCTTGCCGGGTGCAATCCCAGCCCTCCCAGCCCTGTGTTCCTAGCACGCCCATAGCGAAGGCGAAAACCCCCGGGTCTAGAAGGTGAAGCGAAGACCGGCCTGCCCGCGATCACTTCTTCAACATACATCGCGTCGGCGGCCCTGCCTGAATCCTGACTCGCCTGCCAGACCGTCTCAAGCCAGTCCCAACCCTCGATCCCCAGCTTCTCCACGATCTTCAAGACCTTACGAGACCGGCCTGCCAACCCGTCGTTGACTACGATGAGCGCCCCGCCCCTGACCCTGTTCGTCTCGACCCGAGGAAGGTTTCTGAACGAGGTGACCTCGAAAGGGTCAGTCTCGACGCCCGTGGCCTCAACTGGGACATTACGGAGGATGCGGTCCAGCACCTCGTCGGGGACATGGTACTGAAAGGGTCGTACCGCCCTTTCGGACAATCGAACCTCTTCGATGAAACGTTTGATCTCGTCCTCGGTCGGCCTGTACCTTTCTAAACCAAGCTTTCTCCGGATGAAGTCAGTCACCACGACGATGAGAGCCTGCTCCGTTCCTCCTGCAGGCCTGATCGGCCCTGCGAAGTAGATCGAAAGGTACCTTGACTTGTCTGCGTTCCGTTTGAACGCGACGCGGGTGATGCCCTGGACGGGCGCAACTGTGGCGCCCTCAGTGATTATCGCCAACGCGGTTCTAATCGCCTGCTCAGCGGCAACTCGTTCATCTAAGGGACCGAAGGCGCCGTATACGATCTCCTCGCCTATCTTGAAGGCCATCTCGTCCCGTTCCATCACCGCACTGAGCTCCCGGATCCGAGCCGCGACGCCACGGGGGCCTACGAGAAGCTCGACCTTCTCAGCGAGGTCTTGCGTTATTCTAGGCTCAGGCTCGGGCTTCGGGTCCAGCCCCTTCTGCCTCGCAAGCCGAGCCACCTCGTGGACGCGATTCAGGACCTTCTCTATCGATGAGAAGTAGGCCTGATAGGCCTCGCTCATCTTCATCCGAACATCAACGCGCTCTTGAACGACTGTCACAGGGGTCGTCACCACTCTGGCTGACCGCCATGCGCATGCACGAAGACCCTTAGCATACGCAGGTCGCCTCACAGCTCCCCCCCGGGACCTACCCATGTGGCCCTCCTAGGCGCCTCCGTTCACGAGCAGCTTCCTTGACACCGTCAACAAGCTCGCTTAGGGTCTCCTTCAGAGACGCGGAATGCTGCTCCAGAACGGTGCCAGTGACGACTATGTCAGCTCCCGCTGCCGCTGCCTGCATCACATCATCCTTCGCCCGTAGCCCTCCGCCAACGATCAGCGGGATGCCCAAGGCTGATTTTACGCATGAGATCATCACCGGGGGGACGGGTTTTTCAGCTCCCGAACCTGCCTCGAGGTAGACGAACTGCATCCCGAAGAGCTGTGCCGCCAACGCGTATAGGGCTGCTAACGTCGGCCTGTCGTACGGAATCAGCTGTGCCTGGCCTATGAACCCTGCTGCACCACCATCTCCCACGATGATGTAGCCCATCGGTAACGTCTCTAGACCGTACTGCTTAATGGTCGGGGCCGCCAACGCCTGAACACCGACGATGAAGTATGGGTTTGTTGAGTTGAGAAGCGACATGAACCATACCGCGTCAGCGTGAGGGCTGATTCCGGCGACATTACTGGGGAAGAGAATGACGGGGATCTTCACCCTTTCCTTTATGGCCCTAACCGAGAGGCTTAGCTGGTCGGCCGAGGTCAGTGTGGAGCCTCCCACCATGATCGCCGCCGTGCCCGCCTCCTCTGCCTCCGCCGCGATCTCCCCGGCTTTCAGGTGATCCTGCTTCTCAGGGTCGACTAACGTGATGTGGATCGACCCCTCTCTTCCGATCCTCTCCAACAGGTACTCCTTCACGTTCAAGGACAGGCTCACCCAGGGGCTTAGTCGCCCAGACAGTTATGACTGGCTGCCTTTAAAAGAGATGATGGCGTCCCCAGCCGAGCGGCCTAGACCATGCTTGAGCCAACGGCGCTCCCCATAAGCGGCGTCGAAGATTGCCGAGAGAACGAGCGCTCTTGGGCAAGAACCCGATGGCCATGTGGACACGTGAGGCAAGTCTACTCGCGGTTAGGCGGCCGTCCTAAGCTTGAAAAAGTCATCGCACCATTGTGAATAGATGTCAACAGGGGCCATCCCCGGCGCCACTCCAACCGTGTCATGTCGGTTGCACGCGCCGCAATGAACGATGGCACTGCCTTCTTCCCTTTGAATCTTGACGACCACGGCTCTCCTGCCGCAGACAATGCATGTGAAGACCTTAGGGAGGCTCCTTCTCGGAGCCCGGATGACCTTGCGGCGCCGTCTCCCCACTATTCCACCACGCAAGCCATCTAAGATGGGCCTCTTAAGTCTTAAGATGACCTCGAATACGCCCTGAATGCCTCAGAAGGAGGACCGAGGTCGGGACATCGCGAAGACTTTAATCGAACCCCTCGGAGGTGGATGGGGGCCGTCGGCTAGCTAGGTCTAGACGGGCGTCGCACCCCTCAAGAGCTGGGAGGGGCGGGATAGGCTACGTGGCTCGGGCCGGGCGAGCGGGAACCCACGTGATCGCCGGTTCAAATCCGGCCGGCCCCACTCAGAGCATCAAGGTCGGCTCAGCGTGCGCTATGTCTAGAGTCGTCTATGTCTCTCAGAAGGATCTGCTCGAAGTCCGCGTCGACTCGCTTTGTTGCTCGCTTGCCTGTAGAGCTTTCCTGACGATCTCCTCGTTGTTCGCTGCTTTTATGAAGGCCGGCACGTTCTTCTGCTTTGTCGCCTTGTAGGAGACGAAGAGCCACTCGCCGGTCTCCAACTCCGTCGTCCTGTCGAGCACATCGTAGCTTAGCGAGAACGCGTCTGCGATGACCATCCTATCGTAGAACCTTGGGAGCGTGCTGACGAAGTACGTGTGAAGCTGCTGGAGAGCGTTCACGTTCAGATGAGCAACCCTCTGCGTGCTTATCCAACAGTGAGCCCGGTACTTCCTCCCCTGCCTCAGGAGCGCCTCAACAGCTCGATTAGACTGATCCGTATAGTCAGCCCTGGTCACGCGGTCAGGGACAAACTCCTGGGCCTCGTCTAGAACGACGAGCAGCCTCTTCCTCAGCCCGACCGTCTTCTTCAAAAGAAGCAGCCGATGGATGAAGTCTGAGACACAGATCCGTGCCTCGTCAGGCTCGGGGACATAGATGATGTTAAGCCTCGGAGCCAAGTCTCCTAGAACGTATGTCGCGAGGCCCGACGGGTTCATGAACAGGGATTGGTCCTCTCCACTCGTTAGCTGAGCAGCTGTGCCAGCAGACTCGTTCACGTAGTTGATCAGACTCGCGATGTCCTTGCTAAGAGCAGACATGGAATGAATGGACTGGACGAGCTTGGAAAGGATCTCTGTGAGCTTCCCTCTCTCGGCTGTTGAGAGCTGCGATACATCCAGCTCGGGGTCGAGACCTGTCTGTCCGAAGAAGAAGGACGATAGCTCTTGGAGGGCCATCGTCGCCGGAATGCTCCCCGAGCCCTTCTCATCTGACGTCCTTCTCAGCAGGTCAGCTACGTATCCCAAGGAGAGCCTAGGCATGTCCCCGGAAGCCGCAAGAGACAGCTTCTCGACTAGTCCCTGCTGGAAGATCCTGCCCACTGCGTCCTCCAAGCGGCCAGCTCCGATGTTCTCTTCGAGGGTCTCTGGGACCGCCTGCGACGAAAGGAACTTCTCGGGGTCATCCCTGAAGTCCTCGGTTGAGAACACCTTGCCGCTTTCCGAGACTAGGTCGATCAGGTGGACCGCGTACTCGCCCGCGACATCGAAGATGACCACGTTAAGGTCAGGTATGGACTCGATCGCTCTCCTCACGAGAAATGACGACAGGTTGGATTTGCCGACGCCAGTGAAGCCGAATATGCCCATGTGGTACTTGACCATGTTCTCGATGTCCGCGTGTAACGGCATGTCGAAGCCCAGCAGAGAGCCTACTTCAACTCCGTCTTCGACGCAGAGGAAGCGTCTTACCGAGTCCTTCGACAGGAGGTGAACGCGGGAGCCGATGAGAGGAATCAGCCTCGTGCGAGAGAAGGAGATCCCGTCCGATGCGGGGTTCATCGCGTACTGCGTCGGGACCGCTCCCACGTCTATCCAAGTTTCGTCGCTGCGCCCCCATGCCGAGCTGATCGTGTCCAGGTACTCTTTCCTCAGGACTGTGGGCATAGCGACATCCATGCCAAGCATCTGGAAGTGCGTAGGGCGAAGAGACACAACCTCGTAGATGACGTACGTAATCCCCTTGGCGCCGGGCCGCTCTATGGCTACGAAGCAGGGGTCATGAAGCCTATCCAAGACCTCGAAGTCGAACTTGGCCTCGAGGGTAGCGATCGAGCTGCTCACAGTGATCTCGCCTTCACGCATCTTGGACGTTCTCGTCAAGACGCGGTGGTCTCTCAGCCTCGCCTCGAACCTACCCTCAAGGTCGTCGAAGACTCCTCTCGGCAACTCGGTCAACGCCGCATCAGCTCCTGGGCAGCCCTTCCCCGCGCAGCCTCGCTCTCCGCCCTTAGGTCCCTGTATCTTCTCATGATCGAAAAGACCTTTCTTTTCCTAGCTAAGGTTCCAAGGTGCAGGTCAGCCACGCCTCTGAGAACGCCCTTCATGGCCTTCACCTCAGCCTTCGCCGCCCTGTCAGCGAGGTAAAGGAGCTGGTTATGCCCCAGAGCCTCCAGCACCTCAGGGTTGTCCGACCGCGAGAGAACAAACAGAACCATGTTGTCCAAGGAGCTGGGCGTCTGCTGCTCAAGGAACAGCCTCACCGTCGCCTCACCGCCTCGCTCTAGCGCCTGCACCTCTCTTGTGAAATCCACGTCAAAGGCAGGGTCATAAGGACGTTCGTAGAGGAAGAGCGGCGACCTCACGGAGGGATCGCTCACTAGGCTCCGAAGTTGGAAATAAGCCCTCGTGAACATTCGTTCCCTTGAGACGACCTTTCTCGCTGCGCGGAGAGGCGTCTTGAGATTTTCGTTGCGAACCAGGGTGGTGAAGCAAGCATCGTAGGCCAAGGACCTCCAAGGGGTTGAGATCCAGTCCCAATTTGTCGCGCTCAGAGCCGTTAAGAACGCGCGGTCGTTCTTCAGGTTCGGCAGAGCCGCCCCGGGGCGAACGTACCCCGAGACCATACCGTACGGGATAACGGCCCTCGAAAACTCAGTCGCCCCCGTGTCCTTCGCTACGCCTATGACGAGTACACGGTTCCTCCAAGCCTCGTGAAGTAAGGCGTGGAAGAGGAGCAACCCGATGGTGCTCAGGTCTAGGACGGTGATCCACCGGCCGTCGGGCAGCTGCAGCGGGTGCTTTGATCCATGGAAGATTCCTCCTGCGATGCTTGAGGAGGCTTGGAAGCCTCTCTTCCAGTAATCGTCGACTCCCTTCCTTATCGTTAGGTGAGATGGAGCGGAGTCTTCGAGAAGGGCCCCTCCATGCGCGTCGTTTAACATCCTCACTCGCCTCACTGCTCTGGCCGCGTCCTCATCGGTTAGGCGCAGGCGCTTCGCAAGCTCAACCCTTGACAGCTCCCGTTCGGAAAGGAGAGCCTTGACTGCTGCGTAGACCAGATAGGGTCCCCTGGCGGGCACATAGAGGCTTCCAGGGCCCAGGGTCCCGGCCAAGAGAAGATCGAGGCTCGAGACCGGGTCAAGGCCGGTGCCTATACTGACGAGGGAAGAACCTTGGGCTCCGAGCGCCACTCTGAGGTCTCTGGACAACGGCGCGTACGTTGCCGACAGAGGCCTATCGAGGAGGACTATGCCTGTACGCTCCGCCTTCGCGGCTTCAAGCCCCAGGTAGAGCTCAGCTATCGTCATCAGGCTGAACGGTACTCTTTCGATCGACCGCTGCAGTTCAAACGGCGTCTCAGGCATAGGCCCGGGGCCGAGCACGTCTGATGTGTCTTCCATCCACAGAGGCACAGCTGCCGAGACAGAGAGCCTAGAGTCCCTCTTAGCGCCTCTTATGTCGCAAACCAAGTCTGGTTTGGTTCGGACCTCGCATCGGAACGCAGTTGCGCAGACATAGAAGAACAGCATCTCCAGCCTCTCATCGTAGTCCATGGATCCATCGATTCCCACCATAAACTTGGGATGTTCTCCGATGAATCCTCGAAGGCTCTCTCGTGCTGGAGTCTCATCAAGGGGCTTGATCAGAGATGCCAAGTCCTTTCTGCCAGCAAGACCTCTGAGTCTCTCCTCGAACAACTCGACCAGAGCCACTGTGTGGCCTCTGAGACGCTCTGCGACAGGCGTCGACAGGCTGCCTGCCCCCTCGTTGAGAGTTGCCACGTAGTATGAAAGGGTTTAGGACGCAACGATCCCAACGCCGAGAAGGCAGGGCTCTTGTGCCATCCTCCTTATGGCTCCCTATTCGCCACTTGGAGGCACCGAACCTCAGGTCGGCTAGGCAAGGCTATTATGCTGCATCAAGGGAGTTCTCTTGAGGCTAGGCAACTGTCAAGCGGCTCAGGCACCGAAAAGTTTCTTAGCGCACTTTGGCAGCACGAAATCGAACGCATCAACGACCACCTGCCTAAGGTTACACGCACCCTCGAGGAGCTTCTTAGAATGGAGAAGCCTGAGCTCCCGGCGAGAGGCGGCGGCCACTACCACTTTGACAGAGAGGACCTCGAGTTCTTAGCAAGGGAGGTCCCCAAGGAGTACCATGGCCAGATCAGGCTTCCGATCATCCTTACTCGCCGGCTTGACCTTGGGAAGGGCATCTTCTCGATCAGCGGGGGCAGAATCGAGCAGAGCATCGTTCGGTGGCTCCTAGAAGATGGAAGCGAGAGGAAGTTTGAGCTTCATGACGGGAGGGAGGAGCCCTACTTCGTCTATCGACCACAGGTCGGCGTTCTGCTGTCAAGCCTTAGGACAATCTTCGCTGTGGGCTTCACTTAGTCCCAAGCCTACCTGAAGTGTGAAGCCGGCTACAGGGCCTCACGTTGCGTGGCGGAGAAAGGAAGCTTCCGTCTCGATGCTAGTCTTTGATGCCTTCTAGGTATGAGATCGCCTGCCAGATCCTGGTCCTTGTGTAGATCGGCATGTTCGGGTCTTGACTGATCTCGTCTAGGATTTCCATCGCGTTTGTGGCCCGAGCGGCCAAGGTAAGCTTCTCCGACAGCAGCTCGTCGATGCTCTCTTTCGCAGCCCTCCTTATGTTCCTAGGAGTTGTAGTGTCGAGCGAGACTACTTGAAGGATCTCCACGGCCTGCTTGATCTTCTCCGCGTACTCTGCCATCCTCTTCTTCTTGGCAGCCAACTTTCAAGCCTCCATTCCGGTTCGGGGAAACCATGATGCCTAGTAACCCCTCTAAGCTCCAGGTTGTAATGCGGATGCTGGAGGATTTAAGGCTAAGGTGGTGCGCCGCGCACGCATGAAAGCATAGGAGGCTACTCGACGCCCTTGGGGCGCTGAGCCATCTTCTGAAGGCTTTTAGCCTAAGAGGTGGCGTCTCTATGCTTGGCCTAGCGAAGCTCCAGGCGCAGGAGAGTCCCTAACCCGTGCAGGAGAGAGACAAGGGCCCGTCCGTTAGGAAGATGGCCGAACTTCTGAAGTCCGGTGCAGCGATGCTGTCAGAGAACTGCCCCGACTGTAAGGTTCCGCTCTTCCGACTCAAAGGCGAGGTGCTCTGCCCCAACTGCGGGAGGAAAGTCCTGCTGGTAAAGAGCGACGAAGAGGTCGCGGGCGCAACCGCTTCGATGGCTCTGGCAGGCGTCGAGGAGACCGTCATGGCCAGAATCGCTGATCTGGACCGGCGGCTGAAGGCTCAGACGGACCCGGGAGAGCTCCAAAGCCTCGGCAACCTTCTCTCCATGTGGCTGGACATTCTGGCCAAGATTAGAGCGGTCAAGACGCGACCCGAGAAGGCCAAGGCCGCAACTCCCTAGTGTTTCCACGGGAACACGAGAGGCGGACAGGGACCGACGGCTGGGTTTCGCTAGGTTTCCTCCATCGCGTATCTGTCTCCCCACGTTGCAAGAGCGACTCGTAGCTCTTCGTGACTCTTAGAGTATTCTTCAACAGGGATGCCCTGCATGTAGGCATCTATGGCTTGCCTCATCGCCGTCGCTCCGGACCTCGTCCCATCAGGATGGCCGTGTATCCCCCCGCCTGCGTTTATCACGCAGTCTCGCCCTAGGACATCGAGGTTCGGTGAGACGATGCCGGGGTGGACGCCGCCTGAAGCGACAGGGAAGACGTTCCTAAGGCCAAACCATGGCTGGCGGAGGAACTCAGCTGATCGCTTAACCTCGGCGACGGCCTTCTCCATCTTTCCAGCGCCGGTGCCCGTGTGCATCTGGTCGCCGCCCACCAGCCTCACCAGCTTCATCAGCACCAATGGGTGGATGCCATGCCTCGGGTTCCTAGTCAAGGCTGCGTGCATTGTCCGGTGAACGTGTAGAGGGAGCCTGATGGACACGTCCTCAGCGAGCATCTGAACCGCTGAGAACCCCGCCGTGAGCACGTCGATCATCAACATGTTCGCTCCATGGCTCTTCGCAGTCTCAGCCATCTCCAGCAGGCTTCCCACGTTCGAGGTCACGTTGACAGCGTAGAACACTTCCCTACCAGTCTCGCTCCTTGCCCTGTCTAGGACTTCCATGACAGCTGAAGTGCGTTCATCTAAGGGGCAGAAGCCCTGGTTTGAGAGCGTCTCATCATCCTTGATGAAGTCGACGCCTCCCACCGCGGCCTCGTAGACAACCTGCGCGGTCTGCTTCGGGTCCAAACCGACCTTGGGTTTCACGATTGTGCCTAGGTGAGGCCTCCGGCAATCAAGCGTGCCTGAATGTTCCCTTATCCAGTCTATGCCGAACTGGGGCCCGGGGAAAGCCTGCACCATAGCCTTAGGGAATTCCAGGTCCATAAGCCGAACATTCCTCAGAGCAGCGAGCCCGAAGAGGTTCCCGGCGACTATGCTCAGGACGTTCGGCATCCCGCCTTTTTCCAAGTCGAAGAGGGCCATGGGGAACGCTATGGAGACCATGCCTTTCCGTCTCCCTCTCCACTTGAACACCTTTGCCGGCAGCGTCTCCGCAGCCCACGGAGTCAGGGTCGTCAGCTCAGTCCATGTCCCGACCGATTCCTCTGCTGCTATCTGAACCCCAGCCTCGCGAAGAGGTAAGTTGCTCTCTACGAGGTATATGGCGACTAGGTGTCTCTCTAGGTCGATCTCCTCGGGCTTAGCTATGAAGATGCTTCGTTCCCGCTCCGACACGCCCCCTGCCTCGTATGAGACCCCTGAAGTAGCCATCGAGGACACCACCTTTGAACAGTTGCTGAGTCTGGCAGCACCTCGATGTAAGGCTTTTCCGCGGGGGCCTAAGCTCTGAGTTGCCTCAGACCTTCCCGTGTCGGCCTAGTTCATCTGCGACCCATCCGAGGTCGAGCTCGTGCAGCTTCGCAGGCGTGGGGATGCCTGTCTCCTCGTCCCAGTTCATCATCTGGTAGTAGAGCCTCCTGGCTTCCAAGAAGTCCCTGCGGCCGAACACTACTCCCGCTAGGGGTCCCTCCGTCAACGCGCTGAAGAACCTCTCGGGGAGGTCATCGTCCTTGCTTGTGAAGCCTTCTCTCACGTTGAACGCCCGCGTAAGGTTTGCGGCTCGTTCACCCACCTTGAGGAGTTCCCAGACTGAGGTTTCCCAACCAGTCGCCGCGCTCACGATCTCGGCCACTTGGCTGTAGGACCAAGGCGGGAATATGCAGAGTACGGCGCAGTTCATGAAGTGTCTCCAGAGCGTCCAGAGCGGCCAGACCTCTTCAGCTCCGCACCCCAGAAGCCTCCCACCTCGCCGTCGCCGTAGGCACGTGTCAACGGCGACTTCCCCGACGCTGTTTCTGCCCGAGCCGCTTATCGGAGCGCCGGTCGCAACCCCTGTTGAGAATACTAGGATGTTCTCGGGCCCGAAGGGGTCTGTCCCTGGTTGAAGCTCCTTGAGCAGGTAGTAAGCTACGAGGGCTCTGCCACCGAAGTATCTACGGTAGAAGCCCTCCCATGGTTCTTCGATGGATATTTGATCTTCGGACAGGTCGACTTTGAGAATCCTGCCCATGTAGCCGTATGGCGTACGGGCTTCCTCCTCTACTAGCCTCCGGAGACTGGCTCGAATACCCTCACGTCATCCCCGTCTTTGAGGAGCTGCGACTCTGCTGCTTGGCTTCCGTTGACTGAGACCAGCCAAACCTCCTCCCTTGGCAGACCCAGTTGCTGAATCAGGTCTTGAACCCTCGTTCCCGGCTCCGGAGTTAACGTCAACTTCTCCTTTCCATCCAAGTAACTTGGCAGATTCCCATAGAGCGTTACGGTGATTCGCATCTCACAACCCACCATGTTGCCCAAGTCGCCAGATATCAGTCTTTGCCGCCTATCCTGATGCCCCGGGAAAAGCTTCGCGTGGAGTGAATGCTTATGTGATGGAAGCCGAGTTGCTAAGCCGGTGTTCTTATGGTTGAGGTAGGAGAAAGGGCGCCTGACTTCACCCTATTCGATCCTGATAGAAAGGAGAGAAAACTGAGTGAGTTTCTAGGGAGAAAGACAGTCCTCGCCTTCTATCCTGGAGCCTTCACCTCGGTCTGCACCAAGGAGATGTGCACGTTCAGGGACAGCATGGCGGCGTTGGAGAGGTTAGACGCACAGGTCGTAGGAGTGAGCGTTAACGACCCGTACTCGAACAGGGCTTTCGCTGAGAAGAACGGGTTGACTTTCCCCCTGCTCAGCGACTATGAGCGGAAAGTAGTGAAGCTGTATGGAGTGGCCCTCAAAGACTTTGCTGGCTTGAAAGGATACACCGCTGCCCAACGTTCCGTGTTCATACTCGACAGAAACGGAATTGTTCGCTTCAGATGGGTGTCAGACGACCCGAGAAAGGAGCCTGACTACAGGAGGCTCAACGAGGCGCTCTCGCAGATCCCGTGAAGGGACGCGGAATGGCTCCTCCCGCGGGAGAACTCGGCGAAAGGTCGCGAACTACGCTTATATCCCGTGCAGTCTCACTGTTCACGGTGACCCACCATGGTTAGGGCTATCACGGAACAGAACTTGAAGAACGCCTTCTCAGGTGAAAGCCAAGCCCACATGAGGTACATCATCTTCTCAGACATCGCTGAGGTTGAGGGTCTCCCCAACGTGTCGAGGCTTTTTAGGGCCATCTCCTACGCGGAGCGGATCCATTCCACCAACCACTTTAACAACCTAGCCTATCTTGAAGGAGGATACCTCACGATCGGGATGGCAGGTTTCGGGCCCGGCAAGACGTTGAAGAACCTGAGGATAGCCATCGAAGGAGAAACGTTCGAGATCGACGAGATGTACCCGACCTACGTTCAAACCGCAGGATTTCAAGGGGAGCAAGGCGCCGCCCGTTCTTTCACCTACGCGCATCAAACAGAGAAGGTGCATGCAGTGCTGTTTCAGAAGGCTAAGGAGGCGGTTGAGCGTGGCCAAGATGTCCAGCTCGGCCCTATCCAGATATGTCAACTCTGCGGCTACACGATTGAGGGTGAGGCCCCGGATCGGTGCCCGGTCTGCAACGCTAGGAAGGAAAAGTTCAAGGCGTACTAGCTCTCA
>Ga0315310_10001841_pt1 | contig 13357 bp, 15 predicted proteins | sample TDP5_MG_FD_203630 | JGI IMG/M metagenome (GOLD analysis project Ga0315310, IMG submission 203630) | Freshwater sediment microbial communities from Lake Towuti, South Sulawesi, Indonesia - TDP5 | ecosystem: Environmental > Aquatic > Freshwater > Lake > Sediment | place: Indonesia: South Sulawesi... | reverse complement strand
CAACCTCCATCTTCCAGCCTGTAAAACGCCAATGGATTCGCGACCTCGACGCTTACCCCACCACTTCTGTCGTTCTGACCGGCGAGACCGAATTTGGCGACATGTACCTGGTGGAGATAGCGCGGGGTTGCAAACGCGGTTGCCGCTTCTGTCTGACCGGTCACACCTGCCGCCCTCTGCGTGAGCGCAGTGTGGAGGCGTTGCTCCACCAGACCAGAGAGGGGCTGAAGCACCGTGACAAGATCGGCCTGATCGGTGCGGCCGTCTCAGACTACTCGCGCATTGATGAGTTGGTCACCGGACTGCGTGAGATGGGCGCCAGGATCTCGGTCTCCTCGCTGCGGGCTGCCCCCCTCTCCGAGACTCTGGTGGAGAGCCTGGCCGAGAGTGGCTCCCAGACCCTGACCCTGGCCCCCGAGGCCGGTTCGGAGCGCCTGCGAGCCCTGATTCACAAGGACATCTCTACCGACGACGTGATGCGAGCGGCCGATTTGGCCGCCCGCTACGATTTCCCCCGTTTAAAGCTCTACTTTATGCTCGGCCTCCCCACCGAGACAGTGGAGGACGTCCAGGCCATTGTTGACCTGGTCACCACCGTCGGCCAGCGCTTCTCGCGGCGCGTCACCGTCAATGTCACCCCTTTCGTGCCCAAGGCCCACACCCCTTTCCAGTGGGCAGCCATGATGCCCCAGGCCATCATCCGCGAGCGTTTGCGTTACGTCGAGCAACAGTTGCGGCCCAGGGGGGTGGCTGTCAAAAGCGACAGCCCTGCCTGGGCTGTGGTACAGGGGGTGCTGAGCCGGGGCGACCGCCGCCTGGGACAGGCCCTGACAAAGATGGACAGGACCTCTCTGGCGCAGTGGCGGCGGGCCCTACGGGAGAGCGACCTGGAGGCCGACGACTACCTGCGGGAGCGTTCCCTCGACGAGACCCTGCCCTGGTCGGTGGTAGACAACGACCTCAGCCAGGCTTACCTGCGACGGGAATGGGAGCGGGCCCAGGCGGGATAGGCCTATCCGCCAGTTTGCCTTTCCCCCCTTTCTGTGCTACACTTATAGTCAACTTGAGAAAAGGACCTGAGCCTTGCGGCGAGAGGAAAACAACGGTCTTCTCTACTATCGTTTCCACAGCCTGGCAGCCTGTGGAGAGATCGTCCACGGCGTTTTCACCCGGCTGAGTGGGATCAGTCGCCCCCCTTACCATTGGCTGAACGTGGGCAAATCGGTGGGCGACGACCAGGAGGCTGTGGACGCCAACCATGGCCTCATTTGCCGGACCCTGGGCATCCACCGGGGCGACATCGCCACGGCCTATCAGGTGCATAGTGCCAATGTGGCCGTGGTTGGACCCGATGATCGGGGCCGGGTCTCCCTCCAAACCGACGCTTTGGTCACCAATCGTCCTGGCGTATTTCTCATGCTCCGCTTCGCCGATTGCGTGCCCATCGCCTTCTACGATCCCGTTCAACGGGCTATCGGCCTGGCTCACGCCGGATGGAAAGGCACTCTCGGCAAAGCCGCCCAGAAGACGGTCGAAGCGATGATGGAGGCCTACGGCAGCCGTCCGGCAGATCTCATCGCCTGCATCGGACCGTCCATCGGCCCCTGCTGTTATCAAATCGGCGGAAATGTGGTCAGATTAGTCAACGAGGTTTTCCCCCGTCAGCCCCAACTGCTCCACCAGCAGGGGGACGGTTCTCGCCACTTCGATCTGTGGGAAGCTAATCGGCTGCAGTTGGCTGCCCTGGGCGTCCATCAGATAGAGATGTCGGGCCTGTGCACAGCCTGCCACAACGATGAGTTCTTCTCTCATCGGGCTGACAATGGCCGCACAGGGCGCTTCGCAGTCGTGCTGGGATTGACATTGGGGAGGATTGAACAAAGATGATCTGGCTCTACACCTTCATTAACGTTCTCTTTACCGTGCTCGAGTTAGCCATTCTGGCACGGGTGTTGCTGTCATGGTTCCGTGTTGACCCATACCACCCTGCCGTCGCCTTTCTCTATCAGATCACCGAACCGATTCTAAGGCCCTTGCGCAATGTCATCCCCCCTTTGGGCATGATAGACATCAGTCCTATCGTGGCCCTGATCCTTATCGGCATCATTCGGCGAATTATCCAGGCCATCATATTGGGCGGTCTATAGAATACCGCGCATCACACGCACCACACAAGGAGGTAGTTAGCCCATGAGCGCCGATAGGTCAAAAACCAGAAAGCCCCGGGAATTCAAGATTACCAATGCCGAAAGAGGCGCCGCTTTCCCTGTGCGGGTCATCCCGCGCGCCAGCAGAAACGAGGTGGAGGGCGTCACGGGCAATGCCCTCAAGGTGCGGCTGACAGCCCCGCCAGTCGAGGGGGCTGCCAACGAGGCTCTTATAGAGTTGCTGGCCGAGCGATTGAAGATACGGAAGAGCCAGATAGAAATCGTGGCCGGTCAGACCTCTCAGCACAAGATGATCTCCATAGTTGGCCTGCAACCCAGCGAGGTGGAAGAGCGCTTGTTTGGAAAGGGATGAGAGTCAGATGTGAAAGAATAATAAGGCTATGCAGGACACCAGGCATCCATCGCCAGAGGAGATGACTGCTCATCTGGCTAAAGCATCTGAGGAAGGCTACTGGAATCATTGGGAGCATGACTTTGAAAAGCATCGCTTCGACTGGGTGAAATCACGCGATGTAAAGAACCCTCTATCCCCTGACCAGTTCAGCCAGATTCCGAGGGCATTGGCCAGGCATCAACATGTAGAATTGTGCACCTACACTTACAAAAGGCGAATGGTTTGGGCCTATCATCGCAAGCACTTGTTTCTGGACAGGATACGCCTCACAGAGATATGTGTTGTATACGACCCAGTTGAACGGGAAATCATTCACTGCATGCGTGTCGGTAGAAGCTATTGTGAGCGACATGCCGACTTTATGAAGATCAGGTGGAAATAACGATGAACTATGAACCGACCTATCAGGATCCAGTCAGAGAGTTAGAAGTGTGCCTCAATTTCTATCGGGCTTTGCTAGATGAATTGAGGGAATACGATGATATGGAAGTTGCCGCACATCTCTGCTATAGGGATGGTATCGCTTGGGCTATGGAACAGCTTGACAGCCGTGTGGATCAACGAATACGGCAGGAGGTAGAACATCTGGATCGTCGGCTGAGAGCAGAAAGGGATTATCTGATCAAGACGCTGGATGTGTATGGGGATATGGTACGCCGTGCGCCGCGTTCCCATTGGTGGTGGTACCTGGACGAGCTCCCAGCCGAACCCGAAGGAGAGCCAGAGATAGCAGAATATGCCGCTGAAAGCCCTGCACGCGTCCTGGCGGACAAAGCGGCCGACTACGAAATCAATCAGACCACATAAACGAAGTATACTCGCCTAACATGAAAGCTTATGATTTCTCATGGTAAAGCGGTGCAACAATTAAACCCCCTTCTCCATTCAGGTCGTTGAAGGGGGCTCGTCGTTTCGCCCAGGGACAACAAATCCGCCGATTCGGATGCGGAATATCAGCCCGCTGCTACATCCTGGCGCAGTTTGTTGATGTCGAGGCCCTGGGGATCCGTCTTGCGTCCTGGCGAGACTTGGTAGTGCCCCACGATGTCTTCTGTCGAGATGTTGTATTTGTGGGCCAGAGCTTGACATAACTTAACCAGAGACTGATACTGAGCTTCAGGATATGGGTCCTGCCCATCGTTCAGGTTCACCAACTCGATGCCCAGACCATAGTCGTTGACGTTGGGCACTCCACGCCATTCGCTCTTGCCAGCGTGCCAGGCCCGGTCCTCATCTTTGACCATCTGCACCATCTTCCCATCCTTGCCGATCACGTAATGAGCGCTGAGATAGGCCGTGGGATTCTGAAACCAGGAGATCACGTCGATCAGGGTGCTGTTGGCTGTGGCATGGACCACGATGGTCGTTATGTTGTCGGGGTCAGGCCGCTCGTTAGAGTTGGGCGATGGAATCCAGGAGATATCCAAATCCTCCCAAGTCGGAGGCTCCACTGTCGGCGGGGTCAGGGCTGGGATGCGCAACACCTGGCCGATGGAAATGCGGCTTGGATCCTCCAGGCCGTTGCATTCGGCGATGATGGGGTACTTGGTGGCGTCACCGTAGAATTCTTTGGCGATCTTGCTTAGAGTATCGCCTGCCTTGACGGTGTAGGTCTGATAGGCCGGCTCAGGCTCAGGTGGTGGGCCCACCCAGTCGGTCAGGAGTTTGGCTAAGATGCTCTCCACTGTGTGGCCCTGGCCCTGCGCTCTGACCTTAGCTCTCTCGTAAAGGTCATTGTCAACACGGATTAAAATGGTCATATCGCTCATAATGTTGTCCTCCTTTGATGGGCTAGCCGTGTAAAGACCTATCCGAAGAGTCTCGGTGCTTCCGCCTGTGTCATTTCGATTCCACCTCGATGAACGCCTCGCTTTTCTGATAGTCAACGTGAAGGGGAACCCGGTCAAGCAGATTCTTGAAGCCGAGAATCAGTGGGACAACATCACTGGACGCCAGATGCGCTTTCACAGATAGGATGCCGCTCTCGTGCTGAGCACCGACGAGCTTGCACTTAACCTCGGCCAAAGTCACCGCCAGTTGGCACTCTTCGAGAGGCACTACCCCTCTGATGGTGGAATCCCTGATTGCTTCAGCTTCGATCCCGCACCCTCTCCAGATTTGGAGAGGGATAAGCGATATGGGAGCGCCAGTGTCTACAATGGCCGGATAAGGGTCGGTGAAGCCGGTTTGAGTTTGGAATGACATCCTGCACATCAGCCGGATGGCAAAGATGCCAAGATCCTTGTAGTCTGGTATGACCTGCTCTCTGAAATAGAGGCGGATTTTAGTAGACATGGCTGCCATCCTCGATAAATACCATCGCGATGTGATCTTCGCCAGTTTTCGCTCTGGCTTTCTCGAGGATTTTGCCCGAACCGTCTGAAACGGCAACTACCTTTTTGTCTACGATAGCCACCCACTTGTTGGGATACAGAGCGAGAAGCTCTGCGTAGTGTTCGTAAGCCCATTCTTCATCTTCCCAGAAGCGTGGCGGTATCTGTGATATTATCTCGTTCATCACGCGCCTCCTTGTCTCGCTTACAGACCTTCGGTAGTTCTTTGAGGATAACGGGTAGGTGTAGATGCGATGTTGCACCTCTAAATCACTGCCCAATTATACCAGTAGTTTTGCAGATTTTACAAATCAGCGAGTTCAGGCGGCCAAAGTGCCCTTTCAGACCCTTGAAAACGCAGCTTTGGGCTCGAAATCAGGTCATTTTGGTGGTTCAAAGAGCCCAAATGTAAAAAGTGCAAAACTACTGATACCATCTAATCTGCTTGTAAGTAATAATACAATAATACAACTGGGGCTCTCCCAATCCTGAGTGTTATTTATTCACTCCCATGGCAGTCCGTACAAAAGGAAGCAACACGATAGCCGTGAGAACGGCCAAGTTGATAAGTAATGCCCAGTAGGCCGTTTTGAGATGGCTTCGACTAGATATCCCTTTTTGCCTTGCAGAAACAAGTGCTAAGAGAGCAAGAGTTCCTCCCCCAATAGCATCTAGAAATGTCGGACATACGAGCCAAGGGACACATAGATCCATCGGTATGGAAAACCATGCTAACAACCCTATGCCCATACCCAGCCGGGCCATCCAAATGGCAGGCTTCAAAGCTTCCCGGTACAAGTCCGCACCGCAGTTGCCACAAAACTGCGTCTCACGAGGATTCTTGTAGGCGTGACAAACTGGACATAGCCCGATTCCAGCCTGAACTTCCTCCTCCTTGGCGTGCTTGACCTTTTCCAACAGCGTTTCAGCAGCTTTGTAAGTCGGATCACCGGATGCCGGCTTCGGCCCAATTCTCGCAAGTACTGGTCCCAGCAAAGCGGTGGCTGAGTCGAACTGTCCCCGATTAAACGACTCGAAGGCTGCCTGATATGCACTCGACAGTTCGGAATAATCAAGACCGCAACGAGCGCAGAACCTACGCGCACCTGAATTATGTGTGCCGCATTTTGGACAATCCCAATCTGCCTGGACTTCTACCCCTGGCTCAATCACTGGTGCTGCTTGATAAGCAAACTGGTCTTGCTCAGTGAGAAGGCCGCGAAAGGCTTTCTCTATCAAGTCGTAATTCTCTGGGGTGAGGGAGCTCACTCCCCTTCTCGGTGTAAAAGCCTCGATGAACGGAACGGCCTCTTCCAGCAACAAAACGGGAGTATCCTTATCCCGAAAACTAAGTGACCAAGCACGCTTGCAGTTTGGATGGGTGAAAACAACGATGCCCTGAACCCAAGAGTTGAAACCAGGCAATTGTGCCCTGAGGAAATTGCTAACCGCTTTCCAAGTATCGCTGACTTGATCAAGGGGGTTTTCGTGTGTGTAGATCTCTCCAGGCGATTTGGTCTGAGTCCATACACCATTGTCACTGCCCTGAATACGGCCTTCCCAATGCTTTGCTTCGAGGACGAAAAGAGCTTGCGGGGCCAAAACTGCCACATCCACCTCGCGGCCGACCTCAAAGCTTGTTAGAACCAGATAGTCGTCTGAGAGGCTTTCACGTAGATGCTCAGCCAGAACGTCTTCACCTGGCTTAAGCTTTCCTAATTCAACTAAGCGTGCCATAGAACCTCCTTTCACTGACAGCCCGGAGCCGTCTAGAGCATTCACTTCAAACGGGTCAGGACCCTCATTGTGCACTTGCTACTTCAATCTTTCCTCCCCTCCGAAATCCCGATACATCGTCAGCCCGGAGAAGACCTCTTCGTCTTCAGCACTCATCTCGTTCTTGACCATCTTGACCAGGTAGAGAGCCAGACCGGGGCCGATCATAAATCCTTGACCGCACATCCCGACGGCGTTGATGTAACCCTCCAGTTCCTTCACCTTGCCTACAATGGGCGAACCGTCAGGCGTCATGGGGTAGAGCCCGCGCCAGACCCTCCTCACCCGGAGGTTGGCCAGCCTGGGCATGAGGTCAACCATCCGCCTGGCCACCATGGGCAGGAAAACCGAGGTCTCTCGCGTGTCCTCTCCCCAGATATTGGGCTTGGGGGTAATGCAGAAGACGATCTGGTTTGTGTAGTGCTGGTAGAAATAGTAGTTGGCTGAGCCCTCGGCCGGCCTGGTGTCAACGACCATAGGCCCCAGGAAACGCTCCACCGGCTCCGTGATGCCGCCTTCGTGGCAGTCGGGTCGCACCGGCACATCCAGCCCGGCCAAGTTGGCCACCCTCTTGGCCGCTGCTCCAGCGGCGTTGATGACGCAGTCCGTCCCGTATTCGCCTTTGTTGGTCTTGACGCCGCGGATTCTGCCACCCTCCACAATAATGTTCGTTACTGCTTCGTTAAAGTGGAACTCGGCCCCTCGCTCCCTGGCCCTTCGATAGAAGGCGTGGGCAGCCAGGAGGGGACAGGCACTGCCATCTTCGGGGCAGAAAGTGCCCCCCCGCAACCCCTCCGGGTTGAGATCGGGTATCACCTCCAGCAACTCGTCCCTGTCCAGCCAGTTTATGTTCAGGCCATATTGCTTCTGGATGTCCAGCAGTCCTTTCAAGGTCTTTTCATCCTGCTCCCGGTAGGCCACGAAACTGTAGCCGCCCTGGACCCAGCCGATGTGGTCACCGTACTCTGCCTGCCAGGTGGAGAAAATTTCTATGCTTTTCAGACAGATGTTGATCTTGGCCTTGTCGGAATGGGTGGCCCGTATGCCGCCGATGGCTGCCTTGTTAGCACCCTGCCCCACACTGGGCAATTCGTCAATGACCAGGGTACGGACTCCCTCTTTGGCCAGGAAGAAGGCAGCCGGAGCGCCGATGCTTCCGGCCCCAATGATGACCACATCAAAGTTCTCCCTATTCATGGCTGCCTCCTTCTGTCTTGCAGAAGACACCCAAGGGCACTTCCATGAAAAGCGGCCGGTGCATGTTCTCCACGACCTCGCTCTCCGGGATGCCCTCTTCCTTGAATATCCTCTTGATGAGGTTGGCACAGGTCTTGGACCCGCAGGCCCCCATCATGGCGCGGGTCGGGAACTTGATGGCGTTCATGTCCGTGAAGCCCTCTCTGACGAATTTTCTGATCTCGCCGGCGGTGACCCGCTCGCAGCGGCAAATGATCACGTCATCGGTGAGCCTCTCCACGTAGTGGTCCATGGGCTTCGTGACCTGTTCCTCTTGGACCCGGATACCGGCGATCCTTTTAGCGATCCCTTTGGGGGCTTTCACCCCGACCAGGATGGTCCTGTCGTTGGCCTTGACGTTCCTCACCCTGACCGTTTCCACGTTGCCCAGGACCTGCCCCTCCATGTCCAGGAGGGTGACCACGTCGCCCACAGCGATGGTGTCCTCCAGGAACTCGTAGGGAATGGTCACAGCGGGATAGTCGGCGTCCTTGCGGTAGTCCACCAGGGTGATGGCCAGGCCCGGACAGATGGCCACGCAGCGCGCACATGCGGTACATTCGTTCCCTATGTATTGTGGCAACTGGCGCATGTCGTCCCCTTCGATCACGATGCACTCCTGGGGGCAGACCGAGACGCAGGGGTCGCAGGGGATTTCCTGGACGCAGTGCAGCATGGGAAATACCCCTTCGTTCTCCTGCGGCAGGGATTCGGCGATGGTCTCGCCCGGTTTCGATTTCAGGATCTCGGCTGTCCTGAGCCAATCGGGCGGGATCTCCCCCACCTCCCGGCCCAGTTCCCTGGCGATCTCTAACCCCCTGATCTTGCCCGTAAACATGGCGGCCGAGGCCTCAGCGATCTCTTCGGCGTCGCCAGCGGCATAGGCCACCATCCCGAACTCCCTGGCCTTCTGGTAGAACTCGTCCACCGGATCCAGGCCCACGGCAATCAGGATGGTATCACATTCAAAGGACTTTTCCGTGCCCGGAATCGGCTTAAAGTTTTCGTCCACCTGGGCAATGGTCACCGACTCCACACTGTCCTGACCGTTGGCGCTGAGGATGGTGTGAGAGGTGTAGATGGGCACCCCGAAGCGGACCAGTTTGTCCTGGTGGACCTTGTAGCCGCCGCATTGGGGCATCACTTCCACCAGGCCCACCACGGCGATGCCGGCCTGGAGGGCGTGGTAGCCAGCGATGAGGCCCACGTTCCCCCCGCCGACGATGAACAGCTTCTCGGTTGGCTTGACCAGGTCCCTGTTGACCAGGGTCTGGAAGGCCCCCGCTCCGTAGACCCCGGGCAGGGTGTTGCCCTTGAAGGCCAGAGACTTCTCCCGAGCCCCGGCGGCCACCAGCAGGACGTCAGGTCGTATGAGCACGTACTCCTTGCCATGAGCCCTGCCCTGAGCAAAGTCGAAGGGATGGTCGAATGGTTTCCCGCCCCGCACCACACCGACCTTGTGGTCACTGAAGACGGCCACGGCCGCGGTGTTAAGCCAGTAGGCGACACTTTCATACTGCTGGAGTTCCTGTTCCAGCCAGGTGGCGATGTCAATGCCCCGCGTGCCCGCGTAGCAGGCCTCTATGGAGCCGAAGAACTTGTGGGTTTGCAGGACCAGCTTGCCGCCCAACTTGTGCTTGTCGTCAACGATGAGGGTCTTCACGCCCAGCTTGCCTAACTCAATGGCCGCCGAGAGGCCCGCCGGTCCGCCGCCGATGATGAGGCACTCTACTTCTATTTCTTCGATTTCGCCAAACTTGGGAACCACCTTCATTGGCGGCAGCTTTGGGTCCCCGTCAACGGGTTCGACCCTCACCCCAGGCGTCACCTGCACCATGCACGACTTGACCGGCAACCCATCGGCGATGACCATACACTGGGCGCACTGGCCGTTGGCGCAGAAGATGCCCTGGGGTGCACCGTCCTTCTTGTGATGGCCGAAAATCCTGAGGCCGTTGGCGAAAAGGGCCGAGGCGATGGTCTCGCCCTCTCGCGCCAGAAGCTTTTCCCCTTTCCAGTAGAACTCGAAGGCTTCCCTCTCGTCCACTGGAAGTATGGGATGTTCCTGAATTCTGTATTCGTCTTTCATTTAGCCTCCTTGCAATCCTCCTTGATTCAAAGAGGGTATGGTACAACTCAAGTACGGGCCAGTGACACTCGGCACTTTACTGGTCCCAAAGGGAGAGCCGGCGATTGTCTTTTGTACTTTCTGTCAGTTCGTCCACCGGAGCCGCGTCAATGGCTCGATTGGCCAACCTGTCCGCCGCTCGATTGTATTGACGTTCGATGTGCTCGATGCCCACCACCTTGTATCTGGCCAGAAGCTTCTGGGCCTTATTTCTCAGTGGTTTCAAAAGGGGGCTCTTGACTTTGTATTCTCCCTTAAGTTGGCGCACCAAAAGCTCGCTGTCCAACCGGATCAGGATGGCATCAGCCTGATATTCAGCCGCTGCCTCCAGGCCCTGGATCAGAGCCATGTATTCCGCCTGGTTGTTGGTTTTCTGGCCGACGAATTGGGACACTTCTTTAAGAACCCGGCCCCGCTCGTCCTCGATCACCACACCAATGCCGGCCGGGCCAGGGTTGCCCCGCGCTGCCCCGTCAGCGTAGATGACTAATCGTCGCATTTTTGTCTCCTCTGGAAGATCAACCCTCTCCCCTAACCCCTCTCCCTACCAGGGCGAGGGGAAGCAACCCTCTCCCCTAACCCCTCTCCCTACCAGGGCGAGGGGAAGCAACCCTCTCCCCTAACCCCTCTCCCTACCAGGGCGAGGGGAAGCAACCCTCTCCCCTAACCCCTCTCCCTACCAGGGAGAGAGGAAGCGGCTGATCCCCCTTCGCAGGCAGCCATGATGGCCTCTAGCACCGTAGGGAGTTGCCGATGTATTTCATCGTTGGTGAAGCGGATGACACGGTAGCCCCGGTCTTGAAGCCACTCGGTACGGGCACTATCGTATTCTTCTTGCATGGCGTGAACGTCTCCATCCACCTCGATGACAAGTCGGTGTTCGGCGCAGTAAAAGTCAACGATGAAGCAGCCGATAGAATGTTGACGGCGAAACTTGAGGCCACCCAATTGCTTGCGCCGCAGGTGCTGCCACAGTTTGGCCTCGGCGGGCGTCTGAGGCTGGCGCAACTGACGGGCACGCTCTCGGATGACCGGATGAATGCGATGCAGTTTTTCAGATGGCATAGGCTGCTCCTCATTATTCCCCTCCCTGGTAGGGAGGGGTTAGGGGAGGGTCGAACTCGCGCTTTCGTGTGAATCGCAGTCTCCTACACCGGCTACCTCCTCGTCAGTCTTCATGCAGATACACCATCGCTGCCTTCACACTTGAGATAGCCTCGCTGGCCGCCTCACGCGAAACGCTTCCCCCTCTATGCACAATGTCACATCTTGATCGATGTGCCTTGGCTTCCCAATCGTCATATTGAGTCACACCTTTTTCGAATCGCTGCACACGCTTGCTAAGATGATCGCACAGAACATTCTTGAATCCACACTCCTCAGATTAGGTTGTGTCTTGCCTTTCTTTTGATAGTATTCTTTGACCAGTCTATGGACAAATACCTCAAAAGCCGTTTGGGCCTCCACAATGGCCATCCGAGGATCGCCGTATGCAAGGTGCTGTTCAGCGTTTACTATCAGACTCTTTGCCAAGTCGGAGCTCTCACCTCGTTCGATGAAATCGCGGACTTTTTCCCACTTCTGTTCGTCTATTTCGCTTTCCCTCCAGCGACGATAACGATAATAGAAGAGGTCAGCCTGCTCTATGTCAGGTGGCACTGTTATCCCACCTATGGTTACTCTCGTTGTGCCACTCTCGTCCACCCATTTCGCGTCGCTCTCTCGCAAAAACCAGGACAGGCCATGCTCATGGATGTGCAAGAGATTGATCCAGTACTGTCCCATTTCATTTCGGAAAAAGGATAGAAGCCTGTTGACGTACTCGATTGCCAGCTTGCATACCACACCCAGAAATTCACGCTCAGTTCTGCCCTCGCTCATCTGTCCTTCAATTCGTACAAGGATTGAATTACATCCGTATGATATAGGATATTGCTCACCATCATCGTCAACCTCATAGTCAAGAACTTTCACCGACTCTAGGTCGAGATTCAATGTGATAGTCCCCTTTATTTCATCAAGAGGAAAACTGAGGGCATCCTGCTTATCCGGGAACCAGTGCGTCAAGACGATCTCAGGAATTTTCACACGTAGTTCAATGGTACGCTGCATGTTCTCTCTTCTCTCAAATCTCGTCACTCCACTCGCTCAATCCGATCTTGCAGTTTGTGTCAACCCTCCACCATCCTGGTCTCCGCTGTCAGCCCGTACAACTCGTACACTGACGCGTCAATCTGCCTGTCCATGACAGGGGCTTTCACCGCTCCGCATACAGGATACGCTGGCAACTGCTACAAAAACTCAGCGAGTCCCCTGAACGGGCCTGCTGGACCTGGCTGGTAGGTAACGTCACCCTACAGGCCTGGCAGACTTCCCCCTTGAGAAGGGCCACCGCCTGACCGCCTTTTCGACTGCACAACTCCCCATACAAAGCCAGGTCCTCTGCCCCGATCGTCTTTTCTAATGCGACTCGCTCCTTTTTCAGGTGGGCCAGTCTCTCTCCCAACTCGCTCCGCTCCTCTGTCAACCGCTCTTGAGTGTGGCTCCATTCAGCATAAATTTGAGCCAGGTTGGCCTTTTTGCTGTCCACCTCAGCTTCGTGCTCTTCGACCTCGACCATGGCTTCCAGTTGTTTATCCTCCAACTCACCCTTTCTGCGCTTGAGGTAACTGACTTCGTTCTGCAAATTGGCCAATTCTTTCGGATTGGTGACGCGACCACTATAAAGTCTCTCCTCGACCGACGTGATTTTGGAGGTCAGGCTCCTGGCCTCCAGTTCCAGATCACGCAGCGTGGTTCGCCACCGGTTCAGTTCATCTTCGGCCTTCTGCAAAGCACGCCGCGCCTGGCGCAACTCCTCGCTCTCCCCCAGGCCAGCTTCCACTTCCTCCAGACGACGTTTTCCATGACCTATCTCCAGGTCAATGGTCTGCAAACGGTAAAGCAGGTGAGATCTATTCATCGCCGTTACCTCCCTTTCGCCACTATTGCACCACTGTTACGGCACAGGCGGCACAGGGGAACACACTGGCCTAATAAAAGAGCCTAATGCCCCAAAGCATTAGGCTCTCACCTGTGCCGCCTGTACCGCAATAGTGGTGCAACAGTGGTAGAAGCGACCTGAAAGGCACAGGCTGCTCACACTCAGCCGTGTCAACTGGTTTCCTTCTTGAAAAATCACTTTCCTTATCTGGCTCCACCGTCAGCGCCGAATTACACTCTCGGTGCACTGTCTCTATCTCCTTCACAAAATTCGCTACTATTATACCATATTCATTATTTCAGGGCAAGGCTACTTTGGGATACGTGCATAATCGGCTCC